>JAABUQ010009426.1_pt1 | contig 13220 bp, 10 predicted proteins | sample 5560001 | NCBI WGS metagenome assembly JAABUQ01 (sample SAMN10711888, study PRJNA513371) | rock metagenome | isolation source: Antarctica rocks | place: Antarctica: Victoria Land, Finger Mt nord | collected 2015-12-18 | reverse complement strand
CCGGGCGTCGATCGCGCGGACCTCGTCGCGGGACAGCGGGCGGACGGTCATGGGCAGGGCCTCGGGTTCGAGAAAGCGAAGGGCAAGGGCAGGGGGGCGGGTCAGGCCGGGATCGTCGAGGCGGGCGATCCGACGGGCTCGCCCGCCTTCCGGGCGAGGATCGAGGCCCAACCCCGGGCGCCCGACCAGGCCAGGATCATCGGCAGGACGGCGAAGAACCGGGCGTGGAGGTAGACCGGCTTCTGGGCGTAGACCACCACGAAGAAGGTCGCCGCGACGACCCCGAAGAAGGCCAGCTCGAACCGGGCCGCGGCCTCCTTGCGGGCGAGCCAGCCCGAGGCCAGCAGGCCCGCCACCGTCGCCAGGCCGAGCGCGGGCCGGACCCACCCCTTGGCCCAGGTCCGGCGGACCGCCGGGTCGATCCCGTCGTTGTCGAAGGCGAACCCTCCGAGGCACTCGGCCATGCTCGCCAGGACCCGGCCGGCGCCGACGGGCGTGGGGTTCTTCTGCGTGAGGATGAAGACGAACTTGGGCAAGATCCCCGCCTGGACCGCCGCCGCGCCCAGGCCCCCCAGGGTCACGGCCAACAGGAAGGCGTCGAACCGGAGCGGTGTCCGGGCGCCGATGGCGCCCGAGCCGGCCCGGGCGTCGAGCTTGAGCAGGGCGAGGAAGATCAGCTCCGCCCCGGCGACGATCACGAACCAGAGGTGCAAGGTGCAGGCGGCGGCCAAGGTCGCCGCGAACCAGGCCCCCGAGCGGCGGTCGCCCCGGGCCACGAACGCCTCGAAGAAGTGGAAGTGGGCGATCGCCGCCAGCATCAGCAGGCTATAGGAACGCCCCTGCATCCCGGCCATGACGCAGTCGGGCCAGAGGGCCAGGGCCAGGCCGAGGGCCGTCGCCCCGGCCCGGCCGAACCCCTTCGAGCCGCACCGGTAGGCGACCACGGGCAGGAGCATCGCCCCCGCCAAGGCCGGCAGGCGGACGCTGGCCGGGCCGTCGCCGAAGGCCCGGATGCTGGCCCAGGCCAGGACCGAGAAGCCGAGCTGGTTGTTCGCCCCGCCCATCGTGGTCAAGGTCCCCCCGAGCGGGAGCTTGAGGTGCTGCTCGTAGTTCTCCAGCTCGTCCCCCCGCAGCGGCCGGGCCATCGAGGGGGCCACCTGCGCCAGGACCAGGGCTGCCAAGGCCAGCGGGACCAGCCGATCGGCCCAGGGCCAGGGGGGCCCGACCCGGCCGGGGGTCGGTACCGGGGCCGGGGGCTCCGGCGGCTCGATCGAGCGGACCAGGCGGCCCAGGGCGGCCACGGCCAGCAGGGCGAGGCCCATCTTGGCCAGGATCGGCGGCAGGCCGGCCAGGGCCTCGCGGATCTTGAGCTTGTTGGCCCGCTCGGCCCCCGGGGCCTTGGGGGTGGGGGCGACCGCCGAGACCCGCTCGGCCCAGGCCTCGCCGTCGAGCACCTTCAAGGTCCCCGCCGAGGCCAGCACCAGCACGCCCCCTAGCGCGTAGGCCAGAACGACCTTGCCGGCCATCCCGCCCGACGACCTTCCCATCGCCTCGCTCGCCATCGCGTGGAGCCCCTCCCCAAAGGTGCGGCGCATGCCCGAGGCCCGAACGCCGGCCCGCCGGCCGCCGCGCCGGCCCGACCATCAGGCCCGTCGAAAACCGCCGCCCGGGGGCGACGCCGGCCCCCGATCCTCGAATCTCGATCCGCGAATGCATATCTCGCGATGCGATACGGGGCCTGGGCCCCGTCCTTCCGGCCGATCTTCTCCCCCTCGCCGTGGCCCCGCCCGCTGTAGCTGACGGGACCTCGAAGATCCGGCACCGCCGCGCCGGCCGTCGATCGGGGGGGCCCGGAAGCGGGCCACCTCCGCCGTCACCTCCGGCTCGAAGCCGAACCGGTCGCCCTTCGGCGCGATCCCCCGGATCACCTCGCGGCGGAAGGTTTCGCGGCAGACCTCCATGTCGGTCAGATTCGGGTCGGTGAACATGTTCGAGAGGATCGTCAAGGACCGGTCGCCCATCGAGTGCCCGAAGTGGAGGACCCGGCGCGACTCGCCGATGGACCGCGACCCGTGGACGACGTCGGCTTTGCCCTCGACGATCGGCCGGAGCAGCCGTCGGAGGGTCCGGTCGATCGGGCGGGGCGACCCGGGCCGTCGACCGACGCCTCGCCCCGAGGTCGCGAACCATCCTAGGCGCCCCGGCCGGCCGATGGCAAGGGGCCCGGCCTCGGGGCCGGGGTGAATCAAGATTTCGAGATCAATGGAACCGAATATCGCCCCCGGCATTCCGGGATCGAATCCAACGATGAAGGGGCGAGGCGCGCGCCGGGGGCCGTGCCCGACCCGGGTCGGCCCCGATTTCGCCCTCCGACCGGCTTTTCGCCGCTCAGCCCGCCGCCGATCTCGCCCGCCGAGGCCCCTCCTCGACCCCCCGATCGCGCGTCGGGCGCCCCGATCGGGCCTTCGGGGCCCTCGAAGGTGGCTTCGGCTCGTCGCCCGCCGGGGCCGCCGAGGGTCCCGGCGAAAACGAACCCAACGCTTCCGAAGTCGCTGGCGAAACGACGGTTGCGCCGGGGGTCGGCCCGGCCTCGGCCGCCGGTGCGGCCACCTCGACCACCTCGGCCGCCGCCGCCTCGACCTCGCGGAACTCCCGGAGGGTCCGGAACAGGCTCCGCTCGGTCGCCGCCTCGTACTTCCGCGCCAGGATCGCCTCGCGCGACTCGTCGAACAGCGCCCGGTCGGCCGCGCCCGCCCGGGCCCGCTCGGCGGCGGCCCCGTCGAAGTAGTCCCCCGCGACGACGCCCGAGAGCAGCTCGATCCGCCCGTCGATGATCGCCGCCAGGCGATCCCGGGCGTACTCGTACTTCCCCTGCTCGTCGAGCTCGGCCGCCTCGCCGGGGTCCAAGGCCGAGAAGTCGGACCACATCGCCCGGCTCAAGGCCCCGATCCGCGACCGGGGCAGGTCGTCGGTCCGCCGGCCCATCAGGTTCTCGGCGCGCTCCCAATGCCCCGATGTCCAGAGCTTGCGGTCCGGGTGCATCAGGTCCAACTTGAGGTGCTTCCACACCTCGATCGTCAGGTTCACCCCCTCCGGCGTCTGCTGCAACCGCCGGGCGTTGGTGACCGGGTCATCCCGCAGCCCGTCCATCATCGCCTCGACCGCCGTCAGCCGGCCGTCGTCATACGCCTTGGGGGCCGCGTCGACCGCCACCGTCAGCCGCGCCGCCTCGTTGCGATAGCACCGCTCCAGGCGGACCGCGAGCATCGCCGTCCGCAAGGTCAAGGTCCGGCCCAGCTCGGTCTTCGGGGCCATCTCCGCGTCGAAGTTGGCGAACCGCCGCTCGACCTCCGCGGCATCTTCATTCGGCAGGGCGACCCCGGCCCCGGTCATCCCATGCTTGAGGCTGTTCCGCCGCGACTGCTCCTTCCCCGCCGCCGTCCTCGGTCCCGTCGACAACAAAGCATTGGCCCGATTCGCCGCCAAACGTCCCGGAGAGCAAGCCACGGAGCGATCCCCCGACCCAAGAAGCCCGCCGAGCCCCCCGGGCGAAGCCGAGCCCCCGACCCTCCGGGAAGCCCACCCCTCTCCGCCCGCGCAGCCCCGACCCCCATACATTCACCCCCCGAAGCCCGCCGATCGCACACTATCCCCCCGATCCGGCCCGATTCGCGGCCGACATCGTCATCGCTCGAAGGCCGCCTGGGCCCGCTCGCGAGTCGGTCTTGCCGATCGAGCGAGCTTGCCAATCGGAGCCCCGCGCGGGAGAATCGAGATGTGGATCGCGGCACGGATACCCGAGAGATGGCATGCAACCGGAGACGGCTCGGGATTTCCTGAAGGCCGCCCTCCAACGCCTCGCGACGGCCGAGGCGATCTTCGAGACCTTGCGCATCAACCTCGAAGCCCGGTACGTCGGAGGCTACGCCGTCGAGTGCGCGCTCAAGGCGCTGATCTTGGAGAGGACGGCCGAAGCCGATCGGCCGGATATGCTCTACAACTTGACACATGGCGCCGCCTCGCATCGGAAAGAAGTGCTGCTGGGCAAATTGCGCGACCTCGGGATCCGCCTCGACCCCGAACTTGCCGGGCGGATGCGACGATTCGACTGGGACACGAACCTGCGATACGAGACGGGGCGACTCGACACCGGGGAGACGCGGGCCTTGTTGCGGACCGCGAAGATGATCTGCGACTGGTCGGGAGGGCAGATACGATGACAACGATCGCCGCGCCGCCTTGGGAAGCCAGGCGCACCGAAGAGTCTCGCGGGGTCGAAGCGGCCTTGGGAGGGCACTTCGAGAGGGTCGATTCCTACCGCTACAACTCCGCCTCGATCCGGGTCCGCGTGATCGATCCGCGATTCGAAGGGATGCCTCGCGACGAGCGGGAAAGGATGGTCGAGGAGCAGATTTCCCGCCTCCCCGAGGACACGCAACGGGACATCGTGACCATCTTCTGCTTCGCCCCTTCGGAACTCGCCAAGGTCCCGAAGACCTTCCGCGAATTCATGCTCAACGCCGAATTCGAAGATCCGAGCCCCTCGATGCTCTGATCGCCGGACCCGCCGCCTTTGCCGAAGTTCGTCGGTTCTGGGTGTACAATGATGCTGGTGTCCCGATAATCTGGGCCGGGGATGTCGGCGTCCGGTCGGGGGTGGCGAACGGCGATGGATCTGACGAGCGGCGAGAAGGCGGAGCTCAAGGCGCTGATCGACGCGGGCAGGCCGCTGCCGGCGAAGTATCGGCTGCTCCTCTTCGCCGACGCGCCGGAGACCGAGCTGATCTGGAAGGGGAAGTCGGCCGAGGTGACGTCGGCGGTGCTCCCGTTCCAGTCGATCGAGCAGATCGACGAGCCCCGGGCCAAGGCGGGCGAGTACCAGTCGCTCTTCCCCGTCGACGACGCCTCGGGCCGCCAGTCCGGCGGCTGGACCAACAAGCTGATCTGGGGCGACAACAAGCTCGTCCTCTCCTCGCTCAAGAACGGGCCCCTCCGCCGCGAGATCGACAAGGCCGGCGGCCTCAAGCTGATCTACATCGACCCCCCCTTCGACGTCGGAGCCGACTTCTCCGTCGAGATCGAGGTCGGCGACGGCGAGACGCTGACCAAGGAACCTTCCGTCATTGAGGAGCTTGCGTATCGCGATACGTGGGGGGGGGGACGGATAGTTACCTTTGTATGATCTTCGAGCGGTTGCGGCTGATGCGCGATCTGCTGGCGGACGACGGGAGCATTTATTTGCATTGTGATGGCCGTGTGAACGGCCCGCTACGATTGGTGCTGGACGAAGTCTTTGGGCGAGAGTATTTCAGGAACGACATCGTTTGGCAAAGAACATCATCGCACAACGATCCTAATAAGTACGGAAACGTGCATGACACAATACTTTACTATTCTAAGTCCGAGCGCGTGATTTGGAATCAACAATACGACCCGGCAGATCTCGACTTTTTCGATGCCCACGATTTCGAAAAAGACGTTGATGGACGACATTTTAGAAAACGAGATTTGACCGCGCCAGCACATGGTCGAGGCGTTGGGCAGTTCGCTTGGAAAGGCAAACTGCCTCCGAAAGGCCGTATGTGGAGTTATACCGAAGAGAACATGCAGCAATTGGAGGCAGAAGGTCGGATCGCCTACACAAAAACAGGGACTCCCAGGATGATTATCTATGTTGAAGACTTGAAAGGATTACCCGCGCAATCCTTGTGGGTTCAAACCAATCTTCGGCTGAATTCTGCGGCGAAGGAACGTCTTGGCTATCCAACCCAAAAACCTGAAGCAATACTCGAACGTGTTGTAGAATCGAGTAGTAACACTGGCGATCTGATTGCGGATTTTTTCTGTGGATCTGGCACGACTTTGACGGTGGCCGAGAAGCTGGGCCGGAAGTGGATCGGCTGCGACCTCGGCCGCTTCGCGGTGCACACGAGCCGGAAGCGGCTGATCGTGGTGCAGCGGGAGGCGCGGAAGGAATCGAGGCCGTACCGGTCGTTCGAGATCCTCAACCTGGGCAAGTACGAGCGGATGTACTTCGTCGGGATCGACCCGAACCTGGCCGAGCCGGCGCGGCGCGAGCAGTCGGTCCGCCGCGAGGAGCACTACCTCCACCTGATCCTGTCGGCGTACAAGGCCGAGCGGGCGTTCCAGGCCCCGCCGTTCCACGGCAAGAAGGGGCGGACGTGGGTGGTCGTCGGGCCGATCGACGCCCCGGTCACGCAGTCGCAGTTCCTCGGCGTGGTGGCCGAGTGCCGCCAGCGGAAGATCTCCAGCGTCGACATCCTCGGCTTCGAGTTCGAGATGGGCCTGCACCCCAACCTCACCGACGAGGCCAAGATGCAAGGCGTCAACGTCGCCCTCCGCTACATCCCCAAGGACGTCTTCGACAAGCGGGCCGTCGACGCCGGCCAGGTCCAGTTCCCCGACCTCGCCTACGTCGAGGTCAAGACCCAGGTCCAGGGCCTCACCGCGTGGGTCACGCTGGCCGATTTCAGCGTATACTATCGCCAGGAGGACGTCGACGCCCTCGGCGCCAGGCTCAAGCCGGGCGGCAGCAAGGTGACGGTCGCCAACGGCCAGGTCCTCAAACTTGCCAAGGACAAGAAGGGGATCGTCGCGACCGAGGTCCTCACCAAGGTCTGGACCGACTGGGTCGACTACTGGGCCGTCGACTTCGACTACGAGAGCACGCCCGAGCTGCTGACCGAGGTCGTCGACGGGATGGAGATCCGCCGGACCACCGGCAACTTCATCTTCGAGAACGAGTGGCAATCGTTCCGGACCCGCAAAGACCGGACGCTCGAACTGACCAGCGCCGGCCACACCTACCCGAAGAAGGGCCGGTACAGGATCGCCGTGAAGGTGATCGACATCTTCGGCAACGACACCACGAAAGTCGTGGGGGTGACGATCTGATGGCACTACCGCCCGACTTCCCCACCGACCCCCACGCGATCCTCGACCCCGACCTCCGCTGGTATCCCGGAGACGAGGAGCGCGGCGGCCGGGCCCTCGAACTCCTCCTGCCCCCGCTGGTCGACCGGATCCGCCGGGGGGTGAAGGAGTGGCGCGACTCGGGCTACGCCGGGGCCAGCCCGACCACCCGGGCCTTGCTCCGCCACTGGTTCGAAGGGGACCACCGGGTCCTCGACGGCGACGGCGCCCCGCGATCGTTCCGCTACTACTTCGGCCAGCGCGAGGCGGTCGAATCGGTCCTCTGGCTCTACGAGGTCGAGCAGGCCCGCGACCCGCACGCGCTCCTGAAATACGACGCCGCCGGCGGCCTGATGCAGCGGGAATTCCCCGAAACCTGGACCCGCTACGTCCTCAAGCTGGCCACCGGGACGGGCAAGACCAAGGTCATGGCCCTGCTGATCGCCTGGGCCTACTTCCACCGGAAGTACGAGCCGGATTCGGACCTGTCGACCAACTTCCTGCTGATCGCGCCCAACATCATCGTGCTCGACCGCCTCCTCGTCGACTTCGACGGGCTCCGGATCTTCCGCGATGACCCGGTCCTTCCCGAAGATGGCTACGAAGGGCGGCACTGGTCGACCGACTTCCAGATGACCTTACACGTCCAGGACGAGATCGGCCCCCTCTCGGACGCCGGCAACCTCTTCCTCTCCAACATCCACCGCGTGTTCCTCAACGATGTCGAGCCGTCGATCGACGACGAGGACGCGACCGACTTCCTCCTCGGCAGGCGCCCCAAGGGCAAGGCGACCGACTCGGGCATGGACCTCGGCGAGATCATCCGCCGGGTGCCGGACCTTGTGATCCTCAACGACGAGGCCCACCATATCCACGATAAAGGGCTGGCCTGGTTCAAGAACATCGAGGAGATCGCCTCCGGACTCCGACTCCGCGACAGCCGCCTGTCCGCCCAGTTTGACCTGACCGCCACCCCCCGCCACGCGACGAACCGGGCGATCTTCCCCCAGACGATCTGCGACTACCCGCTGGTCGAGGCGATCCGCCAGCGCGTGGTGAAGTCGCCGGTCCTGCCCGACGCCGAGAGCCGCCTCAAGCTGGCGATCCGCCCGAGCGACCGGTACGTCGAGGAGTACGGCGACTATCTCCGGCTCGGCTACGAGGAGTGGAAGAAGGCCACGGAGGAACTGGCACCGGCCGGCAAGAAGCCGCTCCTCTTCGTGATGACCGACGACACCGCCCACTGCGACGAGGTGGGCGAGTTCCTGGAACAAGCCTTCCCCGAGCTGCAAGGCGCCGTGCTGGTGATCCACACCAAGAAGAACGGCGAAATCTCCGACTCGTCGAAAGATAAGAAGGAGCTGGACAAGCTCCGCAAGGAAAGCCGCGAGATCGACGACCCTGAGAGCCCCTACAAGGCGATCGTCTCGGTGATGGTCCTGCGCGAGGGGTGGGACGTCCGCAACGTCGTGGCGATCGTCGGCCTCCGAGCGTACGAGGCCCCCAACGAGATCCTGCCCGAGCAGACCTTGGGCCGTGGCCTCCGGCGGATGTTCCCCGGCGAGGGGCGGAACGAGCGGGTGAGCGTCATTGGCACCCCGAACTTCGTCGACTTCGTCGAGCGGATCCGGGGCGAGGGCGTCGAGCTCGAATATGTGCCGATGGGCGCCCGGAAGCAGACCTTGCCCCCCCTGGTCGTCGAGGTCGATCGGACCAACGCGAACAAGGACATCGACCGGCTCGACATCAAGTTGCCAATCCTCACGCCCCGGATCCACCGCGAATACGACGCGCTGGCGGCGATGGACCCGGCGACCTGGACCTATCAGCCGATCCCATTGCGCGCCTTCACGCCGGCCGAGCGGCGCGACATCGACTTCAAGGACATCGACCGCGACGCCTTCAGCCACACGACCACCCTCGGCGAGCACGACCACCCGACGATCCGGAACGTCATCGGCTTCTTCGCCGACAAGGTCCGGCGCGACAATCACCTGATCGGTAACTACGCCGTCCTCCACGGCAAGATCAAGGACTTCGTCGCGGACCACCTCTTCGGCCAACCCGTGGACCTCGAAGATCCGAATGTGCTCGCCAACCTCGCCGGGATCGCGGCGCGCAACACGATCCTCGAAGCGACCAAGCGCGCGGTCAACGCCGCGACGATCCGGGATCGCGAGGCGGTCGAGCCCACCCGGATGATGTCGTTCGCCAGCGAGATCCGCCCGCACGTCGTCGCCATGCGGGACCAAGTCATCCCGAGGAAGTCGATCCTCAACCGGATCGTGGGCGACAGCCATTTCGAGCTGGAGGTGGCCGGATTCCTCGACGATTGCAAGGACATCGTCTCGTTCCTGAAGAACAGCCCGAGCACGCATTTCCGCATCGAGTACGAGACGGCCGACGGCGGGATCGCCAACTACTACCCCGACTTCGCGGTCAAGGTCTCCGATCGGGAAATCTGGCTGATCGAGACGAAAGGGCGAGAAGACCTCGACGACCCCCGGAAGTGGCGGCGGCTCGAAGCCTGGTGCGAGGACGCGAGCCGGCTCGACCCGGCGACGACCTACCGACCGTTGTTCGTGAGGCAGGAAAAGTGGGATTCGCACCCTCCGCGCAACTTTCGCGAGCTGCGCGACGGATTCATTGAGGAATAGAGACAATATACGGTTTTGCAGGATTTCGCCCATTCCCGGGGGATTCGCCGCGATCCCGGGGGGCGGCGGGCGGGATCCGCGGGGGCTGGTCGGTTAGGATGGCTCGCCGTGTCGATCCGTCCCGCGACCCGCGAAGGTGCCCGGCGATGTTTTCTGGCCCGATGTTCCGGTGGGAGCGGCAGGTCGTGTCGCGGGGGCGGCGGCCGTTCGTGGTCCGGACGATCTTCGCGGCGGTGCTCGCGGCGGTCGCCTTGCTGATCGGCGTCGCGCTGTCCGCGGCCCCGGCGGCCGATGACCGGACGCGGCAGGTGTATCTCGGCCAATCGCTGCTGGTCGCGGCGATCGGCTTCGAGCTGCTGGCGCTGGTCTTCTTCGTCCCGGCTTACGTGGCCGGGGCGATCGCGGGGGAGCGGGAGAAGGACACGCTGCCGCTGCTCCTGCTGACCCGATTGACGCCGCTGGAGATCGTGCTGACGAAGGTGGCGGCGCGGTGGGTGTCGGCGTTCCATCTGGTGCTCGCCGGCTTGCCGGTCCTGGTGGCGGGGGCGTGGCTGGCGGACCTGGAGTTCGAGGGGGCGCTGGCCTTGCTGGTCCTGACGACCACGTCGGCCTTCATGGCCAGCCTGGCGATCCTGGCCTCGGCCCGGCCCGAGCAGGTGAGCGCGGCCCGAGGGGCGGCGACCGGCACCCTCTTCGGCTGGCTGGTGGGGCCGCCGGTGGTGTCGATCCTGCCGGTCGCCTCGGGCTCGTTCTGGGGGGACCTGCTGGTCGAGCTGAAGGGGCTCTGCGCGCTGGTGGCGCCTTCGAGCCCGCTGTCGCTCCTGACCGACCGGGCCTGGTACTTCCGGTCGACCGCCGTCACCCTCGAAGAGCGGGTCGCGCTGATGGTCGGCTTGCAGGCGGCGTTCGGCTTGGCGGCGGTGGCCCTGGCCTCGGGCCGATTGAAGGCCCGGGAGAAGAACCCGAACTGGCTCGACCCGACCCGGGGGCATCGCCCCGCTTGCGGCGACGACCCGATCTTCTGGCGCGAGTTCGAGCTGCCGATCCGCCAAGGGTCCGGGCCGCTCCTCCTGGTCCGCCTCCGCTACGCCTGGATCCTGGTCCGGGCGGTGTTGATCAACCTCCTGGGCCTGGTGGGGGTGGCCCTGGCGGTGGCCGTGCCGATCGGCCTGCTGGTCTCGACGATCTATTACGGCCAGGCGGCGTTCCGCGAGCTCTGGGAGCACGGCCACGGCGGGGCCGGGACGTTCGGGGCCCGCTCCTATTTCAACCTGCTCATCCGGGCGGGGACGGGTTTGCTGGCCTTCCTGCCGGCGCTGGGGGCGGGCGTGCTGGTGGCCGGCCGGATCGTGACGGAGCGGGACAAGAAGACCTGGGACGCATTCCTGACGACCCCGCTCTCGGGCGCGGAGATCCTCCGGTCGAAGGCGCGCGTGGCCGTCCGGGGCCTCTGGTACTCGGCTCGCCCCTTGCCGGCGCTCTGGGTGCTGGGCCTGGCCTGCGGCGTGGTGGCGCCGCTCGGGGTCGCCTTGGCGGCGGTCGACCTGGCCCTGGTGGCCTGGGCCAACATCGCCCTCGGCCTCTACCTGGCCCTCCGGCCGGGCCCGACGGCCGCCGCGTCGAGCCGCGCGGCGATGTCCCAACTGGCCTTCTTCGCGCTCCATACCCCGCTGCTCCACGCCGCGCTCGCCTCTCCCCGCGAGCTGGCGGCGGCCGGCGCCTGGGATCCCCGCCTCTGGTGGGCCCTGGCTTTCGCCGGCTTAGCGATCCCGACCCTGACCGGCCTCCTCGCCTGGACCTTGACCCGGCGGACGCTCCGCCGGTTCGACGAATGGGCCGGCCGGCCGATCCCGGCCGACGCCCCGAAGGCGAAACCGCCGCTCGTCCCCGAACCGGCCCCGGCCTGATTCGAAGCACGAACCCACGAGGCCATATTTCCCGGGATCAACCCTCGAACTCTCTACCCGAATGAAGTATGGTCAGGATGTCGATGATGCGGGCGGGGGAGGTCGATGGCCAAGCGATGGAACCTCGGCCCGTCCTTCCCCGACGACCTCCGCTCGGCCGAATGGTCCCGGTTCGTCGAGATCGAGCCGTTCACCCGCCAGTGGGCCAGGCTGGGGCTCGGCGACGATGACCTACAAGCATTGCAAGGCGCGATCATCCGATCCCCCGAGGTGGGGGACGTGGTGCGGGGAGCCGGCGGTGTCCGCAAGGTCCGGTTCGCCCCCCCGGGCCGGGGGAAGAGCGGGGCTTATCGGGTCTTTTATGCCAACTTGCCCGGTCACGGGGTCGTCTTCCTGATGACGACGCTCTCCAAAGGCGATCGGGGCAATCTGAACAAGGCCGACCGCAATGCGCTGGCCGGGCGGCTTGCCGTGTTGCGTGACCTGATCGACAAGGGGGGATTGTGATGGCCAGGGTCCGAGCCAAGGCCGGAATCGAAGTCAGGGCCGAAGTGGGCGTCAAGCCGAAGGAGGCACCGGGGGGCAAGCTCTCGTCTCTCGGTGCCGAGATGATCGCCGGGCTCGACGCGCTGATCGCCACGATCGAGGCCGGCGAGCCGATCGAGGGGCGATTCACCGTCCGGACGCTCAAGCTCGACCTCCGGACGGCGCCGATGGTCGCCGCCGACGTCCAGCGAGTCCGCGAGGCGATGGGGGCCAGCCAGGCGGTCCTGGCGCTGTTCCTCGGCGTCTCCCCCGGGACCGTCCGGGGATGGGAGCAGGGGGCCCGGCCGGTCCCGATGATCGCCAGCCGATTCCTCGAGGAGATCGAGGCCGACCCCTCGATCTGGCGGCGACGGATCGAGTCGAGCGTCGCCGGGCCCGGCCGGGCGACATCCTGAGATGGGATTGCGCCCCGAAAATGAGGACTGACGCCGAGTTGCCTCTGGATCAGGCTCAACAGCCAACCCGATCACACCGTTTTGAGATGGTTCATGAACTTGTTCCGATCGACCATGAACTTAACCTTGTCCTCGACAAAGCCTATTTCTTCGAGGATAATGATTTTCATCAACATCCTGATCTTCTCCATTGCGTAATACAAGGCCTCGCCTTCCAGGCTGGGGCGATCTCCTTCGACCCGTCGATCGATGAACATTAACGTGTCCGCGACCGAGCGGACGAAGTTCGGGAAGTCGTCGATCACCTGGCCCATGAATCCGGCGTTCTCTCGCAACTTCGCCAGCAGGGCGAGCGGCATCTCCACCTCGGCCTCGGTGGGCAAGACGTGGCCGAGGAGGCGCCGCTCTTCTTCGGAGAAATTGGCGTTCAGGGCCGCTTCCGAGGCCGCCAAGAATCGTCTCGTGTTCTCGGAGGCGCCCTCCGGCGACATGCACAGGAACCGGAACGCCACCAACGTTTTCGCGAATTTCTCGTCCAAGTACTTCGGCTCGGCATACATGTGGCCGAAATACACCGTGCAGAACTCGGGATGACGTTCGGAGAAGTCGTACCAATTTCGGAAGACGTTCAACCCAGCGGCCGTCGAGTCCTCGTGGGTGTATAGCATCTCGTGGGGGCCGAGGCGCTTCTTTTCGCCCTTGAGTTGGAAGATGGGATCGTAGATCAGGTTGAGCATGGCCGTGCCGCCCCCGTCGTCCTTCTCGGCGCGATAGGCGATCTG
>JAABUQ010009425.1_pt1 | contig 13221 bp, 14 predicted proteins | sample 5560001 | NCBI WGS metagenome assembly JAABUQ01 (sample SAMN10711888, study PRJNA513371) | rock metagenome | isolation source: Antarctica rocks | place: Antarctica: Victoria Land, Finger Mt nord | collected 2015-12-18 | reverse complement strand
GCCGGCTGGAAGGCCGGCAGGAACACCCGCCATCGCTGTCGATCCCAGAAAACCTGGCCAGTGATATAGGGCCTCTGAACACCTAAATGAACGGTATTGGTCGTAGCCGGTAAGGAAAGCAAGAAACGGAGCGCGGCGACACCCCGCTGCCGGCATTCTGCGCCTGAAAAGGCGGAGGCATGGACGTGGCAAGCCGTGGCGTGACGGGACCCGTGATGGGCGGGGCAGGGTGGGCGATGCTGCTGGCGCTCGCGGCGCTTTGGGGTGGTTCTTTTTTCTTCAACGGCGTTGCGGTGCGCGAGCTGCCGTCCTTCACACTGGTCTGGCTCCGGGTCGCCGTGGCGGCCGTGGCGCTGCTCTCGGTCATGCGCCTGCTCGGGCAGCGGATGCCGGGGCAGGCCGGGATTTGGGCGGCATTCTTCGGCATGGGCCTGCTCAACAACGTTCTGCCCTTCGCGCTGATCGTCTGGGGCCAGCACCGCATCACGAGCGGGCTGGCCTCGATCCTCAACGCCGCCACGCCGCTGTTCACCGTGCTCGTCGCGCACGTTTGCACGGCCGACGAGAAGCTGACCTGGCTGAAAGCGGCTGGGGTCGCCATCGGGTTTGCCGGCGTTGCAGTGTTGGTCGGCACCGACATGCTGGGTGGTTCGGGCGCCGAGGTCTTGGCGCAGCTTGCCTGCCTGGCCGCGGCACTTTCTTACGCTTTGGCCGGCATTTTCGGACGCCGGTTCCGGCGCATGGGCATCCCGCCGCTCGCGACCGCAGCTGGCCAAGTCAGCGCCTCCACACTGACGCTGCTGCCGGTCATGCTGCTGGTGGACCATCCTTGGGACTTGGCCCCGCCCCACGCCGAGACCTGGCTTGCGGTGCTCGGCGTGGGGCTGCTGTCCACGGCGCTGGCTTACGTGCTGTACTTCCGTATTCTTGCCCTCGCCGGCGCGACCAACCTGCTGCTGGTCACGTTCCTGATCCCGGCCGTCGCCATCCTGCTCGGCGCGCTGGCGCTGGGTGAGGCGCTGCTGCTCCGGCAGTTCGCGGGCATGGCGCTGATCGGGGCGGGCTTGGCCTTCCTGGACGGGCGTTTGCCGCGGCGGCTGCTGCGCCGGGTTAGGACAGCGGGTTAGGGAGTGCCGATCCTTTGCACCAAAGCTTGGACATCAGCGTCCAAGGAAAGGAAATCGTCCAGCACAAAGGGGCAGGTTGCAGGCGCGGGACGTGGTTCGCCGGTGTTGTCGGTTCCGGCCTGCACCTGCTCCAGGGCTACCCTGTAAATCTCGTCAAGACTGATCGGTTGCCGCATCGAAGGAGCGAAGCGGTCCCGCATGTCCGCCCTGAAGCCGATCACCTCGCTGCGCCAGTGAGCCGCGGCCAGGCTGCCAGGCCACGCATGTAGTTTTAAAATATGCACCAGTGCTTGGCGCAGCAGGCTTTTGCAGGCGCGCAGTTCCGACAGGCCCACGTCCTGCACCTCTTCGATCACGTTGGGCCAATCCACCGGCTCGTTCAGGCGCTCGCCCGCGGCCAGCCGACGCAGCAGGTCGGCTTGGCGCTCAGCCCAGGCCAGGGCATCGCGTTCATAAAGCCCGTCCGGCATGGCCCCCTCCTTCCCTCGGCGCAATCTCGCATGAAAACGCAACACTGTCTGTCCGCTCAAAGCGCGGCGACCCGATGAGCCGGGTCAGGACGGCGGCCTAGGAAATGCTAAGCTTTTGCACCAGAGTTTGGACATCGGCAGACAAAGAAAGGAAATCGTCCAGCACAAAGGGACAGGTCGCCGGCGCCGGGCGTGGTTCGCCGCTGTCATCCGTCGCAAGACGAAACTGCTTCAAGGCTCGCCTGTAGAGGTCATCCAGGTCGATGTGCTGCCGCATGGATGGGGCAAAGCAGTCCTCCGCGTCACCAATGAAGCTTTCTACTTCTTCTCGCCAATGCGAGGCGGCCCGGCTCCCGGGCCAAGCATGCAGCTTGAGCAAATGCGCCATAATGTGCCGCAACAGGCTTCGACAGGACCTCAATGCCGACCGCCCCACGTCCTGCACCTCTTCAATTAGGTTGGGCCAATCGACCTCTTCATTCACGCGCTCGCCCGTCTCTAGACGGCGCAGAAGATCGGCTTGGCGCTCAGCCCAGGCCAGGAGATCGCGTTCGTAAAGCCCGTCCGGCATGGTCCCTCCTTTGCCCTCGGCCCATTCTTGCACGAAAACGCAATGCTGTCTGTCCACTCAAAGCGCGAGACCCTACCCAAACACCTCCCCCCAAGCCCCCCGCAGCACCAGGTCCGCATCAGCCATCGTCACCGGCAACCCGAGCGCGTGCAGGCTGGTCACGCCGTGTTCCGCAATCCCGCAGGGCACGATCCCGGCGAAGTGGCCGAGGTCCGGGTCCACGTTCAGCGCCACCCCGTGCCAGCTCACCCAGCGGGTCACGCGGACGCCGATGGCGGCGATCTTGGCCTCCGTGCCGGCAGCCGGGTCCGCAACCCAGATGCCGACCCGGCCGTCCCGGCGCTCCCCCCGGACGTTGAACCGGTCCAGCGCGCGGATCAGCCAGTCCTCCAGCCCGTGCACGAAGGCGCGCACGTCGCGCGGGCGGACATGGCCGTGCGCCCGGGTCAGGTCCAGCATGACATACGCGGTGCGCTGGCCGGGGCCGTGGTAGGTCCATTGCCCGCCGCGCCCGGCGTCGAACACCGGGAAGCGCCCGGGATCGGAAAGGTCGCCGGGCTTGGCCGACGTGCCCGCGGTGTAGAGCGGCGGGTGCTCCACCAGCCACACCTGCTCGCCCGCCTCGCCCGCGCGGATCGCGTCCGCGCGGTTCCGCATCGCCGCCAGCGCCTGCGGGTAGGGCAGCAGCCCGTCCTCGACGCGCCATTCCACCGTGCCGGGCAGGCTGGACGCAGTTGAATCGAGCGGCGTCATCCGCTATACGCCCGGCACCGGAGATGGGGTGCCATCCCCGGCACGGTGCGGTCGTGGCGAAATGGTAGACGCGCAAGCTTGAGGTGCTTGTGGGGGAAACCCTGTGGAAGTTCGAGTCTTCTCGACCGCATTCTTAACTGGTCCATCCCTGCATTGCCTTCCCGCCGCGTCCCGCTAAACCTAGCGGCCAGCGGCTGAGGGACAGGTGGCGATGGACGAGGACTTCCGGAAGGCGGCGCTGGACTACCATCGCCTGCCGCGGCCCGGCAAGCTGGCGATCGAGGCAACCAAGCGCATGGCGACGCAGCGCGACCTCGCACTCGCCTACTCGCCCGGCGTCGCCGCGGCGTGCGAGGCCATCGCCGCCGATCCCGACGCGGCCCGGGACTACACGGCGCGCGGCAACCTGGTCGCGGTGATCTCCAACGGCACGGCGGTCCTGGGCCTCGGCAACATCGGCGCGCTCGCGGGCAAGCCGGTGATGGAGGGCAAGGCCGTCCTGTTCAAGAAGTTCGCCGGCATCGACGTGTTCGACATCGAGGTGGACGCCGCCGACCCCGACCTGTTCGTGAACGTGGTGGCCGCCCTGGAGCCGACCTTCGGCGCCGTCAACCTGGAAGACATCAAGGCGCCGGAGTGCTTCGAGATCGAGCGCCGGCTGCGCGCGCGCATGGGCATCCCGGTGTTCCATGACGACCAGCACGGCACGGCGATCATCGTCGCCGCGGCCGTGCGCAACGGCCTGCTGCTGCAGGGCAAGCGGCTGGAAGAGGTGCGGCTCGTCACCAGCGGCGCTGGAGCGGCGGCGCTGGCCTGCGTGGACCTTCTGGTGGCGATGGGCCTGCCGGCGGAAAACGTGACGCTGACCGACGTGAAGGGCGTGGTGTATGCGGGCCGCGACCGCGACATGCCGCCCAACATGGCGAACTACGCCCGCGACACCGACGCGCGCCGCCTGCCGGACGTGCTGAGGGGCGCCGACGTGTTCCTGGGCCTGTCCGCGCCCCGCGTGCTCAAGCCCGATTGGCTGCCGCTCTTGGCCGACAAGCCGCTGATCCTGGCGCTCGCCAACCCCGACCCGGAGATCATGCCGGAGCTAGTGCGCGACGCCCGGCCCGACGCCATCGTCGCCACCGGGCGCAGCGACTACCCGAACCAGGTCAACAACGTGCTGTGCTTCCCCTTCATCTTCCGCGGTGCGCTGGACGTGGGGGCGAGCACGATCAACGAGGCGATGAAGGTCGCCTGCGTCGAGGCCATCGCCTCGCTCGCCCGGGTGGAGGCGAGCGAGGTGGTCGCGGCGGCCTATGGCGGCGCGGCCCCGGTGTTCGGACCCGAGTACATCATCCCCAAGCCCTTCGACCCGCGCCTGATCCTGCAGATCGCCCCCGCCGTGGCCGCCGCGGCGATGGACAGCGGCGTGGCCCGGCGCCCCATCGACGACTTCGCCGCCTACCGCCGCGAGCTGGAAAAATTCGTGTTCCGCTCCGGCCAGTTCATGCGCCCGGTGTTCGAGGCCGCGCGCCAGGCGCCGCAACGCATCGTCTACGCGGAGGGCGAGGACGAGCGGGTGCTGCGCGCCGTGCAGACGCTGGTCGATGACGGCATCGCGCGGCCGATCCTGCTCGGCCGCCGCAAGGTGATCGCCGCCCGGGTGCGCGAGATGGGGCTGCGCATGACGCTCGACGACGCCGTGCGCGTGATCGACCCGGCGGAGGACCGGGCGGTGTTCGACCCGCTGGTCGAGGCCTACCAATGCATGGTGGGGCGGCGCGGCATGCCGCCGGACGCGGCGTCGCGGCGGCTCGACCGGCGGCCCACGGTCGCGGCGGCGATGCTGCTGCAGGCCGGGCAGGCGGACGCGGCGATCTGCGGCGGCACCGGCGACTGGTGGCGGCACATGCAGTACCTGCTGCCCATCGTGCCGCGGCGTCCGGAGGTGTCCCGCGTCTTCGCGCTGTCCTGCCTGATCCTGCAGACCGGGGCGCTGTTCATCTGCGACACCCACATGAACCTCGATCCCACGGCGGCGCAGGTCGCCGAGATGACGCTGCTGGCCGCCGATGCCGTCCGCTCGTTCGGCGTGGTGCCCAAGGCGGCGCTGCTGTCGCATTCGAGCTTCGGCTCCAGCAACTCCGACACCGCCCGCAAGATGCGGCACGCGCTCGCGCTGATCCGCGAGCAGGCGCCGGAGCTTGAGGTGGATGGGGAGATGCACGCGGACGCCGCGCTGATCGAGAGCCTGCGCGACCGGGCGGTGCCGGACAGCCGGTTGTCGGGCATCGCGAACCTGCTGGTGATGCCGAGCCTGGACGCGGCCAACATCGGCGTCACCCTGCTGAAAGCCGCCGCCGACGGCCTGCCGGTCGGGCCGCTGCTGCTCGGCATGTCGCGCCCGGTGAACGTCTTGGTGCCCACGGTGACGGCGCGCGGCATCGTGAACGTGAGCGCGGTGGTGGCGATGGACGCGGCCAAGCGCGCGTCCGGAGACGCGGCGCAGCACGGCGCCGGGTGACGCGGTGATCCTGCTCGGCCTGGGCCTCGGCGCGCTCGGGCTGCTGCTATGGGCGGCGAACGCCTTTTCCCGCGCCAGCGTCGCCTCGCTCAAGGCGCTGCTGGCCTGGGTCGTGGCGCTGGGCGGGCTGGCGCTGGGCACGATGCTGCTGCTGACCGGGAGGGGGGCGTCTGCCATTGCGGCCGGGGTGTTCCTGGGGCCGCTCGCCTGGAGTTGGTGGCAAGAGGCTCAGGGCAAGCCGCGCGGGCAGCGCCCAGGTGCCAAGAATCCGAGTGGGCAGGGACCGGGTCAGGCGCGGCGGGGCAAGATGGACCGGGCGGAGGCGCTCGATGTGCTGGGCCTGGCCGACCCGGTCTCAGACGCGGACGTGCGGGCGGCGTGGGTGCGGCTCATGCGGGTGGCGCATCCGGACGGCGGCGGCTCGCACGGCCTGGCGGCGCGGGTGAACCAGGCGCGAGACGTCCTGCTCAAGGGACGCTGACTTGAGGAGGGGGATTTATTGTTTTTCGACAATGTGCCCGCCTTGCCGCCTTTGATCGGCCATGGCACCGTTCCAATTGGGAGAGAAATCGTCTAGTCGCGGCGCAATCACAACCATAACGGATCGCAACCACGTCATGAAAAAGCTGCGTAAGGCCGTATTGCCGGTTGCCGGCCTCGGCACCCGCTTCCTGCCGGCGACCAAGGCCATGGCCAAGGAGATGCTGCCGATCGTGGACAAGCCGCTGATCCAGTACGCGATCGAAGAGGCGCAGGCGGCGGGGATCGAGCAGTTCTGCCTGGTCAGCGGGCGCGGCAAGACCGCGCTGATCGACCATTTCGACGTGGCCTATGAGCTGGAAGCGACGCTGCGGGAGCGCGGCAAGACCGACATGCTCGCCATGCTCGACGCGATGAAGGTGCAGCCGGGCTCGATCACCACGGTGCGCCAGCAGGTGCCGCTGGGTCTGGGCCACGCCATCTGGTGCGCGCGGGCGTTCATCGGCGACGACCCCTTCGCCATCCTGCTGCCGGACGACCTGGTGCTCAGCGAGTCGCCCTGCCTGAAGCAGTTGGCCGACGCCTACGCGCAGACCGGCGGCAACGTGGTCGCCGTGGCGGAAGTGCCGCGGGACCAGACCAACAAGTACGGCATCCTCAAGGTCGGCCAGGACGACGGGCGCATGGTGGAGGTGCTCGGCCTCGTCGAGAAGCCGAAGCCCGCGGACGCGCCGAGCAACCTGTCGGTGATCGGCCGCTACGTGCTGCTGCCGGAGGTGATCGGCCACCTGTCGCAGATGGAGCGCGGTGCCGGCAACGAGGTGCAGTTGACCGACGCCATGGCCAAGATGATCGGCAACACCCCGTTCCATGGGCTGCGCTACGAGGGCCGGCGGTTCGACTGCGGCGACAAGATCGGCTTCCTTGAGGCGCAGATCGCCTTCGCGCTGAAACGGCCCGAGCTGGCGGCGGAAGTGCGCGAGTTCATGAAGCATTACCAGGACGCGGTGTGATGGCATTCCGGCACGATTTTGACCCGACCAGCCTGCGCGAGTACGACATCCGCGGCGTCGTCGGCCGGACGCTGCACCCGGCGGACGCCTTCGCCATCGGCCGCTCCTTCGGCACCGTGGTGGCGCGCGCCGGCGGCACGCGGGTGGCGGTCGGCTACGACGGACGGCTGTCCTCCCCGGACCTCGCCGCCTCCCTGGTGGACGGGTTGAAGGCGAGCGGCATGGAGGTGCTGCGAGTGGGCCGCGGGCCGACGCCCATGCTGTATTTCGCGGCGACCACGCTGAACACGGACGGCGCGGTAATGGTGACGGGCAGCCACAACCCGCCGGACTACAACGGCTTCAAGATGATGCTGGGCAAGCGCGCCTTCTTCGGCGCGGACATCCAGAAGCTCGGCCAGATCGCGGCGGCGGGCGACGTGGTGGCGGAGGCCGCCGGCAGCGACCGCGCCGTGGACGTGGCGCACGACTACGTGGCGCGGCTGGTCAAGGATTGGGACGGCGGCGACCGCAAGCTGCGCGTCGTATGGGACAACGCGAACGGCGCCGCGGGTGAGGTGCTGGCCCGGCTGCTCAAGGTCCTGCCGGGCGAGCACACCGTGCTCAACCCGGAGATCGACGGGCGCTTCCCCGCGCACCACCCGGACCCGACCATCGCCCGCAACCAGGAGCAGTTGATCGCCGCGGTGCGGGAGCAGGGGGCGGACCTCGGCATCGGCTTCGACGGCGACGCGGACCGGGTGGGCGTGGTGGACGGCGGCGGCGGCATCCTGGTGGGCGACCAGCTCATGGTCGTGCTGGCCCGCGACGTGCTGCGCACCCACCCCGGCGCCACCATCATCGCCGACGTGAAGGCGAGCCAGGTCCTGTATGACGAGATCGCCCGCGCCGGCGGCCAGCCACTGATGTTCAAGACCGGGCACAGCCTCATCAAGGCGAAGATGGCGGAAACCGGGGCGCCGTTCGCCGGCGAGATGTCGGGCCACATCTTCTACGCCGACCGCTGGTACGGCTTCGACGACGCGCTGTACGTCGCCGTGCGCCTGCTCGGCATCGTGGCGCGCATGGACACGACGCTGGAGGCGGTGCGGAAGGCCTTGCCCCAGGTGGTCAACACGCCGGAACTGCGCTTCGACTGCGACGACACCCGCAAGTTCGCCGTGGTGCAGGAGGTCGCAGCGAGGCTGCGCGCCGCCCGCGCCGACCTGAACGACATCGACGGCGTGCGCGTGCTGACCCCGGACGGCTGGTGGCTGCTGCGCCCGTCCAACACGCAGGCCGTGCTGGTGGCGCGGGCGGAGGCGCGGGACGAGGCCGGGCTGGAACGCCTCAAGGCGGCGCTGGTGGAGCAGTTGGAAGCCTCGGGCCTGTCGGCGCCGGACTTCTCGGGGGAGAATGCGGGGCACTGATCCCTGCGGTGGCGCTCGCGCCGCGGTTCTACCAGGTCGCGTCTTTGGCCATGCTGACGGAGCGCGGGCTGGCTCGTGCGGAAACCGCGGCGCCGGGCTGCGCGGTGGCCGACCCGCCGCTCGCCTTCGGCCAGACCAACCTTTCGGACGTGTCGATGGATCAGCAGCCCGGCGGCACCGACTGGCGCCCGCTGCCCGGTGGCATCCCCATCAGCCCGGCCACACGCTACACGTTCGACAACGCGACCGTGCACGGGCCGGAGGGCGTCGTCACGGTGGGGCGCTACGTGGTGGAGCCGACGCTGGACCACGTCTGGCCGCCCCGGGCCGGGGCCTGGCGGGACGGCGCGCTGTGGCTGGCCTACGCCCAGTTCACCGCGTTCCACGTCGCCGAGGCCGAGCACCTGCTGCATGGCAACTGCCGCAACTACTACCATTGGCTGCTCGACGGGCTTGGGCGCTGGGGCGTCTGCCCCGCGGCGTCCTTCCCGTGCCTGCTGCCCTGGTCCGGCGAGCCGTTCCAGCAGGCCGGCCCGGCGCTGGTGCCCGGCTTGGCGGCGCGGGGGGCGACGCTCGGCCCTGGCCAGGCGATTGAGGTCCGCCGGCTGCATTGGACCACAAGCCTGACCGGCGTCGGCACGCAGTTCCACCCGGCGCTGCGCCGCTTGGGGGAGGCCATGCGGTCAACTGTCCTGGCGGCCAACTGGACCGCGCTCTACGTTTGCCGCGACGACACCTCCAATCGGCCGCTGCGGAACGAGGCCGCGGTCATGCGGCTTTGTGTAGACCGGGGCTTCCATGTCGTGCGCCTGGCGACGCTGCCGGTGGCGGAGCAGGCCGCGCTGTTCGCCGGGGCGCGGCGGATCGTGGCGCCGCATGGGGGAGGGCTTGGCAACCTGCTGTTCTGCCAGCCGGGCACGAAGCTGCTGGAACTTCACATGGACCGCTACGTGAACTGGTGTTTCCGCCGCCTCGCCGCGACGATGGAGGTGCGCTATGGCTGCGTGATCGGGCGTGCGGAGCCTCGCAAGGAGCCTGGGGAGGGATGGGTGCATTCCCGCGCCTGGTCGCTCGACCTCGACCAGCTCGCGGCCGCGCTGGACGATCCCGGTTTCGCCCTGGACGAGTAGGAGAACAGAGCCATGCTGCAACCACCCCCCGCCCAGCCCGGCATGCGCGAGGACGAGGTCGATACCCCGGCGCTGCTGATCGACCTCGACGCGTTCGAGCACAACCTGGACCGCATGGCCGCCCTGCTGCGCCCCACCGGCGCCCGTCTGCGCGCCCACGCCAAGACGCATAAGTCGCCCGTCGTCGCCCATCTGCAGATCGCCCGCGGCGCCGCCGGGCAATGCGTGCAGAAGGTCGCGGAGGCGGAGGCGCTGGCCTGGGGTGGCGTGCCCGACATCCTCGTGACCAACGAGGTCGTGGGCGACGCCAAGCTCGCCCGCCTGCTGGCGCTGTCCCGCATCGCCCGGGTGGCGGTCTGCGCCGACGACCCGGCCAACGTGTCCCGCATCGAGGCGGCGGCGGAGGCGGCGGGACAGCGCATGACGGTGCTGGTGGAGATCGACGTCGGCATGGCGCGTGCCGGCATCGCGCCCGGCCCGGACGCGGTGGCGCTGGCGGAGCGCATCGCCGGGTCGCCGCACTTGGCGTTCGGCGGCCTGCAGGCCTATCACGGCAGCGCGCAGCACATCCGCACCGCCGAGGGTCGCCGGGAGGCGGTGGGCTGCGCGGTGGACGACACGCGGCGCACAATAGAGCAGTTGCGCCAGCGCGGCCTCCCTTGCCCGGTCGTCGGCGGCGCCGGCACCGGCACGTTCGAGATGGAGGCGGCGAGCGGCGTCTATAACGAGATCCAGGCCGGCAGCTACTGCTTCATGGACGCGGATTACCGCCGCAACCACGACGGCGTGTCCGACGGGTTCCAGCAGGCGCTGTTCGTGCTGTCGGGCGTGATGAGCGCCGCGCGCCCGGGCCTCGCGGTGCTGGACGCCGGGCACAAGGCGGTGGCGGTGGACAGCGGCCTGCCCTTGGTGTGGCAGCGGGAGGACGTGCGCTACGCCGGCGCATCGGATGAGCACGGCAAGCTGGAATGGGGGGCGGAGACGAGCGGGCCGCGGCTGGGCGAGAAGCTGCGCCTGGTGCCGGGCCATTGCGACCCGACGGTGGACCGCTACGACTGGTATGTCGGCGTGCGCGGCGGCCGGGTGGAGTGCCTGTGGCCCATCGCGGCGCGCGGCGGGCTGGCATGAGCGGCGCGCACCGCCCGCTCGGCTCGCTGATCGAGCCGGGCCAGCGCGTGCTGCATCCCGGGCGTCCGGATTGGGGGGTGGGCCAGGTGCAGTCGGCGGTCGGCGACCGCGTCACGGTGAACTTCGAGCACGCGGGCAAGGTGCTGGTGAACGCCGCCGTCGTGGCGCTCGACATCCTCGATGAGGATGACAGTTGAATAAAGATCATGGTTGAAGCGGGGGCCTCCCGGTCCGACACTATGACTATGATCGATCCGTTTGGCCGCGCCATCACCTACCTGCGGGTGTCCGTCACCGACCGCTGCGACCTCCGCTGCGTGTACTGCATGGCGGAGGACATGACGTTCCTGCCCAAGGCCGACGTGCTGTCCTTGGAGGAGCTGGAGCGGCTATGCGTCGCGTTCATCCGGCTCGGCACCAACAAGATCCGCATCACCGGCGGCGAGCCGCTGGTGCGCCGGGACGTGCAGCTCCTGTTTGGGCGGCTGGGGCAGCGTTTGGGCCAGGGCCTCCGTGAGCTGACGCTCACGACCAACGGGACGCAGCTTGCGAAGCACGCCGAGGCCTTGTACGCCGCCGGCGTCCGCCGGGTGAACGTGAGCCTCGACACGCTGGACCCGGCGCGGTTTGCCGCCATTACCCGCTGGGGCAAAATTGAAAAAGTGCTGGACGGCATCGCCGCGGCGAAGGCGGCCGGGCTGCACGTGAAGATCAACGCCGTCGCGCTGAAAGGCGTGAACGAGGACGAGATCGACGCCATGCTGGCCTGGTGCGGCGCGCAGGGCCACGACCTTTGCCTGATCGAGACCATGCCGATGGGCGACATCGGCGGCGACCGCACGGACCAGTACCTGCCGCTGTCCCTGGTCCGCGCCCGGCTGCGGCAACGCTGGACGCTGCACGGCACCGATTACCAGACCGGCGGGCCCGCCCGATACTACGACGTGGCGGAGACCGGCACCCGGGTCGGCTTCATCACGCCGATGACCCATAACTTCTGCGAAAGCTGCAACCGCGTGCGGCTGACCTGCACCGGGACGCTGTACATGTGCCTGGGCCAGGACGATGCGGCCGACCTGCGCCGGGTGCTGCGCGACGGGGCGACGGACCCGGAGCTGGACGCGGCCATCCGCCTGGCGATCACCCGCAAGCCGAAGGGGCACGACTTCGTCATCGACCGCCGTAACCCGGCACCTGCGGTTGCGCGGCATATGAGCCTGACCGGGGGCTAGGGCGCAGGCCGGCCCACGGCGCTTTGCAGGACCGGCTACTTCAAGGCATCCGACAAGCTGATCCGGCCCGCGCCGGGCTTCAATGGCTGCGGCTGCTGCGGGCCGGGCGCCCAGCCGGTGATGCTGGCGAAGCGCAGGGTCGCCGCCATGCGCCCGTCCTGCCGCGGCAAGGCGGACAGCGCCGCGGGGAACAGGGCGCGCGGCGGGGTGCGGCGGTCCCGCAGCGCCACCGCGTTGCCTTCCCCCGCCGCGCGCAGGTCGCGCAGCAGAGCGAGGGGATCGGCGTAGCGCAGCGAAATCTCTTCCACGTCCGCCACCGGCAGCGCGAAGCCGGCGCGTTGCAGCAGGGCCGCGAGGTCGCGCAGCTCCGGGAAAGGCGAAACGCGGGGCGAGACGCCGCCCAGGAGTTCAGCCTCCGCCTCCGTCAGCGCAATGCGGAGTTCGCCCAGCGTGCCTAGCGACGGCAGGCTGGCGAGCAGCAGGCCGTCCGGCCGCAGCGCCTGGCGCAACTGGATCAGCGCGCCGGGCAGGTCGTTGACCCAATGCAGCGACAGGCTCGCCACCACCAGGTCGAAGCTGCCCGGCGCGAAGGGCAGCCATTCCTCGTCCGCCGCCACGCACGGGCCGCCGTTCGCCGCCGCCATTCGCGCCGACAGGTCGCAACTGACCACCTCGATCCCCCGGGCGCGCAGCAGCGGCGCCACCACGCCGCGCCCGCCCACGTCCAGCGCCCGGGCGAACCTGTGCGTGGTGTCGTCGAGCCGGTCCAGCAAACGCTCGGCGCAGTCCTGCAGCAGGTCGGCGACCTGGCCCACCGTGGCGGCGGCGCGGTCGCGGTGCAGGCGCACGGCCCGGCGGTCGAAAACGGTGGGATCGCTCATGCCCTTCATGTGCATGCGGTCCCCGCCCATGCCAAGCGTTTTGACCAGGCCGCCGCGCACCCGGTAAGCTGCGTGGACGACAGGGAAGGAGACCCCGCCGATGAACGCACCCGCAGCCTCCGCCGCCCGCACCGCCGCCGTCGCCGCCATGGACCGCATCAAGGCCATCGAGCGCGGGCAGGGCGTGACCCGCCCGGCGCTCGACGCCATCCTGGCAGAGATGCTGGACCTCGCGGGGCACGAGGCGCTGTTCCCGCAAGCCGAGTTCCAGCCGCCGCCCGAGGGGGAGAAAGGCTCCCGGCGCTATCTGCTGCAAGAGGACCCGGACGGGCGGTTCGCCATCTACCTCTTGGCGCTGAACCCCGGCAACTCCACCAAGCCGCACGACCACACGACTTATGTGGACGGCTCCGGGGCGGCAAGGCTTTTTCGTCTGTCAAGCAGCCAGGTTTGATCTCATCTAGTTCGTTGCTGTCGCTGATCAGTCGCGACCGAACCCGCGCGGAGGGTCG
>JAABUQ010009424.1_pt1 | contig 13223 bp, 5 predicted proteins | sample 5560001 | NCBI WGS metagenome assembly JAABUQ01 (sample SAMN10711888, study PRJNA513371) | rock metagenome | isolation source: Antarctica rocks | place: Antarctica: Victoria Land, Finger Mt nord | collected 2015-12-18 | reverse complement strand
CGGACCTTGAAGCAACGCGGTCACAATCCGGTCTCCGCCGTCCTTGATGCCGTTCGGACCTACCTGCAAACCGACAAGCTGCCGCCCCTACCGGCGAAAATTGCTGAAATCGGCTGAAGCCTTACGTTTTTTTAATTGAATCACGATCAAGGGAAAAGTCGGAGGAATTGATTTGCGGCCATATCAGGCACCTCCTACACTCCCCTGATCACACTTCGGTTCGCGAAGGGCGACCCGCCGCCCCCGGGCCGGGCCGCCGCGAGAGAAGCGACGTCGCGAGGATCTCCCCGCGTCGGGGCCCGGCAATCGATCGACGATGATGTTCCCGTCGGCAGCGAAGCCGACCCGATCTCGACCCCCAATTTCGTCTCGGAAGGCAACGCCGTCATCTCCTCTCTCTTCTGGGGGGGGCGATCGGCCCACACCCCGTCATTTCGGCACCTTCCCCCCCGGAGGTCCTCGAATGCTCACGCTCCAAGGCACCGGGCGTCCCGGCTCGGTCGCCACGGCGGCCCCGCCGCCGAACGGGCCTTCCGGGCGTCGCGCCCGGCCCCCGCGAGTGCGACGCCCCCCTCGGCGATTGGTCGCGGGATTTGCCCGACCGCCGGTCGCCCGTCGCCACGGGCGCGATCGGCCCGATTCCGGACCAGGCCCGGGATCGGTCCTATCGCCGGCTCGACCCCTACATCCGACCGGGGACGAGGGGGCGGAGTCAAGGCCGACGACGCGGCGCGGGAGGCGGGGCTGGCCCTCCTGTCCCACATCGGCCGATACCGCCCCGATCCCGAGGGGGGCCGGTTCCTGGCGTGGCTGCTGGACGTGGTGAGGCACCGCCTGGCCGACCTCGGGCGTCGGGCCCCACGCCGGGCGACGATCCGGCTGACGGCCGGATCGGCCGGGACGCTTCGACACCGACCAGGAGGGACCGGCGGCCCGTCTGGGGTGCCTGGCGGCCCGGTCCGCCTTGCGATCGTCCCCGCCGGGGGCCAGGGCCGAATTGCCGGAGGCGGCTTACTGGACTGCCCCACGAAAGCCGAGGGGACCGATAGCCCGGCGACGAATGACGTCGGGCTTGGTTGGAGGAGATCTCGATGTCCTCGAAGACACTCGCGCGCCTCTCCCACATGGTGCGGCCTCCGTCGTGGACCACACCCATCTCCGGGCTCGCGAAGACCGACTCCATCGGCGTGTCGTCCTCGCGCGTCGAGCCCATCGCTCGCCAGGCCGACCGGCGTCGTTGCCCGCCCGGCCGGGGACACCGGGCGGGCTTCGGAGCCGGCCCAATCCACCACCTCACGCCACTCGGGGGAGTATCCCCCGACGCTCGCTCATCAGATGGCGGGCGATCGCCCCACGTTTCAATGTTCAGGAACCTTCCCCCCCGGAGGAACCCGAATGACTCAGACATTGAGGAATGCCACTAATCGGACCGCAGTGCCGTCACGACATCTTTCCGACGGCGGCCAATCCCTGGATGACGCTCGGGCCTATCTCGATCACCTGGCCCGCGGCCTCGCGCCCGGCCCGGATCTCGTCGCCGGCTGGGGGCGATTCTACAGCGAGCATGCCCCCTTGATTTCCGCCACCATCCGCGCCCATCGCCGGGTCGCGGTGGACGCCGACGATGCCGCGCAGGAAGTCTGGCTCGCCCTGCTCGATCGCCTGGGCGGGCATGGCCACGGGGTCGATCGCGCGCGGTTCCGCGGCTGGCTGTTCGTCATGGCCAGGAATCGCCTGTCCGACCTGGCACGCCAGGCTACCCGTCGGCGGGCCTCGAGGCTCACCGCCCCCGAGGCCGCCGCATTGATCGGGGACGGCGACGACCCGGCGGTCCTCATCGACCGGGATCGGGACCGGGAACTGGTGCACCTCGCCCTGGCGGAATTGCGACCGCGGATCACCGAGGCCAACTATCGCATCCTTCAACTGAGATGGGTCGAAGGTTGGACGGTCGCCGAGGTCGCCGCTGTCCTGACGCTGACGCAGGAGCAGGTCCGCTACCGGAGCCATCGGCTGAGGAAGCGGCTCAAGGACTGTTTGCTGCGGGTCGCCCCCGGCTTAGCCGAGGAAGGGAGCGACGAGCCGGCCGGAGGCGATGTCCCTTAATTTGGGATTCGCGCGCCACGCCTGGTCGATCGTTGGCGTCTTTACTTGCGGTCGACGCGACCGCGTCACCATCTTGCCCGCTTGAATACCATCCTCCGCGAAGTCATCGGCGCCCTCCGGCATCCCCCTTCGTCTCGACGAAGGGGGGCGGGAGGGGCTATGCCTCGATCGACCGGATGAGGACCACCCATGAGCCGCCGCAATCGCCGCCCCGCGCCGACGCTGATCGAGGCGCTCGAGAAACGCGAACTGCTCCACGGCGGCCCGGCCGATCCGGTCGTGGGATTGCTCCGGATGGTGGAGGGCGCCCCAGCGTCCAATCACGGGCACTTGCTCCGGTCGCAGGCAACTCACCATGCTCAACCCTTCACGGCCGCGCATATTAAGCCGACTCATCCCGCGACGGCCCACCCCGGTCCGAAACACATCAAGGCTACCCATCACGCGACGCCGCCTTCTAAGATCACGCACGCCAAGCCGGCCCATCACAAGCCCGCCCGCCACGGGCTCCACCCGGCCCCGACGCACGTGGCGTCGCCGCCATCGTCCCCGGCCCCTCCGCCAATCGTCGGAACCAGCACGCCGACCTCGTTGTCCGGAGCACCGACGGGGTCTCCCGTCATGCCGGCCCTTCCGACCCCGGTGACGACGGGATCTCCCGGCCTCCCGGGCCCGGTCCAGGCGACACCCCTCGTCACGCCTGTGTCGCCGCCCGGTGGGCCGACCCAGACGCCGCCCCAGACGACCGTGGTGCCGCCGGTCCCGGTCCTCCCGATACCCTCGCGTACCCCACTCGTCGCCGTCGGTTCCACCTACTACGACACCCAGGTCGTGCCGGGCGGGATCACGGGTGCCGGCGTCACCTACACCATCTCCCCCCAGCCGCTCCCGGCCAACGCCAGCTTCGACCGCGGCACCGGCGCCTTCACCTTCGCCCCGGCGCCCGGGCAGGTCGGTGGCTATCGATTCACCGTCACCGCCGCCGACGGGTCACGCACCGCCACCCAGGCCCTCGACGTCCGCGTGGTGTCGCTGCCCCGGCCCTCCACCGAAGTCTCCGGGCAAGTCGTCGACGAGTCCGGCAGGCCGCTGGCCAACGTCCCGGTGATGATCGGCGGCTTGGGGACGAAGACCGACGCAAAGGGGGGCTTCACGATCGCGGGCCTGCCCGACCGGCCCGGGCCCCTCATGCTCGACGGCCCCCACGCCGACGCCGCCGGCAGCCGCATGATGCTGATGGCGCCGACGCCGCAGTTCCTCGGCCACCCGGCCTACCCGGGCGTCGCCAACGTCGTTCCCGGGCCGATCGTCCTGCCCCGGGTCGACCTGGCGCACGCCACCGACTTCGCCGCCGTCGACGCCCGGCGGGCCCTGGACCTGACCAGCCCCGACCTGCCGGGGGTGCGGCTGCACGTGGCGCCCGGCAGCGCCCGGACGGCCGACGGCAAGCCGTTCGCCGGCAAGCTGGCGCTGACGGCCCTCCCGGTCGCCCAGCTCCGCGAGGTCCTGCCGCGGTGGGTCACCACCGGCTCGCTGGTCGGCGTCGACGGGCCCGAGCTGATGTTCGGCACGCCGGCCCAGGTCTCGCTGCCCAACACCCAGGGCCTGGCCCCGGGCAGCGTCGTCGCCCTGATGACCATGAACATGGTCGGCGGCGGCTTCGACGTCACCGGGCACCTCCGGGTCAGCGCCGACGGGAAGTCGCTCGACACCGTCGACGGCGGCCTGATGGGTTCGAGTTGCCTCCTCGCGGCGCCCGAGGTCCCCGGCGACGGCCCGCCGGTCGGCGGCTGCGGCTGCGGCGCCAGCGCCAACGGCTCCGGCCCCGGGGGGGCCGCCCCTGGGGGGGGCGGCCCCGGGGGGGGCCTGCGCGGTCCGCTATCCGGGGCGTTGCTGGCCTCCGACGCCGACCTGGTCACCGGCGCCTACCTCCAGGACCACTCGACGGCCGCCTACGCGTCCCAGGGCCAGGCCCGCGGCCTCGACCTCCAGTACAGCTCGCTCCAGGCCGATCCCCGGCCGGTCGTCCAGTTCGAGCCCGGGACACAGATCGCCTCCAATTCCTCCGCCATCACCTCGGTCGACTCCCGGGTCGCCCTGGGCGGCTCCCTGGACCCGTCGGTGACGCACCCGACCCCCGGCGGCCTCCAGGACGAGCAGCCCTACCGGGTCCCGCTCCACGTCGACGCCACCGGCCTGGTCACGGGCGCCTATCCCTACTCCCTGACGGTCACCCACGCCTACTCCGGCGGCACGTCGACGTCCCGCACCTTCGAGGGCTCCGTCAACGTCGTCGACGCGGCCGCCAGCCCCCTCGGCGCCGGCTGGAGCATCGGCGGCCTGCAGCACGTCTACGCCTCGTCGCCGACCGGGCCGGCCCTGGTCACCGCCGGGAGCCGGGGCACCGAGCGGTTCGGATACCGGCCCGCCGGTCCAGTCCAGGACGTCGCCGTGGTCGCCGCCGACGGGACCGCCAGGCTCCTGCGCAACGACGGCATGGGCGGCCTCACCGTGCCCGCCGCCGGGACCGCCGCGGCGGCCGCCCCGGTCGACGCGGCCGCCGGCGACTTCAACGGCGACGGCCGGGCCGACCTGGCCGAGCTGACCGCCTCGGGCGTCACGATCGTGACGGCCAACGCCTCCGGCGGGCTCGACCGCGGGGCTACTTACGCGATCGCGGGGACGGCCAGCACGGTCGTCGTCGGCAACTTCACCGGCCACGCCGACGGCATCCTCGACCTGGCCATCCTCCGGAGGGATGCCACGATCGCGGTCCTGCCCGGCCGCGGCGACGGCACCTTCGGCGCCGAGGTCGACACGCCGATCGACGGCGGCCCGCCGGGAGCTTACTACGGCGGCCCGGGCGCCATGGCCGCCGCCGACTTCAACGGCGACGGCCAGGCCGACCTGGCGGTGGCCGGGACCGGCGACGGCCAACTCAGGATCCTCCTCGGCGACGGGTCGGGCCATTTCGCCGCCTCCCAGGCCGTCACCCTCATCGACCCCGCCAATGGCACCCCCCACGGGGTGGTGGCCGTGGGCGACTTCAACAACGACGGCCACCCCGACCTGGCGGTCTTGGAGACCGTCTCCTCGCAGGATCGCCCGACCCTGGGCCTGCTGACCAACGACGGGGCCGGCCAATTCGCCGTCACCGGCACTTACCAGAGCCGGGACGTCGCGGCGTCGTTGGGCCTCGCCGTGGGCGACTTCTACGGCAACGGCCAGCTCGACGTGGCCCTGACCGGCTTCTACGACGGGGAGGCCGTCGTCCTGCCCGGGACCCCGTCGGGCGCCTGGGGTCCCGAGGTCGACTACCGCGCCGACACTCCCGCCGGTGGCGGCCAGGACGCCGATCCGGTCCACGTCGTCGCCGCCGACCTCAACGGCGACGGGCGGCCCGACCTGATCCTGGGCAACGACAACAACGGGCAGCTCGAGTCCCTGGCCTCCGACCCGGAGGCCAACGTGATGGGGACGATGCCGACCCTCGTGGCGTCGGGGCTGACCGGGGCGCGGTTCGCGGCCGGGTCGTTCTCGGGCCGGTCGCGGCCCGCGCGCTACGTCGCGATGGGCGACACCTCGGCCCTGGCCCACAATCCCGACGGGACCTGGACCCGCTCCTACGCCGACGGCGCCGTCATCCGGTTCGACGCGCTCGGCCGGGAGGTTTCCGAGGCCGACCGCAACGGCAACACCACCACCTACGCCTATGTGACCTCGGGGCCGGCCGCCGGCGCCCTCCGGGCCACGACCGACCCGGTCGGCCTGGTCACCACCCTGGCCTACGACGCCAACGGCCACATCAGCACGATCACCGACCCCGCCGGGCGCGTCACCCACCTCGTCGTCGACCCCGGCGGCAACCTGGCCCAGATCACCGACCCCGACGGGGCGGTCACCGGCTACGGCTACGCCACCCCGGCCAACCACCGGATCACGACCGAGACCAACCCCGACGGCCGCGCCGCCACGGCGCGCTATGACGCCTTCGGCCGGCTCCAGGGCGAGACCCTCTTCGACGGCACGGCGACGACGTCGGTCGCCGGCGGCGAGGCGGCCGGCCTGCTCGCCCCCGGCCAGTCCGGCCCGCTGCCCCGGCCGGGCGACTTCACCGGCTCGGTCACCGACCCCAACCACCACGCGACCTCGCTCACCTTCGACGCCATGGGCCACCCGGCCTCCTGGACCGGCGCCGACGGCCAGACCACCACCGCCACGCGCGACATGAACGGCTGGGTCACCTCGCGGACCGAGCCGTGGGACGGCATCCAGACGCGGACCACGTCCTATGAGCGCGACATGCTCGGCAACGTGACCAAGCTCACGCGCCCCGACGGCCGCTCCATGACCATCGCCTACGACCCGACCGACAGCGTCCCCACCCGGGTCACCGACTACCGCGGCCTGGTCACCACCTTCACGCTCGACGCCCGCGGCAACGTCCTCCGCCGCACCGACCCCGACCTGCTCCACGAGGACTTCACTTATGACGCCTCGGGACAGGTCCTGACCGACACCGACCGCGACGGCCACGCCACGACCTATCACCACGACGCCCTGGGGCGGCTCGATCGGGTCACCTTCCCCGGCACCGGCGGCCCCTCGGTCGGCCTCACCCGCGACGCCGCCGGCGACGTCCTGAGCGTGACCGACGAGCTGGGCCACCTCACCACCTTCACCCACGACCTGGCCGGACGCCTCCTCACCGCCCAGGACCCGGTCCAGGCCACCTCGGGGGTCAAGACGACCTACGCCTACGACCCGGCCGGCAACTTGACCCGCGTCACCGACGCCCTGGGCCACCTCACCAGCTACACCTACGACGCCCGCGATCGGATCGCCACGATGGTCGACCCGGCCAACCAGGGGACCGGCCGCCAGGCCAGCTACGCCTACGACGGCATGAACCTGACCCGCGTCACCGACCCGCTCGGCCATGCGACGACGTCCACCTACGACGCCGTGAACCGCCCCCTGACCGCCACCGATGCGCTGAACCACGCCACGACCCGGGCCTACGACGCCGCCGGGGAACTCATCGGCCTCACCGACGCCAACGGCGATGAGACGACGTCCACCCACGACAACCTGGGCCGGCTCCTGAGCCAGACCCGGCCCGGCGGCGGCTCGACCCCATACACCTCCACCTTCGCCTATGACCCGGCCGGCAACCGGACCAGCGTCACCGACCCGCTGGGCCACGTCACCTCCTTCGGCTACGACGCCCTCAACCGCCCGACCTCGCGGGCCGTCTCCCCGGACGGGTCGACCTCCCTGACCACGACCTACGGCTACGACCCGGTCGGCAACCCGACCCGCGTCACCGACCCGCTGGGCCACGCCACCACCACGATCCACGACGAGCGGGACCGGCCGATCAGCCAGACCGCGCCGGCTGGCGGCGGCACGACTTCCTTCGCCTACGACGACGCCAACAACCTCCTCAGCGTCACCGACCCCGTCGGCAACCTCACCCGCTACACCTACGACGCGGCCAACCGCCAGGCCACCATGACCCTGCCCACCGGCGGCGTCACCACCTCCACCTACGACGTCACGGGCAACCTCGTCCAGAAGGTCGACCCCGACAACCGGACCACCCGGTACGCCTACGACGCCGATAACCGCCAGACCACCGAGCAGTGGCTCCCCACCGGCGGCGGGACCCCGCTCGATACCTTCACCACCGCCTACGACGCCGCCGGCCGGGTCACCTCCATCGGCGACGCCACCAGCCAGTACGCTTACGGCCACGACGACGCCAATCGCCTCACCTCCATCGACAACCTCGGAACACCCGGGCTGCCGCGCGTGGTGCTGACCCATGGCTACGACCCCGCGGGCAACCGCACCGGCCTGGCCGACAGCCTGGGCGGCCGGTACGCCTACGGTTACGACGCCCGCGACGAGCTGACCAGCTTGTCGCAGACGGGCACCACGGGCTCGGGGGTGGCCGATGAGCGGGTCCAGCTCGCCTACGACAACGCCAACCGGATGACCAGCCTCACCCGCTACGCCGACCTGGCGGGCCAGAACGAGGTCATGGCCTCGATCTATGCCTACGATGGCGCCGATCGGCTCGGGACGTTGACCCACCAGGCCGCTGGCGGCACGGTCGTGGCCCAGTACGGCTACACCCTCGACGTCGCCAACCGCCTGACCTCGGAGGCGCGGACCTGGACCACCCCGGCCGGGACGGCGACCGATACCGTGGCCTACGGCTACACCAACAACGACCAGTTGACCTCGGTCACCCACGCCAACGCGTCCTTCGCCAGCGAGTCGTTCGGCTACGACGCCAACGGCAACCGCGACGCCTCCGGCCAGACCACCTCGACCGGCAACGAGGTCGCCAGCGACGGCACCTACAATTACGCCTATGACGCCGCCGGCAACCTCCTCAGCAAGACCAGCATCGCCACCGGGGCGGCCACCACCTACGCCTGGGACTACCGCAACCGGCTCACCGAGGTCGATAGCGTCAGCGGCACGACGACGACGGTGGTGGCCCGCTTCACCTACGACGCGCTGAACCGGCAGATCGAGGAGGTTGACAGCCCCAACGACGCGGCCACGACGCGGTGGACGGTCTACGACGGCAAGACTCCGCTGCTCGACTTCAGCGGATCGGGTTCGCTGCTGGCACGCTACCTCTCGGTGCCCGGCACCATCAACGAGATGCTCGCGAGGCAAACGCCGTCGGGCGTCGCCTGGTATCTCACCGACCGCAACATGTCGGTCAAGGACATCATCGACAATTCCGGCCAAGTCATCGACCACGTCGATTACAGCGTCTACGGCCTCGTGGCCGGCGAAAGCAGCCCGGCCAACGGTGACCGCTTCAAGTTCGACGGGATGGCCTGGGACGCCGCCATCGGCGAGTACTACGACAATGCTCGGTACTACGACCCCGGGACTGGCAAATTCCTCGGCCTGGATCCGGAGGGTTTCCCCGCCGGCGACGACAACCTCTATCGCTTCGTCGGCAACGAGCCGACGGACCTCGTCGACCCCACGGGCTTGGCCGACAAGCCCCCGGGCGGCTGGAATTGGCCGTGGCTCGACGGCACCGGGGCCTTCAGCTGGAGCGTGTTCAACAACGTCTGCCTCGGCGTCCCCGATCTCGTCACCACGGCGCCGGAGAACTTTGAGAAAAACTTCCGGGACAACCAAGATCGGACCCAGCAGAACGCCGCCCCAGGGTCGAATTTCGATGCGGGAGCCGGCGCCGGGGCGAACTTCCCCAACGGCGGCCAACCGCTGTCGCCGGGCATGGCCGGCAACTTGGAGACGGCCGCCGAGCTGGGCGGATCCGCCACGACGCCGTTCAGGCCGGCGATCACCCCCCGCCCCGGCAAGCTCTTCACGCCCAAGGCGAAGAGGGACATCTGCAATGAGAACAAGGGGAGGCACGGCGGCGTGGAGACATGCGACGATTGCAGCACGCCCGTCGTCCCCGGCAAGCGGCACCAGAGTGGCGTGACCCCCCCCGCCAACGAGCGTCAATATGACCACAAGGATCCGAGGTCCAAGGGGGGGTCTGGGACCCCGGATAACGGGCAGATCCTCTGCAGGAAGTGCAACAGGGCGAAATCAGACCACTAGCCGTCGAATGCCGAGGGGCCGGAGTCTGGTGTTCTTGACAAGGTCGCGGGCTGCGGTGCGGATGGCGCCGATCGCCGGGGACCGAGCCCCGAGGCGCTGGCCGGGAGGATCTCGCAGCGCCTCGTGGTGAAGAGGGAGGGGGGCGTCCCCAGGGCGATTGTATGACCTAAGTCATTGCTTCATAAGGAACTTACGGCTATCGATGACGGCGAAACGCCCGCCTTTTCGACGGCTTGTCGCCGTATCTTGTTTCAGGCGAACGAGTTTGGGACGCAATCGCCCTGGGGGCGTCCCGGAGGGCCTGTTGCCCCACGATGCTCGACGGGCGGATGAAAACGGGCGGCTCCGCGCCCCACCTGCGACGGCCGCTTCGAACAGAACCAGCCGGGACTTTGCGCCAGGTGAGATGATCGACCCGGCCGCCGCGATCATTTGACGGGGGGGGGTGGGAGATGGTATGATCCGATCTAAGCCACGTCCACGTAAACGAGCAGAGATAGCCGGTCGTAAATAGTCCGACCGCCTTAGACCGTCTAACTTTACCTCGCTGAAGGTCGGGTTTTCAGCCGAAATCAGGCCACTGAACAGGGTAAAGTTAGACGGTCTTAGAGGGGCGACGCGGGGGAGAGGGGATCCACTGGGTTGTCAACGGATTCAATTAAATGAGTTATGTTAAAATAAAGTTTATCCTTGATCAAGATGAAGACGGTTATCCGCCATTCGACTCGGAGAATATCTGGGCCGTCGAGCTTAGTGAAAACGAATATCGGATCGATAATATCCCATTTTTCACCAAATATGCTACATATGGCGATATCGTAGACGTAGAATGCCGCGACGGCATCCCCTTCTTCTCCCGCGTCGTTCGATATTCGGGCAGTTCCTTGATCCGCATCAAATTCTTCGACGAGAGCGTAGTAAATGCGACTCTCGACAGCCTCGTCCAGCTCGGCTGCGAGACCGAGGTGAACGACGACATCCCAACCCTAGTCGCCGTGAACGTGCCGTCAAGCGTCAACTTCGAGAGGGTCATGGGCCTCCTCGTCGACGGCGCGGCCCGCGAGTCCTGGGACTACGAGGAGGCCCTTGTGTGGGACAAACATCAGCCAGAATCCCAAACCTGAACCACCGACCGGCTAGAAGCCGGTGGGTTCACCAGTCGGCTACAAGCCCGACCGGGGCAACCAAGCTCACTCATCATCAACCCCCGGCCGGAAAAGGGGACATCCAACATTACCCTTGAGCAGTCCGGGAAGATAGGAGCCTTGCGTGGGCCAGTCAAGGATAATGCCGGATGTCCCCTTTTCCGGCCTTATCCGGCGACAACCTGGGCCGGCTCCTGACCCAAACCCGGCCCGGCGGCGGCTCGACCCCATACACCTCCACCTTCGCCTATGACCCCGACGGCAACCGGATGAGCGTCACCGACCCGCTGGGCCACCTCACCTCCTTCGGCTACGACGCCCTCAACCGCCCGACCTCGCGGGCCGTCTCCCCGGACGGGTCGACCTCCCTGACGACGACCTTCGCCTACGACCCGGTCGGCAACCGGACCCGCGTCACCGACCCGCTGGGTCACGCCACCACCACGATCCACGACGAGCGGGACCGGCCGATCAGCCAGACCGCGCCGGCCGGCGGCGGGACGACTTCCTTCGCCTACGACGCCCATTCTCGGCTACTCAGCGTCACCGACCCGGTCAACAACGTCACCTCGTATGGATACGACGACGCCGACCGCGTCACCACCGTCACCGACCCGCGCGCCAAGCTCACGACCACGGCCTACGACCTCGTCGGCGACCTCACCCAGGTCACCGACCCGCTCGGCCGCGTCCGCCAGTTCGCCCACGACGCCGACCACCGCCCGACGGCGGAGACCTGGGCCCGCCCCGGCGGCGGGACCCCGCTCGATACCTTCACCACCGCCTACGACGCCGCCGGCCGGGTCGCCTCCGTCGGCGATGCCAACAGCCAGTACGCTTACGGCCACGACGACGCCAATCGCCTCACCTCCATCGACGACCTGGCGACGCCCGGGCTGCCGCGCGTCGTGCTGACCCACGGCTACGACCCCGCGGGCCACCGCACCGGCCTCTCCGACAGCCTGGGCGGCCGGTACGCCTACGGTTACGACGCCCGCGACGAGCTGACCAGCTTGTCGCAGACGGGCACCACGGGCTCGGGGGTGGCCGATGAGCGGGTCCAGCTCGCCTACGACGACGCCAACCGGATGACCAGCCTCACCCGCTACGCCGACCTCTACGCCTCCGCCAAGGTCGCCACGACGAGCTACGCCTACGACGCGGCCGATCGGCTCCAGACGTTGACCCACCAGGCCGCCGGCGGCTCGGTCGTGGCCCGGTACGGCTACACCCTCGACGCGGCCAACCGCCTGACCTCGGAGGCGCGGACCTGGACCACACCGGGCGGGCCGGCGACGGATACCGTGGCTTACGGCTACACCAACAACGACCAGTTGACCTCGGTCACCCACGCCAACGCGTCCTTCGCCACCGAGTCGTTCGGCTACGACGCCAACGGCAACCGCAACACGACGGGCAACACCACCGGGACGGGGAATCGACTGTCCAGCGACGGGACGTCCAACTATACCTACGACGACGCCGGCAACCTCGTCACCAAGACGGCGATCGCCACCGGCGTCGCGACGACGTACACCTGGGACTACCGCGACCGGCTCACCACGGTCCAGCAGGTCTCCGGCGGGGTGACGACGACGCTGGCCCAGTACACCTACGACGCCCTGAATCGGCCGATCGCGGTGGTCGAGGGCGGGGCGACGCGGTATACTCTGTACGATGGCCAGACGCCGTTGCTCGACTTCGACGGCTCCGGCGCGGTGACGGCGCGGTACCTGTCGGTGCCGGGAGCGATTGACGAGTTGCTGGCGCGGCAGACTTCGGCCGGCGTGGCGTGGTACCTGGACGATCGCGAGGGGAGCGTCCGCGACATCATCAACAACTCAGGGGCGGTCATCGACCATGTCGATTACAGCGTCTATGGAATGGTCCTCGCAGAGTCGAGCCCGTCGACGGGGGATCGGTTCAAGTACAGCGGGATGGAACTGGACGCGGCGACGGGCGAATACTACGATCGGGCGAGATATTACGACGCGGCGATGGGCAGGTTCATCAGCCGAGATATCTCCGGCTTTGCAGCTGGCGATAACAATCTGTTTAGGTTTACTTTTAATAATCCTACTGATGCGATTGATTTGAGTGGGTTTCAGAGCTCTAGGATTATACTACCATATAATGACCCGCCCCCCACCACTACCTATAGGGACAACATAAAGCGAGGTATATTTGACACTGGCGGAACTCCCCCCGGAAAAGCCATCCAACTCGGTCCTATTCCCATTCTGAAGCAAGGTAACCCGATATTTTCTACCCCGCCCGTCGGCTCGGTCGTGTCCGTAATCCATTGCATCGAGTCGACGTCCTTGCTTATCCTGACGCGGAGTCGCAATTGCTAGCTCTCGGGCC
>JAABUQ010009423.1_pt1 | contig 13223 bp, 10 predicted proteins | sample 5560001 | NCBI WGS metagenome assembly JAABUQ01 (sample SAMN10711888, study PRJNA513371) | rock metagenome | isolation source: Antarctica rocks | place: Antarctica: Victoria Land, Finger Mt nord | collected 2015-12-18 | reverse complement strand
CCCGACTTCATCGTCCAGGTGGATGACGCCCGGCCCGACCCGCTGAACCTCGTGGTCGAGGTGAAGGGTTTTCGGGGCGAGGACGCCAAGGAGAAGGCCAACACCATGCGGGCCCACTGGGTGCCAGGCGTGAACAACCTCGGCACCCTAGGCCGCTGGGCTTTTGCGGAGTTCACCGCCGTGTATGAGATCGGGCGAGAGTTCGCCAAACTCGTAGAAGATCACGCCGCGGCGGATACCCTGGCATGAAAACGTCGAGACAGAAGCATGCAGTTCACTACCAATCCAATTCTGCTGTCCAAGCTCCTCGACGACTGCGGCCATGGACGAATCCAGCTGCCGGACTTCCAGCGGAGCTGGGTCTGGGACGAGGAGCGCATCCGAGGCCTCATCGCATCGATCTCGCAGGCGTTCCCGATTGGCGCGTTGATGACCCTCCAATTGAAGCACGGTAACACCAGCTTCGCGCGTCGTCCTGTGCAAGGAGCGATGCCCAATGCTGAAGCCGCCAACCCGGAGCAACTGCTCCTCGACGGCCAGCAACGGATGACATCGCTGTACCAGACGTGCCTACGGGGCGAGGTCGTCCGTACAATCACACCTCGTCAGAGGATGGTGAGCCGCTGGTTCTACCTCGATATCGACAAGGCGCTTGATCCGAGTGTGGATCGCGAAGAGGCGGTGGTCATCATTCCCGAGTCGAAGCTGATCCAGGAAGATTTCAATCGCAAAACCATCCTCGACATCACCACTGAGGAGAAAGAATTTCAGAACATGCTTTTTCCTCTGCACCGAGTGTTCCAATCGGATGATTGGCGCGAGGGATTTGAAGACTATTGGGATAGCAAGGAGAAACGAGAGAGATTTAAGCAGTTTAGGAATCGCGTTCTCAAGAATTTCGAAGGATATCAGGTCCCCGTCATCTCTCTTGGCGCGGAGACGACGCATGAAGCCGTATGTCTCGTATTCGAAAAGGTGAACACCGGCGGCAAGGCGCTGGATGCTTTCGAACTGGTGACAGCCATGTACGCCGCCAAGGGGTTCCGACTTCGGGACGATTGGTTCGGGACCGAGGACAAGCGGGGCCTGCAGTCGCGCCTGCACGCCTATGGCGCTATCGGCGACCACAAGGTCGGCATACTCGAAAAAGTTCAGAGTACGGACGTGCTCCAGGCCATCTCGCTTCTTCACACCAGGGCGGAGCGCGAGCGAGCTCAGAAGGAGGGACGACCGGAGAGCGAATGGCCCGCCGTGCGAGCGACGCGACAGTCCCTTCTGGATCTGCCGATTGGAGCGTACAAACAATATCGGCCCGCGATCGAGAAAGGCTTCAAAGATGCGGCCAAGTTCCTCCGCCAGCAGGGGCTGTATCGGACGTTTGACCTCCCGTATCAGGGGCAGATTGTTCCACTCGCGGCTATTCTCGCCGTAATCGGCGACAAGTGGGAACATGCGACGAACAAGGCGAAGATCGCACGCTGGTTCTGGTGCGGAATTTTTGGCGAACTCTACGGTTCCGCAACCGAGAGCCGTTTTGCCCGAGATGTCGTCGAGGTCCCAGCTTGGCTCGGCGGGGGCGAGGAGCCGGTCACCGTGCGGGATGGCCGGATCCGTCAGAACCGTCTCGGCCAACTCCGCACACGGCAGTCAGCGGCCTACAAGGGCGTGAACGCCTTGCTGTTGAAGATCGGCGCCCAGGATTTTCGCACCGGCCAGCCGTATGACGCCACGCTGTTCTTCGACGAAGATGTGGATATTCACCACATCTTCCCGCAGAAGTGGTGCATCGAACGTGGCATTCCGGCGAGCCGGTACGACACCGCCGTGAACAAGACGCCGCTGGCGGCCAAAACCAACAAGAAGATCGGCGGCGTTGCCCCGTCGCAATATGTGTCGAAGCTGGAGGAAGGCGGGGGATCCGAGAACGATCCTGCGCTTGCACCCGAGGCTTTGAACCGGCATTTCAACAGCCACGCCGTCGACCCTGCGCTTCTTCGCGCGGACGACTTCGATGCGTTCCTCGCCGATCGCGAACGGCGGTTGCTGGACCTTATCGCCGAAGCGACTGGTCACAAGGTCGCCGCAGCGGAGCCGGTCGAGGAGGGCGAGGCGCTGACGCCGGAAGTTGCTCGCGATGCGGGCCTTGCAACGGACGACGAACTCGCGCCGGGCGCACCGGACGCGACGACCGATCTCGGAGTCCAGGCTTGATGAACGTGACCACAGGACTCATCGTTCGTGAACGCTGGATCGATCTCATCCTGTCCGGCGAGAAGACATGGGAGATGCGATCCAAACCCGCGCCCGTCGGCGTGTGGTTCGGCCTCATCCGCAAGGGGAGCGGTGCTGTTTGCGCCATTGCGCGGTTGGGGTCCATTGGGGAACCTCTTGTGCCAGAGGAGATGATCGCTTCCTTTGAGAAGCATCGGATTCCGGAGACGATGATCCGCTCGGGAGAGGTCGCCAAATGGAACATCCCTTGGGTCCTTAGCGGTGTGCGCCGGCTCCGATCGCCGGTTCCGTATTGTCATCGTTCCGGCGCTGTGACGTGGGTCAAACTTGATCCTGACGTTACTGGAGCGATCTCGGTGCAGCTCGATCAAGCGGTCCCATCTACGAGGCCACTTGTGGCTGACGATGATCCGGTGACACCAGAGCCGGCCTCGCCCTCCGCGCGGCGCACGAAGCAGTCGCAATCAGCCGTCAGATATTCAGCACCCCTGTCTCGCGCGCTATCCGGGATGTGGGGAGAAACCGAGATCACGCAGGGCAATATCGACAACAACCATTTCTCCCTGCGGCCTTTCATCCATCACTTTCCGTCCGACCTCATTGGTGGTTCGAACAAGCTAGAGGCTGCGGCTGTGGCGGCATCGATCGATTGGGGCGGACCTGTGCCGGTCGAGACTGACATAGATGGCGACAAGAAGTTCTTTCGCAGCCGGAGATGGGTCGGGTCTTTCTTCGCGGCCACCAATGCCGAGCCGGGCGATCGCGTGCGCGTCGAGGAGACGGCGCCCTACCGGTACCGCGTAAGCCTCCGCAAGAAGGGCACAGCCTGATGGCAAAGAAGCCCATCGACGTCGCCACCCTCACGCACGACGCCGCGTCCCGCAAAAACATCCCGACGGCCGAATACGAGAGCGTCATGCGGGAGCAGGATAAGTCGTCGGTGCGGCTCGCCTATGAGCGGCGCAACCGGGATCTCGATCCGCAACTCGTCTGGCGCGGCAAGGACGAGCAGGATTGGTCCGACCTGGTGGTGCAGGCGCCGCCGCTCTTCATTCAGGAGAAGGTGCATCCCAAGGTCATCATCGACGACCTGAAGCGCGAGACGAAGGCGCGGGCCGATGCCGCCGACCTCGCGCCCGACCTATTCGCTGACTTCAACGGGCTGCCGAAGAGCGCGGCCGCGACCGACTTCTACCAGCACGACCAGCACTGGTCGAACCGCATGATCGTGGGCGACTCGCTCTCCGTGATGGCGAGCCTCGCCGAGCGCGAGGGGCTGCGCGGCAAGGTGCAGTGCATCTACCTGGACCCGCCCTACGGCATCAAGTTCAACAGCAATTTCCAGTGGAGCACCACGTCACGAGACGTGAAGGACGGCGCCAAGGACCAGATCACCCGCGAGCCCGAGCAGGTACGCGCCTTCCGCGACACCTGGCGCGACGGCATCCACTCCTACCTCACCTACCTGCGGGACCGGCTGACCGTGGCGCGCGACCTGCTGCACGAGAGCGGCAGCATCTTCGTACAGATCGGCGACGAAAACGTTCATCGCGTGCGGGGGCTGATGGATGAGGTGTTTGGGGATACAAACTGCGTATCTCAAATCACTGTTGTGAAGACCGCGAGCGCGACGTCTGACTATCTGCCAGGGGTAGCGGACCATATTCTCTGTTATGGGCGGGACGGGAGATCTCTCAAATATCGGCAGCCTTACAATTTCAAGGAAATCGGCGGACAAGGTAGTGGTCAGAATACTCGTGTCCAGCTGGCTGACGGAAAAAGGAGGAGCTTGACCAAAGCGGAGCTGGCATCGGCAAGTCCGCCGTCCCATGCACGTGTTTTCCGTCTCGACAACATGACCAGCCAACGCCCACCGGGTGACTTTCCTGTGGCAATCGACGGCCGGCAGATCAGACCATCCAGGGGATACTGGAAGACCGGCGCAATTGGTATGCCACGCCTCGCTCGAGCGCAGCGCCTAGAGCTTGTGGGCAACACGCTCACCTACGTGCGATTCTTAGATGACTTCAAAGTGTTTCCGAATAACAATGTCTGGACGGACACTGGTGCCTCGGGCTTTGGAGATGAGAAGCTTTACGTAGTACAGACGATCGCGAAGATTGTTGAGCGCTGCATTTTCATGACAACCGACGCCGGTGATCTCGTGCTGGACCCGACCTGTGGCTCGGGCACGACGGCGTATGTCGCCGAGCATTGGGGTCGGCGCTGGATCACCATCGATACCAGCCGCGTCGCCGTCGCGCTCGCCCGCTCGCGGCTCATGGGCGCGCGCTATCCCTACTACCTCCTCGCCGACTCGCCCGACGGGCAGCGAAAGGAAGCCGAACTCACCCGCTCGACGCCAAAATCCACCCCGACGCGCGGCGACATCCGCCACGGCTTCGTCTATGAGCGCGTGCCGCATATCACGCTGAAGGCGATTGCCAATAACGCCGAGATCGACGTGATCTGGGATGAGTGGGAAGCACGGCTCGCGCCGCTTCGTGAGCAGTTGTCCGTGGCCATTGCGCCGTCGGAAACGCTCGAGGAATGGGAAATCCCGCGCGAGCGCCCGAAGACCTGGCCAACCGCGACGGAGCCCCTGCTCGCCCAGTTCTGGGAGGCCCGCATCGCCCGGCAGAAGGCGCTCGACGCCTCGATCGCGGCCAAGGCCGAATCCGAATATCTCTACGACAGGCCCTATACCGATCCCGCCCGCATCCGCGTCGCCGGCCCTTTCACGGTGGAAAGCGTCTCGCCCCACCGCACGCTCGCGGTCGACTGGAACGACGAGCTCATCACCAAAGGCTTTGCCGAGACTGGCCCGGGCACCCGCACCGACGATCCCAGCCCGGAGCGCGACTTTGCCCAGATGATCCTGGAGAAACTCAGGGCCGCCGGCGTGCAGCAGGTCGCCAGAGAAGACCGGATCACCTTCACGAGCCTCACCGGCTGGCCCGGCCGTCTCATCTGCGCCGAAGGCGCCTTCATGGAAGGCGAGACGCAGCGCCGCGCCGGCATCTTCGTCGGCCCCGAGTTCGGCACCGTGTCGCGTCCCGACCTCGTCGCGGCCGCGCGTGAGGCGGGCGACGCCGGCTTCGACGTGCTGATCGCCTGTGCGTTCAACTACGACGCCCACTCGAGCGAGTTCGAGCGCCTCGGCCGCGTCCCCGTCCTCAAGGCCCGCATGAACCCCGACCTGCACATGGGCGGCGAACTCAAAGCCACGGGCGCCGGCAACCTCTTCGTGGTCTTCGGCGAGCCCGACGTGCAGATCGAGGATGCCGGTGACGGGCTGATTCGCGTCAAGGTGTTCGGCGTCGACGTGTTCAAGCCGCAGACGGGCGAGGTGGTGTCCGAAGGCACGGACGGCATCGCGCTCTGGATGCTCGACACCGACTACAACGAAGAAAGCTTCTTCGTCCGCCACGCCTATTTCCTCGGCGCCAACGACCCCTACAAGGCCCTGAAAACGACGTTGAAGGCCGAGATCGACGAGGAGGCGTGGCAGAGCCTCTACTCAGATGTGTCGCGGCCCTTCCCGAAGCCGAAGTCGGGCCGGATCGCTGTGAAGGTCATCAACCATCTCGGGGACGAGGTGATGAAGGTGTTTGCTGTGGAGTGATATTGTGGCGGTTTATTTCAATCGGTGCAAACCACAAGGCTTCGATGCTATTCAGCTTGTACTCGAAACACAGCGGGTGTTCATCGGATACCCGATGCATATTGCTGGCGCAGACTACGATCCACATAACCTCGCCAGCTGTGTCGCAGACCCTTCCTCCTCACGGGAGACTTGGAATTCCCAGTTCGCAGCCAGTGATCGCCGTCGGCAATATTCGATGAACCGTAACTTTGTGGCTGACGTAAAAGGAGGAGACATCTTTCTTGTGTCTCGCCCAAACGTCGACGAGGTCCGCAAGGCCGACGAGGACACGATCTTCGACGTCATCAAACATCTGCCGCAGGAAGCCCAGGAAGCGCTGCTGAAACTGGCGGTCGGCGAAAAGCCGGAGCCGCCCGCGCCGGCCCCCGCCCATGCCGACCCATTCGCTCATCCCGACGCCCAGCGCCGGTTCCGCGTCTTTCGCGACGTCGAGGAGTTGCAGCGAGCGCTCGACGCACCCTGGGACAAGTGGGCTGTCTTCCTGCATCCTGGGCAGAAGGCCTTGGTTGAGCGCGTGATGAGCGGCCCAGCGCGCGTGTCCGGCTCGGCCGGGACGGGAAAAACGGTCGTGGCGATCCATCGCGCCGTCCATCTCGCCCGCACAAACCCGCACTCCCATGTGCTGCTCACGACGTTCTCGCCCGGTCTGGCCCATGCGCTCGGCACACGCGTCGTGACCCTGGTGGGCAACGAGCCCTCGATCCTGTCGCGCATCACGGTCAAGGCACTTTCGGCCGCCGCCACGGACCTCTTCACGCAGCGCTTCGGCGCGCCGCAGATTGCCTCTCCATCGCTCATTCACGACCTGCTCGTCGATTCGGCTGTTGCCTCGGGGCAAAGCTTCACGCCGGCCTTTCTCATCGGGGAGTGGGCGGACGTCGTCGATGCCTGGCAGCTTCGGTCCTGGGAGGCCTACCGGGACGTAACGCGGCTAGGACGCAAGACCCGCGTCGGCGGCAAGCAGCGCGAGGTGCTCTGGGCCATCTTCGATCGCGTTCGCGCCGAGCTGGCAAGCCGCAAGCTGATCACCACCGCCGACCTCTTCGGCCGCCTCACCGAAGATCTCCTGGCCGGCGCGGCGACGCCGTTCGATTTTGTTGTCGTCGACGAGGCGCAGGATCTGGGGGTGGCCGAGGCGCGCTTTCTGGCGGCCCTCGCAGGCAACCGGCCGGATGGTCTGTTCTTCGCCGGCGACATCGGGCAACGCATCTTCCAGCAGCCTTTCTCCTGGAAAAGCGTCGGACTTGACGTGCGCGGCCGCTCGGCGACGTTGCGGGTGAACTACCGCACGTCACATCAGATCCGGCTGCAGGCTGATCGGCTGCTGCCTGCGAGTGTCTCGGACGTCGACGGCAATGGGGAGAGCCGACGCGGCACCGTCTCGCTCTTCGATGGGCCGCTGCCGGTGGTCAGAACCTTCCCCACCGTGAAGGCCGAATGCGCAGAAGTGGCGGCTTGGCTGCGCGGCCAAGTACAGAGTGGCGTTCCCCTGCACGAGATTGCCGTCATCGTGCGCTCGGATGCGGAACTCGATCGCGCGCGCGAAGCCGCCGAGCTCGCCGGTATGCCTGCCCACGCCCTCGACACTGACGCGGGCACGGTCGACAGGCACATCATCCTCAGCACCATGCACGCGGCGAAGGGACAGGAGTTCCGCGCCGTCGCCGTGATGGCCTGCGACGACGAAATCATACCATTGTCGAGCCGCATCGAGACCGTGACCGATCCGGCCGACCTCGACGAGGTCTATGCCACGGAGCGCCACCTTCTCTATGTCGCGTGCACGCGCGCGCGGGACCATCTGCTTGTCACTGCCGTGGAGCCGGCATCTGAATTCCTCGATGATTTCACCCAATAACCTCGGTGCCAAGGATCGGCAATACCAATAGCAAGCGACGAGGGCGGCCGTAGACCGTCATGTCTTGCGTGAACTCAGCGATGTAGGACCTCAGTTGACGGCCGCCCTGCGCTGACCGCCCGACAAGATCGGCTCGGCAGTAGGTGATGGATATCGATCGGCCGCACTGTCACCTCAAAGTCGAGATGGCGTAAAGTCGGCTATGAAGCCGATCTCCTACACCCACCATCGCTTCCCGCCAGCGGTCATCCAACATGCGGTCTGGCTGTACCTGCGGTTCACGTTGAGCTACCGCGACGTCGAGGACCTCTTGGCCGAGCGGGGGCTCGACCTCTCGTACGAAACGGTCCGACGCTGGGTCACCGAGTTTGGTCCGCTGTTCGCCCACGAGCTCCGAAGACGTCGGCCGCGTCCGACCGGCCGCTGGCACCTGGACGAAATGGTCGTGACAATCGCGACCAAGCGGTTCTGGCTCTGGCGGGCCGTCGATAGCGAAGGGGCCGTTCCAGAGACGACACGCGTTCTTCCCCCTAAGCTTCAAATTGCTAGGCGAATATCGCTTTAAGAGCATGCGTTGTTGGACGCTCGAGGGAAATGAACTCCTGATTCCCGCCCTGAAGGTCGAGCGAATACCGACTGGACTAGTGCTCCGAACGGAGCATTGGTGTGGACGTGAGCCACGGCCAGAAGGTGGCCGAGGCGCCTCCCCAAAACCCTGCTGGCCTGAGCGCCGAAGCGGGGTCGCGGCGGTGACGGGGCGATCTTGCCTCGTCAGTGCACTGCCATGGAGGCAATCATGACCAAGCTCAACATTTCTCTCGGATCCACCGCGCTTACCGCCCCTCAGTCACTGGCTCTCTCGAGCGCCGCAGAACGCGACGGCGGCGGGCTGGTCCTGCCGGCTCGGCTGAAGGGCACAGCGGCCCAGAGCCTTGTCGCCGCGCTGATCGAGAAGGGCCTCGCGCGCGAGATCCGGGCCAAGCCCGGCATGCCGATCTGTCGGCGCGACACTGCGACCGGCCGATCTTATGCCCTGGTGATCACCAAGCTGGGGCGAACCTCGATCCAGCCCCAGCAAGCCGAAGTGATCTCCCCTGAGACGGCAGCGATCAAGGTGGTTCCCGTCGCCAAGCACGACAGCTCGAAGATGGAGGCGCCGGCCACGAGCACCGACCCCGAGCTTTGCCCGGCCAGTCCCACCACCAGCAACGCACCGCGGCAGGGCAGCAAGCTAGCAGGGGTCATGGCCCTGCTGTTTCGTGAAACAGGCGCCAGCATCGAGGAGCTGACGGCAACGACGGGCTGGCTGCCACATACCACCCGGGCCGCGCTGACCGGCTTGCGGAAGCGCGGCTTTGCGATCTTGCGCGAGAAAAGGGACGGCAAGGGCTCGGTCTACCGCATCGAGCCGATGTCCTGCGTCGAGGCCGCGTGATCCATGGCGACGTCTGCTAAGGCAAACATCACCCGACGATCGGCGTTCGCGCCGGCCGCGGCGGAGGCCGTCGCGGCCGAACTCCGAGCCTTGCACGGGCTCGACCTCGGCCAGCTTCGGGTGCAGTACCGCAACCGGACGGGGCGGATCGCGCCAACGCGGATCTCACGTGCATTGCTGCTCCGCGTCCTGGCCTATCAGATCCAGGTCGAGGCTTTCGGCGATCTTGGCCGCGACACAAGGCGAATGCTCGATCGCCTGCGTGCGATCGAAACCCAGGACAAGGGCGTGTCCGACCGGACGGTGGCCGAGGCGCCCTTCAGCCTCAAGCCGGGGACGATGCTCAGCCGCGAATGGCAGGGCCGCATGGAACAGGTGATGGCGCTGGATGAGGGCTTTGCCTGGAACGGCAAAGCCCATGCGAGCCTCTCGGCGGTGGCCTTCGCCATCACCGGCACCAAATGGAACGGACACCGGTTCTTCGGATTGCGGGATCGCCAGAAAAGTCCTGCATCCCTCGATGATCGCACGAAGAGCACTTCGGCACCCTTTGGCTACGGATCTGAGCCTGCACGCGCAAGTGTTGGAGGCCAGCCGTGAAGCCGGTGGCGCCAAAGATCCTTCGCTGCGCCATCTACACGAGGGTGTCGACCGAGCATGGGCTCGAGCAGGAGTTCAACTCGCTCGACAACCAGCGTGAAGCCGCCGAGGCCTATGTCAAAAGCCAGGCGCATGAAGGCTGGAAGCTCCTCCGCGATCGCTATGACGATGGCGGGTTCTCGGGCGGTTCGATGGAGCGCCCGGCCCTGCAACAGCTGCTCGCGGCCATCCGGGAGAAGAGGATCGACATCGTGGTGGTCTACAAGGTCGATCGCCTCACCCGCTCGCTGACCGACTTCGCCCGGCTGGTCGAACTCTTTGATGGGCATGGGGTGTCCTTCGTATCGGTCACCCAGAGCTTCAACACCACCAGCAGCATGGGGCGGCTGACGCTGAACGTCCTCTTTTCCTTCGCCCAGTTCGAGCGGGAGGTCACGGGCGAGCGCATCCGGGACAAGATCGCCGCCTCCAAGAAGAAGGGCATCTGGGTCGGCGGCGTGGTGCCGATGGGCTATCGGGTCGAGGATCGCAAACTGCTGGTCGAGGAGGCCGAAGCCGCGACCGTGCGGCTCATTTTCGAGCGCTATCTCGTCCTGGGCTCATTGCCCGCCCTGCAACGCGAGCTGCGTCAAAGGGGCATCATTACCCGCCAACGCGCCATGGCTTCGGGCGGTACCCGTGGCGGCGTGCCTTTGACCAACGGCCCGCTCAACCACATGCTGCGCAATCGCATGTATCTGGGCGAGCTGAATCACCGGGACAGCAGCTACCCCGGCGAGCACGCACCGATCATCGACCTTGGCCTCTTCGATGCCGTGCAGACCAGGCTCACCGGAAACCTGCATGAGCGGCGATCAGCCCGGTCGCATTCGGATGCCTTGCTGAAAGGCCGCCTCTATGATGATCGGGGTAACCGCATGAGCCCGACGTATGCGGTCAAGCAGAGGCTGCGCTACCGCTACTATGTTTCCACCATGCTGGTGCAGGGCCGCAAGAGCGAGGCCGGGTCGGTTCCGCGGGTACCCGCAGCCGAACTGGAGAGCATCGTCATGGAGGCGATCGGAACCGCACTGCCAGCCGGATCCGAGCCGATGACGGATCGTGAGCGTGTCGAGCACAGCGTCGAGCGGGTAGTGATCGGCAACGGCATCGTCGAGATCCATTTCAGCGAGGAGGCAGCAACCAGCGCGGCCAGCCCGATCGTGGTGCGCTGGTCGCCGCAACCCATGCGGCGCAAGCGCGAGGTGATCGGGCCGAGGGGTAACGACGGTGCTGCGCGTCCCATCCGAGCCGAAGCACGATCCAAGCTGCTGCACGGCATCGCCAGGGGACGGTCCTGGCTGGACGAGATCATGACGGGATCCGTCCCCGACATTGAGACCATCGCTCAGCGAGACCGAATCAGCGAGCGCTCGGCCCGCATGGGATTGTCGCTGGCCTTTCTGGCGCCCGATATCGTCGAGGCTGCGGCGGATGGCACCCTGCCGCGCGGGTTCGGCATCTCGCGATTGACCGATCTCCCTATCAGCTGGGCCGAGCAGCGCGAAAAGCTCGGACTCCTCATCCGATCCTGATCGCCTTACGTTGCGTCACTGCAACATGCCAGATGTCGCGGTAGATCGCCATCGCCCGGTCTGCTCGGAACCACGAGTTTGCAACACTCCGACGAAGGAGCCTCGGGCGAAAGGCCCGGCAGCTCACTCGCTTGGCCTGTGAAAGAGCAGCAGTGAGTTGCGGTCGTGCGCGCCGACCCGAGCAGCCTATCTGCCATTCAACCGGTTGAACTCACGGAAAGCTAAGTTCGCGTACCTCTCTCCGGTCTTCGCGAACCGGTCTCCGAATGCCCGAATGCATCCGAGCACGGAAAAGAAGTTTGCGCGGCAGAGACTGAAGTCTATTCCGGCCGGATAAACCCACGGGCGTCGGTCTCTGGGCTGAATATTGCGACCACCACCGCGCTAACCTGCTGACATGTCGACGCATGTCACAGAGGGTCCAAATATACGAAAATCTATACAGTGGTTGGTGGAGCCAGACGGAATCGAACCGACGACCTCTTCAATGCCATTGAAGCGCTCTCCCAACTGAGCTATGACCCCACATCTCTCGACCGTTGCCGATTGGGTCGGCAAGTCGCTTAGATCGTCGTCCGCCACCGTGGCGGCGACCGCCTCCGAGCACGGCGTGATCGGCGGCGGTGAGGGCGGTTCTATAGCCTTGCGGGTCGCGCCGCACAAGCCTTGATTTCGGCGCGACCCCGCATTCGTCCGAGCCCGCTGGGCCGAAATTCACGCCTCTTCGTCGTCCTCGATCTCGCCGTCGATCAGGCCCGTCACGTCGTCCTCGCCGGCCTCCTCCTCGAGGAAGGTGTCGTCGGCCGGGGGGTCCTCGATCTCGATCTCGTCGTCGGCGACCGGCTCGGGCTTCTCGCCGGCCTCGGCCTCCTCGAGCGACACGAGTTCGACTCCGGCCGTTTCGGGCTCGATCTCACCCTCGTCGCGCACGGCCGCGACGGCCGAGGCGCGCACCGGCGCTCGGGCGATCGGGATCGCCTGGAACGTCGTGCCGCATTTCGGGCATATGATCGGGTCGCGGTTGAGGTCGAAGAATTTCGTCGCACAGTTCTGGCACTGGTGCTTCGCGCCAAGTTCCGGTTTTGCCACAGTCCATCCTCATCGGCACCGCGCGCGCGGCGCCGCTGCCCTCGCTCCATTGGCGGAGGGGACCGGTTATGGCCCGCGAGGCGGCGGCGTCAACCGGAAAAGCGCGGCGCACTCCGTTCCCGCCGGGCGCGGACCCCCGCGTCGTTGCCGCGGGCCCGGCGGACCCGCATGACAGCCCCGGCCCGGCATGGTAGGGCGCCGTCGTGTCGCGCCCGAACCCGGAGCACCCTCCCTTGTCAACGCCGCCGCCGCAGCGCTTCTGCCGCGCCCGCACCGGAGGCACGCCGTGATCGTCGCGATAGACGGGCCTGCCGCCTCCGGCAAGGGCACGCTGGCGCGCAAGCTGGCCCATCATTTCGGGCTGCCGCACCTCGACACGGGGCTGCTGTACCGTGCCACCGCCCGGGCCCTGCTCGATGCCGGGGAACGGCTCGACGATGTCGCGGCCGCGGTTGCGGCGGCCCGCGGCCTCGCGCTCACGGAGTTCGACGCCGGCCGGCTCCGCGGGCGCGAGATGGGCGAGGCCGCTTCGGTGGTGGCCGCCATCCCGGCCGTGCGCGACGCGCTGGCGGCCGCGCAGCGGAGCTTCGCGCTGCGGCCCGAAGGCGCCGTCCTCGACGGCCGCGACATCGGCACCGTCATCTGCCCGGAAGCCGACGTGAAGATCTTCGTCACGGCGAGCCCGGGCACGCGGGCGCAGCGCCGTGCGCTCGAACTGGCCGGCCGGGGGGAGCCGGCCGATTACGCCGCCATCCTCGAGGACATCCG
>JAABUQ010009422.1_pt1 | contig 13223 bp, 6 predicted proteins | sample 5560001 | NCBI WGS metagenome assembly JAABUQ01 (sample SAMN10711888, study PRJNA513371) | rock metagenome | isolation source: Antarctica rocks | place: Antarctica: Victoria Land, Finger Mt nord | collected 2015-12-18 | reverse complement strand
GACAGCACGCTCTGCGAATGTCTCGACGCCGTGCTGGAACTGCGCGACCTCGTTGACCAGCTATCGCTTGCCGATCTGCCGCGCGGATTCGGACGGGACTGAAAACAGAACTACAATGTTCCACCCAGAAGACCACGTTGCAGATCGAGCCCACCCACCTTTTGCTTCTTGAGAGGCGCCATGCCTGGTCGATATCAATGCCCCAGCGCTTGCCGTAGAGATTGACCAGTGCCCGGGCGGTCTCCTGGGTGACGCTGGCGGCCAGGCACCAGGGCTGCTTCATGTCCTTGGCCTGCACGCACACTACGGTATCGACTGGATAGCCGGCGGCGGTGACCGTGGCGCCGCGCAGCACGCGTGCGCGTCCCCCCACCCCGACCCACTCGGCCGCCGGCCGTGCCTCGCCGTCGGCAGCGGTCACCTTGATGTTGCCCCGGAAGCGTATGACGAAGTCGAACTTCAGCTCGTCGGTCAGCATCCGATACAGCGTCTGGTCGCCGAAGCCGCGGTCGGCCACGATGCGCACGCGGACACCGGCGGGCAACACCTCAGCCAGGCGCATCAGGACCTGATCCTCGTAGGCGTTGCGCCGGTCCTTCAGCGTAGCCGTGTCGACCGTCAGCCAAACCAGCGGCGTCGCCCGCCCGTGGCGGCACAGCAGCGACAGCATGATCGTCGTCTGGCCGTCGGCGTCGAAGTCGGTCCAGTCCATCGCCACCGTGATGCTGGATCGGCTCCCCACCACATACGGCACCCAGTGAACCAGCAAAGCATCGACATCGATCCCCGGGTTAGATAGCAGCCGATCTACCTGCTTGACCGCATGCTTGGTCAGGCGTCCGCGGGCCAGGGCCAAGCCCTGGCCGATCATGGCAACCGCGAGCGAGGCAGACTCGATCACCCCCAAGGTAGCGCCGGCCAGCGAAAGCACGCGCTTGGCATGCAGGTCGTCTGCCAACAGCGTCCGCAGGAACTGGTGGACGCCCTCGAACGACAGCGGCTTCTTGGTCGGCATGGTCCAGCCCCGTACAGTAGATCACGGCAGCCTAGAATCGCATCCCTGCGCGGCTTGCAAGACCCTTCAGCCGCTTGTCACAAGTCGAACGCCGGGCAAGCCGACCTGAGTTCTTCCGCAAACGCCCAGCCGTCCGCGAGATCCTCTTCCCTAGACGTCACTGAAACGGAATGAGGGGAGGCATGAGGGTGTCGGCAGCTTCGTCAGCGCAGGAATTGGTGTAGCGACGGCAGAATCGATTGGCTGCACTGCGGTCGCAAGCTGGCTGACACCACGAAATCCGTCAGCCAATGCTGTCCGTATTTCGAATTTCATGTACTCGCGCCCTGAAACGAATCCCGCTCCGAGGCATGCGGCGGTTACGATTACCACAGTCAAGGCCCGTCCTGATCTTCTCACTAGCTATACTCCACTTATATGGCCTATCATAAGGTCTTAACTACAGCTAATTAAGTAAAAAATAGTTGTATTTTGTTCGTCCTAGCCCGGAAGTAGCATTAATAATGCTGATCAACGGCATATAGTTTCCCATAATGGCCAAGCTATAGCGGGTCATGGCAGACAGTGTTGTCCCCGCGACCTGACCCAGGCCCGCCCAACTGTGCGCAATGTATGAAGGTGCGCTACGTCCGCTTCCGGGCAACCGATAGTCGCACGCAAACGGCCGCAATGAGGCGCAAAGCTGCCGATGCCTGTGCATAGCATCCTATGGCAGCTCTGCTGCTGTAAGCAGACGGTGAGGGCAAAACAACCAATGTTCCAGAGGGTCTCGGACCATCCTACATCCGAAAGCCCCCGGACGGCTGCATTGGCGGCCCAGACGGAGCCGGCGCATCTGGGCGCTGCCGATCCGGCGTAGCCGGCAGGACAGGAGCCTGGAGCGCAGGCGCGCGTGCCGGCACGGCAAGCCGCGCCCGCCTGACCTGCTGCTCCAACGCCTGTAGCGCCTGCTCCATGCGCCGACCCAGCTCGCGCAGGCTGTCGGCCACCGCGGCGCGGAAGCCCTCGATCACCTCGCCGTTGCGCCGGATCGTCAGGTCCAGCGCCTCCATCTGCGGCTCCAGCACGCGGCGGATCGCCCGGTCCTGCTGCCAGCCGCCGAACTCGGCCCCGATATTGCGCCCCTCGGCCTGCTGACGCTGGATGCGCATATCGGAACGGACGAAGCGGTCGTAATTCGTGTCCAGCCCTTTCTGAAGCTTGTCCGCCAGGTCGATGCCGAGCGACTTGTAGGGCTTGGCCGCCATGTTCTTCGCCGTCCGTGCCCACAGGTCGTCCTCGGTGATCTCGCGCTGATCGCCGAGCGGGCGGCTTATGCGCTCGGCTTCCTGCTCGGCCCACTCGCCCACCATGGTCCACGCCGCGTGCTCGTGCCGGCTCTCGGCCACGTAGCCCTTGAACGCGGTGATGCCGGCCGACCCCCGTGGCAGGGCGTTGATGTGCTCGCCCGAGGTGATGCCCTGCGCGCTGTCCACCGTCAGGCAGTGCCCGTAGCCGAGCAGCAGTCGGCCAGTGGCCCGGTCGCGCAGCCGTCGCCATTGCACGTGCCCGATCCGGCCGTTCTTGTCGCGCAGCACCAAGCCGTCCTCGGCTCGACGCACCACCTCGACCACGTCGCCGTTAGCGCCGATGAAGCCGCGCCGGCCGTCGATGGTGGCGGATGTCTTCTTGTAGAGCCGGAAGCGGTCGCCCGCCGCGACCGGAAGGTCATACTGCTCCCTCCTGTTGTCGATCGCGGCATGGATGGCCTCGTCGGCGCCGAGTTCGCCCCGCGCCTTCAGGCGCACCCGGATCGCCTTGCTGATCTCCGCGGCGTCGGCGTTGGTCAGCGCCGACGCCGTGACCCCTCGCTTGCTGTTCGCCCCGCGCAGCGCATCACGACGTTCGAGGTAGAAGCTCGCGATGCGGTCCACCACCTGGTCGTAGTCGCCGCCGACCAGCATGGCCGTGCCGTCCTCGCGTTTGAGATCAAGCGCTGTCCCGGCGTTGCCAGTGCGGAACAGGCCGGCAATCTCTCGCGCCCTCTCGGACTTCTGCCGCACGGTGGCGAGCAGTTCGGGCAGCGCCTCGGGCGGCAGCACCCGGGCCATGATCTCGACCGCACTGCTCGCCTCGATGGCCTGGCACTGCTCGCGGTCGCCGAGCGCGCGGATGATGCAGCCCGTGTCCCGCCAGAGCTTGAGCAGCTCCAGGAACTGCCGCGGCCCGGTTTGCGCCGCCTCGTCCACCACCAGCACCGTGTTGCGGTCCACGCTGATCTCCCCGGATCTGATGCCCTCCAGGAAAGGCTGCATCGCCACCGTCTTGCCGATCCCGGCGTCCTGCAGCGCGTCCGCCTGCCGCCAGGCCTGGCTGAGGCCGATCACCCGCCGCCCGTCCGCCTTCCAGGCCGCGACCACCGGCGGCAGCACGCGGCTGGTCTTGCCCACCCCGGCTGCCCCTTCCAGGAACACCAGCCCGCCCCCTGTGCCGAAGGCGCGGACGGCCGCAAGCTGCGCCGGGCCGACCGCCGGGTCCTTCCGGTAGTCGATACCGGACGCCGCGACCGCGCGCTCGACCGCAGCTTCGGACAGCGCGCCGGAGCTGTCCAATGCTGCGGCTTTCGAGAGCGCCATCAACTCGCGTTCGATTCTGACCTGGACCGTGTTGGTGACGCGCGTCCGCATGCGGGCCTGGTCCGGCTCGTCGTCGCGCATGGGCGTGGCCATCTCGCCGACGATCAGACGGGCGTGCTCGCCGTTCAGGGTGACGCCGCGCGCCTCGACCTCGCGCATGACAGTGTCGATGTCCGCCGTGCCCGACAGCCCGGTGCCGATCAGGCCGCGCGCTGCCCAGGTGCGGATCACGCTCATGTTCAGCACGGCGGCGGTGGCGAACTCCTCCTCCACGTGGCGGATGGCGAACTGCGCCGCCTGGTCGATCCGCTGCTCTCGGCTCAGCGCCGGCGCCAGCCCGCCCGTGACCGCCGTCGTGTGCTGCCAGCCGATGCGCCCGGCGTGCTCGCGCCACAGCTCGCGGTCGCTCTTGCCGTCGAACTTCTCCAGCCGGGTGTTCTGCGCCGTGGTGCCGAGCAAAGCGAGCTTGCGCTCCGCCGGCAGCGCGTCCCAATCCAGGCCATGGCGCTGGGCGTAGTCCTTGGCCTTGCGCACGGTCGCCTTGTGGCCTTTGGAGAACGCCTCGCGGGCGAACTCAGGGATGCAGGCGATGACCGCCGCCTGCTCGGCCTTGTTGTAGGCGACCTCGATGCCGAGCACGCGCAGCTCGTCGGCGAGGCGGGCCTGGAAGTAGGCGCCGAACTCGTGCACCCGGTCGTGCATCTCGGCGCTGTCAAGCGAGCCGATGTGTCCGTCCGCGGTCACGACCAGGTTGAACATGGCGTTGTGGATGTGCGTCTGCGGGTCGCCCGGCACCGGCACGTCCATGACATAGGTCTGCCCGTCCGGCCCGTCCTGCACCGCAAGCGTCGGCCGCGCCGTGAAGTGCATGAACGAGGCCCAGCCCACCTCGCCCGGCTCGGCTCCGTCCTGTCCACCCCGGCCGCGGCGTGCCCAGCCGATCTCACCGGCGACGTAGCGCATGGCGTCGTCGTTGGCCCGCCACACCGCCAGGATCAGCGCGGCCTTCTCCGCGTCGTCGCGGGCGAACTCAATGGCGAGCGTGACCGACTTGTCGGGCGAGGCCGTCAGGTCGTAGGCCGAGACGCTGCGCTTGTGCTCTGTCCAGGCCTCGCCGGTGTCGGCGCGCCTGGCCTCGAACAGACGCTCCAATGCGTCGTCGCCAGGCGCCAGAGCCGGGTTGATGCCCAGCGCCTGCGCGACTGCCGGCGCCATGTCCGTCCTCCAGGACGCGCGGGGGTCGCGGCCGGCGTAGTAGGTGGCCAGCCTGCGGCCGGCGTCGTCCAACGCCGTGCTCTCGGACAGGTAGGCGCGGATCAGCCTGCCGTTGGAGGCGGCGCTGATCTTGCGGAAGGAGATCATGCCATGCCTCCTTCATGGCCGTTCCGCGGCGTGGCCCCCGCCTGGCGGTCTGTGGCCGGGAACGCATCGGCGATGGCCTTCACCACCGACAAGGGCAGCTCTGTGACCGCTTTGCTCACGGTATCGCTCACGTCCTTGAGCAGGTAGTTCTGCTGGTCGAGGCGGACGATCATCTCGGCCAGCAGCTCGTCCAGGCCGGGGCCGCCCTTCTTGGGCTTCTGTTCCGGGGTCAGCAGCTCGATCAGCGTGGCCTGCTGCGCGGAGAGCACGCGGATGCCCTCGTCCAGGTTCCGTAAGCCTTGCCCAATTGCAAGTTGATTTTGTTCTATTCTCAATGCTGTCTGCGTTAGTTCTGCGAGCATTGCCGTGCCTCCTTGTTGGAGGCGTCAGCATGGGGCAGGCGGACGCGAGTGCATTCTGCCCCCTTCGCATCCGAGGACGGGTGCAATGGTGTATACGCTCCTTTGCCTGACCTCTCACTGATCGCTTCCTGGTCGCTTCCTAACCACTCCTTGGCCTTTCCCTGACCTCTGGCTGTCCCGAATGGCCTACGCACTCGCGTCCGCAAGCGCCAAGCTTCCGGGATGAGCAAGACAAACGACGCCCCGGTCAGCGAAGCCTTGAACGTGGTCGAGCGCGATCCGGCCCGCGGGCCGCTGTTCTGGTGGCTTTACGACAATCACGCAGACATGCTGCGGCGTGCGGCCGGCCAGAGAATCAACTGGACGGAGCTGTGCCCCAGGCTCACAAAGCTTGGACTGACGGACCAAACCGGTAAGCCGATGACGACGCAGACGGCACGCAAGACCTGGGCGCGCGTCTGCCAGATGAAGGTTCGGATGCAGGAGACTCGTGACCGGCAGCGAAGTGCACGTGGCCGCCAGTCCGAACGCGGGAAGGATGCGGACCGTCCGCCGCCGGTCGTGATAGCATCTGCACCCAGGCCACCGGTTCCGTCCTATCCCCCGCCAGTGCTTCCGCCGCCGAAGCCGCTCCTGGAACCTGCGATAGCCTCTCGTCCACATGAAGAGTTGAGCGAGGAGGAGCGCGAAGCGTATGCAAAGGCTCAGATCCTGCGCTTACGCCGCAGATTTGCCGAAGCGAGCGGGCATGATCCTGACGAAGTCAAGTAAGCGAAGACGGGGGCAAACGCCTCCGCTCGGCGAGCGCCTGCTGCCAGAGCCATCGGATGCAGCTACGGGATAGCACCCGGTTGCAGATAGCAGCCACGTATGACCCGGCATCTGCCTTAGACGACGGCTCGCACCAAGACGGCTTGGACACATGACGCCCGGACCTGCCTGACGGCGCAGACTGAGCGAACCCCTGTCTCGTCTGGGACGGAGGGCTTGTCCGCGTTCCCGGAGTTCGTGCGTGTCCGTCGACTGGCATCGACGGAAGCACCGACAAGGTGCCCCGCCGCCACTATGGCCGAGGCCGCCCAAACAAAGCGCGATGCACTCGCGTCCGAATGGTTGACCTAGCGAGGGCGACCATACGGCGCAGGCTGAGGTTTCGACTTTCTGCCTGCGCCGGTTGGTTCGCGACACGCAACGCGAGCGACTTCGAGGAGACCTCATGAGCAACAAGGCAGACACGACTAGAGCCGCCGCAGCAGAGGGTGCCACGGCCGCGCAGGCAACGGCTGCCACCGCCGGCAACGCCCCGACCGAGCCCGTGGCGATGCAGGGTGCGCCGTCAGCCGGCATGGCGGCTGCCCCTGCCCGCCGCCCGGTGTGCGCGGTGCGCTTCGGCCGGGGCCGGCTGGGCGGCAGCATGGGGATGGACCTCTACATCCAGCGCGCCCGCTTCCAGGGCCGGCGGGTGAAGCCGCTCGACGGCGACCTGCGCTCGCGCACGCTGTCCACGCTCTACCCGGCGCAGGCGGCGGACGGCAGCCCGATCCAGGACGGGGCGAGCATGCCGCGGTCGGAGGAGACCGCGGACTACAAGCAATGGCTGATCCCGGAGTTCGAGCAAATGGTGGTCGAAGGGGTGTCCCGGGTGATTGATCTCGGCGGCGGCGAGCGCGTGATGCAGGAGTTCGTGCGGGTGTTTCCCTTGTCGAGCTACTGCGAGGATTTCGGGGTGGACCTGCTGCCGATCTTCTTCCTGGGCCCGGACGTCGAGGACCTCAGCCACGTCGTGCAGATCATGCGCACGGGCGCGCTGCGGTCCAGCCGCATCCTGCTGGTGACGAACGAGGGCGTGATCCGCTCCGGAGAGACCTCGGAAGGCGCGTTCGACCCGATTGTCGCACACCCCGACTTCGAAGCTTTGATGAGGGACGGCGCCAAGTCGGTGTTCCTGCGCAAGCTGCACTGCCTCGACCTGCTGCGGGCGCGCCGGTTCGGCTTCTACGACGCCGCCTATGGCCGCCCCGACCCGAACGGGGAGAAGGCCGGCCCGGCGCTCCAGTTCATGACCAAGATCTGGCTGGAGGACCACGAGGGCGAGCACCAGACGATAGGGAGCGCGGGATGGCTGCCGTGAGCGGGGCAGCGTGCCCCGGGGTGGCAGCAACCATAGTTGATGCCGATCAACAGGCCGATCAGGCACACCGTGCCATCCTCCTGGCGCCGCTTTTCCATAAAGCCTGCGTGCTTCTCCTGCGCGGGGTGGAGGGGATGGGCGACGCCGCGATCCGCCAGGCCCTGGCCGGCATGGCGGACGACCCGGAGGAGAGGATCGGGTGCGAGCTGGCCGGCGGCGTCTCTGGCTGGGACGCCTACCAGTCGGGAGGTCCGCTCGAAGCGCAGTTCGCCGAGCTGCTGGTTGGCCGGGAGGTGTCGTGCCCGCCGGACGGGATCGCGGCCATGCTGCGGGTACTGTCCGACACCGGGCGGTGTAAGGTCGAAGCGATGGACGACCCTTGGCGGTTCACGCTCCATGCCGCGGGCTTGCCCGAGGTTTCGGCGATGCTGCTGCCCTCTCCGCCGCCGGGCCGGATCGAGGACTTGGCGGTGCTGGTCTGCATCGGCGCCAGCCAAGCCGTGGCGAATGGGGCGGTCGCACCGCCAGGGCTGATCCGGACAGCATGGGAGGAGGTCACGGCCACGACCTTCGCCGCGTGGCGGTCCGCCAACAAAGGCCGGGCCTTGGCCGACCATCCAGGCTTTGCGCAAGTCGTCGAGCGGCCGTCCATGGGAGCGCCAGGGGTGTATCTCGTCCGCATCCCGCGGTTACCGTTCTCGCCGCTGATGGCCGCCTGGCCGTATCGACGCGCGGTCGCCTGGACGGTGTTCGAGACGGCGGCCGAGTTCCGGGAGTGCGAGCGCCACTACCAGACCCTGGACGCCTCGACGACCCCCGGCCTTCCATCGTTGCGCGCGCCCTGCGCGACGCGGCCGGCCCGGCTCGCGGGCGGCATCGCCGAGGCGTGCCACCGGCTGGTGGCGACCCCGTGGCCGGACGTGGGGGCCGTCTCGGTCCTCACGCTGCCATCGGCGCTGGTGCGGCAGCTTTCGGCCGAAGAGCACGCAGCGCTGCACCGTGGCCGCTATGCCGTCCACGCCGCTCGCACGCCCGAGGAGGCCAATGGGATCGTGTGCGGGCTGTATGGGCCCGGCCTCGACGCCAAGCCGATGTCGGCGCGGCGGTCGCTCCATCCGAAGGCGGCGACGACGGTCGTGGTCCGGTCCCCCAAGCTGGTGGTGGTTTCGGATCCTGGCATTGAGGACGAAGCGCAGGCGCTGTTCATCACCAGCAAGTCACTCGCCAAAACGCCCACCCCTGCCGGCGTCGCGGCCGTCGTGGTGATCGGCGAGAACCCCGACCTGATGGAGGCGCTGCTGCCGCACGTGCGGCTTGCTGCTGCGCCGAAGGCGGGCGACGCGGGCGATGCGCTGGCCGAGGCGATGGCGTCGGAGGCGCGCGTAGTGGTCCTCGACCGGGAAGCGTTGGGCTTTGCGGTGCTGGCGCTGCCGGAGCGCGTCGAGCGCGGACCGCACCGGGTGACGGTGGCGGTGATGTCGCCGCCCCCCGGCGAAGCGGCATCGGTGGTCGAGCTGGCGCGCAAGTTGGATGCGCCGGTGCTCTTGTTCAGGACGGCACCGGCGGACGGATCGGCCGTGGCACCGGAGGCGACGCTGCTGGCCGGAATGCTGAACCAGGCCGGCATTGCCTGCCAGCCGGTCACGTCGATCCCGGTGCCGCCGGTGCCGCTGGTCGCCATTGCGCAGGAGATCTGGGGCATCCGGTGAGCGACGCATGAAGGCAGGGCTGCCGGGTGGCTGTCCGATCCCGCGCCATTGCCCGTGCCGGCGCCATCCGCCTCGCATCGTCCGCCGTCGCTGCCGGCCGGGCATGGCGCGATGCACTCGCGTCCGAATGCTCCATTCAGTGAGGGCGACCTCGCAGCGCGGGACGGCGCTGGACTGCGCCGGCCCGCCGGCACCTCGACGGACACGACAATAGGAGATCCCATGAGCAGCAAGGCAAACACCAGCACAGCCGACGGGCCTGCCGCCAAGATCTCGGCGGGGACCATGGCAACACGCGTTGGCTCATCCGCGCGGTTCTGGCTGAACGGGCTTGAGGCAGTGTGTCGGAGCTTGGCCGGTGCGGAGGTGCTGCCGTGAGCGGAGGTGCGACGCAACGGGATGGCAGCGTGCTGCCGCCCTCGGTGCGGTTCACGGCCTCGACGGACCGGCTGCGGACCGCGATTGACAACCTGGACGCGGCGGCCAAGGCGGAGCGCATTTTCCCCGACGGCCCGCTGGGAGCATGGGTGGCGGCGCAGAAGGACGTGCTGAACGCCCTCTATGTCATGGAAGAGGGGCGCGAGGAGCAGCTTCGGTTGCTGGTCGAGGGCGCGAAGGCCACGGCCGAGGCGGAGGCCGCCCGCGCCCAGGCCGAGGTGCGCAAGCTCGGCTTGTTCATCACCAAGGCCGAGATCGAGCTGGCGCAGAAGCAGGGTGAGAGCATCGAGACCATCGGCAAGGGCATTGCCGCCCGCGTGCAGGGCGCGCTGGTGATCCGCGCCAAGGCATACAACACGACCAAGTACCTCACCACCGCCCTGCTTTACGCCGTGGTGCTGCTGGGCACGCTGCTGGGCGGCTACCAGTGGAGCAGCCGCGACTACGCCGACAGCGACGAGGCGCGCATGTGGGCGTGGTGCAAGGCGACCATGGTGGTTGACAAGCAGGGCAAGGTGTCCTGCTTGCCGGCCTACCCCGGGCCGGACAGCAAGTGACGCTGGCCCGTGGCGCCGCATCCCGGCCTGGGAGTGGGCGGGGCCGGATCGCGAGACCGGTTCGGCCAGGTCCCGCGGCGCCTGTTCCTGATCCCCCGATGCAAGGAGTGAACTCGATGGCCACCACCTCGTTCAAGCTGGCGACCACGTTGCCGCTGTCGCCCATCGTCCCGGCCGCTGCCGGCCCGGCGCCGCAGGCCGGCGTCGTGCAGATCAATCTCGGTGCTGAGACTGGCCAAGTCGTCACAGGCGGCGAGTTCGGCTTGGCGACGACGATGGGCACTCCGAACTGGAGCTACCAGTCCTATGCCGACCCCAGTTTCCAGACCTTGGCCAATCAGTATCCCACCGATTTGCTGCGGCACAACTGGGAACTGAACACGCAGATGAACATCCTGTTCCCGTCGCGCAGTTCGGTCAGCGACCCCGACTACTCCCACATCGACAACTACCTCAACCAGCAAGACAACTTGAAGGGGTTCTTCGACAACAACAGCGGCACACAGATCGTCACCCTCGGCTTTCCCTCCTGGCTCGACATCGGCGACCCCAACGATCAGGCGCTCTACGCCCGCATGGTGAAGGGCATCGCGCAGCACTTCATCGGCAAGGGCGAGCCGATCCCGAACTACGAACTGGTCAACGAGCCGGACGGGCACGAGAACATCACGGACCTGGCGCACACGTTCAACGCCGTGGCCGACGCCCTGCACTCCCTCGACCCCAGCTACAAGCTGGGCGGCCTCACGGGGTCCTACGTCCATCCGGACGACCTCAAGGCCTTCTTCGGCATCTGCGGCAAGAACATCGGCTTCGTCTCCTGGCACCAATACGTGACCGGCGACAGCAGCAGCAAGTCCAGCCAGCAGGAAGTCACGGACAGCCTGAACGGCGCGCAGTCCGCGGGGCAAACCGTCCGCGCCCTCATGCAGGCGTCCGGCATCCCTGACAGCGTGCCCCTCTTCTTGGGCGAGTACAACGTCGATGGCGGCGACTACAACGACGCGAACAACGCCAACATGGTCGGCGCGGTGGCCGCCGCCGCGACCACCTACGGCATGATCCACAGCAACGCCAACTTCACCATGGGCGCGCTGTGGGACGTGCAGAACGACAGCGCCTACTCGGTGTTCGGGCACCAGGGCGACTACCGGATCGACCCCGTCGGCGTCGTGCTGGCCGACCTCACCGCCACCATGCCGGGCAACATGGTGCAGAGCGCCATGCCGGGCAACACGCCCGGGCTGGTCGGCTACGCCACCAAGAGCGGCGCGGGCTTCTCGACGGCGTTGATCAACACCAATCTGTCCCAGGGCTACACGGTCGACCTCGGCAAGGACGGGCTCCCGACGAGCGGACTCTTCCGGGTGGAGGTCAGCGCGGCCAACCCGAAGGGGAGCAAGACGGCGCTGGCCGACCTGTCCCACGTGTCCGTCGCCGCCGGCAGCGTGGTGATCGTCACCAATGAGGCCCCGCACGGCGGCTTGGAGCTGAACGGCACGACATCCACGGCGCCGCCTTCCGCGCCCGCCGGAGCGGCAGCCGGCGGCAGCTTCCCAGCCGCTCCCGCCGCTGGCGCGAGCGGATCGGGCAACGGATCGGACATGGGCAGCACGAAACCGGGCCTGCCGTCCGCTGCTTCTTCCGGCACGGCCGCGACCGATCCGGGCAGCACGGGTCCATCCGGCGGCGCCACGCAGGCCATGGCTGGCGCCACCACCACTGCCCCGCCCTCCACCAGCACTGGCGCGGCGGGTGCGGCCGGCACCCTCGGAGCCTCGACCCCGGCAAGCCCAGGCGGCAACGCGCCGCCGGCTCCGGTCGGCACGGGTGCCGACACGCTGATGCTCAACCTGTCCGAGGACGCCTATCGGGGCGACGCGCAGTTCGAACTCACCGTTGACGGCAAGGCGGTCGGCCCGGTGCAGAGCGTCACCGCGCCGCATGGCAAGAGCCAATCGGAGGCGTTCGCCTTCAAGGGCGACTGGTCCGGCGCGCACAGGTTCGGCGTGGCGTTCACCAACGACGCCTGGGGCGGCTCGGCCGGGCTGGACCGCAACCTCTACATCGACAGCGCCACGTTCGACGGCGCCGTGGTGCAGGGTGCGGCGGCGCTCTACGGCAACGGCACCGTGACGTTCAGCACCACGGCAGGTCAGCCGGCGGCGGCTGGTGCGACCAGCCAGTCCGGCACGGGGTCGGGCGGCAGCGCCACGCCGCCCGCGGCCAGCACCGGCACGGCTGGGGCCGGCTCGGGCAACACCAGCCCGGGCGGCAGCGCTGCGCCGGCCCCGGTCGGCACAGGTGCGGGCACGCTGGTGCTCGACCTGTCGGAGACCGCGGCCCAGGGCGACGCGCAGTTCACGCTGACCATCGACGGCAAGCCGGCCGGCGCGGCGCAAAGCGTGACCGCCGCGCACGGGCAGGGGCAATCGGAAGCGTTCACCTTCAAGGGCGATTGGGGCGCTGGCCCCCACACGGTCGGCGTCGGCTTCGCCAACCCTCCCGCCGGCAGCGCGGCGGACCTGGCGCGCAGCCTCTACTTGGACAGCGCCTCGTACGACGGCACCCTGGTGCAGGCCAACATGCAGGTCGCGGGCAACGGCCCTATCACCTTCGCCCTCACGCCCGGCGCCACGCCACCCGCCCCGGCCGATGCGGCGGGCACGCCGGCCGACATGCTGGCCGTGACGGACAACGACGGCAGCAGCGCGGCCGTGCCGCTGGCCGCGTCGGGGACGCACACCGACCATCCCAGCAGCACCAGCACGGTGCAGCAGGCGGCGAGTGGCAGCACCGACACGATCACCACCTCGGGCAGCGTGAAGGGCGAGGCTCTCGCCCTCGGCGCCGGCACGCGCAAGCTGGTGCTGGCGAGCCCGCGGGCGATGGTGCTCACCGGCGGGTCTGGCGCGGACACGGTGACGGCCGACAGCGGCGCCAACCGGTTCGTCGCCGGCTCCGGCTCGCTGGACGTCACCGGCGGCCCGGGTGCCGCGGCCTACGTGCTGCACGCGGGCGGCGGAGCGCTCAC
>JAABUQ010009420.1_pt1 | contig 13225 bp, 7 predicted proteins | sample 5560001 | NCBI WGS metagenome assembly JAABUQ01 (sample SAMN10711888, study PRJNA513371) | rock metagenome | isolation source: Antarctica rocks | place: Antarctica: Victoria Land, Finger Mt nord | collected 2015-12-18 | reverse complement strand
GCCCCACCACACCACCTCCCCCCCCAAGCCCCCCCTTCACACCCCTCAAACCCCGCAAGCCCCCAACCATCACGGCACAAACAACCGACTAAACCCAACCACATCCTGCCGACAACAAACACACGTCCCAAAATTGTTCATCGCAAGACTGACCCTGCACTCCTCACACAAACTCAAGCACCGGCACGGCCACGCCAGCACCGTCCGCGGCGCAGACTGGCAGACCACGCACTGTGGCCCTGAGCTGCCTAGGCCGGCCGCGCCGGTAGACCACGTCGAGGCGTCGGGTTGCCCCGTTTGGGGGGATCGAGGGGCGGTTTGGCGGCGGGAGATGATGAGTTGTTCCAGCAGGAGGGCTTCCTCGTCCGGGGAGAGCGGGCCGGAAGTCATGCCTGGGAGCCGGAAGCGGGTGGAGGTGAGGAGGTGGGCGTTGGCGCGGTTTTGGGCGTGGGCGTAGCGGGAGCGGGTGGTTATGTTGGGGGCGGAGAGGTGGTGGGCTAGCATTTTTGCTTCTTGGCGCGCCGCGCTGGTTTTGGGGTCGAGGAGGGAGGCGAGGTGGGAGGCTTGGAGTGGGGTATCTGGTGAGGGGGTGGGCGAGCGGGAGCGCGAGAGGGGAGAGATTTGGCTGTGGTGGGGATGGGGGTGGGATTGGGTGGGTGTCGGGGGACCGGAGGAGAGGGATGCGTTCTCCCACGCATTGGTGTCGTCGTCTGTTTCGTCATCGGCTGTGGATATGGATATCAAGCTGGTCGTGTCGTCGTCTTGAGGGGGGGAGTGGTAAGAGCCGGACTCGTCTTTCTCGCCCCACCAACCGCCGTGTTTCCACCAGTCATAGAGGTTCTTGCTCAAGGCCTCTTCGGTGGGGTGTCGGGAGTCGTTGGTGAGTTGCAGGCGCCCCCGCGTTTCTTGTTCGACGTCTACGTCGTCGTTTTCGGGGAGAGAGAGGACGCCGTCGTTTGAGAGGAGCCAGAAAGGTAGGGGTTCTTGTTCGGTATTCTGGCTGGTTCCACGCTGATTGGGTTCCTTGCCTTCTTTGCGGTTTGAAGAGCGGAGCCATAGCGGGCGGCGGGAGATACCTATTTTGTCCAGGACTACGTTGAGGAGTAGTTTGAGCCAGCCCGTGAAGAGCCAGAAGATCCCCTCGAAGAATTCGTAGGCCATGAAATAACGTCCACCTCTTTGCAGATGACCAACGCCATCTGCTCCGACCCTTTGGCTGTTGAGACGTGGACCCGACTTGGCGGCTTTGACAGATGTCTGTCGCGAATAGCCACTCACCCAGGGCTTAGTTGTTTGGTCCGTGAAGTCGCTAGCGCTCGCATGGGGATCTTCCAGATGGACAGCAAGACGACGTGAAGAATCATTCGACTGGGCGAATGCCTCAATCTCCTTCATCCTCTCCTCTTCTAACCAAGTCCACCTAGCTACGCTAAGTCTCTGCCCCTCGTTCAAGTAGACTGCCTCACTCGCGATCGTCAACGCCGTGAATCCGACCTTCAGAAGCACGGTGTAAAAGTCTTCGTGCATGTTGAGACGCAGACTTGAAAGCTGCGCCGTCGCTTGCATGTTCTCGTGCGCCCATCTGACCCGATCCATGAAATGTTGCCGTGTCGGCAGATCGCTTGGAGGCGAAAGGAAGCACAACAGTACTGCAAGCGAGTATATCACAGCACAAAGCACTATCCCGATGAGAATCAGAAGATGAGGAATGAAGCCAACAATGCAGACTGTTGGAAATCGAAGAATAATGTTATCGGGGCCTGACTCCGGTCTCACGCTGAAAAAGCCCCATACAAAGGCCCCCATAAAGCAAAGTCCCCATATGCCTGTATTTATCAATCGAAATCTTGACTGCATGTCCATAACTCCAAGGATTTGGCTGCTGAGATTGTTGAGACTTGAGATGAAGCCCATCAGCAGAACCTCCGGTGGGGTGTTCAATTTATAGAAAAGCGCATTCCGACTCATCAGCCCTTCTTCAGGTGTCGACTTGATCACGCCCGACCCAGCTCGAGGAAGACCGAAAGGAGAAAGGCCGAGGGTATTGCTCAGCATGCCCTCGGCTTCGGCAAAAGCCAACGAGTGCTCGAATATTGACATTCCTGTCTCGGTCATGAGTGGCCTCCCCTGTACAGCACACGACAACGTTTCCACGAACTGGCCTACGCATAAGGTCTGGAATAGAGGCCATAGCAAAGACACAGATCCCTTTCTATCCCAGACCTCGGTCTTCGACGGTATCATATCCACAGCCAGGCATGAATCGGCGTCTCCTTCCCAAAAAAGCAGCGTTGAGCTCAGGAAGTAGAGGATGCCACCATCTCCCGAAAAGTCCAGGTCGATATGCTTGTCGGCCTTTCCGTACTTCATGAAGGAATATCCTGGCGAGGTTTGGCATTTCATAGCTCGGAGGAGATTCAAGCCGTGATATACGAACATCAAAAGCGGCGCGATTCGCAGAAGCAGTCGGATTGGCCATGAGAGACTGATATGCCGACGTGCTGATGCGTAGATATGGGTCCGGTTGAGTATGATGGCCTGGTACTGGTCAGTATTGAAAAGCAGGTGAATCAGGCCGCAATCACAATTTGTAGACTGACCAAAGTAAAACATGCCAAAGCCCATTTGCTCGTGATGTACGTAAAGATGCCTCCAAAGTTCCTGACTTGCTGAAAGGTCAACGAGCTGAAACTTGGAACGCCTTCGGTAGCGGCAGCAGTCCCTCCTCCTGGGGCAGCAGCGGCTACCCTCTGGCTTGCCTGAGCCGCATCCCCAGACAAAGCCGCTGATATGGTGTTCTGACTGCCGTTCCCCGTTGCCTCTGCGATCAAGCTTCCACCGTTTCTCAAGCCGAAGATGTTATCTATGCGCTCGGGAACTGAAATGGCGAACGAGCCGGCGCGGACGAGCAAGCGTGGGAAAGCCATGGCGAGGTCCTTGGAGAACTCGTTCAAATATGAGGTTACGTTTGAGGTTGAAGCCATGATGTGACTGAGGGGACTTTCAGCGGAGGAAGGGGTTGTCGGCGTGTTTGTTGCCATGTCTTATAATGCGATGTCGGAAAGGGCACATACGGGATGGAACAGAATGCCCATCTTCGAGACTGACAGGACAAGGGCAAGCATGACGTTCGGACCAGAAGAGATGCACGTTTGAAGCACAACGCAATGATAGTTTGTTGTCAGGAAGTGTTGATTTCCGTTTGAAAGCCAGCCAATGATCACCGACACTAACCCTAACCCTCAGTACGCTCCCTCCTATGCAGAGAGCCTAACTATCTCTAGGATACAACTTGAATATATGATTGCAAATCCCCCAAAGGGCAAGATAAGGCTATAAATAGTCTCTGCTTATCTCATCCACCCTATATATTTAAAGCCTCCACCAGAAGCAATACCCAAACATCATCACTTCAGAGGCCACTGATCGTTTGTCAAAGAGCAATGATACCCCCAAGCATGACTCCTTGGCAAAGGCCCCAAAGCAAAATGAAAGGAAGCATAGCAAAAGCCGCCCTACTAACCTTCTCAGATCCAGAATTAGTAGGTCCGGCAGTAGGTCTAGGAGATAGTGCTCCGGGTATCGCTCCTGCTGTGCCTTGAGACCCACTGGAAGTCGATGCACCTGAGATCCCTAAATTTGTCCAAGGTCTGATCGTCGTCGATGCAAGCTCAATACCATTCGAGCCTACCTTGATCGTCTCAAAGCCACTCACAATCGTTGCTTCAGAGGCTCCGCTTCCAACGGCATACGTGCTACCATTGATCACCGCTTCCGTAGCGTCTGCCCCCAAAGTGACTCCGTCAGCCGAGACCGGCGTTGGCGTCTGTTCAGGCATGATGGTAGTTGATGGGAAGACGACGCCTGCGGTGCAGAATGTAACAGTCTCTGTGCCAATGATCGCAGTCTGGGAGATTGCGCCACTGGCGATGGGATATGTGGTGCCGCTGAGGACGGCATCCGTCATGCCGACCAAGATTTGTTGGCCATCAGTTGTGATCGCTTTTCTAGTTGGCTCTGGCATGATGGTCGTCGAAGGCAATACGATACCATTGTTGCCGAAGCCAATTGTTTCGTTCCCAATTATAATATTTGTTGAACTGGCACCAGGCCCAATTTCGTATGTAGAGCCCCCAACCACAGCATTGTCCGGACCCACCGTGAAGGTCATGCCACCAGCTGTAACCATCGCAGGTGCTGGCAGATCTGTTAGAGTGGGAAGCTCTACTGTCGTTCCCTTGACATCAATGCCCTCTGGCCCGATGCTGATGCTTTGGCCATCAATGACCTTGGTAATAGGCGCCGCACCTAGCCCAACACTGTAGGTGCTGCCCAAGATCACCGCTTGAGAATGAGCCAATGAGAACGTGAGAAGCCCTGCCGTAGCTATTGAGTAGCCTGGCTGCGGTTTTGGGAGTGGAATTGTAGTACCACCAAGTGCAACCCCTTCTGTTCCTATAGTAGCTGTTTGACCGTTGATAACTGTGGTGATAGGCGCCATCCCGGGCTTAATCGAGTCCGTATGACCTCCAATAACCACTGCCGAGGGAGCAACAGAGAGAGTCAATTTATCTTGAGAGATGATCGAGTAGCTAGGCTGGCTTGCTGGCACCGGAATATCGACACTGCCAAAGTGGACGCCCTCTGACCCCATTGTGATCGGCTGGCCATGGTCTGTGATTGTCGTCGCCGCATTTCCAGGAAGAAAGGAATATGTATTAGAGCCAATTACGGCGGAGGACGGCCCCAAAGCTAACGTATGGCCGTCTGTTGTTATTATTTCTGGTGCAGGGGTGATATAGCCCTGTTTGCTCTGTGGAAGAACCACTGTTGTATCTGGGCCAATGACTCCAGAAGGACCAACTGTCAGAATGTGTCCTTTGTATTTCACAAAACCGGAAGATGATGTAAGGGGTATCGTTGTTGACGGAACGATTATTTTAGATGAGTCAATAGTCAAAGTTTGACCATCATACACAAATGGGGTTTGAGAAGATGAGACTAGGAGTGGAATGCTGTGGTCGGAAACAATAATCTGAGACTGATCAACAGCAAATGGTTGACCTTCCAGGATGAAAGGGGATGGTTTGGCATTGTTCGGTATCCTGATGTACTTGCCTTGCGCTTCCAGGTGCGAGGGTCCGACAACGAACGTTTGACCACCAGCAGTCACGATAGGTGCGTCTGGGACGGCTGCAGGGAAGGGAATCGTAGTTGATGGCGCAACAAATTGAGAAGAAGCCCAGCTGTAAGTCTGCCCGTTATAGACGCCGGATGCAGGAGTGGTGCCCCGATTGAAGGTGGAAGAACCGATAACAACGTTATTTGGATGTAGTACCACTGGCACACCGCCGGCGTTGCCAAGACTTTCGGGGACGATGTTTACCCCGGATTGAACTGAATTACCGTTCGTTGATTCGAGTCGACTCTGGCCTCCAGTGCTTTGATCGGGTCCTCCACCCGCCTTTACGGGGCTGAATTGGCCTTCGCCTGCTGGTATACCAAAATGTCCTCCCGCGCCTTGATTACCCGATTGGTTCTCAGCAACAGTGTCACCAAACTGTGTTCCACCAGATTGCCCTGCAGACTGGCCTCCAGCTTGCCCAGCAGATTGGTCTCCAGTTGCTTGCACAGGACTCGATTGGCCTCCAGCAACTTGCCCGGATTGGCCTCCTGAAGATTGTCCGCCAGACTGCTGACCTCCGCCGGGCTGCCCTCCAGCTGCTTGTTCAGAGCCAGACTGGCCACCATAGGCATTCACATCTTGATTCCCTGTACTGTACTGAATTCCACCAGATTTTCCTGAAGATAGTTGTCCTGACTGAGGCGATCCAGCAGATGGTGGTCCAGAATTAGAAGACCCGCCGTTGAATTGCGAGTTGGACGAGCCACTAGGAGGTGACTCATTTGCTGGGGCAGGGTTTCCCATTGGAGATGCTTGTGGGGGAGATGCTTGCGGGGGAGGTGCTTGTGGGGGAGATGCTTGTTGGGGAGGTGCTTGTGGGGCAGCTGCTTGTGGGGGAGGTGCTTGTGGGGGAGATGCTTCTTGGGGAGCTGCTTGTTGGGGAGCTGCTTGTGGGGGAGGTGCTTGTGGGGGAGATGCTTGTTGGGTAGCTGCTTGTTGAGGGGCTGCTTGTGGGGGAGATGCTTGTTGGGGAGCTGCTTGTTGGGGAGCTGCTTGCTGCGGTGTCTGCTGCCCTGAACCTGGAGTCGTAGTTGCCGGTGCCTGAGCTTCCGCGGCCTTAGCCTTCGCACCAAAAAGGGCCCCCTGCACGACCTGCTGTGCTTGTGGTACGGCGACGGGTACTTTCTTAGTAACGAGTAATGTGCTGATGGTCGTAGGTACAGGTAGCGGTTTAGCATGCTGTATGCCGTGCTGAGGTCGTTTCAACTTGGTGGTTGTTTTGCAAGGAGTAATTGGTACAAGAGTCTCCGCACCCGGCAATGTAGCGTTGTGGAAGACAGTCACGGCAAAGCTAAGAGTGACTGTAGATGTAAACCACGATGTGATTTGCCCATGATTGGTTGCGGTTCCAGAGCATTTCGATCTCTCGGTTGCGTTGTAAGTTTCATTGATCCACATTGGCAGATTCAGTGAAGGTGCGGAGAGATTCCCAATTTGGCTGCCTGTGTCTTGCATCTCTTTTGAGGATTTCTGGGTCCCGTTTGCAAAGAACGAAGTGTTGTGACCAGAAGGCATTCCTGTGAGATTGGAACCCTTCACGACCTGCGCAAAGGTGAGCAGTGTGGAATGATTGAGAAGCGTGTTCCCATAGCCGCTCGGCTGCGCTGGCCGCGCTCCTGCTGCTGACGGTCCATTGGTCACGTAGCTCACATTTTTCGATATCGAAGCGTTGTAGTGGTGGTGAGGAGTGTTCACGGCGTTCAACTTTGATAACCCGGAGAGCGCTACTTTCGGTACAACCCCCCACTGCATAGACATGTCCAATATGCTGTTGGCGGTCCTTGGCGTTGATGTTGTAGAAGATATTCTAAATACGCTGTCGGTGGTCTGCGCTGCTGATCCACTCTTTGGCCGCTGAGGCATGCTCGTCTGACTGCCTGGGGGCAATGACGAAGATGACCCTACGAGCTTCTGCACCATCATTGGTGCCGTACTCGCTTGGGTAGACATGTCATCTTCGCTGCTTGTAGAAGCAGGTGAAGATACAGAGCTGTCTTTTGCAGAAGAGAGCCCAATCAATGTGTTTGAAGCTGCGTCAGAAGACATCCATGTACTTGCAGTAGACGAGCTTGTGCGACTTGGAGCTGTAATTCGTATTGGAGCACTACTAGACCAAGATGGTTCTTTTGGAGTAGATGAGGTCGTGCTGCTTGAGCTTATAGCTGCTGTTGAAGCACTCGTAGACCAAGGAATAGCTCCTTTGTGCTCAGTAGAAGTCGGCAATTTGCCAGCCGTATACTGTTGAAGGGGAGCGATTTCTGGCAGAAGAGGACCTTTCTGGAACATAAGATGATCTGGCATATCAGCTGTGCCATACAAAAAGATGGTGAAGCGCTTACCATTCTTCTTTGCAGCCGCTGCAGGCAGCATTTGGATGGCAATGCAAAATGCAAAGCACAAGATCTGGCGCAAGGCCATCGTACGCAGGAGTTGACCGTGCTCGCCACCGTTCAATCATCTCTAAAGCCAAAAAAAAGACGAGCTGACATCAGATGGGTCCACGATACGTCGCGAAGTCGTCGTCTATACAGTAACGACAGGCAGCTTGAACAGTTAAGCTTCGAAATTAGGAAGATATCAAATGTGATAAATTAGTGGAGCTGAAAAGGGGAGGTTGATCCGCATATAGGAAAGGTCGTGGCGTCGGGTATTTAAGGATGTTGCCTATCGAAATAACTATGGCATTCCCGTGCCTTGCCACGGCCGTGGAGACTAGACGCGCATAAGAGAGTGACGAAAGCTGGCACTCATGTCGAAAAAGGACTATTGGCACGCCCTGGCGGGATTTTTATGTAGGCTCAGTGAACAGTCTTAAGACCCCACCGAAAAAGGCTCTTGTGTTTCAAGGCCCCATATATCGAAAAGCCATATTGCCCGATTTGCAGTGTGCTTGGTTTGGTCAGTTCGATGCATACACACCGATCGAGGTCTGCATGTGCTATATCGGCGAGCGAGTATGGCCGGCAGTAAAGGGACTTGAAAGACCAGGATTGGTAAATTGATAGGAGAAATGCTTGGGTTGGAAGTTTCAGTCCCAAGAGCGCCAATGAAACGACGAAGCCGCGATGCGGTCGAGCCATGTTGAGGCTGAAATGTTCGCTGCGTTGCAACGGCTTACATAGCCGTCGAATACCGTTTCGGCTAGGATACAGAGGTAGGGTGCAGAATGCAACATCCTCACAGCAGAACCAAATCGACTCCTCCACACTGCTATTAGGTATTCCATGCCGTATCGGCTGCTGCTCGCCAAGGTGTTGCTTGGGCACGGTACTTGCTCAGACGTGCCCAGTATTTCGTTAGGCAACTTGGATGTATGAACGCTGGACATTGGCCAGGCGAAGCAGTCATCGAATGCGCCTGGGTTAATAGTGAAAGGCAATATAGGAGAGATTTGAAGGATGGAGTTGAGGGAGAGGGGGAGGGCGGGGGCGGGGGCTGGCTATTTTAAAACCAGGCGATGCCATGTCTGTGCTAGCTCATGCGGATAAAACACGCGAGATGTACGGAGCGTCAGGGCTAGGTCAAGAATGATGCACTGGAGCCACTTCCTGGGGTTATTGGGGTACTGTACTCCGTACCCTTATAGCAAAGCCTATATTCGGGTGCTAGAGCCCCAAAGCAAAGCCAAAAACGTACTTTCAGGCCAGGGTTACTATGTAGTATTGGGGCTTTTCTCCGGGCAACAGTTTAGAGAGCTCAATAAACTCCGAATTTCGTCCATACTGACGCCAGTCAAGACTTTTGCCGTCAAGCTTCGTAGTATTCATGCCCCCCTTGACCACAGAGCAATATCGGCATACTTTGCGAAATGTGAGGAATCCTGTCTAAACAATACCTTGAAGCTGACTCCGAGATAGGTTTCAAACCATAAGTCACGATTCGTGGCGGGAATCTGTCAGGAAAATACTGCCTCAGCGCTGTTACGGGCCTCGGAAAGAGCGCAGAAAATACAGTATGATGGCAATCCTAATCACACAAACAAAGATAAAATGAGATGACTTCGTTGTCTCCATAGTCTGTATGGCCTTGTTTCACTTGGGCTCATGGTCTGTGCCTTGATTTCGCATAAATCATTGGCTTGGAACGTTTCACTTCTTCAAGGTTATTCCCGCGAACTTTCATTTTGTGGGTCGGATAAGTTTTCGCGCATAGATCATCCCCATGTTACGATGGGTAACTCAGCTGTCGTCCCTAGGACTTGAACCCCTTTTTCTCTGCAGAGAATTCACAACCTCGATATCAATTTTAGGTGGCATCAAAGGCGAATGACCCAGTTCTCAGAATCCGCAGACCAACATGTGCTCTGACATCTCGTCGAGAAGCTTTCGGCACCGAGGCAATTCCGGTAGGCATGGTTCCTGAGGTCCAGCAGTCAGGTCGCCTGTAGGCTTTAAATATCAAGGGGCTGGACGATGGGTTATTGGCAGAGTCCCAAGGGACCGGTGAGGTTGTTCGTTGCGATCTGGGTCTATATCATGGTGGCAATTACCGCGGCAAGTCAAACGCCGGTGGCCATCTCTGTGCCGGTCAGAGCAGACTGGTGAGCATAGTCCACCGTAATACACGCACCTAAATTATAGAGCTGACAAAACCTTATCAGGCTTGGATACGATGGTTTCTGGAGCCCGTAAGTCAACGCGCTGCAGGATATGTACAGGTCCTGAGTACTGAAGGTTGTCCTAGTGTGTCTATACGAGTGGGAACACCCCCACAGTGGATCGATGTCTTTGCCAGTACTGCAAACCAAGAGACGTGGGTAATTGGCCCTGGAGGCTGTGACGGCAGTAAGTGATCAGGGACTTTCGTTGATCCGTCGCTGGAAGTAGAATTTTCCAAGGCTCAACGAAACCCATACATCTCATTTTTCATCACCGGGTCTTGTTGCTGATCCTTGGCATTTGCAGCCCAACAGTGCCTGAACGAACGAGGTGGGATCTTTCAACCGAATACATCTAGCACTTGGGATAGTCAGGGATTCTATCCCCTTGGTCTTGACCCTCAATTGGGGCTCGAAGACAATGGCGTCTATGGACTTGACAGCATTGCTCTCAGCGATACCATCAGTGTACCGGGGCAAATTATTGGAATTGTCAATACTACCGACTATTGGCTTGGATATTTGGGACTGGGTGCGAAACCAACAAACCTGACCGCGGAGTACAAGAGTTTTCTGGATAGTATGGTGGAGAATCAAAGCTTAATTCCGAGCCATAGTTACGGTTTCACGGCAGGCGCCCATTACCGTGAGTTCATGCAAGTCGCCTACTATCTCAGATACTGACGGTATGCTAGGTCTCAAAAGCGTTCCTGCTTCATTGACGCTTGGTGGCTTTGACGCCGATCGGTTCGAGTCCAACAACATGAGCTTCGAGCTCGATCCAAATCAGAACCCTGTAATTGCTATCAACCAAATTGTTGTGAACGCCGCACCGTTGTCGACGTCCAACTCGACTACAGGATGGCAAGGCAATTCGAACACTTTACTCGGACCCGCGCAGGCCGATCTTTTCACCATTGATTCCTCAACACCGTTCCTTTGGCTTCCGGAATCAGTCTGTCTACAATTCGAGAAGGTTCTTGGACTGAAATACGATGACAGTCTTCAGCTATACACATTTGCCAAGAACGCCGGACAGCATGAAATTCTAGTCGGATGGAATCTGACTTTCGTATTCACTCTGGCAGATCTGCCAGGATCTCGGAATTCTATGTCTTTGACACTCCCGTATGCCGCATTTGACTTACAACTTTCCTATCCTTATCCTGGCTTGAACATCACCCAATACGACCCCGCGGTTGATTATTTCCCGCTTCGAAAGGCTACCAACAGCACACAATACACGATTGGGAGGGCGTTCCTACAAGAGACTTACCTGACAGTAGACTACGAACGCAACAATTTCTCGATTAGCCAAGCCAAGTTCTCTATCGACCCATTGAATGCCAACAACATGAATCTTATCGATATAATTAGACCGAGTAACAGCACGTGGTCTGGCCCAAGACTTGATCCCGGCTCCCCTTTGGACAATACCAAAATCACCGCAATCGCAGTTGGTACATTCGTTGCCGTGAGTGTTATAGTAGGACTATTGCTTTGGTATCACCGCACACGCCGTCATCACTCTAATGGTGGCTATGTTAAAGAAAAAGGAGAGGAAAGCAGTCAACCTCGTCGGTATTCCAACCATCGGTTTATGAGATGGCTTCTAGGCCTCCCCAAACCGGAGATGCCTGCCGAAATAGATGGCTCAAACAGATTTGCTCACGAAGTACCCAGTGATCGAGGAATAACGGGACTTCCTGGAAAAGAGTACAACAGCGAGCTTGAAGGGAGCAACTCAGGGATACGAGGCTACTATGGGTCGGAAGTTGAAAAATCAAAAGCTAAAGAGAACGCTGTCACGGCCATTGGTCACGATACAGCTAATCCGGTCGAGTTGCCATACCAACCGATTGGACGAGAACCATTGGTGGTCGAACCACCTGTCCCCAGAATCAGTTTTAGTCGCCCTGGACCAGACGCATGTGGGCTTGATAATCGCTCCCTAGCCGGGGTAGACTCACAAGCTTCGGCCGTTGTCAGTAGTCCGAGCAACACTCAAGACAGTAAGAGGTCAAGCGGGGATTCTCTTCGTACTTTTGTTGTGAGCCCAGTGACGGCCCACGATGACAGCTCAGAATTCTCTTCAATTCCATTTGCAGCCCGACGAGCAGCATGGTATGCCGAGACACCATCCATCTCGAGCGAAAGCCACGATGGGAGCAGCCGATCGCGGCAAGGTACCATTTCCATTGAAGAAAAAGCAGGGTTTTCCGGCAATTCGAACCTAGTTAGGACTGTTTCGCCTATAGAGGAGACGGATGTTGTTTGTGGGAAGGCAAAATTGAACTCAAGGAGAAATCCACATAACACTCCTATTGCAGGGCCACCACGGGTACACAACCGAGCACCCAGAAACAGTGCGATGACTTACCAAGAGAGTATCAAGTCGGAGACTTTTAGAAGCCCTGACTCCACGGTCACCAACGAAATACGAAGGAGCATCCAACGAGGTTTCAGTTGGGCAGGAAATGATCTCCCTGTAGGGTCAACCAGGCCTGCTTCTGAGCAAGCCCCTTTTTCTCATGCACGCTGGGTTGAGTTCTGGAGGACGGGGAAGGACCCGCGTCTTGACACCATCAACAAGGCACCATCATCCGATGAAAGTTGAGAATGATGCTTCATTATTAATGCACCAGATTAAATACAGCTGTGTTGGGGCTCGCGCCTCTACCAAATGGCAATGTTCTAGCAAGAGCCTCAAGCTTATTGATGACATGATCATCAATCTCCCAGAGACCGAAAAGAGTGTTTCTTATTCTAACGCCATCGTCTATGAATGACCATTGCACCATGACCGAACGCCGCCCTGCCCCATTGACTCATGAGTGAACACCAGAAACCCCAAGCGATCAAAGAAAGAATGGCTGCGCCAGCGCTTTACACCCTGTCCAGATTTTTCCGACCCGGCGCTGGGTAGGGACTCCTGGTACCCTTCTTGGTGCTCGCTGTTGGCGAATCGTCACGTCGGTCAGTGACAATGGCTAGGATTTGCCATGGACGTTTGCATTCGCTGCGTGAGACTCGGCGTTTGGAGAAGGAGCCGGTGGAGGAAGCAAGGGATGAGATTGATGTGACGGAGGAAACGGTGGATGCACGGCTTCGATTGGATGTGGCGTCAGTGGCGCTGCCAGTAGAGGACGTCTTGGAATGAGGCATTGTGCTTGATAGTGAGGATGAGAGGTTTAGTGTGCTAGATTGGTGAAGAGATGCGTGATGCAAATGGAAGTAGTGGTTATTGCAATCGCATTACAGGCAGTCGCTTTCTTCTCCGGTGTTCAGAAGATGAGAAGGAGAGGAAGGTAACCAGCCAGACATTCTCAACCTCTATATAATACTTTCACTGCCTCACTCCTGTTGTCGCAACCCCCCCTTCCCTCCCTCAAACACATCCTTCCAACCAAACATTCCTATGAAACCATCAAACGTCCTACCCC
>JAABUQ010009419.1_pt1 | contig 13226 bp, 16 predicted proteins | sample 5560001 | NCBI WGS metagenome assembly JAABUQ01 (sample SAMN10711888, study PRJNA513371) | rock metagenome | isolation source: Antarctica rocks | place: Antarctica: Victoria Land, Finger Mt nord | collected 2015-12-18 | reverse complement strand
GACGAACTGGGCCAACTCAACATCCAGCACGCCAAGTTCCACGGCGAGTGGAACTACACCATCGCCCCACATGCCCCATCAAATGTATAGGTTATTCTTTCGAGGGTCCTAGCGGCCGGAGCTCGGAGCCGATGGTCAAGGCGGACGCGACGCTGCGCGCGACCCTTTCCGTCGTAAAGCAGCTTCCCAGCGTCGCGTGACATCGCCATAGCTCCCTTAGCCCGAGGTACCGCCCGCTGCCCTTGCCCCCCCTATGTGCTTGAAAACGGCGGGGCGGTCGCCGTCCGGCGCGGTCAATAACGGCGCTTGTTTCGCGCGGCTCAGTCGCTGATCTGGAGCGCGTCGGTCGCCGCTTGGGGAAGGCCGACCACGAGCAGCGCCGCCAGGGAACGCGGTCGCACCTCGTGGTCGAGCAAGGCCGCCCGTTCCAACCAGATCGGCGTGTGCGTGCCCCTAGGATGATCGGCGGCAGCGGCCAGTTCCTCGCCTTGCCCACTGCCAAAGACCCCGCCTTCGACGGTGGCCAGGTAGTAGCGGTGCGCGGCCCCGAGAAAGGCGCTCACCGCCAGCAATCGCTCGATCCGCACTTGCAGGCCAAGCTCCTCGAGCGCCTCACGCCGGGCCGCGCCTTCCGGGGTTTCGCCAGCCTCAACTTGCCCACCAGGGAAGAGATAGTAGGGGGTGTCGCGCTCCGGCACGCGCCGCTCGATCAACGCGACACGTTCCCCGTCCAGCACCACCACCGCCCCACGCATGGCCTGTGTTTCCCTCCTGCTCGAAAAGTGCTGTGCCGAGTCTATTCTCGGCGGGACCCCTTCAACACCAGACGGCGTTCCGCAAGGATCGCCTTGTGGCTGGCCGGCCGCGCGCACGCCTCCGCGATCGAATTCATCCGGCGACGGGTGCGATCGTCATGGTAGCGGGGGATGGATTCGAACCACCGACCTCCAGGTTATGAGCCTGGCGAGCTGCCACTGCTCCACCCCGCGCTGGTGCGTCCAGTATCGGGGGTTGAGGAATATCTGCGCGAGAATTGGCGCTAAAGTATCCGGGGTCGGATGCCACCGCCGGCAGAGCGCGGTGAACTGCAGAGCCACGCCGGTAGAGTCCGGAAGGACTTCCTTTGGGACTCCGCTACGCGGTCGCCTCCACAGGCGCGGCCGCGCAGATCATCGGCGCTGGCGTGGTCGACGAACGCGCCGGCATCGGTGGCGCCGCGCAGGTGGAGCAGGTGTTCACGCAATGGCCGAAGTTGCGTCTCCGGATTCCGGGTACCCGCCTGCGAGTGCTTGCCAGCAGTCGAGACACGAGCGTAGAGTGCGACGTGGCTAGCGCCTCCTTAGCGCCAATTTTCGCACGGATATTCCTCAACCCCCGATACTGCCCTGGACCAGGAGAAGCAGCAGCTCGGCGCGACCACCGCTAACGTCTATCAACAAGCCCTGAGCAGCATCAGCCTGAATGAAACGCAACTGCGCGCCCCCCTGACGACGCGTCTGGAGGAAAAAAATATCCAGGCCTATCTCTCCAAGGACCTGAAGACGGTGCAGCCCCAGGTCAAGGCGCGCATCATGAGCTTCGGCGACGCAACCAGGGCTGCCGCTGCCCTGAAGGCCTTGCGCGACGGCCAGCAATGGGCCGACGTGGACTCCCAGTATCAGAAAGACACGGCGGCCAAGGAAACCAGCCGCGAAGTGGACTGGACGCCCAAAGGGCTGGAAGATACTACCTTCGACCAGTTCGCCTCCGCTGCCCAACCCTTCCAGATCTCGGACGTGCTCGGCGATAACGGCAGTTCGGAGATCATCCAGGTGGAAGACGTGGGGCCGGAACGCCCCTTGAGCCAAAGCCAGATTGATCAAATCAAGAGCAAGACCTACAACGACTGGCTCAGCAAACAAACCGCTAACGCCAAGGTGCAACGCTACCCCCAGAACATGGGAAAGTAGAGGTGTCGGTTTATAGAGCGCGTTGGGAAGGCCGACAACCCTGAACGGCGCATTCCGCAGCAGCAGTCGTCCACCTGGAGGAAGTAGTCACCACCATGAACGCCCCCACCGCCCCCACCTATGCCGCCTTCTGGCTCCTTAAAGCGCAGCCATCCTGGCGACAGCTTGACGATGCCGCGCGTCGGGCTGCCCGGTACGAGTATCTGGCCGCCCTGGCGGCGCGCCCCAGCGCGCTGACACTGCGCGGCGTCTACTCCCTGGCCGGCTATCGCGCCGACGCCGACCTCATGCTCTGGCTACACGGGCCGGAGTTCGCCGACATCCAAACCCTCGCTGCCGCCTTACGCCGCACGGCACTCGGCGCCCACCTGGACTGGGCGTATGTCTACACCGGCGCTGCCACGCCCGCCCAATACGACCCAACGCACAGCGCCGCCTTTCTGCAAGGCGCCGCGCCGAAGCGCTACCTCAGCGTCTACCCCTTCATCAAGACGCCGGAGTGGTATCTCCTTAACTTCGAGGAGCGCCGCGCTCTGATGGCGGACCATGGCCGCCTCGGCCGACAGTTCAGCGTGCCCCGCGCCGACCTCGCAGCCGCCAACGGCAGCCACGCGGCCACGGCCGTAGCGACACGGGAAGCGAGTACGGGTGGCGGGGTGCTGACCAACACCGTTCACTCCTTCGGCCTCGGCGACCAGGAGTTTGTGGTTGCCTTCGAGTCCGACGACGCCTTTGAAATGGTGCGGATGGTCGAAGCCCTTCGTTCGACGGAGGTGCGCCGCTACACCAAACTCGACACCCCCATTTTTCTCGGCCAGCGCAAAACGGCGGATGAGGCGCTGGGCGATTTGGGGTAGGGAGCGTCAGCCCCACCGTCGGCTCCTACTCCAATAAAGTCACGGAGTAAAGTCACGGAGCAGCAGGCTCGCCCGCTAATTCTCACAGCCGCGTGATGTTCTCCAGGTTCGGTCCGCCGCGGTCGACGCCCGGCACTTCCAGGATCCAGGGCAGGGCACGGAGCGGCGACTGGGCCAGCAGCCCGGCGAAGCCGGCAGCGCCGATGCACCCTTCGCCGATATTGGCATGGCGGTCACGATGCGAGCCAAGCGGGTGGAGCGAGTCGTTGGCGTGGATGGCGACGAGCCGCTCGAAGCCAATTTCCCGGTCAAACTCCTCCAGCGTTCGCTGAAGGCCATCGGCTGTGGCGACATCGTAGCCGGCGGCGAAAACATGGCATGTATCCAGGCAGATACCAAGGCGCGCGGCGCCGCCCATGGCGCGGATAATCGTGCCGAGTTCCGCGAACGTACTGCCAATCGTGCCGCCCTGGCCGGCGCAGACTTCGAGCAAGAGTTGCGGGCCACCTTCCTGAGCAGCCAGTATTGGAGAGCACTAAAAAGTCGGGGGTATGACGCCAGGGCGCGTGGTCAGGTGACCATTTGCGCGGGCGTCTGCCGTGCCGTTGGGAGCGGCGGGTCTTCTGAGTGGGTGTATTTGTACTAGGTGTTGCGGGAGATGCCCACGATGTCACAGATCTCCCGGATGCTGTGCCCGGCATCCTTCTTCAGCGCCAGCGCCGCTTTCTGCTTCTTCTGGTCCACGCCCTTGGGCCGGCCGCCTTTGCGCCCTCTCGCCCGGGCCGCCGACAGTCCCGCGTTAGTGCGCTCCCGGATGAGGTCCCGTTCAAACTCGGCGAGCGACGCGAAGATATGGAAGATCAGTTTGCCACCAGAGCTGGCAGTGTCGATCTGCTCCTGCAGGCTATGGAAGCCGACGCCTCGGGCGACCAGCTCGCGGACGGTCTCCACCAGATGGGGCAGCGAACGGCCCAGGCGGTCGAGCTTCCAGACCACCAGGGTGTCGTCGGGGCGACACTCCCGCAGGGCAGCGGTCAGCCCCGGTCGTTCCGTCTTGGCGCCACTGACCGTATCGCGAAACAGGCGCTCGCAGCCGGCGGCTCCGAGCGCGTCGGTCTGGAGCGCGAGGTGCTGGTCGGTCGTCGATACCCGGGCATAGCCAATCAGCATGGCAGCGGTTCCTCCAACTATTCGTCGCACGTCGGTGTACCATGGAACCCGTTGTCTCCGACGGTCTTTGGTACGTAGATTCCCTCGACCAGTTTTCTCGTACGATTGCGGTGGCCGACGGGCGGCCAGGCGGGAAGCTGACAAAGGGGGGGGGCGGTCGTGCCAAGAAAACGAGCGTTTGTCTGCACCCCTCCGGCGAGGCAACCCATGTGAACGAAACAAGGCAACCAGCTCTCGTCAAGGCCTATCAGCTCCGAGTCTCGCTGCGCCTGGTCACCCCCATGGTCTGGCGGCGACTGCTGGTGGCCAGCACCACGACCATCGCCCAGTTGCACGCCACACTGCAGATCGCGTTGGGCTGGGAGGACCTGCATCTGCACCAGTTCCGCATCCACGGCAAAGCCTACGGCGTCTCTCGCGATGGTGGCATGAGCTTCGGCGACGATCCGCATAAGGTTCATCTGGCGGATTTCAAGCTGCGGAAGGGCGAGCGGTTCGTCTACGAATACGACATGGGGGTTTTCGCATGACCCCTCAAAAAGGTGCAGTAGGCCCTGTCGCGGGCGGAAAAGGCCAAGCGGCGAGCTAATTCCTGACCAATCCCGTCTCGATTGGCGTCTCACAACGTACACGTTGCGAAACAGCATCAGCGATGCGTCGCAAAAGTCGTCTCAGAATACCAGCCGCGTAGCCTCTGAGATAATCCGAGACACTGCAAACACGGGCAATCTTCGTAGTGCACCTTTTTGAGGGGTCATGCAAAAACCCCCATTGCGAGCCCGCCGAATTACGCCTCTGGCGGATGACTGGACCGGTGCTCTAGGAGAGCGGCGTCCCCAGTGGCGCACCGGCGTCCGGATTGAGGTCGAGGTCGGCCGTGGCGGCGGCGATGGGTGCGGGGACGGCCGGCGTGGCGCCCTCGGCGCGGGCATCCCAATAGGCGGCCGGGACGTCGACCTCCAGCCGGACCGTCAGTGCCTCACCGCCGTCGGGGGCGTCGCGCCGCAGCCCTACCCCGACCACCAGCGCGTCGTGGGACGACGCCGGCAGCTCCACCGTCGCCCCCACCGGCAGCACCACCACCCCGGCCAGTCGCAGCACCGGCCTTTGGCGCTCCCGGTCGTAGACCTCGGTCTCCCCGCTCAGCACCCACAGTGGGGCTTGCTCCGGCCGGCTGGTGTCTTCGTGCATGCGTGGCTTCCTTCCGCTCCGTCCTGGCTGTTCTCGCATAGGCGGGTCCAAACTGCCCAGGCGACCCCGTCGGATCGGCATGGCACAACGGGTGCCGCGCACCTTGCCGTCGTCCGGAAGACCCGGCGAGGCGTGCTCTGACCACGGCCGCCAGCCCAGCCTGGCTGGCGGCCCGGGGGCGAGGCGCGCCCTCCCGGTCCTGCGGCGCGCATTGGCGCATCTTCGGGGCGATCCGGGCCACGGCGACGGCGGGCGACCACCGCCAGGCCGGCCAGCGCCCCCTGCGCCGCCGCCGGGCGCGCAGCAGGGCGGGGGATGCCTGCGTGGGAGTCGACAGCGTGACCGTCCCTCCGTCGCGAAACGGTTCATACGGGACAGCCCCAACCCGGACAACGCCAGTTCCGCCGCCGGCAGCGTCCCGCTCACGACCTGGGCCAGGCGGGGGCTCACGCTTGCCCGGCAAGAGGCGCCCGGCCCCGGCATCTCGTTGGCCGGACCGGAGCATCGCCTGATCGGCCTCCCGCGTGCGGCCGGAGGCATGCGTTTGCTGGGATGCGCCGGCGATGGCAACCGCGTGGCAGGCGAGCGTGGCGCGCGTTGTGGGCTGGCTCTGGCCCGAATGCAGCCTCACCTGGCGTGCGTCTCGGCTGGGGCCGAAACCGCAGCCAAAGCAGCCGCCCGCCTGCTATCGCGCTTGCCACGCCGCTCCTCCTTCCCCACTGCCGGGCATGTCCTCCCCCGCGTTGTAACGAAATCCGGAGTGGGACGTATTCATGCGTGCTGATCCGGCGCATCGGCCGATGCGCCGGCGCCCTTAACCGGTCCGAAGCAGCAGACAGGCTTGCCGCCCATGCGCGTCCTCGTGGTGGATGACGATCCGGACATTTGCGAGGTCGTGACCGACGCCCTCGGGTTTGCCGGCTACGCGGTCCGCACGGCCGGCAACGGCCTGGAAGCGCTGCGGTTGCTCGATGAGCAGCATCCCGACCTGGTGCTGCTGGACCTGCGCATGCCGGTGATGGACGGCCCGACGTTTGCCCGGCGCTGCTGGGAGCGTTTTGGTGACGAGATACCGATCGTCGTCATGTCGGCCCACGTCCGAGCAGGACACCTCGACACACTCCATGTGGCGGGCTACCTGGCCAAGCCGTTCGACCTGGAGCAGCTGCGCGCATTGGTGGCGCGCGTCGGTCGCCAGCCCAGCTGAGCGGTGTGCACGCCGCACGCTGCCCAGTGCGTCATCAGACTGGATGTGAGGGTATGCCGTGCACTGGTCTGCATGCAAGCGCCGATCTGTGTGCGTCCGCTCACGGACGCCGAGCGCTGTGCTGTCGAGACCGGCCGTCGCTCGTCCGAGGCCTTCACCCTGCGCCGCTACCAGGTCGTGCGGGCCAGCGCGGACGGGGGAGCGATTCCGCACATCGCCCGCAATCTCGGCTGCAACGAGCGGACGGTGCGCAACGGCGTCTATGCCTTCAATATCCACGGCACGCGTGCATCGACGAAGGGCTCCTGTCGCGCCCACACCATCCGCCGCGCGCTGGACGCGGCGGGCGCGGCGCGGCTGCGCGCGGTGCTGCACCGCAGTCCCCGCGACTTCGGGCACCAGACCAGCTTGTGGACGCTCGAGCTGGCCGCCGAGACGAGCCGCGCCACGCTGGTGCGGCTGGGGGTGCGCTGGCTGCGCGCCTCGCCAAGGTCCAGGGTACACCGGGCAGTCCCCATGCTGGCCGATGCACCGCCACATGCACCAGAGAAAACGGCCCCCGTTTGCTGGCTGCTCGTGCGTCGTCATTGGCCACCAGTACGGCTGCTCTCCGTACCCCTGGTTGATGGCGAGGTGTGGTACCCTGGTCCCAGATATGCGGAAGCGGACTGCCCTACACGCGGCACCACGCCCGTCCCGGCGACGCGGGCAGATGCTGGCGCAGCCGGCAGCACAGCAACGATGCGAAGGGTGGGCAGTCCCCGTGGCGTTGGAGGCGCTGGAAGCGCCAGCCGCGCCCCTCCTGCGGGCCGCCGCCGCAGGCGACCGGGCGGCCTTCGGCGCGCTCTACGACCGCTATGTCGACGCGGTGTATCGCCGGGTCGCCTTCAAGCTGCGTGAGCCGGCCGACGCCGAAGACGTGACCGCCCGCGTCTTCGAGAAAGCCTTCCGGCAGATCGCTGCCTTCCGGCCGGAGCGGGCGCCATTCCTGGGCTGGCTCTTCACCATTGCGGACCGACTGATCATCGACCACTATCGCACGCGCAAGAGTACGGCGCCGCTCGAGGCGGCGCTGACCATTCCCGCCCCCGAGTCGGTAGAGCGCGACGTCGAGCAGCGGCTGGCGGCGGAGGAGATGTGCCGGGCGATGGCCCAGTTGCAGGAGCGGCAGCAGGACGTGCTCCTGCTCCGCTTTGTGCACGGCTACGACGTGCGCGAGTCGGCCGCTTTGCTGGGCAAGAGCGAGGGGGCGGTGCGGGTGAGCCAGCATCGCGCCTTGCTGGCCTTGCGCCGGCAGCTCGCCGCGATCGCGAGCGTCCCAGGATGAATGAGCGGTCGGAGGCCGACCGCTTGGCGGCGGCCCTGGAACTACCGGGCGAAGCCGAGGGGAGCGGTACCCCGACGGGCGAGTTTGCCGATCTCGTCCAGCTGTCCCGTCGCTTGACGCAGGCCGCACCGCCATCGCTTGCGGAGGCGCAGCGGCAGGCGATGCGGCGCCGCGTGCTGGCATCCCGGGCGGCCGAGGCGCCGCACCGTCTGCTTTCCCCCACCTGGCCAAGGTGGCAGCGGCGACTGGCGTTGGCCGCCGTCATCGTCGCGCTGGCCGTGCTCACGGGGGGGGGCGCCCTCCGGGCCAGTGCGGAGAGCGTACCTGGCCAGCCGCTGTATGGCCTCAAACGGGCCCAGGAGCAGACGCACGTCGCTCTGGCTTTCTCGGACGCGGCGAAGGCCACGGCGTACGCGGATGCGGCAGCGCACCGCATCCAAGAAGTGCACCAGCTCACCGGCCACGGCGATCCTCAGGTCGTCCGCGCGCTCGCGTCGCAAGCGGCCCAGGATATCGGCCATGCCGGACAGTTCGCCGGCCGGCCCGACACGATGGCCGATACAGGACTGCAGCGCCGCGTCCAAGCGCTGCAGCAAGAAGAGCGGACGCTCCCCTCTTCGCTGGGGGACCCTCTTGGCACGCCGTTGCCTGGCGCCACCGCCTCGCCGCAGCCGCTGCCGACGCCGCTGGCCTCGCCGGCACCGGGCACGTTCCCGGAGTCCAGCCCCTCGCCCGGCGGCACCGTGCCGACGGCGGTGGCGATGCGGGACCGATGCTGTCACCAACCTCCCCAGCGCCAGCGGCCTCGCCGGTTCCTGCCGCCGCGTCAGAACCGACCTCGCCGGCACCGGGCACGTTCCCGGGTGCGACGCTATCGCCCGGCCGCACCGTCCCGACGGCGTCTGCGACGCCGGGCACCGCTGCAGGACCGCCGCCGTCCCCCCTGCCGACCGCGCCGCCGGTATCGCCGCCGGCGGGCGTGTTCCCGGAGTCCACGCCCTCGCCCAGCCGCACCGCGCCGACGGTATCGCCGGCGGCGAGTTCCTCTCCCGGACCGACGCGGTCGCCGCCATCGCCCGCGCCGACGGCCTCGCCGGCACACGGCCCCATCCCGGGAACCGCGCTGTCGTCTAGCCGCACCGTGCCGCCGGCGGCATCGCCACTGCCGACTACGTCGCCGGTTCCTACCGCCGTGTCAACACCAACCTTGGCGTCCAGCGTTGCCACGGCGACGTCCCCGCTCCCCTCGGTCAACCCGACCGGTGCGCTGCGTGGGGCCCCCACCAGGCGGGCATCCCCCGCTATGAGCACGGCGCCGGCAGTCGCGACGGAGACCGACCGGCCTGCCCTCCCGACCCCGCTGCTCCCCTCCCGGCGTTGACCGTGCCTTGCCAGCGGCACCGGTAACAATTCGGCGCCCGTATCGTACTACGCCATGCGGGGCGAGCGCGGTACGGTCGCTGTTGCTTTGGCCGCCGGAAAGAAGATGGCGACATGCGCGCAGCCCGGTCCGTGCGGTGCGTTCGCCGGGCGGACGCTGCCGTCGGTGCGCCGTTGGTCTACCCGGCCGCTTGGGCGGCGGAGCCAGGCCGGTGCGGGCACGGTGTGTCGTCGGTCAGGGAAGCACACTGGTGGCGCTGCTACCGATCTCCCCCGGCGCCGGGACCCGGCGTCGCCATCGCCGGAGGCGCAACGGCAGGGAAAGTGGCCCCGAGGTGGTCGTAGCGGCAGGCCAGGCGGCGGCACCCGGGAAGATCCTCGTCGTGGACGACGACGCGGTACTCCGCCGTATGGTCCGCTTTATTTTGCTTGGGGAGGGCTACTCCGTGGCGGCCGCCGGCGGCGGAGAACAAGCCCTGGCCATGCTGGAACGGGAACGCGTTGACCTGATGGTGCTCGATGTCGGCCTGCCGGGCATGGATGGCTACCAGTTGTGCCGCACCGTACGTGAGAAACGATTCGTGATGCCGGTGCTGTTCCTCAGTGCCCACTCCCAGGTCGACGACACCATCGCCGGGTTTGATGCGGGGGGCGACGACTACCTCGTCAAGCCGTTTGCGCCGCGCGAACTGACCGTGCGCGTCCAGGCCATGCTGCGACGGCAGGCCCGCGCCGTGCCGCCGCCGCCAGAAGCGGCGCTGGTGGCGAGTGGCTATACCTTGGAACCGGCGCAACTCTCCGTTCGGCTGCCCGCCGGCCGGACGGTGCAACTGACGCCGACGGAGCAACGCGTCCTGCGCTACCTTATGGTGAACGCGGGCCAGATCATCACCTGCGACCAACTCTTCCGTTCGGCCTGGCCGGAGGGTCACGACGGGGACAGTAACGAGATCCAGGTGTACATCGGCCGGCTGCGGCGTAAGCTGGAGATCGACGCGGACAATCCGTGCATTGCGACCGTGCGCGGCCTCGGCTATCGCTTTCTGAAGGCCGCGCCGGGTCACCCTCGTACCGCTGCCAGCTAAGGCTGGCGCCGGGTCGGCACCCCCAAGGAGCCCGCCCATCCCTGCCGGGCGAGCAGTGTCACAAACGACCGTTTCTGACATGGCCTAGCAACCAGGCGCCAGGGCCGACTTCGTAGGCGTGGCTGGCTGTGCCACAAGCCGGCCCACGATCAGCGTGCGACAATCCGGCCTCGTTGGCGTTGGTGAGACGGTCCTTGCGCCCGGTTGCCACGTGTGGGCTCGGCTGCACGTCAGCGAAGGACTGCCGGCACTGGTAACGTCTCAGCACTGCCGTCCGCCCCTGAGTGGCACAGGTCCAGTGATCAGCAGATCCCTGCCCATTGCCCCTTGGGGCGACGCGGGCCCGGCGTCAGTCGGCGACCTCGGCGTAGCGCACGTCCAGTCCCTGCGTGCGGCTCAGGCGGAAGCAGGCGACAAAGCGCCGCACGGCCACGCTCTCGTGTGGCAATGACCGGCGCAGCTGCTGCTCCTGCTGCCGCAGGGCCCGCTCGATGGATCTCGGAAACACCAAGCAACTGCCTGAGGTCATCGTGATCGCCCCGATCTGCACGGGACGAAAGAAGAGGCAGACGCCCGGGACGACACTCCGACTGAAGTGCACGTCGACAAGCGGCAGCAGTCGTCCACCGTGCAGCATGTCGGCAACGAGGAGCGTCCCTTCGCCGGGCGCGACGGTGCGGACCTCGAACAGCGAGGTTGCTGCCCTGCTGAGCGCCTCGAGCAGTTGGTGCGCGGTCGGGCACTCTCCGCCGACCTGCTGGCGGTAGCGTTCGAAGGCGTTCTTCCCCTCCACGTGGAGGTCGTGGAGCGCGAAGTCCATGAGGACGCTCATTTCCCCTTCGTTCTCAACGACCAGGGTGCCGCCATGGAGTATGCCGAGCAAGCTCCCGGCTCGATCGAGGAGCGCTCGGTCGAGGGACGCCTGCATGACCTTGGTGTTCAGTTCCTTGGCCACGGCTCGGTAGGCGCGGTAGTCATCCAGTAGGCTCATCGCCCTGCCCCCTTCCTGATCGCGGTCACCCGCGAGCCGCCGCTACACTGTTTGTCGTTGCCCAGGGACAGATCGGGCAGCGATTCCTGGATATGCTGCGTGCCACGGTAGCCGAACGTTGCGCTGCGGTCGCACCACGCGTGCTCGAGGACGCGTAAGGAGAATCCTGATGGTAGCAGAGACGCGGTCCATGACCAAAGGGGAACGGGCGGCCGCACGGGCGCAGATTGCGCAGTATCACGAGCGGAAACTGGCGGCGTTGCAAGCCACGGTCGCCGCGGCGTTCCAGCAGTGCCAGGCGGGGGCTGTTGACGCCTTTGCCGTCGATCAGGTGATCCACGAGTACCACCGGCAGTCGCAGGAACTTTTCACGTTCATCAACACCTATGTTCCATCCAACGCCCGGTTGCCGCAGCTGCTCGCCCTCATCGACGCCGAGGAACGGAGGGAGTGGTCGTGGCAGCCTCGGCCGGCAGCACGGCCGGAAGAGCCGTAATGGCGGTCGCCGTTCAACGCTCGGACCATCCCCTAGGGCAGTCCTCTGCTTCTTTACTCCGGGCTGGCGGTGCTGTGGACGGAGGGCGCCTGGTCTCATCTCCTGTTCCTTTTGTCTCTTTGACGCGCAATCGTGTAAGCTTCCGATAAGGCCAGTTATCGGCAAAACATCCGGTGCTTGGAGCGGTGGCAGAGTGGCCGAATGCACCTGCGCTCTCATGGGCAGGCGGGGGAAGGCGGCCGCTCTCCACGGTCGCCGACACCCCGCACGGGTTCGATCCCCGTCCGCTCCGCTGTGTGCGATGGTGCTCGGTAAAAAAGGGAAGGTGGGAGAGCCAGGCGCATGTCAAAGCGCTCCCGAGTCGTCTGCCGGATACGGATAATGGCCGATGCCGACATTCCGCCAATAGCCCGCCTGCGCACCGAGGCGCAGCACTTCGACCACCGCGTTGCCGGCATCCCGTTCATCCTCGGCGACATCCCGCCGGAGGAAGAGCTGCGCCTCTAGCTCCAACACGGCTTCCCCGCTCATTCCAAGCTGCCGTCTTTCGTCCTCGAACTGGACGGCCAGCTTGCGGGTTTCGCGATCGTCACGCCCCACGACGGCATCGGGGTTGACGCGCGCGGGTACATGTACTACGAGCCGCCGTTCGCCGAAGGCGCCGTCTATTACGGCGTGGCTCTCGCCCCGTGGGCGCGCCAGCCCGGCGTTGAGCGTCAGTTCCAGCGGGCAGTCGCCGCCGGCCTGCGTGGCGAGCAGGCTGTCGTGGCTGTGGACTTCATCAACCAGGTGCGCCAACTGTACGAGCACCTCGGGGTCCCTTACTATCAACACGAGGACCCGAAATGAACGCTCGCCTGCGCCGCCTGCCCCGCCGCGTTCGATGGCTAGTGGCCGTCCCCCTCGCTCCCGCCGGCGGGTGGGCATGGCTCGCCGGCGAGGTGCTGCTTCGCCTGATTCGGCGCGGACGGATTCCCTACAGTGCTCAGGACATCGCCCTCATGCGAGAGTTCGCTGTGTGGGCCTTGCGGCGAGGTGAACTGTGGTCGGCGGCGTTCTTCGCCCGCTATGTGATCGCCGCCGAACCGCACGCCTCGGCTGGCTATTATCTGCTCCATCGCGCCGCTCTGCGCGCCGGCAAGCGCACCCAGGCCCGCGCCGTCCTGGACCGTGGCCTGCAGATCGCGCCGACCGACAGCCAGCTCCGCCTGGCCCGGGCTGCGCTCGACGAACTGGGCCAGCGCAACACGGCGGCAGCAACATGACCAGCAGCAAGGAGATCAGCGCCGTGGCGAAGGTTCAGCTTCCCTCCGTGTTCCCTTACGAGGGGTTCGTGCTCCCCGCCGTCCAGCGCCACTTCGAGACCCTGGGCTTTCGGATGGAGACGAGCGGCGAGGAGGACCTGACGTGCGTGCATCGAGAGACCGGGGAGCGCTGGTGCCTGGAAGCGAAGGGAGAGACGTCGTCCCGCCCGACGGACTTCCAGACCGGCCTCGGCCAGCTCCTGCAACGCATGCTCGACCCGGAGCAGCACTATGCCCTGGCGCTGCCGGACACGCCGCCGTTCCGCCGC
>JAABUQ010009418.1_pt1 | contig 13227 bp, 19 predicted proteins | sample 5560001 | NCBI WGS metagenome assembly JAABUQ01 (sample SAMN10711888, study PRJNA513371) | rock metagenome | isolation source: Antarctica rocks | place: Antarctica: Victoria Land, Finger Mt nord | collected 2015-12-18 | reverse complement strand
CTTCCACGGCTAGCCGCTGGCCCAGCGCGGTCGCCCACCCCGCCGACGGGAACCTGCTGGACAACTGCAACACCCACGTGCGCTGGGAGGTGTGGGCCAACGTCCACCCAAGCAGTGAGCGCACCCACACGCTCTGCCCGGACATGCGCGTCGAGCTGGCGGAGTTCGACTCGGCAGCGGCTGCATGGCAGGGCGTCCAGGGGGTGATGCACCTAGAACAGGCCCTGTCCCACGCGCTATGCTCCTGACTCGCTGCCTCAGGCGCTGTTTATGAAAGGAGCCCCTGACGCTCTGGGCAGGTACTCCACCGGGTGGGGCGTGTCTGGCAGCGACGCGTTGATACAGGACTTCTACGCGCTTGAGTGCCAAAATCCGGTGCGCAGGCCGCTTCACTCAATGGCAGGCTGCCTGTGCGGTCCTATTGAGTCATAAATGTCACGGCGGACGGTGACGCACAGGCCGAGTGGCTGACGCGCGCGGCCCCCGCCGCACAGGTGCACGTCACGGTGGACACCGCGATGCAGAGCGGGGAGCTGACGGTGGCGGCGTTCGTGGCGCGCACGCTCGCGCTGGGCGAGCGGCCGCTGGCCAAGGAGTTCCAGGCGGTCCCGTGCGCCGTGCGCACCGTGGAGGTCGAGAAGCTCGGCGGTGCGGCCCTGCAGCTCCCGCACGCGCTTGCACCGCTCAAGTCAACTGTGCGGTGCTGGTACCCCTGCCGCAGGCCAAGTCTGCTTGGCAGGGAATTCGGGGCGCGCGCAGTAGATGCGCCGCAGCGCCACACGGCGACGCCGCCCCCGGCGGGCAGTCCTTGCCAGGGCTGCCCAGGCTTGCTGACGCGGCTGGGGGGGGGCGCGCCGCGCGGTGGAGGCGCCGCCGCGCCCACGGATGCAGCTGTAGCCGGCGCCGGCCGGGTGCGCTGACGCGGCGCGCGCGCGCGCGCGCAGTCGAGCTGCTGCAGGCGCCCATGGCGGACAAGCTGCCCTCCGACCTGGACAGCCTGCACGCGACCTTCCGGCGCCTGCAGGACTCGCTGGACCAGGCGCACGCGTACGTCGAGGACGTGGTGGTGCGGCCCCGGGGCGCGCCGGGACGGGGCCGGGCGGCCCTGGTGGCGCGGCGGGTCAGCGGGCAATCTAGGATGGGACCAGACATGCCTACTGTTTCAAAACAACTTTAGGCGCCGGAGCCAGGACTGGCCAGGCGCAGGAAGGACTGCCCTCACCAGGGCAGAGCAACGCCATGTGCGCCGCGTGCTGTGGCTGGCAGACGCATCGTCCGCACACAGTTGCACGTTTCGATTGGCGCCTTGCTGCAGGCCTGGGGTGCCAGGCAGCTGTCACAAGCGCGCGGGTGGGTCAGGGAATCCAAAGATCGGCGTGCGGGGCGCAGAATGGGAGGCGGCCGGCGGATGTGGGCGTGGGGCGGCAGCTGGCGGACGCCGTTGCGGGCGTGCCGCACATGGCGCGCGCCGAGTTTGAGGGCATGCTCACCGACGCGGCCCAGGCGCGCGCCTGCCCATTCCCACTTTGCCTGGCAGGAGGATGTTCAGAGACAGACAGCTCTGTGCCCCTCCATAGGAATGCAGTATGGAAAGATAGATAGAAAGGAATTAGGGCTCCGAGTGCCTTGCGTTAGGTTAAACGCCAGTTTCAGCCAGCTAGGGCTGTTCAGGCCGGCTTGGGCTGCGTCATGCCATGCGCCATGCTGTGCAGCGGAGGAGTTGAAAACCCTCAGGGTGTCGGAGGGGAGCCCCGCAGCGTGCAAGAAACCCTGGGCGCGCAGGACGGCATGCTGGTCATGTACCTGTCCAACCTCGTGCGCGCGCACCTCGCGCTTGCCGACAAGCTCGGCACAGCGGCGCTGCCCATCCTCTGACGTGGCGCGCGTGCCTGCGGCGCTGCGTGGCCATCGCGCTGTGGCGGCAGCCAGCATGCTGGGGGCCGGAGTAGCTTGTTTGCTGAGGGGTTGCTGGGCGTTGCGCTGCCCTGAGCGCCGGCCGTGTGTGTGATTTAACTAGGTAGGTGGCGAGCTGTATGTTTGCGCAAGCATGTCATGGGCTTGCGCTGCTTGGGTTGGCCTGTTGGGCTTTGCGTATCAAGATGTACGCCGACCAGGCAGCGGAGTGCATTGTCTGCAACAACCAGTATGTGTCATGGTCTGTGGCATTCCACTTGCGCATCATGGCTCATGCAGCACAGGATCCGCTAGTCGCGCCAGCGAGCCAGTCGGCGCCATTGTGAACATTGTGCGCGCGCTGGCTCGTATCTCGTGTGCTGCACTGTGCAGGGTGCATGCAGAGGCGGTGTAGGTATCTACAACACTTATACTTGATCGACAGTAGACTCTGAGACTCCTACTAAGCACAAATAAGGGGCAGCATGCAACCTTCAAAGCACAGCAGAACAGCAGATCAGGAGCACGAGAGCAAGCAAGCTGGAAAGGCGGTCATAAGTTCTAGCGGGGACCTGTTCACGGTAATTCCCTTGCGCCCGGCTCCAGAGTGCGGCCGCTACCGCGGGGCGAGGCGGCGGTCGACGCCCTCATCCATGCCGCGCTTGGGCATGAGCACGCCCGCCGCGATCTGCTTGTCGTGCTTCATGCGCCGCCGCGCGTCCAGGCGATCGTAGCCCTGGGTGTGCGTCAGCTCCTGCGCCCGCCGCGCGCAACGGCAACAGCTTACAGGCTGACACGGCAGCTGCAGGGGGTTTGGTTTCGGCAAAACCCGAGCGCTCAGGAGAGGCTCCAAGGCAGACCTCCGGTTTAAGCGCAACAAGCGGCCCGGCGCCCAGACAGTGGTGGCCGCTAATACTGACGGCCTTCCGATTTTGGGGGATTGGGAGCGGGAGCCGCATGCCTCGATGGTGATGGGGTTCTCGTGCAGCGACAGCGTCTGCAGCACGTCGCAGCCGAGGAAGATGGCTGGCGGCACGGCGGCGATGCTGTTCTGGTCCAGCGCCAGCACCTTGAGCCGCCGCAGCGACCCAAGCGCCTCCGGCAGCTCCTGCCGCAGCGCGCAGCGCGGCCAGGTTGAGACTGACTCTCTAGGGTGTAGGGTAGGGTGCAGTGAGGATGCTTGCCACACAGAGCACTGTTAGGATGACGCCGGAGCGAAGTACAGGCGGGCCACCTGCACGCTCAATGCCTTCGGGCGATAAGGCACAGGCGCCCGGCTGCATGCCAGGCGCGCAGCATGCGCCAGCGGCGTGTGCCTGCCTTTCACCCCGGCGTGCTTAACACCAGACCGGCACATCGTGGCGCCAACCCTCCCCGCTGCGCCATCGCAGCACACACACGCAGTCCATCACACCTGCCTTCCAGGGCCGCAGCGCTCAAGCGCGGTCACGCAAGCGCCAGGCACGCACATGCTGCCCAGACAGACTCTCTTTGCACCATGCATGTGCGCACGGCCGCCGCACACTAGCACGGAAAACACGCTGCTGTGTGCAGGTGCGAGACTCGCGCGCACCCGCAGGCTGTTGTCCGCCGCGTCGAGCAGCTCCAGGCTCTCGCAGCGGCCCAGGCCGCCCGGCAGCGCCGCCAGTCGGTTGCCGGCGACATTGAGCTCGCGCAGCCGGCGCAGCTTGCCGATGTCGCCCGGCAGCGCGGCCAGCGCGTTGCGCGACGCGCTCAGGCGCTCGAGGCGGGCGAGCGCGCCCACGCCGTCCAGCGCCGTCAGTGCGTTGTGGTCCAGCACCAGGACCTGCGCGGTCAGAGGCGCTGCGTCAGTGTGTGTTCCCGCTCAGAGCAGCACGGGCAGCGTGTTGTGGACTGCGCTTGATGCGGTTCATGCGTACAGCCCGGCAGCCACAGTGGCCACGCCGATCGGTCCAGGCAGTGGCGCCCTCCGCCAGGCTCAGAAGCGCTTGCGGAGACACCAGAAGGTTGGCGACCATGAGGGTTGCGCTCTGAGGGCGCGCCCTGAGGCTGGTCAGCGCGGGGGGCGAGGGTTGCAACAGGGCGCGCCCTGAGGCTGGCGAGCGCGGTCAGCTGCGGCGGCAGCGCGCGCAGCGCGTTGTGCGGCACCACGAGCCGCGTGAGGCCGGTCAGGGCGCCCAGGCTCGCGGGCAGCGCGGTCAGACGGTTGTTGCTGGCGTCGAGCACGAGCGCCGACGCGCCCACGGCCTCGACGCTGGCCGGCAGCTCCTACGCGCGGGGGCGGCGCGTCACGCAGGTTGTCCTGTAAGGCAAGCAGACTCGTGGCAGCCGGACGTGCGCCGCAGCGTCCAAACACCTCTTTGCTCCTCGCAGCCGGCCGGCAGCTCTTCGCGCAAACAAGGCGGTGTGTCCAGCACACGCAGCAGACGGCCAATGCAGGGCCACACAAGCAGAGGCACGCCAATGCCTGCACGCCAGGAGGTCTTGCGGGCAGGCTACCTCAGCTGTGAGTGTCATATCTGTGGCCAGTGAGCATGCATATAGCAGGCATGTTAGCATCTGAGGAAAGAGATCAAGCATCTGCGTAAAGAGATCAACTGAAAGACAGGTTGAAGAGGAGACCCACTGCCACACACGTCATGAGCTGCAAACCTTCAGACGGCTGTCGCGCAGGCTGATGGTGCCGGTGGCCTTCCAGGTGGCCGCGCTGCGCTCCCGGGCCTTGCTGGGGAAGCAGCCCATGGCGGGCGCCCCTCCTGTGCAGCCCCTGCCGCCTTCAGCGCAGCACCATGCCTGAACAGGCGGCCTCAAACACGCTCGAGTCCACAGCAGTGCGGTGCGCCTCACGCAAGACGGTCTTGAGTGCTCTGCCGCAGCACTGAGGACGGAGCATGAGTTGAATGAATTACAACCGTGTATCGGCCAAACTTGGCCTCTTACGGCCCATGCACGCGGAACAGAGCAGCTCTGCTCTGGGGCCCCAACTTGTACTTTCGGGGCTGGTGCAGGGCCCTGCGAGGTTGTGACCCCAGCACGCCTCCCAATGTTGTCCCAACCGCAGCACCGCGTGCGACGTACACCTGCTGCTCGCCGTCGAACTAGCTTATGCCGGCACGCATGGCCGCGCAGCTGCCCGTGAGCGCGTGATGAGCGAGCGGGGGCGCCAGCGGTGCGCTGGGCGCAGCGGCGCCGGCGGCACGTGATGGCCGCGCCCGTGGCGAACAACGCACCCGCGCAGCCAGCGCACGACGCGTGGCCGCTGGAATTCTGGCCGGAGCCTAAGTTTGAGCTAGAGGGCATGCAATACAACTGGTTCGCGCAGCAAGAGCATGCGCCGGACCTGGCCGGCGGCGGCGGCGAGGCGCATGCAGACGGCTACTTCCCGCCGCCGCGCGGGGGCGCCCCATCTTCGCTGGGCGAGATGGGGGTGCGCGCGCGCCTGGCCTGGCACTGGTTTTGAGCTGCATTGCGAGGCCGGGCCCACTGTATGAGCAAGGCTGGACGGGGCTGAGCCTGGACCGGCAGCAGGCGAACGACCTGCTCGACGGAGACCACCTGAACTACGAGGCCCACGGCTTGGATGCCCAGAACCTGGTCGACGCTGCCGGCCAGCACGGCGGCCCGGGCCTCGCGGCGTCCGGGCCGCTGTTCAGCGTGCAGTCAGGTGTGGCCCCATGACTGGCCCCACGCCTGGTGGTGGGCTCGAATCGCTGCCTGGGCAGTCCCAGCGAGCGCCGCTCGCAGCATTGCGCGCCGGCAGCGCCTCTCCACTGCATGGTACCAGCGCGCATAACGCGACGCCGGCGCGGCGCGCGAGCGCTTGCCCACACCGCGTGCGGCCGCGCGTGCGCCAGGGCCGCCGCAGCCGGCGCCGCCCAGCAAGCCGCGGCTGCGCTGGACGCCGGACCTGCACGCGCGCTTCGTGCAGAGCGTGCACTCGCTGGGCGGGCCCGACAAGGCCACGCCCAAGGGCATCCTCAAGCTGATGTCGGTGGAGGGGCTCACCATCTACCACATCAAGAGCCACCTGCAGAAGTACCGCCTGAACATCCGCCTGCCGGGCGAGGCCGGCGACGCGCTGCTGGAGGGCGCGTCCGGCGACAGCGCGTCCGGTGAGCGCGCGCGCGCCAAGCGCCGGCGGCCCAAGCGCGGCCGCAACGCGCGCGGGCGCGCGCGCTCCGGCCGCCGCCGCCGCCGCCTGTCCTCCGACGAGAGCAGCGAGGAGGAGGAGGAGGAGGAGGAGGAGGACGACGACGACTTTGGCGAGGGTGACGAGGAGGCGGACGGGCTGCCGGCGGCGCCCGCGGTGCCGGCGCGCGTGCCGTACTCCGCGCGCCTGCGCGGCCGCTCGCCGCCGTCTGTGGGCGCCGTGGGCCCCGCCGCGGCTGCTGCTCCGGCGGCCGGGCTGCCGCCGGAGGGCGAGGACGATGCGGCGGCGGAGGCGGCCGCGGCGGCGGCGGCCGCGGCGGCGGCCGCAGCGGCGGCGGCGGCGCGGCGCGAGGAGTCCGCCGCGGAGGCGCTGGCGGACGCGGGCGCGCCGGAGGGCGCCGCGGGCGGCCCGGAGGGCGGCGGCGGTGGCGGCGGCGGCGGCGGCGAGGGGTTTGCAGGGTTTGGGGACGGCAGCGCGGGGCCGCCGGGCCTGGACCTGGGCCTGCGGCTGGTCGTGGGCGGCCTGGACGCAGAGCGGCAGCGCGACCTGGAGCAGGCGCTGCTGAAGCAGATGGAGATGCAGAAGAAGCTGCACGAGCAGCTGGAGGTGCGCGCGCGCGAACCGGGCGCTCCCTGGCGGCTGTTTTGCTGGGTAACCCGTAGTCTTGCACTGCGTGCACACGTTGACTCCACCGGCTTGTTGCTGCCTTCCGACTGCTGACAGCCCAGCAGCTCAAGGCAGCTCCGCAGGCCTGAGCGGCTGAGTCTGCTGCTTGAGCTGTAGGCCGCCCGCAACACTGTCTTTGAGGTGGCGCATGCGTTTGCACGGAGCGTTTTTGAGTGACATTGTGCGCACCGCATGTCGGCGCCGTCGGCGGGCGCCATGTGCAATGGGTGCTTGCCAGGTGAGCCGCATGTGCCGCAGCGGGCAGCTGACTTTGGGTGTGACGGACGGAGCATGGTGACCCGCCCGGGTGCTTGCCCGGGCGCTGACGGGGGCGTGCCGGGCTGCGCGCGCAGTCGCAGCGGCAGCTGCAGCTCACGCTGGAGGCGCACGGGCGCTACATCACCAGCCTGATCCAGCGGGAGGGCCTGCAGGGGCACCTGTCCGCGGCCGACGCGCCGTCCGCGCTCGCCGCGCTGGGCGCCTCCCCGCCGGGCGGGCCGGCGCCGCTGCCCGGCGACGCCCTGGACCCCAAGGGTTTGCCGGACGCCTGGGACTCCGGCGCGGGCGTCGGCCCGGGCGGCCTGTGCAGCGCCGCAACGTCGGCGGGCCCGAGCTCGGGCGTGCAGACGCACGCGTCGCTGCCGGGCATGTCAGACTTCGGCGTGGGCCTGGGGCTGGCCGGGCCTGCGGCAGCGGCGGGGCCGCGGCGCGCGCGCAGCGAGCCGGGCGCGGGCGTGGGTGCGTGCGACGGCGGGAGCGCGGGCCCGGGGCTGGGGCCGCGGTTAGGGTCGGGCCTGGCCAGCGCCGGCGCCGGCAGCGACTGCCTGCGCGCGCTGGGCGGCCTGATGGGCAGCAGTGGCGGCGGCTGGGGCGGCGGCGGCGGCGGCGTTGGCGGCGGCGGCGGCGAGCAGCGGGGCAGCGCGCCGTCGCCGATGGCGCTGCCACCCGGCTCGCACTTTGTGATGGGCAGCAGCGGCGAGCTCGGCTCGCCGGGGCTTTTGCTGAGCCAGGACTTGCAGGTGCGCCCCTGCTGGCCCGCGTGCATGCGGGCGCCGCCGGCCTGCGTGCGCCTTGGTGTTAAGAGTCGGTGCGTGCGCTGTGTGCTGGCTGACGCTCAAGGATGAACCGCCCTGCCTGCACAGGCTGACGCACTGCAACGAGGCAGACCGCTGACACGCGCGCCCTCTGCGCGCAGGCTGCGTCGGCGGCGTGGGACGGCGAGCAGCAGCGGCACCTGTTCCCGGGCGACGCCGGCGCGGCCGTGCTGCCGCCGGTGGCGGCGCTGCAGGCGAGCGCGCTGCTGATGGCGGAGCAGGGCGCGGGCGCGCAGGCTGCGGGGCACCCCGGGGACGGCAGCGGTGCCGTCGGGTGACCGTCTGGCTGCAGTCAGGGTTGTTCAGGGCGCGGCGCGCGCCAGCGCGACGAGCGCCAGCGGGTCATGCTGCGCCGCGGCCGTTTTGGGTACTGCTTTTGTGCATGGTAGCGAGGCATTCGGGAGGCCGCCGGGGCAGCGGCGCGCGTCCGGTCCGCACCCGCCGGAGGCCGAGAGAGAGCCGGCGCGTGCGCGTGGCGTGCCGGGCAGGGCGGGCGGGTCGGGGCCGAGCCAGGCGCCGGGCGAGCTTGGCTGGTGCCGGGCATGTGTTGGCTCTGCCCCCACGCGCGCTGCCCAGCCTCGTGTCGCACGCCAGTGCCGCAGCGCACATGAGGCGGCCAAACTCCGGAGCGCCCGAGGCTGCTGCTGAGCTGCGGGCGCGCGGTGGGCATGCAAATAAACAACTCGTGCTGAGCCCTGCGCAGCACTGTGCGCAGGGGGGTGCTTTCCGCTGTGCAGTCACCTTTTATTTGCTTTTTCAACGGGGGCGTTGGGCGTGCAGTCGCTGCCCTTTGGCATAGGCCTGGGCGCGCGTACTTGCAGAGAGGGCGATTGAGGGCTTTCATGGCCTGTGTGTGGTTCCAAAAAGATGACCCGGGGTGGCAAAGGGGCTTCCTGAGCAGCGGCAACGTCTGATGCGGGCAGCAAGTGGCGCGCCGCTGGGGCCGATGCCTGAGCGCAGGCCCGGCGCAGCTGCTCTGTGACATGCTGGCTTGTCTTCAGGCTGTCGGCGCCCAGCCCTCTGCAACAGTGTGTGTGTGTGTGTGCGTGTGCGTGTGTGCAGCCTGCTCTGCTCTCACTGCAATGCAGGGTTCTCTGCGCTTGCTGCAATGCTGTGTGTCCGTGCATGCTGCGTTCGCTCCAGCAGCACCTCTGCGTCGCCTTCAGAGCTGGTCTGCCGCAGTTTCTGCAGTGTGTGCCTGGACCTCGGTGGTGCTGCAAGCCTGACCCTGTCCTCCTTATTCCGTGCGCCCGGCACTACAGTATCCCACACATGCCTCTTTCCATAGCCGAGGCACTGGCGCGCACGCATGCCCATCAGAAAGTCCACACTGGCGCAGTAACATATCAATCGCGGCGGCCCACGCTGCGCATACCCTGCGAGACGCGCGGCGCAAGGCACACGCCACTCGGCGCGCAGGGCCGCGCGGGGAGGGTGACAGGAGCCCAGCGGGCTAGAGGCTGATGGCGGCGCGTGCGACGCCATGGTCGCCGCCAATGCCCAGGTAGTGCATCAGCTGGTGCAGGCGTGGCGCGTCCGTTAGGTACAGGTAGCCCACCTGGGCAGGGTAGGGTTAATGCAGGGTTGATAGGCAGGGCATGGCGGACACCCCTGGGCGGCCCACCTGGCAGCCGCCACGCAGGCAGACCCTTGCGTGAGAGGGTCTGCGCGCCCAAGGGCGGCTGCACCTGGCTGCCAGCCCGGCTGCAGCACCTGGAGCACATGTGCACACTCGTGTCCGCGCAAGCACCGCGCCTCGACGCGCCCACGCCAGCCTTGTTGCGGGGCGTTTCATCAGGGCGGGGCTGCTCGACACAGTGGAAGAGGTCTTTTGCAGGGACCATGTCCGCGTGCCTTGGCTAGGCGCGCCGCGCCGCGCAGCCCGCAGCCCCGCGGATGCTACAATCGCAGTGACATCGAGGTAACCGAGTCTAGTGCGACGTGGCGCACTGAACGAGGGTGTGCTCAGGGCCCTCGCCCCGCGCAGGCGCTAAGCCCTGCTCGGCGAGGTCATGCAGCGGGGTCCGCGAGTACCGCCGCTCACCCCGCCCCGGTGTCGCTGCAAGGGCTCGCACCAGGCACTCCACGGCGGTGGCGCGCTTGTAGGTGACCGCGTGGCTGCCGCTGGCCTTGAAGCGCGGCGGCACTGTGACGCGCGCGTTGCGGCCCCACGCCAGCACGTCGGTCTCCTCCTCGCTCAGGAAGCTGCCCGCGCGCAGCAGCTCGTAGTACGACTCCTGCCGGGCACGTGCAGGGTCTGACCAGGGTCTGACCAGGGTGCTGCAGGGTCTAACCAGGGTCTGACCAGGGTCTGACCAGGGTGCTTGAGCCTCATGCTGGGGCCGGCGGCGGCGCTGGGGAGCGCCTACATGCAGACAGGGGCGCATCATGGTGCCGCTGTGCTGTTTGTCCCAGCGGCGGAAGTCTCAAAGAAGCTCCCGCCAACATGCATGCACAATCAATCACGGTTGATGGCGCCCTCAGAGCCTTGCGTCACACGGTGCTCGATCAGACCAGCTTGACAGCCGAAGCGTAGCTGGAGTGGAGCCGGGGCTGTCGTGTGGGACGGGCTCGCCCGTAAGCGAGCATGCGGCAGCGCCCTGTGCAGTGCGGCTGGGCGATGCAGGGGCGGCCGCACCTGCGTCTCGGCGCGGACCTGCGAGGCGACCCCCTCATAGTACAGCGACAGCCGGCTCGGCGGGTAGAAGTAGTGCCGCCGAACGTACAGCTGCGGCGTGCCACCCGCTGTCAAGTGCAGCTCGCTCAGCACAGCGCCTTGGCGAGATAAAAACCGCTTGTTGGACGTGCTACACCCAGGAGCACCAGGACGTCAGTGAGCGCCCGTAGCGCACTAGAAGCATTTGGGAACAACCAGGAGCACCAGGACCAATATGGTGAGGGCCGCGCACCTCCCAGACAGAGTCCCCCAGGTAGGCCAGTGCCGTCGCGTTCCAGTTCGCCCGCACGACCTTGCCGCTCAGGTCCGGGGGCGCCGGCAGCACAGCGGCACCAGCGCCTGCCGCGCACGTGGCGCGGATGTTTTGGCTTGCACTCAGGAACGAGCACGGGCAGGCAACGGTATTGCTGCCTGGAGGGTGACATGTGCCACTGAGGCTGCTTTGCAGGTTGCGTGCAGCTGTGCGGCGGGCAGCAGTCTGCAGGCACACCTGCGGCCTCGGGCGCCGCCGGCATGGTCGCGGCAAAGCCCTTGGCTGCGGCTGGGGATGCCGCTGAGCGCTCCTGGCAGCGGGGGCACCTCCTCCGCATGCGAGAGGGCGTGGCTGCTCGCAGGTGGTGGCGCTGTGCGGTCAGGAGCTCTGAATTGATGCACCACCTGTGTAACTGACTTGGTGGCCTGTTACCCAGGCGCATGCTGCCGTACGTCAGGTTGGACTCTGCTCCAAAGCGCCTTGTGGCAACTCAGGTGACGTAAAGGTGCTTCCCGTACGCCAGAGGCAGTCTGTTCAACTTCCTGTCTCACGAACTTGGCAAAAGACTCGCGAGTTGCAAGCTCTCCTCGCTCGAGACTCTCGAGTCGAGAGCGCACCCAAGCCCTCGAGCTAGGGCGTAAGGGCATCCTGAGCAGGCAAAGCTTCCGCTGTTTGACAGAACTGGAGGGTGTCCTGTTTGCGCACTGTAGAGCAGCGCCTGTAGCGAGCACTGCCGCGAGTGGCAGGACAGGGCGCTATGGCGACCGGCTACGAAAAGATCCTTGAGCAGCAGAAGGAGATGCAGAAGCAGGTGGGCAAGGTGCACACGCACCTCATGGCCAACAGCCGCGTCACAAGCGCCATCCTGCCGGCGCTCTTCTTCGGGGGCGGGCTGGCCGTTCTGTGCAGCGGAATGTACAGGCTCTACACGGGTGCGCCCTGCCGGCGCAGGCTGCCACTGGAGCTCACCTGCACAGAATATAGGGTTGACACTGTCAACTTGACATTCTCTGCAAGTCTGGTTTCCCACCCGAGCCAGTGCGCTCGCAGGCACTGGCAAACGCGACATGTGAGCAGCAAGACATCCGCGTGACATCCGCGTGACTCCGCTGCCAACACATGCGAGCTTTGCCTGCTCCTCAGTCAGCAAGTGCTTCTGAGGAGCGCATCTGTGGGACCAGTACCGCGAACTGCAATCTGCAGTAGCTGTGCTGGACCGGCTGGCACCTGTGTTAACGGTGAGTATGCAGTGCTGGTGTATGGCACCTTGTTTCTGAGTGTTCTGGTGCAAAGTCGTGTGTATGGGTGACCGTCTGGGCAGTGGGTGAAGGCAAAGGGCAGAGAGTGTGGCGGACGCGAAGCGCGCTTAAGCAGTCAGGCCCACGTGCTGGCAGTGCGATAGCTCGTAAGTAACACCATGGCGCAGGAGCTTGCTCATGCTTCTGTATGAATTTTTTAAAGTACCGAGCGCGCATACCATGACGGGTAATTACTTTGCAGCATGCACGCACGCACGGACACTGCTGTATTGCAAACGGGCAGCATCTGCTAATGGTTTTCAGCACCCCGGTAAGCAAAAAGGCAGGCTGCACGTCATTCTGCACCTTGAAAGAACCCTCCCAAAAAGTAACCAAGCGTCCGGCTATGCCTCTATTCCAGCCAGGTGCGCCACAACAACCCACTCATTGGAAGTCAAACCTTGCAAAGTACAATATGTGCACCACAAGCACAGTCACCCCAACAGTGGGAGCGGTGGCCGCGCTCTACATCAGCTTCGTCTGCGTCAGCAGCTGGTAGGCAAAGGTGAGCACGCAGCCGTAGAGGGTGAGCCTGCATGCACAGCGCACAAACGTCAACAGCCCATCTCAGGCACTTGCAAGATGAAGGCTCTAATTGAGGCTCGTGTGACTCTAAACTTGAATCAGCATGCATGCGTCGCATGCATGAAGACTGCGTTGTGATAAATGGCAGTTCTGTGGCACATGACATGCCGGCAGAACCTTTGCGCATGCGCCGACATCTCTGCATGCCCGGCAAAAGTTGGAGCTGTGGGGCAAGCAGGGCGGCGCTGCGAAGGGCGGGGGCGCACAGGCCAAAGTACATGAAGGCGCCGCGCATCCTGTTCTCCGGCTTGCCAGTGGAGTAGCCCTGCAAGCGAGTACGTCGTCATCAGAGCCATGCTTTGCATTGTGGCCGTGACCCTGGAACAACGGTGCGCATGCTTGGCAGAAGCAGCAGCATGTGGGTCCACAACTGCTACCAGACGCGGCGTCACCTGTCACGCAGCCTGTGCACTACCACAGGAGTCTTCGTCGGGGGGCTGCGCCCGCGCCCTCCAGGCCCTGCACAGCCTTTGCAAGGCGAGCCGCCTGCAGCTGGTCCCATATGAGTACGCGCACCGCAAAGTAGGCGATGCGGCCGGCCACGTAGACGGCGCCGGCCAGCGCGGCGGTCTTGGGGAAGCGCAGGCCGGCCGTGAGCAGGAGGACGAGGAACTGCGCGCGGCCCGCAA
>JAABUQ010009417.1_pt1 | contig 13227 bp, 10 predicted proteins | sample 5560001 | NCBI WGS metagenome assembly JAABUQ01 (sample SAMN10711888, study PRJNA513371) | rock metagenome | isolation source: Antarctica rocks | place: Antarctica: Victoria Land, Finger Mt nord | collected 2015-12-18 | reverse complement strand
CCATCGTGCTCGCGCGGGATCGTCGCTGCATGGAGCGCTGCGTCCCCGCTGCTTGCATCTGTCAACAGGAACCGATATCATTTCTTTGTGACAATGATATCGGCCGGAGGTAGGCAGCTTGAGCTTTCATCCAGTGACGATCAGCCGCGGGTGTCGTCGATGCCGCCGCTGATCCATTACCGTCTCCTGGCCGATGGCGATGCGTGGTTCGTGCGCTGGCGTTGCGGCTCGTTCTGGCTGCCTGTCTACGGTCCCGCCACGCAGGCGCAGGCACGCGAATGGGTCGACGGCATGATGGCGCAGCAGCTCTAGCCGTCACGGCCCGACTGCCCAGCCGCGGACTTGGCGGCGGCCGCGGCGATGCTGCTATACTCGGTGCCGATGCAGCCGAAGAACGCTCATGGCAGATGATCCATACGGTGTGCTCGGCGTCGCGCGTGACGCCGACCAGGCCGCCATACGCAAGGCCTATCGCGCGCTGGCCAAGAAGCACCATCCCGACCTCAATCCCGGCAACAAGGCGGCGGAGGCGACCTTCAAGGCGGTCTCGGCGGCCAACGACCTGCTTTCCGACACCGGGAAGCGGGCCGCCTTCGACCGCGGCGAGATCGATGCGGACGGCCAGCCGCGGCCGGAGCGCCCGCAATACCGCGATTTCGCCGAGGGCGCGCCGGGCCGCCGCTATCGCCCCGCCGGTGCCGCCTCGGGTCATCCGGCCGGCGGCTGGGGCGCAAGCGAGGAGGAGCTCGGCGACATCTTCGGCACCATCTTCGGCGACCAAACACGCGCCGCGCCGGGGGGTGCCGCGAGGCCCGTCAAGGGGCGCGACGAGCTCTACGGCCTGACCGTCGACCTGCTCGACGTGGTCAACGGCGCCACCCGCAGGCTGACCCTGCCGGATGCGCGCACCCTCGACGTCAAGATCCCGCCCGGCCTGGAGGACGGCCAGACCCTGCGCCTGCGCCAGCAGGGCGGTCCCGGCTTCAACGGCGGTCCCGCCGGCGACGCGCTGATCCAGGTCAAGGTCGCCGAGCACGGGTTCTTCCGGCGCGAGGGTAGCGACATCCACCTCGACCTGCCGGTGACGGTGCAGGAGGCGGTGCTCGGCGGCAGGATCTCGGTGCCGACCCCGGCCGGAGCGGTGACGATGAGCATCCCTGCCGCATCCGACAGCGGACGCCAGCTCCGCCTGCGCGGGCGGGGCGTACCGGGGCAGGGCGGACGGGAGTCGGGCGACCTCTACGTGACGCTGCGCGTGGTGGTCGGCGAGCCGGATCCGGCGCTCGAGGAGTTCCTGCGGAACTGGAAACCGCTGCACGCTGCCGACCCGCGGCGCGAGATGATGGGGGCCGCATGATCACCATCGAGACGCTGTGCCTACGGATCCGCGGTTTGCGGCAGGACGACCTGGAGCGCTGGATCGGCCAGGCCTGGGTGCGTCCGGACGGCGAGCCGGGACGCTACCTGTTCCACGACATCGACGTGGCCCGGGTGCAGCTGATCCTGGAGCTGCGCGAGCAGATGCAGGTCAACGAGGAGGCACTGCCGGTCGTGCTGTCCCTGCTCGACCAGCTCTACGAAGCGAGACGCCGCATGCGCCGGGTGCGCGACGCACTCGACCAGGCCACGGTGGCCGAGCTGCGCCAGGAGGTCCTGAGGCTGCTGGTTGCCGATAGCGCCTGATCGTCGGGCCTGTTCACGATCCTCCGAGCAGGAGCGCCCGACGCATGAACGCAGCTGGCCTGTTCGCGATCCTGCTGACCCTTGCGGCCGTCTTCGGCTTCGTCAACCACCTCACGCTGCGCCTGCCGAACACCATCGCGGTGCTCCTGATCGCGCTCACGGTCTCCCTGGTGCTGCTGGCCATCGACCCGCTGGTCCCAGGCTACAGCCTGCGCGGGTTTTCGCAGCGCGTGCTGGGCACCGTGGACCTGCCGGCGACGCTGCTGAACGGCGTGCTGTCCCTGCTGCTGTTCGCCGGCAGCCTGCACGTCGATCTCGGCGGCCTGTGGAAGACCAGGCTGAATGTGCTGACCTTGGCCACCCTCGGCACGCTGCTCGCGGTGACGATGCTGGGGACTGCCATGTGGTTCGTCTTCCCGCTGGTGGACGCGCCGGTGCCGCTGGTCTGGTGCATCGTGCTCGGTGCGATCCTGGCGCCGACCGATCCCGTCTCCGTGGTCGGCATGCTCAAGCGCACCGGCCTGCCGACGACGCTGCAGGCGCTGTTCGCCGGCGAGAGCCTGTTCAATGACGGTGTCGGCGTGGTGGTGTTCGGCGCGGCACTCGGCTTCGCGACCGGAGACGGCCAAGCTGCCGGTGGCTGGGAGGTCGCCGCCCGCTTCCTGTTCGAGGCGGCGGGCGGTGCCGCGCTGGGATTGCTGACCGGCTTCGCGGCCGTGCAGATGATGCGTCGCGTCGACGACTACAACCTGGAGCTCACCATCTCGCTGGCACTGGCCACGGGCACCTTCAGCCTGGCGAACGGCGTGCACATGTCGGGTCCTATCGCGGTCGTCATGGCCGGGTTGACGATGGGTGGCCGCCCGGCGCGCGATGCCATGAGCGGCAAGACGCAGGAGGTGCTGACAAGCTTCTGGTCGCTGGTCGACGAGGTGCTGAACACGCTGCTGTTCCTGCTGATCGGCTTCGAGGTGATGACGGTGCCGTTCCAGCCCGGCAACTTCGCAGCCGCCCTTTGCGCCGTGCCCCTGGCCGTAGCGGTCCGCTTCCTCAGCGTGCTGGTGGCGGCGATCCCGATGCACATACGCGGAACCCAGCGGCTCAGCACGCTGGTGCTGCTGACCTGGGGCGGGTTGCGCGGTGGCATCTCGGTGGCGCTGGCGCTCTCGCTGCCGCACGGCGCCCCACGCCCGGCGCTGCTCGCGGTATGCTACGTCATCGTCGTCTTCACCATCGTCGTGCAGGGACTGACGATGGAGCGCCTGGTACGGCGCTTCTACAAGATCGGCGTGCAGGGCTGAGTGTGCCCAGGAAGTGCAGTCGGACAACGGACAGGCGTGGAGAAATACGGGCACGGTCGCATTGGACGCGACTTCGCTCAAGTTCGAGACGCATCACCATACGGCCCTGGCGCGTGCTATGTTTCGCAAGCCGGACGTTCGTCCGGCACCCGTGGCGGTTTGCAGCCTTGTGGCCGGTTCGACAGGGATCGGCTGGATGATGGGGATCATTGATGGCTGATACCGACGAGACCTCAGGGACGCATCTTCCCCAGAAATTCAGCGGCTACTTTGATCGTTACGAGACCGGCCGGGCCTCCGGATGGGTCGCCGACCTGGTCTCGCCGCAGGCCATCGTGTCCCTGGTCCCGGTCATCGACGGCGCCGAGGTGGGCCACGTGCTGTGCGACGGGCTGCGTCCGGACGTGCGCGAGGCGCTGAAGCTCGGCTCCGCGCAGGTCGGCTTCACCTACGACGTGCCGCAGGCCTACCTCGACAACCAGCCGCACGTGCTGAGCTTCCTGTTGCCCGACGGCAGCGTGCTGCCGCACATGGGAGAGGCCGGCCTCGGCAGCCTGAGTCCGTCGCTCGCCTTCGCCGGCATCCCGCACATCCAGCTGCGCGGCGACCTCGACGGCCTGCTGCATAACGCCCTGCGCGGCTGGGTGCTGCGCCGGGCGGGGCATGACGGCGACCTGACCGCGCGCTGCGACCTGCTGGTCACCTGCGACAACGTGCGGGTCGGCCAGGTGCGCGCCGACCGGCTGCGACGCGACGTCGGCAGCGCACTCGAATGCGACCCGAATTGCGGCTTCGAGTTCACCATCCCGCAGGCCTTCCGCAGGGACTTCCGGCAGAGCTTTAGGGTGTTCGTGCTGCCGGAGATGCTGGAGCTCGACGGCAGCCCGCTGGTCACCTCGACGGTCTCGGAGTTCCTGGAGGGCCGCCTGCTGGCGCTGTCGGCCGACATGGGCAGGCTGCACGGCGACCTCGACCGGATGCGGCGCGAGCTGGACCGGCTGCTGCCGACGGAGGGCTACCATCTCGACGACTACGACCGCTGGGCGCGTCGCTACTACGACAAGCTGCATGCGCGGGTCGCGGCGGGACGTCAGGCGCTGCGCGAGCAGGGTAGGCTGCCGCCGGAGCCCCTGGTCACCGTCCTGGTGCCGACCTACAAGCCGCTGCTCGCGGATTTCGTGGCCGCGATCGAATCCGTCATCGCGCAGACCTACAGCAACTGGGAGCTGATCATCGTCGATGACGGCAGCAAGTGCGCCGAGGTGTCGGAGCGGATCGACCTGTTCTGCCAGCAGGACAAGCGCATACGCTGCATCCGCCGCACCAGGAACGTGGGCATCGCCAGGGCCACCACCGCGGGCATGGACGCGGCGCGCGGCGAGTGGACCGTCTTCTTCGACCATGACGACGTGCTGGTCGACGTCGCCCTCGAGGTGATGATACGCGCAGCCCAACGCACCGGCGCCAAGCTGCTCTACTCCGACGAGGACAAGCTCGACCAGGCCGGCTATTTCCGCGAGCCCAACCTGAAGCCGGACTGGAACTACCGCTACCTGCTCGGCTGCAACTACGTGTGCCACCTAACCGTCATCGAGACCGCGACGATGCGCGCCGTGGGTCCGCTCAAGCGCGAGTACGACGGTGCGCAGGATCACGACTTCATCCTGCGCTGCTCCGAGCTGCTCGACCACAGGCTGATCCATCACGTGCCGGAGCTGCTCTACCACTGGCGCATCACGCCGAACTCGACCGCGGCCGACATCTCGAACAAGCAGTACGCGGTCGGCGCCGGCGTACGCTGCGTCTCCGACCATCTCAGGCGTATCGGCAGGACCGCGTTCGTGTCGGCGATCAACGGGCTGACCATCTACGACGTCGCCTGGATGCCCACGCGCGAGCCGCGCGTCTCGGTCATCGTGCCGTTCCGCGACGAGGTCGGCATCACCCAACGCTGTGTCAGGAGCCTGATCGAGAACACGCGCTATGCCAACTACGACATCGTGCTGGTCGATAACTGGTCCACCTCGCACGAGAGCCGCAGCTTCCTCGCCGAGATGGAAAAGCTCGACCGCGTGCGCGTGCTGCACGTGGTGGAGGAGTTCAACTATTCCCGGCTGAACAACCTGGCTACCGCGTCGAACGATGCCGAGTACTACCTGTTCCTGAACAACGACGTCTTCATGACCGATCCGGGCTGGCTGCATCGCATCATCGGCGAGGCGACGTCGCGCGACGACGTCGGCATCGTCGGCGCCAAGCTGCTCTATCCGGACCAGACCGTGCAGCATGCGGGCGTTCTGGTCGGCGCGCACGGGGTGGCGGCGCACGTGCATCTCGGCCTCTCGGTCGATGATTACGGCTATATCGGCCGCGCCAGGCTGAGCCAGGAATTCACCGCCGTGACCGCCGCCTGCCTGCTGGTCCGTGCGGCACTGTTCCACCAGGTCGGCGGCTTCGACGAGACGCACCTGCAGGTGGCCTACAACGACGTGGACCTCTGCCTGAAGGTGCACGAGGCCGGCTACCGGATCGTCTGGTGCGCGGGTTTCGTCGCCGAGCACCATGAGAGCCTCTCGCGCGGCAGCGACCTACGACCGGACCAGGAGGCACGCTTCTTCCGGGAGCAGCAGGTGATGATGGAGCGCTGGGGCGAGAAGCCGTTCTTTCGTAACGATCCGGCCTACAACCCCAACTTCTCGAAGACGGCGAAGCTGTTCTACCACCTGTCCGACCCGGCCGGGAGACCGCCGCTCTGAGCCGGCCGATAAGCCGGCGTGCCGCCGCCGGGGTGCTGGCGCTGCTCGCCGGCTGCGCATCAATGCCGTCGGACACGATGTCGCCGCAGGACCGTTCCGACATCGCACGCGTCCAATCCGCCATGGACGCGCTGCACGGCCTGCGCGCGCGCTTCCTCCAGGTCGGGTCCGACGGCGTCACCAGCACCGGCACCGCCTGGTACGATCCGGGTCGGCTGCGCCTGCAATATGACACGCCCGCGCGCATGCTGGTGGTCGCGACCGGCCAGCATCTAGTGGCGCACCGGGATGCGGACGACGCCACCACGCGTATCGCGCTCTCCGGCAACCCGCTGGGACTGCTGCTCGCGCGCCCGCGGCTCCTGTCCGGCGAGATCGCCGTGACCGACATCCAGCGTCGTCCCGGCATCCTGCAGGTCTCGCTCGCGCGCACCGCCAATCCCGCGCAGGGGTTGCTGACGCTGATCTTCGCCGACCAGCCAGCGGGCCTGAGCCTGATCGGGCTGGAAGCGGTGGATGCGCGGCGCGTGCGCACCCGGATCCGCCTGCTCGATGCGCAGACCGGACTGGTCCTCGATCCTGCCCTGTTCAGGCCACCGATCGGTTAGGACGCGGTCCGGTCACGTGCGGTTGGAACCCGATCGGCGCCGGATGAAGCGCCGATCGGGTTCTGTCTCAGCTCTTGTTGATCCTGGCCAGCAGGTTCAGCTGCGCGGGCGACGCGGCCAGGGGAGACGCGGTGCTTCCCTCGCTCGCCAGGTCATAGATCAGCTGGGCTTCGTAGGCGCGATATGGGGTGCCGTCCGCATGCAGCACTTCATGCTGCCAGATCGGCGGCGTCTCACCGGTGTAGGGACCGACCGGCTTCAGGCCGTTCGGCTCGACGACGACCTGCCATGATGTTCCGCCGTAGGCGGACGCATCGACGTAGGGATGCTGTGCGGAGTCCCAGGGTATGTTCGTCTGCGTCTTGCCGACGACGAAGCCCCAGTTGATCGCACCGACATTCTTCCGCTTCATGAGTGGCAACACGGTGTCGAAGAGACAGCCGATATTGCGGGCCATGTACTCCGTGCAGATCACCGGACGGCCATATTGCTGCATCCACGTCAGGGACTGATCGAAGTTCTCCACGACACCGTAATTGTGGAAGGTGTTGATGTCGTTGTTCGCCATGGTGACGGACTGCACGGCATTGAAGTTGGTCGGAGTGGACCAATCCCCTGTCCATAGGCCGGAGGTCAGCGGCTGCGACGGCCCGACCTCGCGCGCCCATGCGAATACCTGCGTGAGCAGGGAGGCGACGAGCCGGACCTTGAGGGGATGCGGCAGATCGTTGGTGCCGCTGTTGTCCGCCTCGTTCCACAGGTCCCAGAAAACCACGCGCGGGTCCTGCGCGAAGGCACCTACCACGCCCTGTACGTAAGCCTTCAGCCTGGGATACTGGCTTGCATCCTGAAGAGCGGCGGCTCCGGGAGACTGCACCCACTGCGAGTTGTGTATCCCTGGCCGCGGCGCCGGCTGGCGTCCGAGCTGGTACTTGCCGTTCCAGACGCTGTCGAACAGCACGAAGAACGTACGAAGGTTGTGGCTGGCGGCGATCGTCAGGAACTGCCGCATCCGGCTCAAGAGCCCGGCCTGATCCTGCTGCCAAAGGGCATCGTGCAGGAACACCCGGATCGTGTTCATTCCCAACGTCTCTGCCCAGCCAAGCTCCCGATCGATCGTCACCGGATCGAAAGTGTCCGCCTGCCACATCTCGAGCTGGTTCACTGCGGTCGAAGTGACATAGACGGGTCCTACCATCCATGGCTGCTGGCTGTACCAGTTGGCGGCACGGGCCTGCGTCCAGCGGGCCGAGCTGCCGCTCGCGGCGAATGCGGCGACATCGGCATTCACATTCTGTACCTGTGCGCTTGCCGCCTTGACGGTGCCGACGGCGGCGGCACCGGCCGTGATCGCCATGAGCGAACGTCTGTTTATGGGATTCATCGTTTCCTCCAGAGTTTGCCTTCGTGACTTTGTGTTAGGTCGTCGTGAAGGTCATTCGCATCACGCAGCGATGCCGACGGAGGACGGACTCGAGCACCCTTGTCTGGGTTGTCGATCAGGTCAGCCTCGTCGGCGTCAACGGACGCGTCCGGCATCTAGCATCCGAAGGTGCTGGTCTGACAAGTGCAGAAATTCATTTCCGCAGGACGACCGCAGCGGTCTGCAATAGGCAAAATCCTGTCGTCCGATTACGTAGCTACTTCGTGAAGCATAGGCACCGAGGCCAAGCGGATACGACGTGGCAGTCGCATCGACCACGGCAAGTTGATCGGTGGCAGCGGTTTCCTGCACGTCGTCTGGCGACGCATCGGCGAGCCGCCCGGCTCGACGTAGTCAATCAGCGAGCCGCCTGGCTCGACGTAGTCAGCCGAAGCAGGCGTTCCAATTGCGCCGCAGGGCGCGGTCCACCGTCTCGGTGCCAGCGGCGACGCCGAGTGCGCGCAGGCTGGTGACGCCGTGCTCGCGTATGCCGCAGGGCACGATGCCGTCGAAATGACCGAGGTCGGGGTCGATGTTGAGCGAGACGCCGTGCCAGCTGACCCAACGGGTCAGGCGCACGCCGAGGGCCGCGATCTTGCGGTCATGTCCGCCGAGCGGATCGGCGACCCAGACGCCCACGCGGCCGGAGCGCAGCTCCCCGCGCACCCCGAACTCCGCCAGCGTGGCGATCAGCCAGCGCTCCAGCGCGGCCACGAAGGCGCGCACGTCGCGTGCCGGCACCGCACCGTGCGAGCGCTGCAGGTCGAGCATGACGTAGGCCACGCGCTGGCCTGGGCCATGATAGGTCCATTGCCCGCCTCGGCCTGCCTCGTAGGCCGGGAAGCCGAGCGGGTTGAACAGGTCCTCCGGGCGCGCCGAGGTGCCGGCGGTGAACAGCGGCGGATGCTCGAGCAGCCACACGCGCTCCGGCGCCTCGCCCGCCCTGATCGCGGCCACGTGCGCCCGCATCGCGTCGATCGCGTCCGGATAGAGCACGGGGGCTGCGGCGGTCTGCCAGCACGGACCCGCCGTCGCATCCCGCGGATCGATCATTGCCCCCTGCTCATGCATCGGTTATAGCGCCTCCGTCAGCCGGTATCGCGCAAGCGGTCCCCGATGTCACGGTGCGGTCGTGGCGGAATGGTAGACGCGCAAGCTTGAGGTGCTTGTGAGGGAAACCTCGTGGAAGTTCGAGTCTTCTCGACCGCACCAACCCTGATGCCGGCCTCCGCCGGAAGCCGGTGGCGATCCCCTCCGAGAATTGGAAGCAAGGAGCGATCCGGTGGACGAAGATTTCAGGAAGGCCGCGCTCGATTATCACCGGCTGCCGACCCCGGGCAAGCTCTCCGTCGTTCCCACCAAGCGCATGGTCAGCCAGCGCGACCTCGCCCTCGCATACTCGCCCGGTGTGGCCGCGGCCTGCGAGGAGATCCGCCGCGACCCCTCCAAGGCACGCGACTACACCGCGCGCGGCAACCTGGTCGGGGTGATCTCGAACGGCACCGCGGTGCTCGGGCTCGGCAATATCGGCCCGCTCGCCGGCAAGCCGGTGATGGAGGGCAAGGCGGTCCTGTTCAAGAAGTTCGCCGGCATCGACGTGTTCGACATCGAGGTGGACGCGGCCGACCCGGATCGCTTCATCGACGTAGTGGCCGCGCTGGAGCCGACCTTCGGTGCGATCAACCTCGAGGACATCAAGGCGCCGGAGTGCTTCCGCATCGAAGCCGAGCTGCGCGCGCGCATGGGCATACCGGTGTTCCACGACGATCAGCACGGCACCGCGATCGTGGCGGCGGCGGCGGTGCGCAACGGGCTCGAGGTGCAGGGCAAGTCGCTTTCCGAGGTCAAGCTGGTCACTTCCGGGGCGGGTGCCGCGGCGCTGGCCTGCGTCGACCTGCTGGTCAAGATGGGCCTGCGCGTGGCCAACGTGACGCTGACCGACATCGAGGGCGTGGTCCACGAGGGCCGCGAGCCGGACATGGCGCCCAACATGGCCCGCTACGCCCGCAGCACCGACGCGCGTACGCTCGCCGAGGTGCTGGAAGGAGCGGACGTGTTCCTGGGGCTCTCGGCGCCGGGCGTGCTGAAGCCGGAGTGGTTGCCGAAGATGGCGGCGAACCCGTTCATCCTGGCCCTGGCCAACCCCGAGCCGGAGATCATGCCCGACCTCGCGCGCGCGATCCGTCCGGATGCGATCATCGCCACCGGGCGCTCGGATTATCCGAACCAGGTCAACAACGTGCTGTGCTTCCCGTTCATCTTCCGCGGCGCCCTGGATGTGGGCGCCACCGAGATCAACGAGGAGATGAAGGTCGCCGCCGTCGAGGCGATCGCGGCGCTGGCGCGGGCGGAGGCGAGCGAGGTGGTGGTCGCGGCCTATGGCGGCGAGGCACCCAGCTTCGGGGCGGAGTACATCATCCCCAAGCCGTTCGACCCGCGCCTGATCCTGCACGTCGCTCCCGCCGTGGCGCGTGCCGCGATGAAGAGCGGCGTCGCCACCCGGCCGATCCTGGATTTCGACGAGTACAAGGAGGACCTCGAGGTCTTCGTGTTCCGTTCCGGCCAGGTGATGCGCCCGATCTTCGAGGTGGCGCGAAAGGCCGGCAAGCGGGTCGCCTATGCCGAAGGCGAGGACGAGCGCGTGCTGCGCGCCGTGCAGACGGTGGTCGATGACCGGCTCGCCCGTCCGGTGCTGATCGGGCGCCACAGCGTGATCGCGCACCGCATCCAGAGCCTCGGCCTGCGCATGGTTCCGGGCCGCGACATCGAGGTCCTCGATCCCGAGCAGGACGAGGCGGTGTTCGGCCCGCTGCTGGAGCCGTACAGCAAGCTGGTGGAACGGCGCGGGGTGGCGCCGACGCTGGCCGAGCGGCAGCTGGTGCGGCGCCCCACGGTGGCGGCGGCGATGCTGCTGCATGCCGGCCTGGTCGATGCGGCGCTGGTCGGCGGGCACGGCGACTGGTGGGCGCACATGCACTACTGGGCGCCGCTGATCCCCCGGCGCGCGGAGGTGACGCGGCTCTATGCGCTCTCCGGCCTGATCCAGTCGAACGGCGTGCTGTTCTTCTGCGACACCCATCTCAACCTCGATCCGACGGCGGAGCAGGTCATGGAGATGACCATGCTGGCGGCGGATGCGGTGCGCATGTTCGGCGTCACGCCGCGCGCGGCGCTGCTGTCGCACTCCTCGTTCGGCGCCAGCAACTCGGCTTCCGCGCGCAAGATGCGTCGTGCCCTGGCGCTGCTGCGCGAGCATGCGCCCGGCCTCGAGGTGGATGGCGAGATGCAGGGCGACGCCGCGCTGAGCGAGACGTTGCGCGACCGGGTGATGACCTCCAGCCGGCTCAACGGCACCGCCAACCTGCTGATCATGCCGACGCTGGATGCGGCCAACATCAGCTTCAACCTGGTCAAGGCGGCGGGCGAGGGACTGCAGATCGGTCCGATCACGCTCGGCGTATCGAAACCGATCCATACCTTGGCCGGGAGTGCGACCGCGCGCGCGATCGTCAACCTGACGGCACTCGCAGCACTGCAGGTGGAGCAGGCTTCGAGCTGAGCCGCTTGCGGAGCAGGCCGGCACCAGGAGGCGCCATTGCGGCCAGCCTCGCCGCGTGGCACGGTTTCGACCCTTTCACAGCGCCGCTGGCTCAGCGTCCCTTCATCGAAAGTAGGCCGTCGTGATCAAACCGTTGCGTAAGGCAGTTCTTCCGGTTGCCGGACTGGGCACGCGCTTCTTGCCGGCGACCAAGGCGATGGCCAAGGAGATGCTTCCGGTGGTCGACCGGCCACTGATCCAGTATGCCGTCGACGAGGCGCGCGCGGCCGGCATCGAGCAGTTCTGCATGATCACCGGACGCGGCAAGACCGAGCTGGTCGAGTATTTCGACGTCGCCTACGAGCTCGAAGCCACCCTGCGAAAACGCGGCAAGCAGGATGGGCTGGATGCGCTGCAGGCGACCAGCATGCAGCCCGGCTCAATCGTCAGCGTGCGCCAGCAGGAGCCACTCGGGCTCGGGCACGCGATCTGGTGCGCACGCTCGTTCATCGGCGACGATCCGTTCGCGATCCTGCTTCCCGACGATATCATCCTGAGCAAGACGCCCTGCCTGAAGCAGCTCGCGGACGCTTACCACCAGACCGGCGGCAACGTCGTGGCGGTGTCGGAAGTGCCGCGCGAGCAGACCAACCGTTACGGTATCCTGCGCATCGGCAAGGAAGATGGCAACATGGTCGAGGTGACCGGCCTGGTCGAGAAGCCGAACCCCGAGGATGCGCCTTCCAACCTCTCCATCATCGGTCGCTACATATTGACTGCCGACGTGATGCCGTACCTGGCGATGCTGGAGCGCGGCGCCGGCAACGAGGTGCAGCTCACCGATGCGATGGCCAAGATGATCGGGACGGTGCCCTTCCATGGCCTGCGCTACGAAGGCAAGCGGTTCGACTGCGGCGACAAGATCGGCTTCCTGGAGGCCCAAATCGCCTTCGCACTGGAACGGCCGGACCTGGGTCCGGCGGTGCGCGCGTTCCTCAAGCCGTACTGCGAGTGCCTCTGATGGAGTTCAAGCACGATTTCGACCCGACCAGCCTGCGCGAGTACGACATCCGGGGGGTGGTCGGAAAGACGCTCAGCCCGTCGGACGCGTTCGCGGTCGGTCGTGCTTTCGGCACGGTCGTCTCACGCGGCGGCGGCGGCACGGTCGCCGTCGGGTATGACGGCCGACTATCTTCGCCGGAACTGGAACAGTCGCTGGTGGAGGGGTTGAAGGCCTCCGGGATGGAAGTGCTGCGCGTCGGCTGCGGTCCGACACCGATGCTCTACTACGCCGCGACGACGCTGGAGACTGCCGGTGCCGTGATGGTGACGGGCAGCCACAACCCGGCCGACTATAACGGCTTCAAGATGATGCTGGGCCGCAAGCCGTTCTACGGCACGCAGATCAAGGAGCTGGGCCGTATCGCCGGCGCCTCCGACGTGGTCGAGCAGACGGCTGGTTCGGACCGCCGCGTCGATATCGCGCACGACTATATCGCCCGGCTGATCGCGGACTGGGATGGCGGCGACCGCATCCTCAAAGTGGTCTGGGACAACGGTAACAGCGCCGCCGGCGAAGTGCTGCAGCGCCTGGTGCGCTCGTTGCCCGGCGAGCATACCGTGCTGAACGGCGACATCGACGGCAACTTCCCGGCTCATCATCCGGACCCGACGGTCGCCAAGAACCTCGAGCAGCTGATCGCCGCCGTGCACGAGAAGCAGGCCGATATCGGCATCGCCTTCGACGGCGATGCCGATCGTATCGGCGTCGTCGACGACAAGGGCCGGATCCTCTGGGGCGACCAGCTCCTGGTGGTGCTCGCCCGCGACGTGCTGCGCGAGCATCCGGGTGCGACGATCATCGCGGACGTCAAGGCGAGCCAGGTCCTGTTCGACGAGATCGCTCGCGCGGGGGGCA
>JAABUQ010009416.1_pt1 | contig 13228 bp, 3 predicted proteins | sample 5560001 | NCBI WGS metagenome assembly JAABUQ01 (sample SAMN10711888, study PRJNA513371) | rock metagenome | isolation source: Antarctica rocks | place: Antarctica: Victoria Land, Finger Mt nord | collected 2015-12-18 | reverse complement strand
TTATTATAAATATAATAAACTAAATTAATTTTGTTAATATTTATAATACAAACAATTTATTTTATATTATAAATAAAATAATTAATTAAATTAATAAAGATAAAAATATCATATTTATATAATATATATTAAAATATAATAATATCAAAAGCTTAAATATTCTCAAAATCTTTAAAGATAATTTTTCTATAAATAATAATATAAATTATAAAATAAGTTTTATTTTTATTATTATTAGATTCCTTTATATAATTAAAGGAAAAATATATAAATAATATATTTATAATAATATTAAAATATATTTTAAAGTTATATTCTTTTGAAAGTTTAATTTTTATATAAATAATTTTAGCCTTTTTTATAAAACTTTTATTTTAAAATATATTATTATTTCCTTTATAGCCTTTATAGCCTTTATAATTATTATAACCGCTATAATTATCACTTTTATTATAATTTCTATTAGGGCTAGAAATACTTATATAATAAATAAAAGAATCGTAAAAAGTCTTTTTATATATAGTATAATATTTAATATTCTTAATAATATTTTTAAAATAAGAATAAGGTTTTACCTTATTCTAAGGTTTCTTATATTAAGTTTACTTTAAAGCAAATCGAAAGACTATAGTAAATATATAAACTATTATTATATTATTAAAGTTAACTTATATAATATTTTATATATAATTTATAATTAAGGCTTAAATTCTTATAAAATAGGAAAACTAATTTATTCTGATTTATTCTGATTTTAAAAATTAAGAGTTTATTATAAGCTTCGCGGAAATTATTAATATATTTTATAAAATTATTATTATAAACGATAAATATAATATTATAAAAATATTCAAAAATATTAAAAAAATAATTAAAGTTTTTAAATTAATAAAGCTTTTTAAATTTAATTTAATTTAAATAATATTAATATTAATATAATCCTTGATTTTATTATAAATATTACTTTAAATATAAAAACAAATAATAATATACGTATTTGTTATTCTATTTTTTATAATCTTTATTATTTATTAATAAATTATTAATTATAATAATCTAATATTAAAAGCTTTATAATTTAAAAATATCTTTTATATTTTATTTTTATAAAATAAAGTTTTAAGAATTATTGAATTAATTTATTTCTTTAAAGATAATAAGATTTAATTTTATTAATAAATCCGTTATTATTAGGGATTAAGATCGGAAATAAAAGAAGAATCTTTATAATTAAATTAAAGAAATTATAATTATTTATTAAATTAAATAAAGTTTTAAGAATTATAAAACTTAAAATAATATTAAATTTAAAAATAATTAAATTTATTTATATTATATTATATAAGAATTTATTTTAAATATAATAAATAATAACTAAATTTAATAATATAATAAAACGTTTTTTTTAAATTATAAGCGAAAATATATTATTATTTAAAATTAAGATTCCTTTAAGTTTTTTTTTAAAATATAAAATATATTTTCTTAATATAATCGAGCTTTTTAAGTATTAATATTAAAAGTTTTATTAAAAACTTCTTTCCTAAAAAAGGAGTAATAAAAGATTTAAATAATAACTTTTATAAAAACAAAGCCTTTAAAAGTAAATTAATTATTATATATATTTATTTATTTAAAGATTTAAAAGAGAAAATTATTAAAAATAATTATTTTTATTATTATTAAAATTTAATATTAAATTTAAAAAATTTTTAATTATATTAATTATAAATATATTTTATATTTTATTAAGCTTAAAGAATAACTAAAACAGATTCTATAAAGTCTTTATATTTTTTTAATAATAATATATAATTATTAATAAAAATAATAAAACTTTTAATTATAATTAATAATTATAAATGAAGTAGTTTTAATAATAATAATATATTTAATAATAAACTTTTAATAATAATTAAAGTAAAATAAGGAATATTTATATATTTATAAATATTCGGGTTTCGAGTTATTATTTGCTCTTATTATTTCTTGGAGTTATATAAGAGAAGCAACTCGATTATTAATATATTAAGTTATATTTATACCTTAGAAATTAAAACTCTATTAATAATAATAAGCTAGGGGAATAATAATAAATATTTTATAATTTCGAATATAACTCTTATAGTTCTTATTATATCGCTCTAAGGGAAAGCCGAAGCTAATTAAAGCTTTATATAAACTTATAAATTAGTTAAATAAATTAATATATATTCCGGGCTTATAACTTATTAAATATATATAATATATTTCTTAATTAATTGCTATATACAAAATAGAACTATTAATAAATACCAAGGTACTAGGCCGGATTAGGCTTAGTAGCGGAATATATCCGCACTGCTATTCTTGTTATTCAACATATATTAAATTAAGATTATTTTCTTTTATTTAGAATAAGAATTAAGTATATTAATTAATATTATTATAATTATTAAAGTTTAATTATAAATATAAATATTAGTATTATTTACCCTTTTTATTTATATTTATATTTATTATATATTAAATAGTAATAAGATTAAGGCTTTAAGGTCGAACTTTCTATTTGTTTTTGGCTCTAATTTATATTAATATAATTACATAATTAAGTAAAAATAGGCTTAAAATTATATAAATTTATTATAAAATCTTTTAAGTTTACTTTATTAATAAAGTTTAATTCCTTTATTAATATTTGAATATCCTCTTATAAAACTTTATAAAATATAAATATAAATATAATAATAGATTATTTATAATAAATTGTTAATAAAAAATTATAAATAAAATAAAATATTAAAAGGCTTCGAAATCGGATTTAGTATTAATATAATATAAAATAAAGAATATAAGTTTATAAAACTTTTGATAAAAAACTATATAAATTTGAATATAAAAGTTTAGGAAAGATTTGAAATAAAAGGAAATATTTTAAATATAAAAATAAAAGTATATAATAAAGCCTTTTCTAAACTACCGGGCTATTTATTAAATAAAGGAAGGTAAAGAAATAAAGGGGTATAAAGGTAATTATTATATTTTATTTTATAAATACTCCTGAATATTAAAAATAATAAGAATTTTACTTATATTTTATTTATATTTATTTAAGGAGGCTTACCCTAGGGAAATATAATACTTTAATAATTATTTAATACTTATAAAAGCCTTTTATAACTTTATTTTATATTAATTATTATTAAATTATATAAAATAGCTTTTAATTTAAATTGAATTAGGAGTCTTTTGATCTTTTAATAAGAAAAGTTTAATATTAAATTATATATTTAATATTATAATCAAAAATTCCTTTCCTATTTTTGATTCTATTTTATTTTTAAAAATTTTATTATAATAATACCTTTTTAATCCTAAAAATATATTAATATATTTTAAATAAAGAATAGTTTGCAAAATATATATTATATTTAATTATAAGAAACTTGCTTCCAAGGGATTTTATAATAAATTAAGTTTAATAATATTATTATAGAAAAAAAGATATTATAAATATATAATAAAAAGCAATAATAAGGAGAATAAAGTTTATATAAATATTTTATTTATTATATCTCCAAAGAAATAAGTATTAATTTATTATATTTAATAATAAAGTATTAATTAACTTATTTTATAGAAAATATATTATATATTATAATTTTTATTAAATTTAAATCCTTTCTTTTAAAATTAATAGTTATTCGTAAAATAATCCTATTAAATATATAACCTATTAAATTATCTAATACCTTTATATTTAAAGCCGTAAAGCTATTAAAGATCCGTTCCTTATAATAATTTAAAATCCGCCTTATAAAGCCTTTTACTATTACCCTTATATAGCTATTAAAAGGGAAGGGTATAGCAAATAAAATAATAATTGATAATAATAGCGAAAGCGAAATATTAGAAAGAACCAAAAAGTATTATTAAAGGTTATTATTAATAAGTTAATTGATATTTTCTTCTTTTATAATAAAAACCCTTTTATAAATAATTGTTTATAAAGTCTTATAATTATTATTTTAATTATAATTATAAGGACTAAAAGGCAAAAACATAATATTCTTTATTTTATTTATAATTAGAATAATTAAGACAGAAGTTATTATAACTAAAGAGTTAAATAATATTACTCGATAATATTATTTATTATTATTAAATAATAATTTTATTAATAATTTTATTTTTGTTATATATTCCGGTATAAAAACCTTTTACCCAAATTATTATAATATATATATAAGGGTATACTATATTTATAAGACTTGGAAAGGGGTAATCTTAAAGGAATCAATTAAATAAATAAAATATCTTATTTATATTTTTAATAAAAGTAAATAAACGTTCCTTATATTAATTGATAATTTCCAAGACTTCTAATAAAAGGTATTAAATAATTACAAAGCTATTTAAATCGAAAATATATTCAAGTTTAAAATAATTTTTATAATTTTTATTAATATTAATAACTTTGGAAACTGTTAGTTTTATTATAAATTTAAATATTTATAAAGGCTTTAATTAATTATTAATAATCTTAAATATTTTTATATAATTAATAGTTTATTACCGAATAACTTATTTATATAAATAGAATATTTATAATCTATAATATATTAAATATATTCAAGATTATTTATTTAATACATTTAATAATTTATATATAAAAGTGGAATTTGCAAACCTAATAATAAACTTTTTCCTTATATATTTATATTTTAAGATAAAATATATAATAAGACATACGAAGCTTGACTTTAATAACAATTTAAATAATTTATTAAATAAGGAAAAAATATTAACAAAAATAAATAGAAGGCTTATTGAAATTAGAAATAAAAAGGAGGATAAATCTAAAATAAATAAGAATATAAATATAAATTCTAATAATTAAAAAATATAATTAATAATAAAATATTAGTTTTCGTTTAACTTAATAACGGATTTGTTAATATTAATATTAGGGTTAATAAGTATCTGAAGCTTTTAATTATATATTAAATAATAATTTTATTAATAATATAAAAATATTATTCGAAAGCTCTAATTATATATTAAATAATATTTTTATTAATAATATAAAAGTATTATTCAAAGGTTCTGATTATATATTTAATATTTATTTCAATAATAATATTATATTAAATAACAACTTTGATAATAATATTATTAAATGAATTATATAAGTATTATAACTAATACTTTATTAATATTATTTAAAAAGATAATTTAAAAACTTCAATTATTATAAATATATTAATATAATTAATATTTAATTTTTTTATATTTTTATATTTTATAATATTCAAATACTTAAAACTTTGTTTAAATTAATTTCTAATTTCTAATATTATTATATATTATAATTATAATATTAATTTTAATTTTAATTTTAATATTAATATTAATACTACTTATACAATTAAATAATTAATAAAACCAAAACTAGTATTACAACTAATACTTCCTAATTTTATAACTAGAGAAAACTTACGTAAGTAGCCGAAATAATACCCTTTATATTATATATTTATTTTGATAATATATTAAATATATAATTCTTGAATTATTATTATTATACTTCTTAAATTCTTTATAATATATAAAAATTATATATAAATCCTTTAAATATATTATTTCTTTTTGTTTAAATAAGTTTTATAACTTAAGAATATATTATTTATATTATATATATAATTTGCAGTTTCTTTATTTTTATATATAACGATTTTTAGGGATATTATTTATAATAGTATTATATAAAAGGTTATTTTTAAGAATTTTACTATTAATTCCCTTTTTTGAATATTTAATATTTTAATATTTTAATATTTTAATATGTTTATTTTTTTTACTTTTTTTGATAGTAAAATTTTATCAAATATGCTTTATTATTACCTTTATTATATATATAAGATACTTTAAATTTAATTTAATAATTATTTTACTATTAATTTTTCTATATATAAATTTATTAATATTATATATTTTTTTACCTTTAAGGCCTTTATTACCGTCGTTTTATATATTTTAATTATAATTTTTATATATTTATTTTAAATCGATTTCATTTTGTTTCTAATATTTTATATATATATTTTTATTTTTGTAAATATATATTATATAACTATATTATATATTAATATCGATTTTAATATTATAATATATATTGATTTTATTATTTCTAATAACATATTTTAAATAAATCCGTTTAAAGTACTTAAGGCTAATATCTTTTTAATCAACTTAGTTTAAAATAACTTTATACAAGATTATTATTTTAACTTTGAATTTAATTAAAATTTTTAAAATTTAAAATTTCATTTATTTAATAATGTATTTATTTAACTAAAGCTTTATAAATATATTAAATTATTTTAAAATTTATATAAAATATATTAATTTATATTTCTTAATTATAAATTAAGAATTATAATATAATATTTATATATTATATATATAATAAATATATTTTAATATTTTCTAATTCTTCTTTATAAAAATATTATAAATTGTTGAATATATATAATGTATTATTTAGTTGATTGTTATATGCAAGATAGAACTATCTATGAATACCAAGGCACTAGGCCGAATTAGGCTTAATAGCGGAATATATTTGTATTGCTATTCCTATTATTTAATATTCTTATCTTATTATAACTATATTGCAAATAAACAGTAATAAAAAACTAAAAATAATTAAATTATAATTCCCAAAACGATTAAATTAATATTATTATTTTAATAATAATAAAATTATTTTTGAACCTAACGTAAAACTTTTCCTATATATATATTAATATTAGGCAAATCAGGAGCAATAGGAGGCTAGAGGATATATAAGAATTATATATATATATATATAAGAGCTTTAAATAACTATTAGGAGCTTTATAGTCCTTTATAAACCTCTAAGTAAAATAATAAATAATTAAGTAAATAATTATAAGGTTCAAATAATAGTTTTAGAGCTAGTATATTAATTCTAAAATATAATATAAAATATAATAAAGACATTTATAAGCCTACTTAATATATATATAACTTTAAAATATTATTAATATAATTATTATAATATAATATATAATTAATAAAAAGCAGTTAAAATAAACAAAAAGTTAATATATAACTCCCTTAAAGCCTTTATAAAGTTTAAGAAGTATTTATAAAATTATAATAAAATTATAATTATTATTAAAAAAGAGTAAATATATTTATTAAATATTAAAAAATATAAATTTATATGGTTTATATTTATTAAACTAATTAAATAAAAGGAAAATTAATATACTTTTTTATATATAAAATATATAAATTAGATCTTTTAAATTGGTTTTTATAATATATAAGCTAATATAGAATTTGTTTTAAATTAAGAGTTTTATAAAATACTTCGAATTTAGTTTTCGGAAGAACCTTAATAAAACTATTAATTATTATTTATTTAATAAAAATATATATTAATTTGATTTTACCCAAAGCTACCTTCTCCCTTACGAATTTATATTAAATATTAATATATTTAATATATTTATAATTAATAAGGTTTTTAATAAAGATAATTACCCTTTGATTATCATAATAAATTATTATTATAAAAATATAAATAAACTTCGTAGTATTTGGGAATATAATATAAATAATATAAATATTTTTTATAATATTACTTTTAATAAGAATAATAAGAAAAGAATCCTTAAAGGCGGGCTATAATTAGGAAAATAATCTTTTAAATTAAATAACTTCTTTAATTACTTAAATTTAAATTAAATATTTAATTTTATAAATAAATAATATAATTATAAATTAATATTTAAAAAACTAATTAACAATTATATTATTTAAATTAAAAATATATTAATTAATAGAATATTAAGTTTTTTTATTTCTAATATAATCGGTATTATTATAAATAACTATATATAGGAATAAAAGAGCTTTTATAAATAAGCTTTAAATTGATAATAGAATATAAATAACAAAGGATATATTTAATTGCTTTTCAATAAAATTTAATTAAATTAAAAATATATTAATTTATTATAGAAATAGGGAAAGCAATATTAACTCTAATATTTATTATAATATATATAATTACGCTTATAATAAATTATATAAAAAATAGAATAATTTATATATTTTAATTTTCTTTTTTTTTAAATTAATAAATTAAATAATATAAATTATTTTATTAATTTTATTATATAAAAAAGTAATTTTTATATTTATTTATTTGATTTCTAAATTATATATTATAATAATTATAAAAATAACTTTATAATTTATAAGTTTTATAATTAATATAAAGGTTTTATTAAAATTAATATTTTATTATTAGAAAAAACCTTTTATAATTTAATAAATTTTATAATAAAGAATTTTATTTTTATTATTTTATTTGATTTTATAAATTTATTTATTTTTTAAAATATTTTTTTTATTAAAAAAATTATATAATTTTTATATATAATTTTTTATAAAGAATTTATATTTTTCCTTTATAATTATTTCCTATTTTTTGCTATAATAGCTCTTTATAGCTTTTTTATAAATAATTAGTTTATTAGAATCGGAAGGGTTAATATAGGAAAATAATATAATAAAATTAAATAAATTAAATAAATTCTTATAATTAAGGATAATGTTCGAAGGTATTTCAATATATATTAAATACTTTATTCTAATTAGAAATAATAAATAATAAATTAAGAATAAGAATACCGTTATTATTATTACTTTTAAGCTTTTATATATAATAATAAAATTTATAAGGAATTAGCTTAATATATAATATATTGAATACGGTTTTTATTAAAAATATTAATTAAAAAAGAAATTAATAAAATTGATAATATTATTATAATTAAATTATAATAAAATAAAATTTTATTATTATTAAATTATTTTATTAAAGGATTAATATTATTTTAAAGACTTATTTATATAAATAATTAAATAAAACTTTTTAAATAGATTATTTAATATTATTATAATATTAAATTAAATTATGAAATATTAATATATAATAAATATTTTTAATTTTATAATTAATAAGCTATCCGAATATAAAATATATTTTAAACTTTTCTTAATTTATATTATTAATTTTGTTAATTAATTTATTAAATAAATTTAAAATTAAATTTAATATCTTTTCTTAATTTATAAAAAGTTTTATTTTATAAACCTTATTAAGGAATACGGTTTCGTATTTATATTATGTTAATAAAGATTTTATAAAATATTATTTTAAACAAATATATATTTATAATATTAATATAAATATAAGCGAATAGTTTTTAGTTTATATATTTCGATACCTTATTTATTTTAAGGTTATTAAGGATAAATAACTTTTATATAATATTACGATTATAATATTAATCCGAAAAGTATTATTCTTTATAATAAGAATCCTAATTAATATAAAATCGCTTATATTTTAAATTAAGTTTTTCTATAAATTAAATAATATAATTATAATATTAGAATTAAATTAATAAAATTAAATTAAAAAAAATTTTAAAATATATAAAATATTATTAATATAAAAATATTTCTTAGAATTATTATAAATATAATAGGTTAAAATAACTTTGTTAATATTTATAATAAAAATAGTTTTTTTTATATTATAAACGAAAGAATTAATTAAGTTAATAAAGGTAAAAGTATTATAATTATATAATATATATTAAAATATAATAATATTAAAAGCTTAAATATTTTTAAAATCTTTAAAAGTAACTTTTCTATAATTAATAATATAAATTATAAAATAAATCTTATTTTTATTATTATTGAATTTTTTTATATAATTAAGGGAAAAGTATATAAATAATATATTTATAATAATATTAAAATATATTTCGAAATTATATTCCTTTAAAGGCTTAATTTTTATATAAATAATTTTAGCCTTTTTTATAAGGTTTTTATTTTAAAACATATTATTATTTCCTTTATAACTTTTATAACTTCTACGGCTATTATAGTTACCGCGATTATTACCCTTATTACGGTTTCTATTAAGGTTAGAAATATTTATATAATAAATAAAGAAATTATAAAAGGTTTTCTTATATATAATATAATATTTAATATATTTAATAATATTTTTAAAATAAAAATAAGATTTTATTTTATTTTAAAATTCCTTATATTAAATCTATTTTAAAATAAATTAAAAGATTATAATAAATATATAAGCTATTACTATATTATTAAAGTTAGTTTATATAATATCTTAGAAATATTAAATAATATAATTAAAAATAAATTTAAAAGTTTTATTAATATTAAAAAAGTTATATTTTTATATATAATATTTTATATATAATTTATAATTAAGGCTTAAATTCTTATAAAAAAGGAAAATTAATTTGTTTTAATTTATTTTAACTTTAAAAGTTAAAAGTTTATTATAAATTTTACGGAAATTATTAATATATTCTATAAAATTATTATTATAAATAATAAATATAATATTATAAAAATATTTAAAAATAGCCTTTAAATTAATAAAGCTTTTCGAATTTAATTTAAATAATATTAATATTAATATAATTTCGATTTCGTTATAAATATTACTTTAAATATAAAAATAATTAATAATTAATATAAAATTATATTTATTATTTTATTTTTTATAATTTTTATTATTTATTAATAAATTATTAATTATAATAATTTAATATTAAAGGCTTTATAATTTAAAAATATCTTTTATATTTTATTTTTATAAAATAAAAATTTAAAGATTATTAAGTTTATTTATTTCTTTAAAAATAATAAGACTTAGTTTTATTAATAAATTTATTATTATTAAGGATTAAAATCGGAAATAAAGGAAGAATTTTTATAATTAAATTAAATAAAGCTTTAAGAATTATAAAACTTAAAATAATAATAAATTCAGAGAATAATATTAAAAGAAAATAATATAATTAAATTTGAAAATATTTAAATTTATTTATATTATATTATATAAAGATTTGTTTTAAATATAATAAATAATAATTAAATTTAATAATATAATAAAATATTTTTTTTAAATTTCAAATTTCAAATATATTATTATTTAAGGTTAAGGTTCTTTTAAATCTTTCTTTAAAATATAAAATATATTTTTTTAATATAATTAAACCTTTTAAATATTAATATTAAAGATTTTATTAAAAGTTTCTTTTTTAAAAAAAAAATAATAATAAAATTAAATAATAAATTTAATAGAAATAAGGCTTTTAGATATAAATTAATTATTATATATATATATTTATTTAAAGATTTAGAAAAAAAAATTATTAAAAATAATTATTATCTAAATATTAAAGTTTAATATTAAACTTAAAAAAATAGTAATTATATTAATTATAAATATATTTTATATTTTATTAAATTTAAAAAATAATTAAAATAAATTTTATAAAGTCTTTATATTTTTTAATAATAATATATAATTATTAATAAGAATAATAAAACTTTTAATTATAATTAATAATTACGAATATTTTTAATAATAATAATAATAAGCCTTTAATAATAGCTAAAGGGAAATAAGGAATATTTATATATTTATATATATTCAAGTTTCAAGCTATTATTCGCTTTTACTACTTTTTAAAATTATATAAAAGAAGCGATTTAATTATTAATATATTAAACTATATTTATACTTTAAAAATTAAGACTTTATTAATAATAATAAACTAAAAGAATAATAATAAACTAAAAGAATAATAATAAACTAAAAGAATAATAATAAACTAAAAGAATAATAATAAACTAAAAGAAGAATAATAAATATTTTATAATCATAAGGTTATACAATTATAATCTTGAATATAATTTTTATAACTTTTATTATATCGCTTTAGGGGAAAGCCGAGGCTAATTAAAACTTTATATAAATTTATAAATTAATTAAATAAACTAATATATACTCCAGGCTTATAACTTATTAAATATATATAATATATTATTTAATTAATTGCTATATACAAAATAGAACTATTTATAAATACCAAGGTACTAGGCCGGATTAGGCTTAGTGGCGGAATATATCTGTATTACTATTCCTGTTATTCAACATAAATTAATATATTAATATTATTTATAAATTTTATAATATTAGTTTCAAACCTTGTTCTTATATATATTTAATAAATTAATATTATAAAATAAATATAAAATAAATAAAAGTAATAAACTTTATAATATATTTATATTAATATTATATTTTAATAAAATATATAAGTTTATTATTAAGTTAATTTTCTTTATTTATAAAAAGTTTTCAATTTATATTTATAATATAATTAGTATGTAATATTTCTATATATTATATATATAAGAAATATTTATTTTCCTTTTATTACTTTTTATATAATATAATTTTTTTTAATAATTAAATTATATATTATATTAACAAACTTTTTAATCTTAACTTTTATTTAAATATTTAATAAATTTATTTTAATAATATAATAAATTTATATATTTTTCAATTTATATAATTTTTCTTTTAAAGTTTTCGGAATATAATTATTATTATTAATTTAAAATAATTTAATTATATATTTTTTTTAAATATTTTTAAAAAAAGAATTTGAATTATATTAAATTTTTATATATAATAAAATAAAGAATTTTATTTAATACTTTATTAAGTTTGGGGGCTTTATTAAAAACCATTTTTTTAATTTTTATATATATTTTATATTTTATTTAAAAGTTACTTCCTTTTATTAAATTCTTATATTAATAATTGAAAATATCTTTTAACTTAATTTTAAAAGGAGGTAGGAAATATTCTTTAAATAATATTTTTATTTTATTTTATATTTATTATATCAATTACTTATTAATGTTTTATTTATATTATATGAAAGAAGAATTAATAAGTTTTATATTATATTTTTTCTATATTTTGTTTATTTTATAATACAATAAAACTTTTTAATAAATTCTTTTATTTTTTATATTATTTTTTTAAGTTTTTTAATTGAAAATTTTTAATTACTTTCCCTATTTGATTCTTAACCTTTAATATTTATTTTAATTCTTTTAAATTTTAATTATATTATAATTGTATTATAAATAATATATATTTTTAATAATTATATTATATTTTTCAAATTAATATATTTTAATTTTGTTATTAAATTTTATTTATGAAATTTTATTTATATTATTATTTTAATAATCTTTATAAGCTTTAATATATAATTATTAATTTATA
>JAABUQ010009415.1_pt1 | contig 13229 bp, 8 predicted proteins | sample 5560001 | NCBI WGS metagenome assembly JAABUQ01 (sample SAMN10711888, study PRJNA513371) | rock metagenome | isolation source: Antarctica rocks | place: Antarctica: Victoria Land, Finger Mt nord | collected 2015-12-18 | reverse complement strand
CTCAGGGTTGTCAAGCAGCGCCTTGCCGGTCAGCTCCATGAGCATCCTGTGCAGGTTCGACTCGTCATGGTCGAGCATCAGCAGCCGGGCCGGGTCGAAGCCTTTGATCTGGCGGCAGAGTTCGCTGCCTATGGAGCCGCCGGCGCCGGTGACCAGTACCCGCTTGCCCTGGATCAACTCCCGTGAGTCGGAGCGGACTACATGCAGCTCGTCCCGACCGAGCAGCTTGTCCACCCGCATCCGGCGGAGATCTGAGATGCGGGCGTCGCGCTCGATGGCGGCGCCGAACGAAGGAAGGTATCGCACGGAAACAGCAGCCGACGCGGCTGCCTCGGCCAGCCGGCGGATCTCGGCATTGCTGAGCGACGGGATGGCTATGATGACGGCCGCGATGGAGTGCCGGTGGGCGACTTCCACCAGCTCTGCAGTCGTACCGACGACCGGCAATCCGGCGACCTCGTCGGCGACCGCGTTGTCGTCGAGAAAGCCCAGCGGCTCGAGGCCCAGCTCGGGGCTCCTCAGCAGGTCGCGGGCGAGAACCCGGCCCGCCTCACCGGCGCCCACGATGAGCGTGCGCAGGCGGACTCGCTGTCGCGGCCGGCTCAGCAGCGGGACATCAGGGTACGCGACGGGCTCGATCATCGGGTCAGCTCCAAGTGCAGGCTGGCGGTCGCGGCCCGCGACTGCTCGCCCAAGCGGGCGATCTCGGAACAGACGCGCTCCACCTCGTGGTCGCCCAGGCTGGCGAAGAAGGGCAGGGACACAATCCGTTCGAAGACAATGTCCGCGGCGGGGAAGGCCCTCTCCAGATCCGGACCGAGCAGCCGCTGAAAGTGTGGCTGGTGATGGAGCGGGATGAAGTGCACCGAGCAGTCGATGCCGCGTTCTGAGAGGCGTTCGATCAGGGTGTCCCGGTCGAGCCCGAACTCAGGTTCGACCTGCACCACGTAGAGGTGCCAGGCATGGCGGCCCGCCGCCGGCCGCGCCGGCAGGCGGATCCCGGGCACGCCGGCCAGGCCGGCGTCGAAGATCGCTGCGAGCTCGGCACGGCGGGCTTGCCAGGAGCCAAGGTGGCGCAGCTGGGCTCGGCCCAGCGCCGCCTGAAGGTCCGTCATGTTCGCCTTCAGGCCCTCGCTTTTGACCTCGTAGCGCCAGCTGGCCTGGCCCGGCAAATAGCGGCGCCAGGCGTCTGCGCTCATCCCGTGCAGCCGCAGCTCACGCGCCGCAGCGGCGACGGCCGGAAGGTCGGTTGTGAGCATGCCGCCCTCTCCGATCGGCAGGTTCTTCGTCGCGTAGAAGCTGAAGCATGTCGCGGCGGAGATCGTGCCCACCGGCCGCTCACCCGCCCAAGTGCCGATCGCATGCGCGGCGTCTTCGACCACTCGGCTGAGCGGTAGCTCGGCCGCCTCTGCCAGCTCCTCGACGGGGGCCGGCTGGCCCGCGAAGTGGAGCGCCACCATGGCGTGGGCCCCCCCGGCGCGGCGAACCGCCGCCCGCGTCGTGGCCGCGTTAGGCATCAACGTCTCCGGATCGACGTCGCAGAGCACCGGCACGAGACCGGCCCGGGTGATCGCATGGACTGCGCCGCAGAAGGTGACTGTCGAAGTGAGTACCCGGCTGCCAGGCGGCAACTGCAAGGCTCGCAGGCCGATCTCGATCGCCGCGGTGCAGGAGGACACCGCCACGGCGTGGCGCGCGCCGACGTGTTCCGCGAACTCACGCTCGAACTCGATGACCTCAGGTCCGGAGGTGATCCAGCCTGAGGCCAGGATCCGCTGGGCCGCCACCCGTGCCTCCAGACTGATCTCGGTCCGGCAGAAGGGGATCCGCAAGGGGACCGGGCGCCGAACCTCGACCGGCGCGCTCACTGCTCTACCGTCCGTGAGCTCTCGGCCAAGGCGACTGTGGGGCTCAGCTCGGTCTCCTGGCGGTGCCCGTTGCGCGGCGAGCCCGGCAGGCCGGCGGCGCCGTATGTGATAACACCGAGCACCGGCCAGCGCGAAAGCCGGATCAGGTCCATCAGGGGCTGCAGCTCGACCTTCTTCAGGACCTCGGGGGCAAGCACCACCAGCCCGACGGACCAGTCTCCGTCGGGGGCTGGGTCCGAGGCACCGTAGGACTGGACGGCCAGACTCGAACTGTCCGCCGCAGCGACCGAGCGCTGGAGCCGCTTGGCCAGCGTCGGGATGCCGTCGGTAGTCGGCGCCCCGATCAAGCGAACTACGCTGACGCCGGCGGCCTGGGCGGCCAGGTGCAGGCGCTGGGTAAGCGGCGCTGGGAGGCTGGTAAAGACCGCCGGCGACCCCCCGTCGAGGTGGCCGATGACCGGTACGCCGAGCAGGTTGGCCAGAGCCCGACGGCCGATCAAGGTCGGGCGGAGGACCTCCATGATGGTTGCCAGGGCGACCCCGGCCACTAGGCCCAGCAGCCCGCCGAGCGCCAAGTCGACAGGCAGCTGCGTGCGGTCCGGCGAGCTCGGCGCGGTGGCCTGCTGGATCACCGCCGGCGACTGGGCGCCGCTGTTCTGGAGCAGCGCGTCGCGCTGGGTATGCAGGTTTCCAAGCTCCTGTACCAGGCTGCTGCGCTGCTGCTGCAGTCCGTTCAACTGGTTGGTTACGATCTGGATCTGAAGCGCGATGGCACCCTCATTCGCGGGGCTGGCAGGGACGTCGCTCAGGGACGCGAGTTTGTTGTTCAGATCCGCCGTCCGCGTGTCGATGTCCACGATCGCCTGGGCGTCGGCATCGATCTGCCTTTGCAGGCCGGGCAGTTGGTCGGCGCCCCTGCTGTTGTTCACCCGGGTAAGAAGCAGGTCGTCGGCCAGCCGATTGGCCAGCTTGGCGGCCACGCTCGGGTCGGTATCGGTGACGCTGAGCTCAACCACGCCGGACGAGCCGAGGGGCTGGACAGTAATGGCCTTGGTGACTTCGGGCACTGTTCGATTGACGTCGGCCACGCTGATGGCGGACTGAACGTGGCTGGGGCTGGTGACAACTGCACGCGCCGTGTCCGCGATGGCTACCGCCTGGGCGGGGTCCTGCGGATCAGGTGTCCCGAGTTGGACGCGACTCGCGGCCGTGTACTTGACACCGCCGGCAAAGTAGACGCCGGAGGCCAGCGCTAGGCCGAGCAACACGAGCGCCGCAATCAGTTTCAGATGGCCGCGCAGAATGCGATTAGCGGCTTCGTTAAGTTCCACAACGTCAAGCTTGCCGCCAGCCCTTGGAGAAGAAAATGGGGATTGCGCGCCGCCCGGGCGGGGCGGTCCCTAAGGATCTAGGTCATCCGCCCATGCCCCCAGCAACAGAGCCAACGCGCCCCGGGCTCCATTCGCCGCCCGGAGGCAGGCGTGGCGCCAAATGGCTGGGCGCTAGGTCAATCGCCTCCGGCGGCCCAAACCCGTCCGGGTCCCAAGCGCAGACACGGCCGGCCGCTGTCCCGGGCCCGCGTCGCAGGGGATGCGCTCCCGACCCGGGCCGGCTAGGGCCCGGGGGAGGACCTCCGCCTGGGCGGCATCAGACTGGCTGGCGGTTGATCCATTGCAGCGCGGCAACGTGCCCGGCTTGGTCGGCGAGGTTGCCGTCCTGGTAGTCCCAGGCAAAGACCCAGTAGCCGCTCGCGCCCTGGTGCCGCCAGTGCTCGAACTGAGTTCTCAGCTCCGCCGGGCTCGGCCACCGCCAGGAGGAGGCGTTGAAGTCCTGCAGTATGAACTCCCACTTGGCAACACCAGCCTGATGGATGCGCTGGACGGCCTGGTCGATCATTCCATAGTCGCAGGCGCCCGACTGGCAGGGATAGACGTCGAAGGCGAGCACGTCCACAGTGCCATTCATGGGCAAGCCGGCCGGCCACTGACCGGCGTCGGGGTCGTTGAACTGGTCGTCCGCCACCCATGTCTGCGCGCGGGGATCGGCCGAGTGCACCAGTGCAGTCAAGTGCGAGTACGCAGGGGCTGCCGCGCAGCCGTTGGCGGTCGGCTCGTCGCCGATCTGGTAGGTCAAACCACCATAGCCGGAGCGGACGTTGTCAGTCACGACCGCCGCGATGGCGGCGTCGCTCATGGTCTGCTGGCAGGAGCGATTGTCATAGGCGGGCACCCAGACCATGCCGTTCAGTCCCGCCGCGGCCTCCGCCTGTCCCAGGCTGGCGACGCCGCCGTCGGTCGCGGCGTTGAAGCCGGCTGCCGCCATAGACGGCCAGGCTTCCGAGTTGAACCGGTAGACGCCCCGCCGCGTGGGTCCAGACGTCGACTTGGCACCACCTGACGCACCCCCCGACGGCTTTGCGGCAGGGGGGCGGGCGCCGGCTGCACGAGGAGCGAGCTGGACGGCTACCCGGGTCGGCGGCGGAGACGTCGCCGGCTTGGTCTCGACCTCCGGCCGGTCGGCCACCGACAGGCCGGCGCGCTGCGGGGCGCTCGGCGGTTCGACCCCGGCGGTCGACGAGCAGCCGACCGCGGCCAGCGCCAGACCGATCGCCCATACAGCCGGCTTTCGCAGCGAGCCCGGCAAGCCGCTCACCTGGCTCTCACGCTGTGCGGAACGCGTCGCCTCACGACGAACAAGCCGGCCCGCCCCGCATCGGTGACTGCGTCTGCGAAGAACCGGTCTCCCTTGATCCTGGTTCTCATCCAGCTCGCACTCATGCAACCTCCCGACCGGCCTCGAACGCCACCCCGCAGCCATAGCGGCAGGAGACTCGAGCCGGTCCTTGCTACCCCCTGGACGGCGGCACCGAACCGGGCCCACGCCGGTCGGAGCCGTTCGTCTCTGTTGGTCGCCTAGCCTGCGGCAATCACCGCACAGATGTCAAGCCATGACCCATGGTCGCTCGGGCTCGACTCGATCACCGGCCGGAGCGATGCTGGGACATGGCCTCGCCGTTGCGGGGGCGTGGTTGGCAGCAATCGCCCCCCAGGGCACCGAGATGCCGACCATCCCGTTGCCGCTAAGGCCGGGATTGGGTCAGCCGGCCGTCGTGAAGGGGACCCGGTTCTCGGTCGCCAGCTGGGCCACATTGTCCGGGTAGCTGCTGAGCTCGGTGCTCTTCCAGTGCCAGCTGAAGACCAGGTAGCCGGTGGCTCGGCTGGCCCGCCAGAGCTGCCATTGATGGGCCAGCTCGGCGGCGGACGGGAGCCGGTAGTAGTCGTCCTGGAAGTCCTGCAGCACTGCCCAGTACGGCACCTGGAGCCGGTCGATGGCGGCGATCGCGTCGGGGATCAGGCTCCAGTTGCAGCCGCTGGCGAAGGAGCAGGGATAGACGTCGATCGCAATGACGTCAACGCTGCCCCGCCAGGGCGCATAGGGGTACCGCTCCCCGGTGCTGGGGTCGTACTCCTGGATCACGGTGAAGGTGGGCCGGGGGTCGAAGCGGTGGACAAGCGCAGTGCGGGCGCGAAACTTTGCAGGTCCCCCTGGACAGGCCGAGGCTAGCGGCTCGTCACCCAGGAAGAAGGCGCCTATGGCAGAGTGGCCCCGGATGCCCTGCAGCAGCCTGACCACCGTGTTGTCATCGCGTTCGAAGCTGCACGAGTCTTTCTTCCAGCCGCCAAGCCAGACGAAGGCTTTGGCGCCGGCCGGCAGCGCATCGAGCTGGCGTCGGTCGGGGTTGACGTCAAAGGTGTTGAACCCAGCCGCAATCTGCTTGCTGTGTCCGTCGAGTGAGCCATCCTTGCCATATACGCCCCGGACGACATAGCCAGCTGTGGCGGGCGAGACCGAAGCGGCGGGCGCCGCAGGAGCACCGGGCGCGGCGCCGCAGGCGAGAGCGACGACACCGGCCAGGAGCGCCGCCAGCAGGCCGGCGAGCGGCCCCCGGCAGCTACCGAGCTGGGAGCGTCGCATCAGTTGAGGACGGCGATCGGGCGGAGCCGGGCCACCGGGCGGACGAGACGCTCCGCGACCATGATCTGGAGGCCCTCGTCGATACCCCGGTTGTCCAGCTGTTCGACCACCTTGGCATCGTCACTGTCGTAGCTGTAGCGCAGGGTCACCCGCCGCTCGGGGTCCGGCCCGGAGAGCCCACGGTTGGCGAAGTCCTTGACGATGCTGCCGGTGCCGTGGGAAGCCGTGTGCAGGCTGGGCCCTGAGTCGTTGGTCCCCACGCAGACGTAGGAGCAGGTTCGATTGGTCCCGGGGACCAGCACCGGCTGGCCGGTCACCGAGAAGATCGGGTGGGCGGCCATCCGTGCGGGCCCGTAGGCGCGGGAAGCGTTGTGGCGGTGGACGACAGCTATGTGCCCGTCGACCTCCTCCTCGTAGATCGAGTTGTGCGGCGAGTCGACTATGAGGCGGCTCCCGGAGCAGAGGTGCTGGCGCGCCAGCCCGCGCAGGCTCGCGTAGGTGGCCTGGCGGAATGCGAAGCCGTAGTTCATGGCCACCGCGCGGGAGAGCATCAAGCGACGGCCCTCCTCGCTGAAGCGCTCCACCGGCGGACAGCCGTCGCCGAAGTAGAGTTGCAGGCGCAGGCGCAGTTGCTCAAGCGAGCGGGTCGTGGCCAGGTGGTAGGCCGGCTTCTGCAGGAGCATCACTTTCCGGAGCGTGCTGTTGACTTTCCTCCGCTTGCCGAACAGGGCCCCCATAGCGCCGGCCAAAGGGCCGCCGCCATTGTGGTACTGGAGCGTGATCTGGCCCTGGTGCAGGCCCAGTCGGGAAGCGGTGTCTCCGTCGAGCACCTCCTCGACCTCCTGCAGTTCTAGGAAGTGGTTGCTGGGGCCGATGGTCCCGAAGCGCATGCGCGACAGCTGCGTCAGAAGCCAGGGCAGCTCGTCGCGGACGCTCTGGGCGCCGCCGTAGGGGGCAAGGTCGAGCCGCCCCCCCTCCTCGATGCGGGCGATGTCGTCAGGGTCGGCCGCCCAGCGGTCCACCGCGAAGGTTGCCCCCTCCACCGCGGAGCGCAGCACCTCCTCGTGGGTGAGCTCCGGGCGGCGGCTTGGCGGCACCGGGTACCGGCGCCGCGCGGCGCCGTAGAACGCGTCGATGGCCTGTCGCTTGGGCCGCTCGCCGTCCAGCGCGATCAGGGCCATGCCGCAATTCACGGAGGCGCTGGTCAGGGTGGGCCGGATGCTGTCGCGGGTGGCTACCGCGATGCTCGACGGCATCTCCATGTTCGGCTTGTGGAAGAAGTCGGGCAGCACTACCGGAGGGGCTGCGAGGTCGGCGTCGCGCAGCCCCTCGGCAAGGACGGCGAGGGCCTCTGGCTCAGCCGGATGATCGAGGCTGTCGTAGATCCGCGGCCGTTGCAGGTCGCGCTTGGGGTTGTGCCCATGGCCGTGGGGCCGGTGGTCGCTTCGGCCGTTGCCGCCGTCGGGGCCGCCATCGAGCACCGCCCCCGACGCTGGCACGACGCTGCGCTGGGGGTGGTCGATGCGAGCGGAGCTTTCGTCTTCCGCGGTTGTGGAGTCGATGTTCAAGCGAGTACCTCCAACGGAGAAGGCCGTGCTTCGGCCGACTGAAGCAGCTGTCCCAACCGCGCTCCGGGGCGGCGGCTGAGCGTAATCTCGATGCAGTGCAGGCGGGCCGCGAAGCGCCACCCAACCTCCGCGATGGGGGGATGGTCCGGTCCGACTCCGGTACCTGCGCTCAACGTGGCCGCGAAGGCCCAGTAGCGGCGCAGTTCGCCGGCGGCGTAGGTGCCGGTGACGAGCGCACGCGCTGCCAGCTCCGCCTCGCAGGCTCTCACCGACGCGGACTCAGCCAAGCCCCGGCGCAGCACAACCAGCATGTCCGGCTCGAGCAGGGGCACGCGGCCGGCGAAGTCGACCTCGCCGCGCCCACTGGTGGTGCGCCGGCCTCGAGCCTCGACGCGCAGCGGCTCCACAAGGCCCCAGACCGAGCTGCCGTCGCCGACGCCGACGTTATCGGAGGTGGCCGCGCCGCCGGCGGCTATCTCGCTGAGGACGAGTGTCGACTTTCCGACACCAGCGGGCCCGGCAACCAGCGCTACCCGGGCACCGATGGTGCAGGCCGGCGCGTGGAGCGGGACCCGGCCGCGGGCGCCGGCGGACCAGAGAGCCGGGTATTGGCCCAGCACGGCGCGGGTGAGCAATTTGGCGCGCACCCGCAGCAAATTGGTGGCCAGCCGGACTTGCGGCCGCGGTCGCCAGCGGAAGTCGAAGATCGGCGCGGCCAAACCGGTCGTAACCCGCAGGTCGAAACCCGAGCTGCAAACGTCCTCCATGACCACCTGGCCGTCGCGCAGCCAGGCGCCTCGGGTCAGTGGCTCGCGGCCATCGACCTCGAACGGCTGGTGACTGCGCTCAATCCTGACTCGGACGGTCGGCTCCTGGCCGGGCTCTCGCATGAGATCGGATCCGGCCATCTCCTCCAAGAGCCGACATGCCCAGGGCAGCTCCGACTCGAACCCGACCCGCTCGCCAGCGGTGTTCAGGGTGGCCGTCCAGGGCAGATGGTGCGAGGTGCGAGGCGCCCTGGGCGCCCGCAACTTAGACCAGCGAACGCCGCTCAACTGTCTAACCCGCTCCCAGCGACCAGTGACCCAGCGCGTGCAGGGCTCGACCCAGGGAGTCAGGCAGGCGGCGGTGCGGACCGCGTAGAGCGATGCGGGGCCGACTCTGGCAGTGACGATGGAGAGCGCGCCTTCTCACGGGGACAGAGCATAGGCTTGCGTCGGCCGGGAAAGAATGGGCTACACCCCACCGGGTCAACCTGCCGTCCCGGATCGGTCTGGGCAGGAGTCCCGGGCGCCGTCAGCCGGGCGGCGATAGCCGCCGGCAGTGTTCTCAACTCGGGATTGAAAGCCCTGGGGCAACCCGCCGCGTTCAGCCCAGGCGAATTGGCCTAGTCAAACCGGATGCCAGCGAGTCACCGACGCCGTCTCGCGTGACACCCTCTCCCCGCCAGAAGGCCCGCCGCATACGCCACAAACCCAGCAGGTCCTCTGCCACAGTGCGACGGATGACGACTCGCGAGTCGAGATCCTCCACCCAATCGACAGGCACCTCGAAGATTCGCATGCCGTTCCTCTCAGCCAGGAGCAAGAGCTCGGTGTCAAAGAACCAGGAGCGATCTTCGACCAGCGGCAGGAGCTTGCGAGCAGCCGACGCCCGGATCGCTTTGAAGCCGCATTGCGCGTCGCTGAAGCCGGCCCCGAAGCCGGTTCGAATCAGCCCGTTGTAGCCGCGGGAGAGCACCTCTCGTTTCAGCTGGCGCGTCACCCGGGCGCGCGGGGCGAGCCTCGTCCCGATGGCAACGTCGCTGTGCCCTGTCAACAAGGGGGCGAGAAGAGGCAGGAAGCTTTCCAAATTAGTGGACAGGTCCACGTCCATGTAGCTGAGAACGTCGGCATCGCTGTTCAACCAGGCGGTCTTCAGGGCCAGGCCCCGACCCTTGCGGTCGAGATGCATAGCCTCCACGTGCGGGAGGGTATCCGTCAAGTGCTGGGCGGCGAGCCAGGTCTGGTCGGTGCTCGCATTGTCAGCGATGACGATCCGCCAGGCGACGGGGAGCTGGGCCTCGAGGTATGCCCAAAGCCGGTGCACGCTGGCCGAGAGCGCGCGTTCCTCGTTGAAGACGGGGATGACGACGTCGACCACGGCGGTCTTGGCCGGTCGGCCACTGGCCAGGTCGCGAGCCCAGCTCGGGGCCAGGAGATGGCCAGCTGTCAAGCGTGCCGCTGGGGGCGTCCCCGGGGCGGACCTCCGCCTGGCATCGGTTGGTCTCAGCCCCCGCCTCTTCTTACTCATTGCTCCTGTTGCTCCTGGCTCACTGCCGCCCGACCACCTCCCGATGCCCGAATTACCTCTCAGGTGAGCTAGATCAGGCCCTCCCATCTGATCCCGCACCCTCTGCTCCGCCAATATCGCTGGCCCTGAGGATCAGTGCAATGGGACTCCTTGCACTCTGGGCGAGACATTTGTCCACTGACCTGGACAAGTCGTAGCGCGCTGTCGGGACAAGGCCTAAGCACAGGTGGTGCGGATGTCCCATTGGCTATTGGTGCCCGAGATTCCATACTGACATCGATGCTCCAATCAGGCGGCGTTCGCGTGCGTGCCGACGCCACATTAAACCCTCGGACGCCGACATACTTTGGTCGCAGCCCGTGCGCGGCCACCACGCCGAGCTGGCAGTTGATGACCATTTCCGCAGCGGTGATTCCGAGCCGGGATCTTATCCGCGCGTCAGCGTCTGGCACTGGATAAGCGTCCGCTGTGAGCGTCACATTGCGAGCGTCACTTGGGGCCGCGCGGCCGGCGTTGAACCTTGGCACCTACTCACCTGTGCTGCGCGTCATCGGGCTGGTCAGCATCTGCGCGATTGCCTATCACTACACGCTCCTGACCCTGGCCACGTCGTCCGCGTACTTGGCGCTACTACCAGCAATGGCCCTATTGCTTGGTTTGCAGAGGGCAGCCGCTGCGGAATCCGGTCCTGACATCCACGACAGGTATCTCGACTGGATAGTCGGCCTTCCCCTTCTCGTCGCCGCTCTGGCCATCATGACAATCCTGCCGATTCGGCTGTCCGCCTACTTCTGGCTCTGGCGACTCGATCTGGTTTCACTGCCCATCTTCGTCGCGGCAGCCATCGCCCTTACATTCGGAACGCGCGCCCTCTGGCGGCTCCGCCTCCCCATCGCATTGCTCGGAGTGATCTGGCCCGCCCAACATGTCCTGGCCTTGACCAGCGGTGGCGCCTTCCCGAGTTACCCGATCAACAAGTTGCTGAGTTTCGCTTCCGCCATGTTGCCGCCAGCTCACATCGTGGGGTTTCCCAGCGGCCTGGCTACTCTCATGCTCACACCTGCAGTTGCCTTCGTGGTCTTCGGGCTAGGGACGCGGCAGATGGCCGTGAGGCCACTGGACTTGGGGCTGGGCGCCATAACTCCAGACCTCCGGGAGCGCCTGAGCGGTTGGGCCGCCGGATTGCTCGGGGCCGTCCGGCCACGCCGCTTGGCTGTGCAGCGAGCGGGGACGGCACTGGCGATTTTGAGCCTCGCAGCCACTGTCGCCACCTTGGCGAATGACGCGCAGCGCCAATTTCAGCTCGTCGCCAGCCCGCTTGGAACGCCTGTCCTGCAGAGCGCCGTGGTCCCGAATAATCCGCTCCCCGGTTGGAGCATCAGGAAGACCGACTCCTATGCCTGGGCACCTGTTTATCTCGGCAGGGGCGGGACCTGGGACCGCTACCGATACTCCTCCCAAACCTCCCAAAATTCAGCCCCATCGGGGCTGGGTCTCTATGGTCCAGTCACACTCGATTTATTCACCACTGCTGACGGCAGTGCGCTCGCCAGGTACAGCATCGAAGACAGCTACCGCCTGCACAGTTACCGACTGAAGACGGCGCAGGTGATCGACCTGGGCGGCGGCGTGGTCGCCAAATCCGTCGTGTATCAACAGCAATCCACTGGCGCGACCTGGGCTGGAGTCGATTGGGAGTGGCCTGTGCGAACTGCTGCCGGCCTGGCCTATCAGCGGGTGGTCCTTAACGTAAGAAACAGAACTGACGCGGAATGGCGGCTGGCGCCGCCCTCAACCGCTCGGCTCCAGCCGCTGCGCTTCACCGCGCTGCAGCTATTTGGCGGCGCCAGGACAGCAGCCGCGAGCGACGCGAGCAGCCAGGCGGGTGATGCCCTTGCCGAGTTCGCCACGCAGGTGGCACAGGCGAGTCTGGGGAGCTCACGGTGAGTCAAGCCCAGCGCCGCGTCAAGCCGCGCTCGCTCCCCTTGATCGACCGCCCGGGCCAGGAAGCAGCGCAGTCCGCCAGGCCGATCGCGGCGCGGAGGGTCAGACCGCCTCATCAAAGCCTTGGCGTGAGCCGGAAGCGCAGCCGGCGTCCGGCTGAACTCCCCACCCCGGCCGCCCGGCTCGACACAAGTGTGAACGGACTCGGTCGGGCCTTTCCTGAGATGTCCGCGAAACGGACGCTGAGCAGCGATCAGCGTGTGCTGCTCGTCGGCGCCACTGTCGCGCTCATCCTGGGATTGGCCGGGTTTCCGACGGCTGTAGTGGTGGGGCTCAACGCCTTGGGCACCGCTATGTATGTGCTCGTCTTCATCTACGGCGCTCTTTGGTTCCGAAGAATGGTCAGCCGGCCGGCACCCATCACTGTCACTGACGAGGAAGCACGCGCCGTACCTGACAGGAGACTGCCCACCTACACGGTGATGGTCGCCGCGTACCGGGAGGCGAACGTGATCGGCGAGACCATCCGTGCCCTGGAGGCCCTGGAGTACCCGGCGGATCGCCTCGAACTGCGGCTCCTGCTGGAAGGCGACGATCACGAGACAATCGCCGCCGCTCGGACGACGCCGCACGGCTCCAACCTTGAGATCGTTGAGATCCCCGGTGGTGGGCCGCGAACGAAGCCCAAGGCCTGCAATTACGGCCTCCAGCTCACGAAGGGCAAGCTGGTCACCATCTACGACGCCGAGGATCGGCCTGAGCCTCTTCAGTTACGCCGCGCGGCTGTCGCCTTTCGCCGACTCGGCTCGCAGGTGAGTTGTCTCCAAGCCAAGCTCCACTACCACAACACCGGCGACAACCTCCTGACCCGTCTGTTCGCGGCCGAGTACCTCACCTGGTTCGACGCCATGCTGCCAGCCCTGGCTGCCATGGGTGGTCCGGTCCCGCTGGGCGGCACCTCGATGCACATCAGGCGAACCGCACTCGAGGCGGTCGGCGCCTGGGATCCCCACAACGTGACCGAGGACGCCGACCTGGGAGTGCGCCTGTACCGCCTGGGCCACAAGACGGAAGTGCTTGACTCAGTCACTTCCGAGGAGGCAAACAGCGACTTCATCAACTGGATCAAGCAGAGGTCGCGCTGGTACAAGGGCTACCTGCAGACCTGGTTGGTCCACATGCGCCAGCCCGTGCGGCTTTGGCGAGAGCTGGGTCCCCGAGCCTTCCTGAGCTTCAACGTTACTGTCGGAACGACGCCCCTGCTGGCGGCCCTGAACCCTGTCTTCTGGCTGCTGACAGCGCTCTGGTTCCTCGGCAAGCCGGAGTTCGTGCAGACCCTCTTCCCAGCGTGGCTCTACTATCCGGCGTTGGCCTGCCTGGTAGCCGGCAACTTCCTGGCGTTTTACAGGACCGTGGTGGGCATCTGGATCGCCGGTAGGCCTGATCTTCTGTGGGTGTTACTGCTCTCGCCCATCTACTGGTTGATGATGTCGATCGGAGCGATCCGAGCGATAGCCCAGCTCGTTGTGAAACCGTCGCATTGGGAAAAGACTGTGCACGGGCTCGATCGGCTGCGCAAGTC
>JAABUQ010009414.1_pt1 | contig 13229 bp, 14 predicted proteins | sample 5560001 | NCBI WGS metagenome assembly JAABUQ01 (sample SAMN10711888, study PRJNA513371) | rock metagenome | isolation source: Antarctica rocks | place: Antarctica: Victoria Land, Finger Mt nord | collected 2015-12-18 | reverse complement strand
CACTCGCGCCAGCGCATTCCAATTTGTACCGCCGGGCGCATCGGCTTCATCGACAAGCACAAAGTCGTTGCCCACTCCCTGCATCTTTGTAAATCGCATGCCCCTTTTAACACAAAGTGCGGGGGCGGCGGTTCCCAAGCAAAAAAGGCTACTGCGGGCGTGCCAAACGCCGCCGCGCGCGTTTGGCCGCCGTGCCCTGCCCCGCCGCCGCGATCTGCCGGTATATGGCTCGCGCCTGCGCTGTTTGCCCATCGGCATCCAGGGCTTCACCCAATGCCATGCGGATGTCGGGGGACGTGGGCTGCAAGCTCAGGGCACGGCGCAGTTCGGGCACGGCCTCCGACGGCTTGCCCTCGCGCCCCAGCGCGAGTCCCAGATTGTAATGGGCCAGCGCGTAATCCGGCTTGATCTTTGCCGCGCGGGCAAACTCCGCCTGCGCCTGCCCGAACAAGCCCCGGTCGTACAGCGCCGCGCCCAAAGTGTTGTGCGCTTCGGCGATACTCGGGTCTATTTTGAGGGCGGCGCGCAATTGCCGAATCACTTCATCCGCCTGTCCGCCCGCCCGCAAAGCCAGGCCCAGGTTGGCGTGCGCGGCGGCATTGGACGGGTCCAGGGCAATCGCCGTGCGATATTCGCCGATGGCGTCGGACAGGCTGCCCTGCTCGTACAGCGCGACCCCTTTGTTGTAGTGCATCACCGACTGCACCGCGTTTGAGGAGGGCGATGTGTCGTCCGCGCGTGCGGCAGCCGTTCCCCAAAGAACCAGCGCACATCCCAGTGCCGCCCCCAATGTGTTTTTAGTCATGTCACTCCCTCCTACGCCTCGGGGTACGACCCCAGCACGGTCACATAAATGGAATGCGAGCGCAGTTCGTCCAGCGCCGCCCTCACGCCGTCTTCTTTTTCATGGCCCTGCAAATCCACAAACTGTACATATTCCCACGCGGCGTTTTTGGACGGGCGCGACGCAATCATAGTCAAATTGACCCCGTGCTTCTCGAACGATTGCAGCGCGCGGCCCAGCGAGCCGGGGCGGTTCTTGACCGCAAACAGCAGACTGGTCTTGTCACGCCCGCTCGGCGGCGGCTCGTTGTTGCCCACCACCAGAAAGCGCGTCCGGTTGTGCGGGCTGTCTTCGATCTGCGTGTACAGCATGGGCACGCCATACACCTCCGAGGCCCGCGCGGGCGCGATGGCCGCGCTTTCCGGGTCGCGGGACGCGCGCTCGGCGGCGCGCGATGTCGGCTGCACTTCCACGATCTCCACATCCGGCAGGTGCGCGTCCAGCCACCGGCGGCACTGCGCCATCACAATCGGGGCCGAATACAGACGCTTGACATGCTTCAAATCGGCGGCCAATGTGACCAGGTTCTGCACGATATTGACATACACTTCGGCGCATACCTTCAGCGAAGTCGCGTGGAACATGTCCAGCGTATAGTTGACCACGCCTTCGGTGGAGTTTTCGACCGGCACAACCCCATAGTCGGCCCGCCCGCGCTCCACCTCGCCGAACACGTCGGGAATGGTGGCACAATCGAAATACCCCGCTGACGACCCAAAACGCAGCCGCGCGGCCATCTCGGTAAATGTCCCCGGCGGCCCCCAATACGCCACTGTGATCGGCTTTTGCAGGGCAATAGAAGCCGAGATGATCTCGCGGTAAATAGCAACAAGGGCGTCTTTGGGCAGGTCGCCCCCGCCCTGTTCCGCCACCAGCCGGCTGATGAGGTCACGCTCCCGTTCGGGCGCGAAATAGCGGGCCTCGGGCGACGACGCCTTTTGCCGTCCGACTTCCCGCGAAAGGGTCGCCCGCTGGTTCAGCAGCGATACCAACTGCGCATCCAGCGCATCAATCTGCTGCCGCAGATCATCCAAACTCATCATAGGCCGCTGATTCTACGCGCCGCCCGGTTTTTCCTGCGCGTGTCAATGTATTCACTTCTTGTTTCACCGGGTTTCTAACGGCTTTGCCCTTTTGTTCCCAGCCTGTCCCGACGACGGAACAAATCCGTCCGTCGCTGCAACGCCTTCCAAACACAGAAGAAACGCCCAGGCAATCCCGAGGCAGGCCGCCCGCGCAGGCCGCGTTCCGGGTTGACAAAGCGCGGGCCGGAACGCTACAATGCAGCAGTGCCTTTGCCGAAGACCTGTCGTTTCCGACTACGGCGCAGGCAGTGGAGATGGAGACAGGATTGGCCGACCACGACGCCGACAACACGCAGACCGACCACGCCGCCGCGCTGCTGCGCCGGACGGTCGCTCTGGTCGCGGAGCACAGCCTCGCCGAACTAACTATCGAAGAAGACGGCCTGACGATCAGCGTCCGGGGGACAATGCCTGCCGGGGAACGGAGAGCCGCCGTCACATTGCACCCGCACGCGCTGGCGAGGGGTCAAACGCCGTTGTTCTCGCAGACACCCGTGCTCGCGCCTCCGGCCCCGACGCCCGCGTCTGCTGCCGCCGCGCCGCCCGCAGTCCCGCCCGGCGGGGTGCGGATCGCGCAGGAGTCGCCGATGGTCGGGGTGTACTACCGCTCGCCCAGCCCCGACGACCCGCCGTTTGTCTTGGTGGGCGACCACATCAAAGTGGGGCAGCCTATCGGTTTAATTGAGGCGATGAAGGTGTACAGCGAATTGCCCTCGGAAGTGGCCGGGCGGGTGGTCGAGATCGCCGCGCAAAACGGCAAATTGGTGCAGCAGGGGCAAGCCATTTTGTTCGTAGAACCCGTGTAGCGTGTTTGTAGAATATTTGTAGAACCCGTGTAGCTTCCAAGTTATTCAGACAGCAGAACAGATTATCAAGCCGCAAATCAACATCGGAATACTGGGGCTGGGCGTGGTCGGCAGCGGCACCGTCCGCGTGCTGATGGAAAATGCCGACGACATCGCCCGCAAGGTCGGCTGCCCCCTGGTCGTCAGGAAGATCGCCGTGCGGGATGTCGCAAAGCTCCGCGCGGTTGCGGTCGCGCCGGGCCTGCTCACGGGCAATGCCGACGACGTGCTGCTCGACCCCGACATCGACATCGTGTGCGAGCTGATTGGGGGCGTCCACCCCGCCGAGGAATATGTGCGGCGGGCTATGCAGGCGGGCAAGAACATCGTCACCGCCAACAAAGAAATGATGGCGAAAGTCGGCCATTCTTTGCTGGAAGAAGCCGAGCGGCGCAGGCTGGACTTCAGCTTTGAAGGCAGTGTCGGGGGCGGCATTCCCATCATCGGGCCGCTGAAGCAGTCGCTGGCGGCCAACCGCTTTACCGAGATTATCGGCATCGTCAACGGCACGACCAACTATATCCTGTCAAAGATGGCCGCCGAGGATGCCGACTTCGCGGACGTGCTGGCGCAGGCGCAGGCGCTGGGCTACGCGGAACCCGACCCTACCAATGACGTGATGGGGTATGACGCGCAGTTCAAGACGGCAATCCTGGCGAGCATCGCGTTTTCGTCGCGCATCGACGTTTCGCAGGTGTCCGTGGAAGGGATTACGCAGGTCGGAAAGCGCGACATGGAAGTCGCCCGCGACCTGGGGTATGTCATTAAGCTGGTCGGTATCGGGCAGGAAGACAGCGAGGGACGGCTCGCCGTGCGTGTCCACCCCGCCCTTTTGCCCAAGATGCACCCGCTGGCGTCGGTCAACGACGTGTACAACGCCCTCTATCTGCGCGGCGACGCCGTGGGCGACGTGATGTTTTACGGACGCGGCGCGGGCAGCCTGCCGACCGGCAGCGCGGTCGCGGGCGACATCATCGAGTGCGCCCGCAACATCAACTTGAACGCGACTGGGCGTCTGGGGTATGCCGTGTACGGCCAAAAGCCCGTGAGCGACATCGCGGCGCTCTGCACACGGTATTACGTGCGGATGCTGGCCCACGACCGGCCCAAAGTTCTGGCAAGCCTGGCGTCCGTGTTCGGGGATTTCGACGTAAGCATTGAAAGCGTCCTCCAGCGCGCCCTGCCGCCCCCGGTTGATGGCGGCGAGGCCGATGCCGAGATTGTCTGGATCACCCACCGGTGTTTGGAAGCGAACCTGCGCTCCGCCCTCGATGTGATTTCGCGCCTGCACATTGTCACCCATGTCCAGAACATGATCCGCGTGGAAGAGTAATCACCGAGATATGCACTACAAAGCCGACGAATTGGGGCGTGAACTCAATGGGAAGCTGTGGGCGTGTTTGATTGCGCCCCGGCCTATCGCGCTCATCTCCACGCAGGACGGTGAGGGCCTGCCCAACATCGCCCCCTACAACTCGTATGCAGGGCTTGCCACCTATCCGCCGATGCTGGGCGTCTCCTTCAGCCAAAGCAAAGGGCAGGACAAGCATACGCTCGCCAATATCAAAGCGACACAGGTGTTCGTCGTCAATCTAGTGCCGCGCTTTCTGGCTGAGATTATGAACACGTCGGCGGAGGGCACGGAGAAAGTCGATGACTTCGCGCGCCTGGGCCTGAGCCGCGCCGACGCGGATACGATCAATTGCCCGCGCATCGGCGAAAGCCCGGCATCATTGGAATGCCAGGTTACGGGGATTATGGCGCTGCCGCCGTCGGGGTGCGAGTTCGTGGCCGCGCAGATTGTGGGCGTCCACATCCGCGAAGAGTTCATCAAAGAAGATGGCACATTCGACCCTGGGGCCGCCGACCTGCTGGCAAGCATCGGGGCCGAAGAGTATCTATCGCTGAACGGCGACACGCTGCACCTGCCCAAGACCTGGGGCTGATACGAAAATTACATAGGGCTGAGACTAAATGGGCATGAGACAGGGAATAATTGAGAAATATCGGGCGTTCCTGCCGGTGACGCAAAGCACGCCGATTGTGTCGCTGTGCGAAGGCGGCACGCCGCTTTTGGAAGCGCCGCGCCTGGCCGCCCAAATCGCGCCCAATCTGCGCTTGATGCTGAAGTATGAAGGGATGAACCCGACGGGGTCATTCAAAGACCGAGGCATGACGCTGGCGGTCACCAAAGCCGTGGAAGACGGCGCGCAGGCGATCATGTGCGCCAGCACGGGCAATACCAGCGCGGCGGCGGCGGCGTATGCTGCGCGGGCGGGCCTGAAGTGCTTCGTGCTGCTCCCCAACACCGATGTCGCGCTGGGCAAGCTCAGCCAGGCTTTGATTCATGGGGCACAGGTAATCGCCATCGAAGGCACGTTTGACGATGCCCTGCGGCTGGTCCGCGAGATCACCGGGACGCACCCAATCACCCTGGTCAATCATATTAACCCGTATCGTATCGAAGGCCAAAAAACGGGAGCGTTCGAGGTGTGCGACACGCTGGGCGACGCCCCGGACTTCCATGCCCTGCCGGTCGGCAATGCGGGCAACATCACCGCCTACTGGAAAGGCTACCAAGAGTACCAGGCTGCGGGCAAGAGCCAATCGCTCCCCAGGATGCTGGGCTTCCAGGCGGCAGGCGCGGCCCCGATTGTTGACGGCCATGTTGTCGAGAAGCCGCACACCATCGCCACCGCCATCCGTATCGGCAATCCTGCCTCGTGGCAGTCCGCCATCGCGGCGCGGGATCAGTCGGGCGGCGTGATCGACAAGGTCACGGATGACGAGATCTTGGATGCCTACCAGATGCTGGCGGCTCTGGAAGGCATCTTCGTGGAGCCGGCGTGCGCCGCACCCATCGCGGGCCTGCGTAAATTGGCACGCCAGGGCTACTTCGGCGACGCGCCCGTGACTGTCGCGGTCACCCTGACCGGGCACGGCTTGAAAGACCCCGACCGCGCCATCAAAACCGTGCCGCACCCCGCCACAGTCGCCGCCACAACCGAAGCGGCCCTGCGCGCCCTCGACCTATAAACCCCCGCGTAGAAAGCCCCTTTGCATGGATGCACCCCTTGATCCCCTCGCGCCGCTGGCGGAGCCACACGTACAGCCCAAGCGCGACGCGCGGGCCAGTCTGCGGCGGCGCGAATGGGTGTTCCTTTCGGTGTTTCTGCTGGTTGCTATTGTCGCCTGGGTGAATGTCAAGCGGGTGGAAGTCAAGGGCATCTCGATGGAGCCGACTTTTGACAACGGCGACCTGGTGATTGTTTGGAAGACTGTGCCCCGCGCTTCCTTGCAGCCGGGCGATGTGATCGTCTTCAAAAGCGCGGACGGTGATGAGTTGATCAAGCGGATCGCCGCGATCCAAAACGGTCCGTATCCCCGTTTCCCGCAGTGGCTGACGCTGTCCGATGGGCGGCGCGAGGCGGTGGCCGCGCTGTTCGATCCTTATAACAGCCCGTACTTCGCGGGTCGTCTCATGGGAAACATGCCGCCGCCCACCGCCAGCCGCACCATTTATGTGCTGGGGGACAACCTGATGCACTCCAATGACAGCCGTGATTTTGGGCCGATCAGCCCGCGTCAGATTTTGGGGAAAGTGGTTCCCTGAGTCTTTTTTAGGTGCTTTATGTCTGTTGTTTTGTCTACTACTATACCCAATATCCCGCGCTTTACGCAGGGCAAAGTGCGCGATGTGTATGATCTGGGCGATGCCCTGCTCCTGGTGGCGACGGATCGTATTTCGGCCTTCGACGTTGTGCTGCCCACGGGCATTCCGGGCAAAGGGCGCGTGCTGACGGCTTTGTCCGTGTTCTGGTTCGAGCAGACAGCGGGAATTGTCCAAAATCATCTGCTGTCGCCGGACATGGACGTAATCGGGCAAAAAGTGCGGGAAGCGGGCGGGGCATGGACTTCCGAATTGCGCAAATCGCTGGCGGGTCGGTCGCTGCTGGTCAAGAAGTGCCGCGCCCTGCCGCTGGAATGCGTCGTGCGCGGCTACCTGGCCGGGTCGGCGTGGAACGATTATCGCCAATTGTTCGGGCATGGCGGCGAGGTGAAATTGTACGGCATTCCCCTGCCCATCGGCCTGCGCGAGTGCGACCAACTGCCGCGACCGCTGTTCACGCCCGCCACCAAAGCCGCCGTGGGAGCGCATGACGAGAATATTTCACGGCAGGCGGCGATTGATTTGGTAGGCGCGGAACGGTTCGACCAATTGCAGCAGCGCAGCCTCGCGCTGTACTCGTTCGCCCGCGATCATGCGAACGCGCGGGGCTTGATTTTGGCCGACACCAAGTTCGAGTTCGGCGTGCTGGACGACGAGTTGATTTTGATTGATGAGGCCCTGACGCCCGACTCGTCACGCTTTTGGGACGCGGCCAGTTACAAGCCGGGCCGCGCCCAGCCCTCGTTCGACAAGCAATTCGTGCGCGACTATCTGGAAACCCTGGACTGGGACAAGACCGCCCCCGGCCCCCTCCTGCCGCCTGAGATTGTCAGCGCGACCGCCACCAAATACCGTGATGCCTACCGCCTGCTTACCGGGCACGACCTTCCCCTCACTGACAACATTCTATGAAATACATCTTCCTGGTGCCCGATGGCATGGCCGACCTGCCCATGCCCGAACTCGATGGGCAGACGCCGATGCAGGCCGCCAAGACGCCCAACTTCGACGCGCTGGCGCAAACATCGCTTGTCGGCAGCGTGCTCACCGTGCCGCCCGGCATGTATCCCGGCTCGGATGCCGCCAACATGAGCCTCTTGGGTTACGACCCGCGTCGCTACTACACGGGCCGTGGCCCCATCGAGGCGGTCGCGATGGGTATTCCACTTGAAAAGCGTGATGCCGCCTACCGCTGCTCCCTGGTCACCAGCGACGGCGACCTCATGCAGGATTACTCGTCGGGGCATATTTCCACCGAGGAAGCCCGGCCCCTGATCGAGCTGATCGACAAAAAGCTGGGCGGGCGCGGCTTGTCGTTCTTTGCGGGCGTGGGATACCGCCACATTCTGCGCTGGTCGGACGGCCCGGTTGAAGTCAAAACAACCGCCCCGCACGACATTCAAGGCCAGTTGTTGAACGATCACTGGCCTGAAGGCGACGGGGCGGAACGCCTGAAGGGGATGATGTACGACTCGCTGGAAATCCTAGACAACCACCCTGTCAATCGGCGCAGGATCGAGGAAGGCAAGCGTCCCGGCAGCATGATCTGGCTGTGGGGGCAGGGCTACGCGCCCTCGCTGCCGAACTTTCTCGCCACCTTCGGCAAGCGCGGCGCGGTTGTTACCGCTGTCGATGTGGTGCGCGGCCTGGCCCGCGCGACGGGTCTGGACATCATCGATGTGCCCGGCGCAACCGGTTATATCGACACGGACTACGAGGCCAAAGCGCGCTACGCCCTCGCTGCCTTGGACACGCACGACTTTGTTTACGTGCATGTCGAGTCGCCCGACGAGAGCGGCCACGAGGGCAATCTGGAGCACAAGCTGCAAAGTATCGAAGACATCGACCGCAAAACCCTGGGAACCCTGCGCGCGGGTATGGAAAAGCGCGGCCCGTACCGCCTCTTAATCGCGCCCGACCACAAGACTCCCCTGAGCCTCAAAACCCACGAGGAAGGCCCTGTGCCGTTCCTCTTGTACGACTCGCAAACCCCGCACACGGCCTCGCATTTCCCCTTCGACGAGCGCGCCGTTCTGGAAGCCACCACGCAGATCGACGACGGCACCGAGTTGATCCGCCTGCTGTTCGCGTGATTTAATGGGGTTGCTGAGTGCTTGCTGCGGCGTTTCCAGCCTGTACCAACGATGGAAGAAATCCGTCCGTCGTTGGCACGCGCATGCGACGCGCTGGAAACGCCGAAAGAATGCCGTTAGGCGTGGGGGGAAACAGGCCCGGCGGCTTTGATCGCGTCGGACACATCGGGGAAGCGGCCAAAGTTGTCCGCGAACCGCTGGGCCAAAGCGCGGGCGGCGGCGTCATAGGCATCGGGGTCGGCCCAGGTTTGGCGGGGCTGCAAAAGGCTGTCGGGCACGCCGTCGACATGCTGGGGAACGTGCAGGCCGAAGATTGGGTCAGGGGTCGTGGGGGCGTCGGCCAGTGCGCCGGACAGGGCCGCCTGCACCATGCGCCGGGTATCGGACAGGGCTATGCGCTTGCCGATGCCATACGGCCCGCCGCTCCAGCCGGTGTTGACCAGAAAGCAGACGGCGTTGTGCGCGGCCAATCTTTCGCCGAGCATCTGCGCGTAATGGGTGGGGGGCAGAGGCCAAAACGGAGCGCCGAAGCAGGCGCTGAAGTTCGGCTCTGGGGTCGTGACGCCGCGCTCCGTGCCTGCCAATTTGCTGGTGTAGCCCGACAAAAAGTGGTACATCGCCTGGTCGGAGGTCAAGCGAGACAAAGGCGGCAGCACGCCGAACGCATCGGCAGTAAGGAAAAGTATCGTGTCCGGGTGCCCGCCCACGCCGGGGATCACGGCATTGGGGATGGCATCGACAGGGTAGGCGGCGCGGGTGTTCTCGGTCAGCGACGCATCGTCATAGTCGGCATGGTGCGTGTGCGGGTCGATCACGACGTTTTCCAGAACCGTGCCAAAGCGGATGGCGTCCCAAATCTGCGGCTCGCCCGCCCGGCTGAGATGGATGCACTTGGCGTAGCAGCCGCCCTCAAAATTGAACACGCCGTCGTCCGACCAGCCATGCTCATCGTCGCCAATCAAGCGGCGCGCGGGGTCCGCCGACAGGGTTGTCTTGCCCGTGCCGGACAGTCCGAAGAACAAGGCGCTTCGCCCATTCGCGCCGACATTGGCCGAGCAGTGCATGGGAAAGACCGCCTGCTGGGGGAGCAGATAGTTCAAGACCGTGAAGATGCTTTTTTTGATTTCTCCAGCATACTCCGTGCCGCCGATCAAACCCACGCGCTGGGTCATGTTCAGGGCGATGACGGTCGAGGAGCGCGTGCCGTCTACGGCGGGGTCGGCCTCAAAGCTCGGCAGGTCAAGGATCGTAAACTCAGGCCGGTGCGCGGCCATCTCGCCCGGTGTGGCCCGCACGAACAACTGGTGGGCGAACAAAGAATGCCACGCATACTGGGTGATAATGCGAATGGGGAGGCGGTGGGCCGTGTCCGCGCCCGCGAAACCGTCAAACACAAACAAGTCCCGCGCGTGGGCATGGGCAGTCATGCGCCCGAGTAAGCCGTCAAACTGGGCCAATGTCAGCGGCTGATTGATCGGCCCCCAATCCACAAGGGGATGGGTCTCGGCATCGTCCACAAGAAACTTATCTTTGGGAGAGCGTCCGGTAAACGCCCCGGTGCGGGCGACCAGCGCGCCGGTATCGGTGAGGTGCGCCTCGCGTCGGCCCAGGGCGGCTTCCACAAGAGCGGCGGGAGACAGGTCAGCGAACACGCGCGATGCATCCGGCTGGCACTGGGAAAGAAGGTCCGGGGAAGGGTGGGGCATCGGTTTGCTTCCGAAAGGGCAGGGCGGAGCGGAGCGAGGGGTTATTTGGAAACAATCATCAGGCGCTTCAGCTGAGTGAGGGCGCGGTTCTGCAAACGCGAGACATGCATCTGGGAGATGTTAAGCTGCTTGGCGACTTCCGCCTGTGACATATCCTTGAAGAAGCGGTGAATGATGATGGCGCGCTCGCGCGGCTCCAGGGCCTCGATGGCCTGGTCCAGGTCGCCATACGCGGCCAGGCTTTGCAGGGACTCGTCTTCCTCGCCGACAAACTCGGCCAGCGACAGCGGCGCGCTGTCCGAGTCGTGCATCATTTTGCTGTCCAGGGAAACCGTATCGTAAGCGTTGCCCAGCTCGATGGCTTCCAGGGTTTCTTCTTCGCTGACCCCGATCCGCGCGGCGACTTCCTGAATGGTGGGCGGGCGGCCCAATTTGCTGCTCAGGGCTTCCTGCGCTTTGGAGGCGGTTTGATTGAGTTCTTGCAGGCGGCGGGGCACCTTCAGGCTCCACGCTTTGTCCCGGAAGTAGCGGCGTATCTCGCCGACGACAGTGGGCGTGGCATAGGTGGAAAACTTGGTGCCGCGCCCCGAGTCAAAGCGGTCGATGGCGTTAATCAGCCCGATGGTGCCGACCTGAATGAGGTCTTCCAGCGGCTCGCCCCGGTTGACGAACTTGCCCGCGAGATAACGCACAAGGTTCTGGTGCATCACGACAAGGCGGTCGCGCAGCTGCGTGTCCCGTGTGCGCGCATAGCGCGCAAACAGCGTTTCCGCATCGTCATGCGTCCAATCCGTCGCGGCCTTTTTCTGTGTCATGGATATGGCGAAACTCTTCCATTCGATAAACGCGGCGCTGTCCCGCATGGGGAGCCGCAAGCCGGGGGATATTATTCAGGTGAATACTTTGTCAGTCGGACGCGTGTGCCCGAAGGCGTAGCGTCTATTTGCACTTCGTCCACCAATATCTCCATGAGAAGCGCGCCCAGGCCCTGCTGGTCAACGCCTGCCTCGGCCAGCATTTGCATATCTTCACTGGGGTGGGCGGGCAGCGTGCCCTCGTAAATATTGTCCACCACGTCGATAGTCAGCGCGCCGGGCGTGATGCGGCTTGTGATATGAATCTTCGCGGGCACATCTCCCGCGCGCTCCACAGCATGCGTACAGGCCTCGCCAACCGCCAGGCGCACATCTTCCACTTCGTCGTAGGAGAACGGCATGCGGCTGGCGATGCCCAGCACGGCCAGCCGCGCCACGCCGACATACTCGGGGCGGCAGGGCAGAATAAGCTCCACCTGGTCAGTCTGGGTGTCTATCACAAAGACACCCCTTCCTTTTCAGACGCTTCCTGTTCGGTGGCATAGATGTCAAATATCTTGTCCAGGCCGGTGATCTCGAAGATGCGGGAAATGCGCATGCCCGGCCCCACGAGGGCCATGTTGCCGTCGTTCTCGCGCAGGCGCTTCAGGCCACCGATCAGCACGCCCAGGCCCGTGCTGTCCAGATACTCCACTTCAGACAGGTTGATGATAAGATGCTTGACGCCTTTCTCGGCAAGTTCAATAATATCCTGCTTGAGCTGGGGCGATGTATAAACATCCACCTCCCCCTCAATCGACAGAACGCAGGTTGTCTCGTTGGGAGTGCGGGTATGCATCGTCAAGTTCAAATTCAAGTCTCCTTGCCCACGCGCGGGCCGCGTTGTTTGCTTTGCTGCGCGGGCCGTCTCTATTCTTGATAAAGTGTTAATAAAGTGTTATTTCGCGGCGCGCTGATCACGCAATTGGGCGACGCTCTGCGACAGATCGCTTAGCACTTGCTGCGCTTTGACCTGGAGGTCTTCCACGGTTTCCTGCATGGCGGCTTCCGATTCGCGCCCCGCCCGCCGCCCCAGAAGCAGGCCGACGGACGCGCCTAAGATCGTGCCCGCCCCAATCCCGGCAAGGACCAGCAGCCCCAGGCTGTTGTGCGCGCGGTCTGCCATGTGTTATTCGCCTCCATCCAAGCGCCGCTGGATTGTCGCGCCCCCGACGACCGAGTCGCCCTCGTACAGCACCACGGACTGGCCGGGCGTGACCGCACGCTGCGGCGTATCAAACCAAACGTTGATTTGGCCCGGCGAAGCACCCGCCGAAACGCGCGCGGGGACAGGGGCCATATTGTACCGTATTTTCGCCATGACTGCCCGCGATTCCTCCTGCGCGGGCAGGCCGGGCCACCCGACCCAGTTGATGTCGTCGGCAACTAGCCCTCCGGCCAGAAGGTCTTCGTTACCGCCGACCCGGATGGTGTTGGTGTCGGCCTCGATGCCGATCACATACAAAGGAATGGGCGAGCCGACATTGAGCCGCTTGCGCTGCCCGATCGTGTAAAACGCGATGCCGTCGTGGCTGCCGCGCACCGTTCCCGCCGTGTCGACAATGGGGCCGGGCTGCACTGTTTCGGGGGCTGTTTCGGCGAGAAAGTCCGTGTAAGAGCCGCCCTGCACAAAGCAGATCTCCTGCGAGTCGGGCTTGTTCGCCACGGCGAGGCCCAGCTCTTCGGCAATGGCCCGCGTTTCGGCTTTGTTTGTCACAGAGCCGAGAGGCATCAGCGTATGGGCCAGCTCGTCCTGCGTGAAGTGATACAGCGCATATGTCTGGTCTTTGTCGCTGTCCACGGCACGGCGCAAGGCCCAGCGACGCCGGTCTTCGTCAAACTCGGCACGGGCGTAGTGGCCTGTCGCCAGAAAGTCTGCGCCCAACGCCTGTGCTTTTGCCAGCAAAGCGTCGAACTTCACATAGCGATTGCAGTTAACGCACGGATTGGGTGTGCGTCCCTTTTTGTATTCATCCACAAAGCTGCCGATAACTTTGTCGGCAAAAAACTCGCGGAAGTTGAGCACGTAATGGGGAATGTCGAGCTTGGCCGCCACACGCCGGGCGTCTTCGACGGCTCCCAGCGAACAACAGCCCGCGCCCTTGGTCTGTGTAGCGCTTTCCTGCCAAATC
>JAABUQ010009413.1_pt1 | contig 13229 bp, 14 predicted proteins | sample 5560001 | NCBI WGS metagenome assembly JAABUQ01 (sample SAMN10711888, study PRJNA513371) | rock metagenome | isolation source: Antarctica rocks | place: Antarctica: Victoria Land, Finger Mt nord | collected 2015-12-18 | reverse complement strand
CTAACTTGTCAATTACGTCCTTAAACTTACCACGGACATGAGGGTCATCCTCACCACCAGAGAAATCCGCCACATGCAACTCGTAGATCACTAACTCCTGATTAGTAGGCAGCGACTTGTCATCGTGCTGCCAGACATAAGTATCAACAAATTTTTCACCATCTTTAATCCGCACCACACTACTTTGAGCAGCATCAATGTCCGTTGCGTAAGGGTCAATGACATCCACCCATTGATCCGGTTTAAAAGATGGGCTTTTGGATTGGACACGGAATTTATATTGGTAAACGCCATCCGCTAATTCAACCTGGGTGCGGAAATAACCATCTTCACTTTTTTGCATGGGAATCTCTTTCCAGTCAGAAAAAGATCCGATTAATGCTGCCCCCTTGTTATTAGGAGCAAACAGCTTGAATTCAATAGGATTTGCCGCCATAAAAGCCCTTCACCAAACTTCCTCTATATCAAACCAAAAAAGCAGGGATAAAGGGTGAGGAAAGAGAGCTGGAGAAACATCAACCGGAGCTCCGGAGTCTCCGGCTCCGCTCTTTCTCCCTCAGCTCCACGGACACTTTGACGCCAGTCGCCTACGGAGGGAAACCCTCCTGCAGCGCTGGCTCCTCAACGGAGGGAACCTCCGCACGCAAGTGTCCTCCTCAGCTCTCTTCCCTCACCCCTGTACCATAGGCGCTGAAGTGCCATTACTAAAGATAGGCTTTCGGGTCTTCAGGTTAAACCGATATCCCTCTGGAAGCACATGCAGCTTGGCTCCACAAATCGCCAGTGCCTCATCCTTCAAGATTTCGCCGAGGTTAGTATATGTAATCTCTGATTCATCGACAACGGTGATAGCGCCTTCCCCAACCACTTCAAACTCGTCACCGTTCACTACCATAGCAGTATTCTCGTCAATGCCGAATCCCAAGACTGCAGGCTGCTGTGCCAAAGCTGAGAGTAGGCGACCCAGACGTCCACGCTGCAAGAAATGCTGATCGATCACCACTCCTGGCAGGAAAGCCATACCAGGCCCCATTTGCGCAACCTCAACCCGAGGATGTGTCTCAGAGTCTCCTTCCACGATCATCATGTCTGGCATTACGGCAGCTCCCGCGCTTGTGCCTCCCACTACTATTCCTTCAGAGAACCTTTTATGAATGGCCGCATCGAGTTCGGTGTCCTTGAGTATGCTTGTGATGCGAGATTGGTCTCCCCCGGTAAAAAATACGCCAGTAGCCTTATGAATCGCTTCTAACGCAGTAGATGAACTCGCATCTTCACGGATTACGGTGTCAACTATGCGAACATCCTCGACTCCTAGCCGGTCAAATACTCTGATATAGTTTTCTCCTACTTCCCTAGGCAGCTCTGCAGCCGCTGTCATGACGACAATTCGGGCATTGACACCCCCAGCGCGGCGAACGAACTCCCGCAAGATTTTGCATTCCCCCTCCTTATCCTCCGCGCCGCCAATAATCACCAATTGTCCCCGACTCTCACCCAACCCCATATTGCCTCCAGTTTTGAGCCCATTAATTTCAACAAAGCATGACAAAATATATCACTGAAACGACCGATTGGTAGATTTCTATACAAAAAATCAAAATGTGAAATGGTAAGGGGTGTTGGCGGCTAGGCTAAGGGCAAGGATTTTGCTTAGTTGCAGCCCTGGTAGCGATCGCAAAAAAATACCCCCATACCATTTGGCTTGATATCTGCAACAGATGAATTGATGAAACCGCTTACTGATAAGGCTTTCATAATCCAAAATCCAAAATCCAAAATGGTATAAGAGCCTATTCGGAAAATGAGAGAAGCTTACGAACGATAGATTAGATCCGAGGTGGATAGGAAGGCCAATCCTGAGCCATCTGGTTCAAGTCCTCGGCAATTTCCTTAATGAGCAGCAAAATACTAGAAAAAGCAATCGCTGCATCCAAGGTAAACTCTCTGCTTCCTCCTTGAGTTCTCAGGTTTTTGAGGCGCTGGCGTAAAATATCAACTGCCGCTAACAGCTCGGGAAACTTCCTCTGTGAAAGCTCAGAACCCACTGCCGCTCCTAAATCCTTGAACGCTTGAGCCGTCGGTCGGGCTAAACCTTGCAGTTCTAATAGCAAGGCTTGGGCGATCTGGTTTGAGTTTTCAGAGCGAATAGCGTCCTGTAAAGCTACAAGATTGTATAGTAATTTTTTTTCATAACTGACGAAGAAATTCCACTTCTGCTGTATTTGAGAAAACACTTCATCGTTCAAAACCTCTTGTACAGTAAATGCTTGAAGTGAAATTTGACTTTGAATCGAATTTTCAATTGACTGAGGAAATGACTCTATCAACTCTGAAGTCTCAACACTTAGTAAATAGTTGTCAATTATGGTTTAGTAAAATTGACCAAGCTTAGTGAATGTTTGGGAAATGCTATGTTCAACGTTTTGAGTTGTATAAGTTGGCCAAAACAGGCGAGAAAGCAGGAAAGCTAGGCCAGCTGCGGCTAAGGCATTCTTGAATATGTTCCAAAAATCTACGTAGAGCGTCGGACTATTAGGAGACAATGTCAACAAGAAGACGCTCCCCAGTTTAATACTCAGTTGAAATCCAGTGACGAGTTTCAATGACAAGCAGAAGTAACTCAACATAAAAAGTACCACGGCGATCATCATGGCGCTGTTTCCCAACGTCTTCATGACCAGATAACAACTGAAGAGGGTCACGAAAAGGCAGAGCAGGATAGTCCTAGCTCTGTCTTTTGTCATTCCCCAAGTGTTTTGAATCAAAGTCATGGTGATGATGGCAAAAAAAATCGCCCACCTATTGATGTCAAACAGGTTAAAATACTTTTCAAATGCTAAGACGATTCCCAGTGCCAGTCCGCCTTTAAGGTATTTTTTGACGTTGTCCCCCTCTACGGGGTGGAGCTTAAAACTCAATTGGACTCTGCGCTTTTGCCGGTTCACAGTCTGGCAAGCGCGTAAATGCGGCGCTAGTTGTTGCAACTCTTGAGTAAAATGGGTCAGGGCGTCTAAAACTGCATAAAACCGCAGTATGTCTGACAAGGGCAACGCAAGGAATTCCTGAGTTGTTCTTAATTCTTTAAGCTGCTCTGTAATTTCTGAAACATCCCTGGAGAGGAAAGGAATATCGAACTCCGATTGATTCGCCCTCCGAGAAGGGACGAGACTCGTGAGAGTAGTACAGACCTCAGAAACTTGCTCAACTAGGTGGGTTAATGGTGCTGTAAATTGCTGCCAGAGAAAATTTTCTGTCTTAGAACTAGGGGTCTGCCCCATCATGTATAAATAGCGCACCAGTCTCCATTGGATAGCAATCAGTTCGCTCCAGTTATCTTGGATAAAGAGATCCCCGGCAACTCCGTAGGATGACTCTTCTAAAAGGCTTTGACTTTCTTGGATCAGCGTTTTCATCTGTTTGAGGTGCTTTTCGATTTCGGCGCTTGGCAGTTCCCCCTGAAGATGACCGAAAACAATTGCTCGAAATCCCTGGTCACTATCACCCAAAATCTGCATCAAATGATTCGATAAGGTTTCTCTTGGCTTGTCTCGCCACAAGAAAAACATAATCAAGGTGCCAATAAACACCCCAATGAAATTGTATCGAACTCGGTCATAGATATATTGCCAGGGATACTGACCATGGGCTTGGTCTACAAACAGCAGCGGAAACAGAAGTGTAGCGCTCAAGGAAGATGCCTGCCACTGTAACATTTCAATCAGCAGTAGGGTCACGATGTAGCTTAGTCCTGCGACGACTGGATTGTCCCCCAGACTAGTCAAAGTCAAAGCCGCTGTTAAGCCACCGCAGAAGGCCCCGGCTACTCGCCCCCATCCAGCCTGAATTGCCCCCGAAAAAGTCGGTGTCATTACAGTCAAGAATCCTAACACCGGATAAAAAATGAGGTTCTGATCTAAATGGGTGTAGCGAAAGAGTGCGGCGACGAAAGCGCCACCGATCGCGACTCTCAAAGATTGTTTAACTATCAACATTTGAGCTTGCTCAAGGAAGTCGCTGGAGCTACCGTAAGCGTTCCCTTGAGTGAACTGAAATACCCTAAGCTGAAAGCTGAAAGACGTTTAGGTGACATACAATCCCATTAGGAGACAGAAGCTATTTCCGTTCACTCCATAGCCGTTCTACAAGGTAAAAGAAAATCACCAGGAACATCACCAACCAAAACCAGGTCACAGGTGGTTCACTCAAAAAGAGGATGCCTAATATAACGGCTTCTGAGGCAATCCAAAGGAGCCAGGAGATGGAGGACATGTGGATTTTAGAAATCTGTTTGTCCGTAAATGCCAGTCAGTTTCCGGATACCTGGAATTACCCAGCTAATTGGCGTCCGCTTCTCAACAGTAATCCACACTTGGGTTGTTGTACCATCCCGGACGGGAATATTTGGCCCCTTGGAAATAGTCCACTTGAAGCCACTGGCTATGGAGGGGTCTCGTTTAAGAACAGAGTCAACTCGGATCACTGCCTTCTGGGCAACTAGCGCAGATGCTAGTTGATTGTTGCCCGTAGCGCGGGAAATGTCTGCCAAACTGGACGGTAACTTAGAAACTGAGATCACCTTGCTTACAATGCCGCCAAAGCGCCGCCGGGGATCTATGTTGGGTGTAATTGCAATCTCCATGCCTGGTAAAGATGCGCTTGGCTTCTCCGACTGTAAAGAAATTAATCGCCTGCATCGAAGATTGCTTGACATCCAATCGGTCGATCGTTCCCAAGCGAGTTCCAGCACTAACAAACTGCCCTACTGTTGTCGACAGATCGAGTAAGGTGCCGGTGTACTGGCTGATTACCTTACTATTTTGGAACAACTCAGTTTCCAACACTTTTTTTTCGCGCTTTAGGTTGTTAATTTGATTGTCTCGCTGATAGTTAGCTTGCTCGTCCTGTAGTCTTGTCGTTCCTGAACAGCGAGTTCAGCTAGTTGGGGTATGATATTGGCTATTTGTACGCGATTGGACTGTAACTGGGAATCCAGGTTGGTAACGTAAACACTAACCGGAGCAATAACCCCTTCGTCCACCAGCTTTTGATACATTTTCGTCTTTTCTGTATAAAGATTGTTCAGTTGGTTGAGGCCTCTCAGGTTGGATTCAAGGGCTAAGCGCTGTTTTTCGATTTGCCGAATCGTGTTAGCAGTTCTCTGGTTTTGTGTAGCCACAATGATCGTTCTTTGAGACTCAAGCTCTTGGTGTTGTTCTCCACCTGACGAATTTGCTGGCGTAGTTGTGCTAGATCCAGTTCTGCCACCACCTGACCTTTTTTGACTTTGTCCCCAATTTTGGTATTCATGGCGATCACTTGTCCTGAGGAACGTGATTGCAGCGCTACCGCTTCTTGTGGGACGACAACTACCCCCTGACCAATATAAACCACAGGAATTCGCCACAAGAAAGCCCAAAATCCGAAACCACCTAGCAGACCAACTAGGGCCAGGCTCTTTAGGAGCGAGGACGAAGGAGGATCTGGCGGAGCCTTAGAAGGAGGGCGCTGGGGTATATCCGTTTTGCGGAAGCCATTCCCAGTATCTTGAGCCTGCTCAACGTAGCCCCCGGAGGCGGCTGCGGCGGAACGTTGAGTTGTAGCGTCAATCTTGCTATTTTTTTCTCTTGCGTCGGTCCCAGTTTCCTTGATTGCAGGGGTGGTCAAAACCGGTTTGTCCTCGGCAGCAGTTAAGGGGAACGCTTTTGAATTTGGAGTGCCTATAGGTTGACTTTTCATACTTCATAATTCGTGGACTCGAATTGCTTTCATGACGCTTTCCTCCGTGCTAACTCAAGTACTGTACAATCTCCCAACTTACGGGTAGCTCCACTTCGCCGTTGATTCGCACTTTATCGATCTCACCTAAGTCATCGGGCTTGTTCACGCGGTGGCAGCCCTTCGTGCCAAAACCTTCTGCCAGGTTATCAAAATCTGGTTGCGGCATGTCTGCATACTTCGGGTGGCTGCCTGAAGTTAACAATACCATTCCAGCTTCTAGAGTCCTTTATGCAGCACCCCAACCAAATTGTCATCTACCGAGGGGAGCAACGCGATTTTGTGGGATGACTTACATCTTCCGCCAGGCTACATTGATTTCCAGACCATAGCGTTTAGCTTTCAACAGCAAGAAGCCCCGCACTCCTGAGAGCGCAGCGATATTTTGGTGCCGGGGACGCCAGTCCGCTACGCCCTTCGGGTAACGCTTCGCTTCGCCTTCGGAGTAGCGCAGTCGACTGACGCCACTTTCTAAGGGCGGGACGGCAGTTCCTTCAAGTCGGCAGAGCCGCCCAACGGACTGCCTTGGGAACCCCCGCAAGGGAAGTGGCTCCCCTCCGCAGCGGAGGACTGGGGGGCGAGGTCTCCTTGCGAGCCAGTCGCCAGAGAAGCGGGTGCGGTCTTGGGGTCTCACGCCAGTCCCCACAACGGGGGGAACCCCCGCAAGGGGCTGGCTCCCCAAGTGGAGCAACCCGCGTCCGGGTTTCCCGGCGTTAAGCGTTCTGGCGTCCCCATTGAAGTCCGTCTGACTCACCGGGAGACCCGGCGTGTCGTTCGCCTGGCTCATGAATTGCCGACGGATCTGTTGGACATAGTAGTTTTCGCGCTATCAGTCGAAGCAAGAGTTCAGGTGCTAACCAGATTCGTTGGCACTAAAACATAGAAAACACTTCTCTGAAAGCGGAGAGATCCGACCGTAAACTGGTATTTCTAGACGGTTAGCTTGTTTTTCACTAATGGGAATAACTCCCACACAACTTTTCAAGTGTCGCGTTCTACCTAAAGTTGTTCCTGTGAGTTGTTCGATGAAAAAAAAGCTACTTGTGGACTGGCATGTTCCAGCATTTGTTGCCGCACAGATTTTTCATGGGGTCAACAAACCTCGCAGAAAACTAGGTTGCCCTTGCTGTGATGACCGAGCTATCTTTGCTACTCTAATTTATCTGGCGCGCATTGGGGGGCAGCGTATAGCTTTGCCCCAAGTCGACTGTCCTAGAGCGTTATGACTTCCACCGCATCAAAACATCGGCTCTTACACTAACGCCGACGTCCAATCAACTTACCTAAGAAAGAGAGTGCCTGTTCCAATGGAACGTGTCTAGGTTTGCCCTTAAAGACAATTTGATACTCATCACTGTTTGGGCCATCGCCATAGCCAGAAATGAGTTTTTGGTGAAAAGCTTCCTCAGCAAGTTTCTCAACTTCATTTCTAAGAGTAGCTTTGTTTCTGAGAGCAGCTTTTGCGCCGTTCATATCTGCTGTCTCCTAAAATTACATCTTTCCTTGAATTATAGACAACTTGGATACTTAATTGTCCCTTTCCAAAGATGTACTCCGTAATGAGGGAAGCGGCTCAGGGCATTGCCTAGCAAAAGCTCTGACTCAGAATCAAGCTCGGTTCTGGCAAGCGCTCCCATTTTATAGAATAACTCGACACCTCCTCGGATAGAGAAAATTTAGCAGCAATCAGGTGTAAATTTAGATTAAGATTGGCATCGCGGTGTTTAGCCAAATGGAGATACTCAATGGTTCGAGAGACAAGCACCGATGCAACCCGCGTCAATGCTAGAAAGACTGATGTCTTCGATGTCTTCAACTTCAAGCATTACATGGGCCCGAATCTCTACTTGGATACGGCGGCTCTAGTATTCGATTTCGCTTTGATTGAATATAACCGGCCTCTGCCCATCGATGATTATGTCTCGGTCATCGGTGGTCGCTACCCAAATCTGCGCTCAGCAGCAGGCGAATCCTATGCCCATTTGTTTGCCCAGACAGTGTCAGAAGTGGGAAAACTTGATATGGATTTGCATCTCAATCGCTGGAGCGTAAAACCATATCAGGATTTCACCAGGATCAGTGTTCAATCGCTCCACGAGCGCACGACTAGAGCGGTAGTTTTCTTTGTTTGGGACTGGTTTGAAGCCATTACTCAAGACCAAGACATCGTATTTGAGGAGCAGCTCGAAGCGCTTCAGAACATGTTCCGACAATCAGTCTACGGCGGTCCTACGGTCTATGCCCTGTTGCAAACAGCCTCTCGCAAAGGTATTCCCACCTTTTATCTGTGGGACGAAAGACTCATGCAGTATGGCTATGGGAAGAAACAGATCCGTGGTGTAGCAACAACATTTGACTGTGACAGCCATCTAGATTCGGAATTCACCACTCGCAAGGACGACTGTAAGGCGTTCTTGAACACCTTGGGCTTCCCAGTACCAAAGGGAGATATTGTCCGTTCATCCGAGGGAGCTCGGACAGTAGCAAGAGAGATTGGCTACCCAGTGGCAGTTAAGCCTGTAGTCGGTCACAAAGGGATCGGGGTGACGGCTGACGTGCAAGATTCAGAGGAACTGGGATTTGCCTTTAGCAGAGCACTCGCTGCGATTAGTGAGGAGCAGCCAAAGCAGGTAATTGTCGAGAAGAGCATCTCTGGGGCAGATTTTCGCTTGCTATGTGTTGATGGCAGATTCGTCGCTGTCACTGAACGCCGTCCGGCATCGGTTGTCGGTGACGGTATCTCTACCATTGCTGAGTTAATTAAGCGCGAAAACCGGACACGAGCCCGGATGGACACACCAACCTCAGCACTGAGTAAAATTCAGTGTGACGAGGCAATGGAAATGTATCTGGACGCCCAGGGCTTGTCCTTGGACAGCACCATCGAGACAGACCGCACCGTTTATCTACGTAAAGTGGCTAACCTGTCAGCTGGAGGTGTAAGCATAGATGCAACGCCTACCATTCACTCTGACAATGTGATCTTGGCGCAGGATATCGCGCAGCATTTCCGGCTGACTTGCCTCGGCATTGATGCGATCGCCCGCAACCTCAGCAAATCTTGGAAGTCCGGTGACTTTGGCATCCTTGAGATCAATGCTGCTCCGGGCATCTTTATGCACCTTAACCCTGCCGTTGGTGAAAGTGTCGATGTGCCATCCCATATTCTTGAAACCTTCTTTGAGTCTGGGACAACCGCTAGGATACCGATTATCACCTTCAATCGGATCTCAGTTCAAGAGATTCAAGAAACTATTGATCATATTCTTCTACAACACCCCAACTGGACAATTGGCGCTGTTTGTCGCGATGCCGTCTTCGTCAACCGCTCGGAAAAAATCCTGAGCAAGGGCCATAACAGCAACATTCAAAACTTGCTGCGTAATCCTAGGCTCGATCTACTGATTGCCGAGTACATGGAAGACGTCTTGGAAACTGAGGGTATGTTTTACCACGGTAGCAATGTGGTAGTTCTGGATAATCCTACAGAAACCGAGATGATGCTTAAGCGGGACATCTTTGAGGACTCTGCTGTAGTTATCAAGGAAGGAGACAAAATCTCTATTCAACGCCAAGGCTTAATAGAACAGTACGAACTTGGCTCAGCAGAACCATTTGCACGTGTCTATCTTAAGGAAATTGGGGCAATCCTTTGAGGGAAGCGTAACAGTCAGAGATAAAATCTGTGTTTTGCTTGGGATTTAGGCTGAGCGCCCCTCCAACTGCCTCAGTCGCTCCAGCAGTTGCTCTTTTTCTTGACGCTCCTGCTCCAGTAATGCCTCCGTCTCTTCTGCTCGTCGGATGGCTTGCTCTTTCTCCTGCCGCTCCTTTCTGTATCCGTCAAAACCCAATTCTCCTCTGCGTCATACCAGTGGAAGTGCCAATTGCTCGCTGACTTGCAATGGTAGACCATTGGCTCTTTCATAAACTCTTCCTGAGTCTTGTTGAGGTACACGGCCTTGTCATCTAATGTTTCCACCCAGTCTGTAGGGAGCCAGTGGTGCTAACCATCTGGCGAATCACTCTTAGTCAGCTTGATGTACTTCTCACCGTCTAGGTGTTCTACAGTACCAATATGCACTCCAGGCGCTTCCGGCATTTCACCTTCGCCTTTAGCATAAACTATCAAGTTTTTCTTAATCTTGGTTGTATCCATACGAAACCTCTGGTTGAAAATTGCTGGACTGATACTGAATTCCTTGCTGTTGGTGCCATTACCCAAAGTCAGATGAAATCATTGCTGAGTTATTGAAGGGATACACGTAGGTGCTTGCAGAGAATCTTATCTAATAGAATTGCAGTGCCCCGAATGCATGTATGGATTTCTAGTTGAGCATCCGGCAGAGCTTCAAATAGGAGACGTTCCCCTGGAAAAATAACGCGCTCGAAGTCCCGATTGGAAACCTTCGTGCTCCGAGCGATTTGAAGAAAGCTAGTGGCATTGACATAGCAGCATAAAATTTGTTCAAAGTGTTCAGAGGTACAGACGGGGGCAAAATCTTGCTCCGATTGATTTTTCAGTGCTGGTAAGGCTTGCTGCTCTCGCTTATCGGTTGAGGCAGTACTTTCGTTAATCGCCACCACTTGAATGTTAACCATACCTTTCTCCTTAAATTAGCAGAGCTGTTATCTAATGTCTTGAAAGTAAAGCGCTCTAAAAGCTGTTAGCAACTATGTTTAGTTCTACTCTTACCCTATAGCAACTAACAGGGAGATAAAAGTAGGAGATTCACCCAATCAATAGGGAGTATCCCCGTTGATCTTGTTAAGTTGATCGCAACATCTGCCAATTCACCGCCTCCCACCCGGCCGAACGGCATTGACCCAGAGTTTGCGGAGTTCGTGCAGCAGGAGCAGCAACAGAAATATCGCGAACGCAAGGACTTCCACAAAAATATAAGGCTTTCGGAGGATGATGTTAAAGCTGGATTTCTCTGACGATAAATGACGATGCAAAAAGTCAGGTTTATCATCTATGCCTTTGACGATCCTTATTGCCGATGATGACATGGCGACTCGTCAGGATATCAGTGATTACCTTGAAATATCTGGCTATTCAGCCATAACAGCTGTTGATGGTGAAGAAGCATTGGCTATGGTTGAAGCGGCTCATCCTCATTTAGTGATAACTGATATCGTCATGCCACGGATGAACGGCTATGAACTTGTGCGGCACATCCACCAAAAACCAGCTTTCCGCCTGTTACCAGTCATTTTCTTGACATTACGAAACAAAACTGAGGAACGGATTCAGGGCTACGAGTCTGGAACAGATCTCTATCTCCTAAAGCCATTTGAACTGAATGAACTGGGGGCGGCAATTCGCCATCTTTTGGAGCGAGCGCAGATGATCCAGAGTGAGCAACGTTTGTCTTACGAAGAAAGGTTGCGAACCCCCTTTCAGCCTCCAATGGCTGATATTGAAAACTATGAGTTCCCCTTAAATCTGACTCAACGAGAACGAGAAGTCTTGGTGCTACTAACTCATGGCCTTTCTAATACTCAAATTGGCACCCAGCTATACCTTAGTCCTAGGACAGTAGAAAAGTACGTCAGCAGCTTATTGAGAAAAACGGAAACCAGCAACCGGGCCGAACTGGTAGGGTGGGCCATGAGGTTACTGACGTAGAGCCTGTCCCTAGCACTCGTTGTCTCGGCATCCCTACTGTCACTTGATGATTCAAGTCTAGCAAGTTGTAGTTGAAAGCCGGGATAGCCAAGATATTATATGCAAAACTTATTAAAAATGCCTGAAACCTTGATTTTGCCGTGGTCGGGGGGTTAACTATCACAGAGTTCATTGATTTAATAGAATAGCAGTACCTAATTAAACGCGGCTATGCTAACCAGAGGACAGAAGCGAGTCAGAGGTATCCCTATAGATTGGGATGAACTCAAGAAGAAGCGGACACTGATGCTGACTGATATGGCCTGGAAAGCGCTGGAAATCAGGGCTAGATCCTGAGGGGGCGACATAAAAGCTAGAACGCAGACAGGATATGCTTCATAGCTCTCATGCCTCGTAAATAATACTCAAGCTTATTGCGACTTAATTTCATTAATTCCGTGACCAACTCCCAACAATCCGCCATAAAACCAACCCATCTTTGGCCCAACGGGCAATCGCAGTCGCCGTTGACTGTGGGAAACCCTCCTGCAGCGCTGTCTCACCATATAAGCCGATATAAAAACTGTTATGTCTTCTCTGGACGCGCCCATATTCCTTAACTCTGCCAACATATTTTTGCAGACCTTTACTCTTAATTTCCTGCCCGGTGAAGGTGGCGGAGCTATAGGCGATCGCTATTAATAAAATCAGAGAAATTAACCGATAACTAGCTACATTAGTATCCTCCATATTATAGCCGCCGCTCTTAAAATTTCGAAACATTTCTTCAATATCAAAACGCTTTTTATAAGCAGCAATCGCTGAATATAGATTATCCAAATTTATGAGAATAAACCACCCTTCTTTTGGTGTCATTCCTCCGATTTTACGCTGCCATTTACCAGCCAGATTAAACCCGCTAATTTTTTTGGTCTTAGTCATCTTTATCCCTTCGAGGAATAAAGAAATCCCCGGACTTAACCCTAAATTATCTAATTGTTGCCACTCACTATTTTGAACTTCAATAAATTCATTCTTTTTTAATCTCAGACAAAACAGCAATTCTTGCTCCCTAAGCCAGTTAGCTAATTTCACAGAGCAAAATTCGCGATCTCCCAACAGAATTGTTTTGGATTTATTGAATAATGGTAATATTTGAGAAATGAACTTTGTTTGCTCCGCAAAATTACTACTACCTAATTTAGGGAGAAGTTCGAAGTACACGGGAATAGCTCTTCGGTCATGAATTATGCTAATCATGATTAAGTTTTTTCGCTCCCAGATGGTTCTATCGATTACAAAATAGATAGGTTGATTAGCTGTAAAATTTTGAGCTAGCCAATCTTTAATTATTGGGAACCAGAGGGTTTTAATGTTGAGGTTAGGCAATGATAAAAATCTCTGGAGTTTTTTACGTCTACTCTCAAATAAAATCGGTAAAGGTAAAGCTGTAGCTATTTTTTCCAAACTGACTTGTTTGATATTTTGCAGTACGTCAATTAGAATATTGAAAAACAACAATTCCGATGGCTCTAGTTGATTTTCTAGGTGGGTTTGGTATATCGCTCTTCTGTCGCTCTAAGCAGAGGAAAACTGGAAATTCGCATCTTCAGTGGTCTGTGGAACAGCACTAGGGAAGAAATTCATCAAAGCAATAAGCCTTGGAAATCCTAAGGATAATTGTGGAATGGGGAACACCTTTAACCAAGGGAGAATGAGATTATAGCATTTCCCGGTCTAGTCAGGTACAATTGAGAGATTGGCGTCTATTATTCTCAGAAAGAAATGAAGGCATACTCGCTCGACTTACGTCAGAAAATCATTGATACTTACGCCGAAGGTG
>JAABUQ010009412.1_pt1 | contig 13230 bp, 12 predicted proteins | sample 5560001 | NCBI WGS metagenome assembly JAABUQ01 (sample SAMN10711888, study PRJNA513371) | rock metagenome | isolation source: Antarctica rocks | place: Antarctica: Victoria Land, Finger Mt nord | collected 2015-12-18 | reverse complement strand
CAGGCGATGATCTACACCCGCCCGGCGGTCGCGGTCGCGCCGGGCCTGGCCGTCGTCGCCACCGTCTTGGCGCTCAACGTGCTGGGCGAGGCGCTGCGCGTCCGGCTGGACCCGCGCGGGGACCGGGCATGAGGGACGGGGCGTGAGGGATCGGGCGTGAGGTACGGGGCGTGATCCTGCTGCTCCGTCTTGGCCGTTCGCTGCTGGTCATGTTCGGCATCAGCGTGCTGGTGTTCCTGATCTTCTTCGCCACCCCCGGCGCCGACCCTGCCGCCCGCCTGGCCGGCCGCGGCGCATCGGAGGAGGCCCTGGCCGCCGTCCGGCACGAGTACGGCCTCGACCGCTCCCTGCCCGTGCAATACCTGGTGCTGATGCAGCGGCTGTTCGTCACGCGCGACCTGCCGTCCTTCGTCAACCGCGGGCAGCTCGTGGTCCCCGCCGTGCTGCGTGCCGCCCCCGTCACGCTGTCCCTGGCGGCCGGGGCGGCAGTGCTGTGGCTGCTCGCCGGGCTGGGCATCGGGCTGCTGGCGGCGGCGCGGGAGGGCGGCCCGGCCGACCGGCTGGCGACCGCGCTGGGCCTGGTCGGCATCTCCGTCCCGGTGTTCTGGCTCGGCGAGGTCGTCAACTTGCTCACCCAGTCCCGGCTGCACGACACCTGGGCGTTCCGCTGGGTGCCGCCGCTGGGCTACGTGCCGCTGCTGTCCGACCCCGGCGGCTGGATGCGCGCCCTGGTGCTGCCGTGGACGACGCTGGCCCTGCTGTATGCCGGGGTCTATGGCCGGGTGCTGCGTGCCTCGCTGATCGACGCCTACCGCCAGGACTACATCCGCACCGCCCGCGCCAAGGGCATCAGCGAGGCCCGGGTGCTGCTGCGCCATGCCCTCCGCAACGCGCTGGTGGCGGTGCTGGCGCTGTTCGGCCTGGACATTGGCGCGCTGATCGGCGGCGGCACCCTGCTGACCGAGGTGGTGTTCGGCCTGCGCGGCATCGGCAAGCTGACCTACGACGCTCTGCAGAACCTGGACCTGCCGGTGGTGATGGCGGCGGTGCTGTATGCGTCGTTCTTCGTCGTGCTGGCCAATGCGGTGGTGGACGGGGCGCAGGCGCTGCTGGACCCGCGGCGGCGGTAGGCGCGCGGGCTTGATCCGGCTTTGCCTTGAGCTAGCTTACCGGCATGACCTTTGACCAAGCCTTGAACGACCTTGCCGGCTCCGGCGACCCTGCCCGTGCAGCGATGGCATGGGCGCTGGACCACTGGGACCAGGCCGGGCCGCGCTTTACCGACATCCTCGGCGATCACTCGCGTGGGCAGAACCGCACCGATGAGACCTCGCGCGCCCGGTTCCTGATCATCCACCTGCAGGCGGAAATGGAGGATTCCACCGTCTGCGGGTCATTGTGCCGCCTGCTGCAGGACGGGGATGCCGCCATCATGGTGCTGGGCGACGCGATCACCGCTACGCTGCCCCGGGTGCTGATCAGCACCTTCGACGACGACTTCGTGCCGGCCCTGGCTTCGGTCGTGGAGACCGAGTCGACGGACTCCACGGTGCGGGATGCCGCGCTGCTTGCGATGGCCTACCTGACACATACGGGCCGGGTCACGGAGAGGATGATGCGCGAGCACCTCCTGCACTGGCGGGACGCGTTGCCGCAGGAGGACTTGGTTTGGAATGGCTGGGTGACGGCCGTTGCCTGCCTGGGCTACGCCGACCTAGCCGGAATGGCGGAAGACCTGTTCGAACGCGGCTTAGTGGACGTCGCCTGGCTCGAGGCCGAGGACTTCCGGGAGGACCTGCAGCGCACCCTGGACGATCCGCAGCGCTTGGCGGGCTTCGACAACCAGGACCCGGGGCCGCTCGGCAGCGCCATCGCCGAGACCTGGGCTTGGACCGATCTCCCGGTCAAGCGGAAGGACCTGGTTCAGCCGGGGACAACGCTCGTCATCAACGAAGTGGAGGACTGGGCGTCGGAGGACTACATCGGCGAGGTTGAGGAGCCGTTCGTCAATCTCCTGCGCGGGGTGGGCCGCAACGCCCTCTGTCCCTGCGGCAGTGGCAAGAAACATAAGAAGTGCTGCCTGGTCTGACCGGCTAGGCCGCAACCCGAGGAGACGTGAAATGACCTATGAAGGCGTCAGCCGTGCAGCCGTCCTGGGCGTAGGCACCATCGGCGCGAGTTGGGCCGCCTACTTCCTGGCGCGCGGCCTGGATGTCGCCGCCAGCGACCCGGCGCCGCACGCGGAGGGCTTCCTCCGCCACTTCGTCGAGCAGGCCTGGCCGACGCTGGAGCGGCTGGGCCTGTCCGAGGGCGCCGACCCCGCCCGCCTGACCTTCAACGCCGATCCCGTCGCGGCCGTGCAGGGCGCCGGCTTCGTGCAGGAGAACGGGCCGGAGCGCATCGACGTGAAGGTCGCGCTGTTCGAGCAGGTCGATGCTGCGCTGCCGCCCGAGGTCCTGATCGCCAGCAGCAGTAGCACCCTGCTGCCCAGCGCCATGCAGGCCCGCTGCCGTCATCCGGAGCGCCTGGTGCTGGGCCACCCATTCAACCCGCCGCACCTGATCCCCTTGGTGGAGGTGGCGGGCGGCAAGCAGACCGCGCCCGAGTCGGTGGACCGTGCGATGCGGTTCTACGCCGCCATCGGCAAGCACCCGATCCGCCTGCACAAGGAGATGCCCGGCCACGTCAGCAACCGCCTGCAGGCAGCGGTGTGGCGGGAGGCGGCGTACCTCGTGGAGCAGGGCGTGGTGGACGTGGCCGACGTGGACGCTGCCATCAGCCAGGGGCCGGGCCTGCGCTGGGCCATCATGGGGCCGATCATGACCTACCACCTGGGCGGCGGGGCCGGCGGGCTCCGTTACCTGATGGACCACATCAGCGTCGATAAGCTGTGGCCCGACCTGGGCACGCCGAGCATGACGCCGGGGTTCGAGCAGACGCTGATCGACGGCGTGGTGGCCGAGGCCGGCGGCCAGACCATCCCGGAGATGGCGCAGGCGCGCGACGCCAGGCTGGTGGCGATCCTGCAAGGGCTGCGCGACGCCGCCGGACAATAGCGTATCTGCTCCCTCTCCCTCCGGGAGAGGGAGCAGGCAGCGAGTTCACGCCAGATGCGATTGCCCTGCTCGGAGGTGGTGAGCTTGCCTGCCGTGCCGGGCCTGACTGTCGCAAGACGGTCATTTGCCAAAGCCGCCCGGCCTTCATACCCCAGCGTGATCAACCATCCCCGGACCCTCATGCTCCGCCTCGCCCTCGCTCTGCTGCTGCTGGCCACGACTGCCCAGGCCGCCACCCTGGACCGCATCCGGGAAGCCGGCGTCCTGCGCTGCGGCGGCGTCCCCCGCGCCGGCCTGGCCGCACCCGGCCCCAACGGCATGACCGGCCTCGAGGTGGACCTGTGCCGTGCCTTGGCCGCCGCCGTGCTGGGCGATCCCGCGCGGATCGAGTTCCATCCCTACGTCCTCAACCAGGACTTCGACCGCCTGCGCCGCGGCGAGGACGCCGTCGCCTTCCTGACCGGGTCGGAGCTGCTCGGCAACGGCCTGCTCGACGCCGTCGTGCCCGGCCCCGCAGTGTTCCACCAGACCAACGGCGTCATGGTCCCGGCGGGCAATCCGGCCCAGCATCTGGCCGACCTCGCCGGCACCATGGTCTGCGCCGAACCCGGCACCGGACCGGAGCGCACCCTGCTCGCCTGGTTCCGTAGCCGGGGCCTGCCGTTGCGCTTCTCCGGCTGGCAGGAGCAGGAGGAGATGCTGGACGCCTTCGATGTCGGCCGCTGCCCCGCCGTGGCCCTGGACACGACCGCCCTGGCAGCCGAGCGGGCGGCGGCCGACCCCGGCCACCCTATCCGCATCCTGCCGGAACCATTGTCGGCATCGCCGGTCCTGGCGGTCACCGGGCTAGACGATGCGCGCTGGGCCGCGGTCGTCGGCTGGACGGTGCAGACCCTGCAGCAGGCCGATGCCAGGGCGTTGCCAGTGCCTGGAGCCGGGTTGGGCCTGGCGCCGGACTGGCAGGCGCGGGTGCTGGCCGGCGGAACACTGGCCGATCTGGTCACCCGCCACCTTGGCGGCAGCCTGAAACTGCCGGCAGGGATGGAGGCAGCTTGGCAGAACGGCGGCCTGGTCATGCCAGCCGCTGCCGAGTAGCCGCGGCGGACTTAATGGGATTGTAGCGAACCTTTAACACTGCCCCGCATGGGGCATGGGTATGTGGAGCCTTGGCTTCGAGAGAGTGATCGCACAATGAAACGTCTTCTGTTGCAGGGCTGCTCCGCCCTGGTCGCGGCCGGCCTGGTGCTGCAGCCCGCCCTGGCCGTCGCCGCGTCGCCCGTCGTGACCGGCCAGCCCGCGCCGAACTCCGACGTGGCCGCCTACTACAACGACCCGGCTGCCGACCCCGCGCTGACCGACGCGCAGCTCATCAGCCTGCTGCGCCACCGCGTGAAATACGTGTTCGTCCTGTTTCAGGAGAACCGCTCGTTCGACCACTACTTCGGCACCTTCCGCGGCGCCAACGGCCTGTTCTCAACCGGGACCACTCCGCGCGTGCCCTCCGCCAACACGCAGGTGCTTCTCAACACGGACGGGACGCCGGGCAGCATCTCGTCCTTCCGCATCGGCACGGCGCAGAACGCCGCCGACCTGGACGACATCGACCACGCCCACCCGCGGATGGCCGCCAAGATGAACGTCACCAACAACATCGCCGCGATGGACCGCTTCGCGCTGAACGAGCAGGCCAAGTACTTCGCCGGCAGTCCGATCAACCCGGCCGCCGCGCCCGCCGCCGTCAGCCTGAAGTCCAAGCAGTTCGGCGAGCTGGCGATGGCCTACGTCGATTGCGACACCATCCCGTTCCTGTGGAACTACGCCAACAAGTTCGCGCTGTTCGACAACATCTTCCAGACCACCATCGGGCCGTCCACGCCGAACGCCATCGCGATGATCGCCGGGCAGTCTGGCGAGACGCAGTGGGTGAAGCACCCAGGCGCGACCTCGGCCGCCACCTTCGGCTCGGTTGCGGTGCCGATCACCAACGACCCGATCCCGGGGCTGCCGGCGGCGGCCAGCGAGTACTCGGGCCTGCCCAGCCTGCCCGACAACGTCCAGGCCACCGCCAACACCGGCGCCGCGACCGGCACGCCGCAGCGCAAGAACGAGTTCGGCGGCGCCACCAACGTCTCGCCGAACCTGACCTTCGCCAGCCTGCCCCTGACCTTGGCCGGCCGCACGCTGGCCGACGTGGCCTCGCACGACGCCAACCCGGCGGCGGACCTGCCGGACGTGCAGAATGACATCCCGTTCATCACCGGCACGGGAAACGCGCCGTATGCCTGGGGCTGGTACCAGAACGGCTACAACGCCGAGCCCGGGCTGCCGAACGCCAACGGCATCAGCACCGTGCCGAACGCCAGCTACATCGGCCACCACAACGGCCCGCAGTACTTCGGCTATGTCACCAGCAACCCAGTGCAGGCTGCGCACCAGCATGGCCTGGGCAACTTCTTCACCGACGTGAGCACCAACGCCCTGCCGCAATCCGGCGGCGTGTTCTACGTCCGCGGCGGCTACGACAACATCATGGGCATGACGCCCAACGCCGCCAACGCCGTCAGCGCCGCCGACGCCGCCTACATCAGCGGCAGCTTCCTGGGCGACGACGACCACCCGGCATACTCGGACAGCCAGATCAGCGAGTCGCTGATCGCCAACGAGGTCAACGCCATCGCCAGCAGCCCGTACTGGAGCCAGAGCGCCATCGTCATCACCTACGACGAGAGCGAAGGCGACTACGACCATGTCCCGCCGCGCATTCTCAGCTACGACCCGGCGGGCCTGCCGCTCAGCCGCGGGCCGCGCATCCCGCTGCTGGTCATCTCGCCGTATGCCCGCGCCCATGTCGTGTCGCACGAGGAGGGGGACCACAACTCGGTAATCCGGCTGGTCAACTCGGTGTTCGGCCTTTCGCCGCTGTCCAGCCTGCCGGACGAGGCGGCGGCGCTGACGGCAGGGGCGCAGGGCACCGCGTTCCAGACGGGCCCGGCCGGGTTCACGCAGACCTTCCTGGGACCGCATGACGCCGCGACGGCGCCGACCGGGGCATTGCTGTCCGCCTTCGATCCGCTGCGCCTGGCGGGCCAGCGTGCGTCGCTGCCGCCCTCGTATGCGATGATCGCCCCGACGACCGTCGCCAGCCTGCCGCACTACGGCGGCAACGGCTGCACGGCGCTGAACCTGACCACCGAGGACCGGGTGCAGGGCCTGACCAACACCATCCCCGCCGACTTCTACGGCCGGCCCAGCCAGACCGCGAACTAAGGAACCATGGGCATGACGATGCGCAAACTGTTTCTCGGCACGGCGGTCCTGATGGGCGCCGTGGCCACCCCGGCAATGGCGGCGCTCATCCAGACGAACGGGATCAGCGGCACCCCGCTGGCGCTGACGGACGCGGTGGGGACGACCTACGCCACTAACACCCCGGTGTCCTACTCGGCGGGGACGGGGCTGACCGCCTCCTTCACCAGCCCGAACAAGCTGGAGCGGGACCAGGCGGGCGGCAGCTACCTCGACAGCAACTACGCCACCGGCACGCAACTGCTGTTGTCGTGCGGCTTCACCAGCTTCAGTTGCGTGACGCCGGGCAACGTGACGGTCACCCTGAGCCAGGGCGTCAGCGCGTTCCAGTTCAACCTGGACGACTTCGACACCTCGCAGGCGTACACGGTGTCGGCCCAGGCATTCAACGGCACGACCTCGCTGGGCACCATCAGCGTGAGCGTGCGGGCCGACAACGCGGTTGCACCGGGTATCCTAGCCGCGACGTCCACGACACCGGTCACCTCGGTCGTGCTGTCCTCCGTGCCCACGGCGGGCGGTACCGGGGATGGCAACTTCGCCATCGGCAACGTCAGCTTCGTCCTGCCCAGCAGCACCGCCGTGCCCGAGCCGGCGTCCATGGCGCTGCTCGGCGCCGGGCTGACCGGGCTTAGTCTGGTCCGCCGCCGCCGCTAGACGACAGCACCTGGCGCACTTCGTCCCGGAGCGCCGGGAGCACGTCCGTCACGAACCACGGGTTGTTGGTCTCCCAGATCCCCGTCCGCCAGCTTGGATGGGGCAGCGGGAAGCAGCGCGGCAGGTATTCGCGGAAGCCGCGCACCCGGTCGGTCATCTTGCCCGGCCCCAGCGCATAAACCTGGGCGTAGCTGCCGACCAGCAGCGTCAGGCGCAGTTGCGGCATGGCGGCCAGCAGCCGTGCACGCCACAGCGGCGCACACTCCGGTCGCGGCGGGCAATCCCCCCCTCGTGGAAGACGGCCGGGGTAGCACAGGCCCATCGGCAGGATGGCGATGCGCGCGCCGTCGTAGAACTCCTCCGGCGTCATTCCCAGCCAAGTCCGCAGCCGCACCCCGGACGCGTCGGTCCAGGGCGTGCCGCTGACGTGGACCTTGGTGCCCGGCGCCTGGCTGGCGATCAGGATGGTGGCCGTCGTGGACACCCGTAGGATCGGCCGCGGCCCCAGTGGCAGCACCTTGGCGCAGAAGGTGCAGGCGCGCACCTCCGCGGCCAGCTCGTCGAGCGTCACGCCCATTCGCGCAGCAACCGGTCCACGAAGGCGGGGACGACCTGGGTGGCGGGTCCATGGTGCGCCTCGTCGAACAGCGCCGACCCGGCGGACGCCTCCAGGTTCAGCTCTACCTTGTGCGCCTGCGCCGCATCGTCCACGAAGCCTGCCGCGGGATAGACGTTGCCGGACGTGCCGATGGACACGAACAGCCCGCAGCCGTCCAGCGCGGCCTCGATCCGGTCCATGCCCATCGGCATCTCGCCGAACCACACGATGTCCGGCCGCAGCCGGGGTGCGGCGCAGGATGGGCAGGGCGTGCTGGTGGACAGGTCCGCCGCCCATCCATGCCGTGCGCCGCAGGCCAGGCAGCGCACCCGGCGCAGCTCGCCGTGCATGTGCAGCGGACGGCTGCCGGCACGGTCGTGCAGGTCGTCCACGTTCTGCGTCACCAGCAGGAAGGCGCCGGGCCATTCGCGCTCAAGCCGCGTCAGGGCGAGGTGGGCGGCGTTCGGCTGCACGTCCGCAAGCTGGGCGCGGCGGGCGTTGTAGAAGGCATGGACATGGGCCGGGTCGCGGGCGAACGCTTCCGGCGTCGCCACGTCCTCGATCCGCACGCGCTGCCACAGCCCGTCCGGGTCGCGGAAGGTGGACAGGCCGCTTTCGGCGCTGATGCCGGCGCCGGTCAGGATGACGACGGAGGGCGGGGTCATGAACGATCCATTATAAGCAATGCGTTATTGCGAGCCGTGCTTGCGGCGTGGCAATCTAGGGGCTGCAAGGGCGAACGCATGTGGCCCCTGGACTGCCGCGCCGACGACGGCTCGCAATGACGCGGACAGTCACGCCAGGTCGTACTGGACTTCAGGCACGTAAACCGCCTGCTCCTTGCCCAGCAGCGAGCTGAACAGGGTGAAGTGCTCGACCTGCACGGGGTCGCTGCGGAACAGGTTGTGGCCCGCCACCCAGGCGGCGATCTTCGGTTCCGGGATGCCGTCCATGCGCGCCAGGGTGACATGCGGGACGAACCGACGCCGCTCCCGCTCCAGCCCGGCCCGCTGCAGCGCCGTCTCGATCTTGGTCTGCAGGTGATCGAGCTGCGGCGTGCGCTCCACCCCCGCCCACAGCGCGTTCACCTTGCCCCCCTTCGCATGGGTGCCGATGCCCGCAAGCTGCAGCGTGAAGCCCGGCGCACGCAGGGCGGCCAGCGCCTGGTCCACCTCCTCCGCCCGCCAGCCCGGCAGCTCCCCGATGAAGCGCAGCGTGACGTGGTAGTTCTCCGGCGCCACCCAACGGGCGCCGGGCAACCCGCCCGCCATCCAGCTCAACCGCTCCCGCAGCGAGCGCGGCAGGTCGAGGGCCACGAACAGCCTCACATCTTTCCCTTGGCGGGCACCTCGGCGAGAAGCTGCTCCATGAGCGGCAGCAGCCGGGCGACGACGCGGTGGACGCCTTCAGGGTTGGGGTGGATGTGGTCGGGCTGGTTCAACGCGGGGTCGGCGGCAACGCCTTGCAAGAAGAATGGATCATATAACAGGCCCGGCCGTGCGCCCAGCCTGGTGAACACCGCGGCGAAGGCGTCGCCGTACTCCTGGCCCAGGTTGGGCGGCGCCACCATGCCGGACAGCAGGGTGGGGATGTGCCGGGCGGCCAGCGCGTCCAGGATGGCGCGGAGGTTGGCCTCCATCACGGAAGGGTCCAGCGCCCGCAAGCCGTCATTGCCGCCCAGCTCGACCAAGGCAGCGTCCGCGCCGTCCGCCAAGGCCCAGTCCAGCCGGGCGCGGCCGCCCGCGGTGGTGTCGCCCGACACGGCGGCGTCGATGAACTGCACGTCATGTCCCCGGGCGCGGAGGGCGGCCGTCATCACGGCCTGGAACCCGTCCGCCTGCGCCAGCCCGTAGCCCGCGCCCAGGCTGTCGCCCAGGATCAGCACGCGCAGGGTGCGGGCTGGGGCGGCTCGAGTCGTAAGGGACGGGAACGTCAAGAAACCGAGGGCGCCCCCGAGCGCAGCGTTGGCCAGCCAGCGCCGGGTGCCATATGGAGCCGTCATGGACATAGCAATGCACCCTGCCTCTGAACCCGCACTCACGTCCCAGGGGACCACGCCCGTAACCACGCCCCTGGTGCAGGTGCGTGACCTTCGGCTGACGGTTCCCGCCACCGCCGGGCCAGTTTCTATTTTGGCTGGTGTGACCCTGGACGTCCAGGCCAGGGAAGCCGTTGGCATCGTCGGCCCCAGCGGCAGCGGCAAGACCAGCCTTTTGATGGTGCTGGCCGGGCTGGAGCAGGCAACCAGCGGCAGCGTCGTGGTGGCCGGGCAGGACCTGACCCGCGTGGGGGAGGACGCGCTGGCCCGGTTCCGCCGCGACAACGTGGGCATCGTGTTCCAGGCCTTCCACCTGATCCCAACCATGACCGCATTGGAGAACGTGTCGGTGCCCCTGGAGCTGGCCGGTGTGCGCGACGCGGCGGAGCGGGCGGCGGACAGCCTGCAGAAGGTCGGGCTGGGCCACCGGTTGACCCACCTGCCGGGGCAGTTGTCCGGCGGGGAGCAGCAGCGTGTCGCCCTGGCCCGCGCCTTCGCCCCGCGCCCGCGCCTGCTGTTGGCGGACGAGCCTACGGGCAACTTGGACGTGGCGACCGGCCGCACCGTGATGGATTTGCTGTTCGGCATGAAGGAGGAGTTGGGCACGACGCTCATGCTGATCACCCATGACCCGGCGCTCGCGGCCCGCTGCGACCGCCGCATCCGCATTGCGGACGGCCGCGTGCTGGCGGAGACGGCGGCGGCGGACGGCCAAGGGGCCGCCGCGTGATCGCGTTCACCTACGCCGCCCGGGAGCTGCGCGCCGGCGTCCGCGGCCTGCGGATCGTGCTCGCGTGCTTGGCGCTGGGCGTCGCCGCCATCGCCGCCGTGGGCAGCCTGCGGGAGGGTGTGCAGTCCGGTCTGGCCACCGAAGGCCGCCGCATCCTGGGCGGCGACCTTGAGGTGCAATCTGGCGCCCAGCCGCTGCCGGACACCCTGCGAACCTGGCTGGAGGCCCGTGGCGGCCGGGTGTCGGACATCGTGGGAATGCGCTCCATGCTGATTGCGGCCAACGGGGAGCGGCAACTCGTCGAGTTGAAGGCCGTCGATGGCGCCTACCCTCTGGTCGGGGAGGCCACCTTGGCGCCGCCCGGCTCCTTGCAGGACACCCTGGCCGGGCGCGACGGGCATCCTGGCCTGGTGGTTGACCAGGTTATCCTGGATCGCCTGGGGGTGCAGCCCGGCACCCTGCTGCGCCTGGGCCAAGCCAGCGTCCAGGTTCGCGCCGCCCTGCTTGCCGAGCCGGACCGTGTCGCCGCCCCGACCATCCTGGGGCCGCGCGCCATGATTTCCACCGCCGCGCTGCCCGCCACCGGCCTGGTGCAGCCGGGTTCGCTGCTGACCTATGACGAGCGCGTGGTGCTGCCGCCCGGTGCCGACCCATTGGCGGTTGCAGCGGACCTGCGCGCAGCGTTCCCCGACCAGGGCTGGCGCATCCGCAACGCGACCGAGGCCGCGCCCGGCGTCGGACGCTTCATCGACCAGACCAGCCTGTTCATGACCTTGGTGGGCCTGACGGCGCTGCTCGTCGGCGGCATCGGCGTCGCCACCGGCGTGCGCGCCTGGCTGGAGGCGCGGGCGCGCACCATCGCCACCCTGCGCTGCCTGGGCGCCAGCAGCCGGCTGATCTTCGGCGTGTTCCTGATCCAGGTTTTGCTGCTGTCCGCCGTGGGCGTAGCGATCGGCGTTGCCGTAGGCGCGCTGGCGCCGGCCGCTGGGTTGGCGCTATTCGGCGACGCGCTGCCGGTGCCGGCGCGGCTCGGCATCTATCCACGCTCACTGGGGCTGGCAGCGGCGTATGGCTTCCTGACGGCTGGGGTATTCGCGCTGTGGCCGCTGGCCCGCGCCGCCGAAATCCCCGGGGCGGCGCTGTTCCGCGATGCCCTGCAACCCGTCCGGATGCGCGCCCGCGGCTCGGTGCTGGCAGTCAACGTGCTGCTGGCCGCGCTGCTGGTGGGCTTGACGGTGCTGACCTCGCCGGAACGCGGCTTTGCCCTGTGGTTCTGCGGCGGGGTCTTGGCGACGCTGCTGCTGTTCCGCGTCGGCGGCAGCGTGCTGATGGCCTTGGCCCGGCGGGCGCCGCGGCTGTCCGCACCCTGGGCGCGGCTCGGTGTCGCTAACCTGTACCGCCCCGGCGCCACCACGCCGCTGATGCTGGTCTCGGTCGGCCTGGGCCTGTCCACGCTGGCTGCCGTCGCGCTGATCCAGGGCAACATCCGCGCGCAGATCCTGGAGCAGTTGCCGGCCAACGCCCCCAGCTTCTACTTCATCGACATCCAGAACGACCAGTTGCCCCAGTTCCAATCCATCGTCCACGCGCAGCCCGGCGTGACCGCAGTGGAGGAGGTGCCCAGCCTGCGCGCCCGCCTGGTGTCGGTGAAGGGCGTCCCAGCGGCCGAGGTGAAGGCGACGCCCGAAACGCAGTGGGCGCTGCGCGGCGACCGTGGCCTGACCTACAGCCGGGCCTTGCCGGAGGGCTCACGCCTGGTGGCTGGTGAGTGGTGGCCGGCGGATTACGCGGGTCCGCCGCTGGTGTCGTTCGACGCCGGGCTGGCGAAGGGCTGGGGCGTGGGGATCGGCGACGTGATCCGCGTCAACGTGCTGGGCCGGGACTTTGACCTGAAGATCGACAACCTGCGCGACATCGCCTGGCGCAGCCTGGGCATCAACTTCACCATGGTCGCCTCGCCGGGCTTCCTGGAGCGGGCGCCGCACACGCACATCGCCACCGTGCGCGTGGCCCCGGCGGACGAGGCCGGGGTGTTGCGGGCGGTGACGGACGCGCTGCCCAACGTGTCCGGCATCCGGGTGGCGGACGTGCTGGGCGCGGTGGCCGCGCTGGTCGGCAAGATCGCCGCCGCACTGGCCGCGACGGGCAGCATCACCTTGGCCGCGGGCGCCCTGGTGCTGGTGGGCGCGGTTGCAGCCGGGCAGCGGCGGCGCATGGCGGAGGCGGTGGTGCTCAAGACCCTCGGCGCCACGCGGCAGCAGATCAGGGGGGCGTGGCTGGTGGAGTTCGGGCTGGTGGGGGCCGCGGCGGGGGTGATCGCGGCGATGGTGGGCACCCTGGCAAGCTGGGGCGTGGTGCATTTCCTGATGCACGCCGACTGGGTGTTCCTGCCGGGCGTGCTGGCTGCGACCTTGCTGGGCTGCGTGGCGCTGATGCTGGGGTTCGGCTATGCTGGCACGGCGTCGGCCTTGCGGACCCGGGCGGCGCCGTTCCTGCGCAACGAGTAGGGTGGTCCAATGAGGGGGATGGTGCAGGGCTGGAATGCGAATCCGCTTGATCCAGCAAAGCTTTCATCCAACATAGGCTGCACGGGCAGTTTCGCCCCTAACGAGGACATGACCATGGCCTTCATCCCTGACCGGACTTACGTGCCGGCCGCAACCCAGGACGGCGCCGTAGTCGACGCCGGCCTGCGCAGCTACATGCTGCGTGTCTATAACTGGATGTCGTCCGGCCTGCTGCTGACGGGCGCTGTCGCGTATGGCATCGCCAACACCAGCCTGATCCAGTTGTTCTACCAGCAGGTCGCAACGCCCCGTGGCATTGCCGTTCAGCCGACCATCCT
>JAABUQ010009411.1_pt1 | contig 13231 bp, 16 predicted proteins | sample 5560001 | NCBI WGS metagenome assembly JAABUQ01 (sample SAMN10711888, study PRJNA513371) | rock metagenome | isolation source: Antarctica rocks | place: Antarctica: Victoria Land, Finger Mt nord | collected 2015-12-18 | reverse complement strand
GCGCATCGGGGGCGTCCCAGATCGTGGGCAGCGGCTCACGCGGCTCCGTTCGGTTTTGAGGCGTGGCTTGATTTTCAGGTTGGCTCATGCCTCCTTATCGGCAGATCACGACTTTTGGGATAGGCTCTAAGTCTGATGAGGAAAAAGATGAAACTCCTTCTCAACAAGACGACACGGGGCACGGCAGCGGCCATGCTCTCGACGCTGGCCCTCGCGGGAACGGCTTGGGCCACGTTCCAAAGTGGCAACGATGTCGGCGCATACTGTGCGAAAACCAGTCTGCCCGGATCAACCGCATTCGTCAGTTGCTGCAACGGCGGCTGTGGCAGCATCCATCCTCTTTCCGAAACTGACAGAACAGGCTACAACTCCTGCCTGGACAAGTGCAACTCTTACTACTCGTCTTAGGCCGAGTTCAGGGGACTTCTTGTTTGACGGCTGTAAGGCACAGAACTCTTTTTGGTAGTGGTATGTTTGCGGTTGTTGGTCCTCGGTAGGTAGACCTCGGGCATGGTCATTCAAGTGGTTCATTGCCGCACTGCCAAAGCCAGAACTTTAGAGAGCCAGCCTGCTAGACAACAACCATAAACATACCACTACCCTCTTTTTGTACCTTGCAGCCGTTAAGCGAACTGGGGTAGCAGCATTGAGACAGAGTAAAAATAAACCACTGCTATGGCTTCTAGCAGTGAACGTCCTGGCACTGATTTTCTTTGGCGGAAGGTATTGGTATTTAGCCGCCCAAGAAAGACGGGAACAACACAAACAAGCAGCAGCCGCAGCAGGCATAATTGTAAGAACGGGTGCAATGAATAGCACGGACGCTACAAAGTTGATGGAACTTGCCACGGATATGAGCCGTGGTTCAGCGATGTCCGATGCTGATTTGGAATGGTGCCTGGGCCAGCTCAAGGGCCAAGACCCAACTCCCCGATTGGCAGTATCCAGACGCCAAGACGTTGACATGGTTCTCAGTGATGCAGTCAAAGTGCTGGACCCGCAACAAAAAGGGAAGTTGTTCCAATCACTATCTGCACAAATGGCTGGGGATAATCCTACAGAAGAAATTGGAATCGATGTAAGAAGCCCAGCTCACATATTAGGAAAGTTGGGCGATAAGCGAGCAATTCCAATGCTTGAGACTCATCTCAACGACACCCGCCCGTTCGTACACAAAACTGTTCAGAAGGCGTTGAACAGGTTGGAAGGCAAAGCAGCCGAATGAAACAAGCACCTGCCAAGGGATTCACACTTATCGAGCTGCTTGTGGTCATTTCGATAATCGCAGTCCTCACAGGGATATTGTTTCCCGTTTTTGCCCATGTGCGGGAAAGCGCCCGCAGAGCGACCTGTGCCTCCAACCTCCACCAGATCGGTGTCGCTGTCACGCTCTACTCACAAGACAATGATGAGCATTACCCAGTTGGGGTTGACTCAGCGGATCATGGTTCGTACCTCTGGCAGCCAAACCCCGAGCAGCAAGCAGTGTTGCCAACAACCCCTGTGTTGCGCGAGATCCTGCTCCACTACCTCAACAGCCGTGAGGTGTGGCGTTGCCCTTCTGACTCAGGTAATCAGACCATCACCTTGTATGACTCGACTGGGAATGATTTTGACGTAGACCTCAAACCAACCGCTTACGAACGACTTGGTACTTCCTATGTGTACCGTCTGCAACTAGGTATGGATGGCATACGTTTCCCTGGCGACTGCTCCATCGGTAGCCCACCCGATGTTGAAGTCTTAGGGCCGTCGTCATCAGCAGTATTTGCCGACGCCGCACCAAGATGGCACGGCGAGGCTTCATCGTTGGACACACAAAAGATTAACATTCTGTATGCCGATGGGCATGTCCATGCTGGCAATGGTACTGACTTCCTACGCTCGTGGCTCTGTGATCCCCTCTAACAGTGGAGTAACAAATTATGCAGAAAGAAGACAAGTATTTTACTGCCAGCCTGTTTTTCGCTGTGACAGCCTGCTTCACAGTTTTTTCCGCACTACATCATTCGTTGGCATCTACCAAACCGACCGCCAACGAGCCAAAGCTCGTTGGCACAACCCGAGCACAAGTCATTGGCGCAACAGGTCGAGAGGGCGTGCAGGCGAACCGTCGGTATGTCCTTGTCGAGTTCGGCGACTACCAGTGCCCGCCCTGCCGTGCTGAATATGATGCAATCCGGGAGGTAGTCGCAGCGCGACAACCTCGGGTCGGTTTTGTGTTCCGGCACTATCCTCTGATGCAGACTCACCCCGCTGCCTTCACCGCTGCGCTTTATGTGGAAGCCGCGCGTGAGCAGGGCAAGTTCGAGCAGATGCACACTCTTGTCTACAGCGACGCCGCCGGAGTTGAGCCAGCAGCATTGGAAGAGTACGCGAACCGCCTGCATCTGAATATGGTTGCCCTGCACGCATCCATGCGGACGACGGCTAAAGCGCGCGTCCGCGCTGATATGGAAGACGCGCAGACGCTCAACATAACGGCAACCCCTACGCTGATCTTGTGCGGCCCAAGTGGCAGCCCACGCCATATTACCTTTCAAGAATTAGAACAGTCTCTACCGAAATGAACTTCATTAAGGGCAGTACGCCTTGGAAACCCATCCGAAGCATTCGATACGGCGCTTAGTAACCTCAGCCCAGCGCACTATTGCTATTGCAAGCAACAAGCCTTTGGCGAAGGCTTTAGCAAAACAAACGGGCATTGCCGCGTCAGTTATCATCGCCACGCGCGACAAGGCAACGTACCTTGACTTAACACTTGCGGCATTAGAGCGCCAGCTTTTTCCCGAAGGTGCTTGGGAGGTGGTCGTTTCTGATGACGCTTCGCGGGACGCCACCGCAGACGTTTTGAGCCGATACGAGGACCGAAAGAAAATCCGTGTTGTTCGTGTGCAGTCCCAACATCCTAGTGGTTTACAGTTCGCTCGTAATAAAGCTGTCGGAGTCGCGCGAGGCAGTGTTTTCCTCTTTCTCGGCGAGGACTGTCTTACTGACCCCGGTTTTTTGACACAGCATCTCCGGCATCACTTACGAGGAGACCGTGTTGTGTTTGGTGACTGCTCGAGGCTGGTCCATACACACCTCCTCTCCCCCAACGATTTCATGCTGCGTGGGGCATCAGCGCAGCAAGTGATTGTGGCGGGGGACTTGTCCTCGCCCGAGAAGCTCAGGCCATTTGTTCTTCTCTCAGGCTATGACAGTCGGCAGGATATGAACAACCCTATTGAGTGGACGTGTAACAATGCGGCCAACGCTTCCCTCGCACGGGCGTTAGCCCTCTGCTCGATGCCTGGGACGCATGTACCCGCCTATTTCGAGCCTCGCGCATACACGCTCCGCCAGATAACTTCTCAGGCGACATCGCCCTTCTGATCTGCCTCCGCCCATGCGAAACTACCACATCTACGACCTTAGCGTCAACAGTGACCTTGACTTACCCGCCAACCCTTCCATCAAAGCCACTATCAATCCAGCCAGAAATCTGTCAGTCTCATACCTGCCGAAAGCGTTGCAGGAGTTCACCCGAGTTCAATGGATCAGCAGTCGTTATGGAGGGCTGATACGGAGCTACGATACTCAGGAGGGCATCCTTGTTTGCGTGGAAGGCGAGGATCAGCACTTACGGTTTTGGGTAAACAATGATGCAACCCTGTTGAAGTTCGACTCCCTCTGCTCGATTGCCCCCGCTGTTATTGCCAACCTCGGTTTGTCAATCTGCAAGCTGTTGCAAGGCGAGGTTACATTACATGGTATATCTGTGGAGTTTGACCGAAAACTCGTCAGTATCCTTGCTCGGTCGCAAACCGGCAAATCCACGCTCCTGTGGACGTTACTGGACGCTGGGGCGCAGTTTGCTGGTGACGATGTTCTCCCTGTACATATCCAAGATGCTAAGGTTATCGCAACACCCTCGGTCAGCCTCCATGCTAAATTCTCGCAAGAGACTTTGGTTCGGCGGGATATAGATTGTACGCAACTGCGACCCATATCCCATGATGCCGATATGTTTTGGCTGCCCTTCGCTCGCGAAAGGCGGGTGGTGGATAGGAGGCAGTTGGACGCACTCTTCGTACTGCAACCGACGCCCCACATGAATGTTGACACAGTGCATGTGAGCCGCTTGGGTGGCGGGGAGGCTATCTCTCTCTTGATGGAAAATACCCACGGCCTTTGGGCTGCTTACCCCGTGCTCGACGGGAGGCTCATGTTTGACATCTACACCGCTTTAGTCAAAAACATGCCTATTTATGTGTTAGCATATGTTCGCCGCTATGAGGTTCTTCCCCGGCTAGTAGACGCTGTATTCAATTGTTGTGCAAAGGAGTAGACAATCTGCGTCGGATTTTACAGTCGTACACCTCGCGGCACGAAGCTTTAATCTGCTAAGGCCAAAGCCACAAAGATCGCAATTCTCTCTAACTTAAACCCTACTTTCGACTCTTGTCTTTTTGGACGACTTCCCCTGTTTTGATGTGATAGAAGTGAGAAGTAGTCGGAACAGCATGAAACAGTAGTTTCCTCTCGATCTGTTGATGGCACTGAGACTTGTCACTGGCGCTGACGTTGGCGCACTGTGGATCGAGTTGCAGGACGCCGAAGGCTGGCTCGTGCGGTGGACCCACCTGCGGGCGAAGGTGGCACGGTTTGTGAAAGGCCATGCTGTTGTCCGTCATAATTTCCAAGCAAGTTTAAGTTACCTTCTTGCTGCACCACTAGGTTCGGATAATCTCGGCGAATCCTACATTCGTGTGGCGATGAGACATGCGATTCTTAGTAGCAGCACTAATCTGACTATTGAAGATCAGTTTACATGATGCTGATACCATAATCTAGTATAGGGTTCGGCACCAATCGCTACCGTAGTCTTTAGTTGTCACATCCCAGGTGCCCGCAGAAACTGGCTATCAAAAGCGATTCCACTAGAATTTTAGCACCACAAGGGTTAGCGACTCCCGTTCAAGTTATAAGTGCTAACATCAGGTGTTGGCCGGATCATGGGCTTTCCAGGTCTTGCGTGAGATGCGTGGCACCTCAAAATCGGGAAACGAGATGGGCGGATAGTTCGTAACAACGTACACCCCCGCTCCCACTTGAGACTTTTTACGAACTTCTGACCGTAGCCAGTTGGAGTTGCCATCAACTCCATCGAGGCGCGGTCTGGACCGCACCCGTCACGTCAAGAAGTTACCTTGAATGGAGCCGGGCCGGAGAGTGCTCGTCCTAGAAGCTGACGCACCAGTCGTAGGTATATTTGATCATCTTCGCCACTTGCAGCGACTCGATCCTCTGGATGCCGGGGATCGGGCTGAGTCGCTCGTGCAGGAATGCCAGCAGGTCTTCGTTGCTGTGGAACCAGGCTTCGGCGACCACGTCATAGCTGCCGAGTGTCACGCCCGCGAAGCGGATCTCCGGCATCGCCAGCAGGGCGTCCTGGATCTGCGCGAGGTCGCTGTGGTCTATCTGGATGCCCAGGATCGCGATGATGTTGTATCCGAGCTGGAACGGGGGCGCGACGGCGACGATCTTGATCACCCCCTGCCGCAACAGCCGGTCCACCCGGCGGCGCACGGTCGGCTCACTGCTGCCGATCTGGGCGGCCACCTCGGCGTTGGTGAGGCGGGCGTTTTCCTGCAAGATGGCGATGATCTGATGATCAAGCGTGTCCAATGTCTCCACGGGTGCATCCTTTCAATGACGTTATTCGTCATATTTTTCGCTCAGAATGACTAATTTCGTCATTCTACCCCGAAAAGCAAACTTTTTCGTCACAAACCAAAAAATTATCCGCCGAACGCTTGACAATTCCGGCCTGGACGCTGTATACTGACTGCACCTCGACGACGAGCCACCCACCGCCCCGGCGACGCCGCCCTCCCGCTTCTTTAAACTTTTTGTGTTCGAAAGGAACGTCCCCATGAGTGACGACCGCTCGCGCTTCGGTACGCCACGCGAGGACCTCCAGAATACGCAGGCCGCCGAGGCGCTGCGAAAGGAAGCCGCCCTGTCGTCCGACGGCTGGCGGCGGGAAACCGAGCGCGCCAAAGAATTGGGCCTGGAGGCCGCGCCGAGCATCGGCGACCGCACCATCTCGACCTTCTCGCGCGGCGAGCTGCCCCACTTCGCGGGCATCAACACGTTCCTGAAAGCCCCCTACGTCGAGGACGTGCAGAAGGCCGGCGACTTCGATGTCGCCGTGTTCGGCATCCCGCTGGACGCGGGCACGACCTACCGGGCGGGGACGCGCTTCGGCCCGCAGGGCGTCCGCCGCATCTCCGCGCTCTACAACACCTACAACTTCGACCTGGGGGTGGACCTGCGCGAGCAGATCACGCTGGCGGACCTGGGCGACGTGTTCGTCATCCCGGCCAACATCGAGAAGGCCTTCGACCAGATCAGCCGAGCCGTGTCCCATGTGTTCCGTTCGGGGGCGTTCCCCGTCATGATCGGTGGCGACCACTCCATCGGCTACCCCTGCGTGCGCGGCATCGCCCCCCACGTCAACGGCAACATCGGCATCATCCACATAGACCGGCATGTGGACACGCAGGAGAAGGACCTGGACGAGCGGATGCACACCTGTCCGTGGTTCCACGCGACCAACATCGCGAACGCGCCGCCGCGCAGCCTGGTCCAGTTCGGCATCGGCGGCTGGCAGGTGCCGCGCGACGGCGTCAAGGTCTGCCGCGAGCGCGGCACGACCATCCTGACGATCACCGACGTCATGGAGATGGGCATTGACAAGGCGCTGGACATCGCTCTGGAAGTGGCGACCGACGGCACCGAGGCGGTCTATCTATCGTTCGACATAGACAGCGTGGACGCCGGCTTCGTGCCGGGCACGGGCTGGCCGGAGCCGGGCGGGTTTCTGCCCCGCGAGGCCCTGCACATCGTCCGCCGCATCGCCCGCGAGACCAACCTGTGCGCGATGGAGCTGGTGGAAGTCTCGCCCCCCTACGACATCAGCGACATCACCTCGCTCCTGGCCCTGCGCGTCGTCATGGACGTGCTGGGCAACCTGGTGGACACGGGCAAGCTGCCGCGCCGGCGTCCCGCCTGGCTGAACTCCGATCCGTCCACCGAGCCGTGGGCGCTGTAGGAGCGAGGGGCCATGCCGCATGAAGTAGACATGACCAAGGCGCTCATCATGAGCCTGCGCGAGTGGTACGGGACGCAGGCCGAGCCGCTGCCGATCGCGCGGGTGCGCCTGGTCGTCGGGCAGTTCACCTGCGTCGAGCCGCAGTTGTTGAGATCGGCCTTCGCGCGGCAGAAACAGGGGACGTTTCTGGACGGGGCCGAGATCGTCATCCGCGAAAGCTTGTTTGTCGCCTTTTGCGTCAAGTGCGAGGCCGAATACCGCCCGGAACTGGGCCTGGAATACGCCTGCCCGACCTGCCGCGCACCGCTGCACGACATCCGCTCCGGGCGGGAACTCAAGATCGAACGGGTGGAATGGGGGGAACGGCCATGCCGGAACTGATGGACGGGCTGAGAATGGGAACGCCGGCCGGCGTGGACCTGAACCTCGGCATCCTCGACGAGAACGATCAGACCGCCGTGCTCAACCGCGCGCGCATCGAGAACGCTGGCGCGCGCTGCGTCAACATCATGAGCAGCCCCGGCTCGGGCAAGACGACCCTGCTGGAGCGGACGCTTGCCGATGGCCGCTCGCCCCGGATCGGCATCCTGGAAGGCGACATGACGACCGAGCTGGACGCCGACCGGCTGCGGGCCTGCGGGGCGCCGACGGTCGCCATCACGACGGGCCGCTCCTGCCACCTGGAGGCCGGCCAGATCGCGGGCGGACTGGAGAAGCTCGCCGAAGACGGCGGCCTGTCCCGCTTCGACCTGCTGGTGATCGAGAACGTCGGCAACCTCATCTGCCCCGCCGCGTATGACCTGGGCGAGCACAGCCGCGTCGTGCTGGTCGCCGTCACCGAGGGCGAGGACAAGCCGCTCAAGTACCCGATCATGTTCCACGGCGCGGATCTGGTCGTCGTCACCAAGCTGGACATCGCGCCCTACCTGAAGCTGCGCGTGGACGTGCTGAAACGGAACATCGCCCAGGTCAACCCGGCGGCGGCGATCCTGGCCGTTTCCGCCGAAACCGGCGAGGGGATGGACGCCTGGCTGGACTGGCTGCGCGGACAGACGGCGGCCTAGCCGCCCCCTTAGCCCTTCCGTCCGGGGAACCGGGCACAGTCAGGGTTCGTTGTTGAACCCGCCTCGAGCATGGCGCTCCCACTCATTCGCGGCCTTCCACCCGCGAGATGCACACAGGAGCACACGTCATGCGATCCATTCTCCGCCTTTTGGCCTGCCTCGCCCTGGCCCCCGCCCTGCTCGCCGGGTGCGGGTCCAAGCGCGACGCCGGTTCCGCCGCCGCCGGCCCCGGCACGCCCGCCGCTCCAGCGGACGCGGGCGGCGCGATCACCATCGGCTACTCGGACTGGCCCGGCTGGACCGCCTGGAGCATCGCCGACAAGCAGGGCTTTTTCAAGAAGCACAACGTCGCCGTCAAGCTGGTCTGGTTCCCTAACTACACCGACTCGCTCAACGCCTTCGCCGCCGGCCAGGTGGACGCCAACTGCCAGACCTGGAGCGACACGATGGGGCCGCTGGCGCAGGGTCAGGCGGCCAAGGCCGTCCTAATCAACGACAATTCGGCGGGGAACGACGCCGTCGTCGCCGGTCCGGGCATCAACTCCATCAAAGACCTCAAAGGCAAGAAGGTCGCGACCGAGCTGGGCACCGTGGAGCAGTTCCTGCTGGACAAGGCGCTGGCCGCCAACGGCATGACCGAGAAGGATATCCAATACGTCAACATCAAGGTCCAGGACTGCCCCAGCGCCATGATCGCCCACAAGGTAGACGCCGTCGCCGTCTGGGAGCCGAACAAAAGCCAGCTCCTGGCGAAGCTGCCCGGCGCGCACGTCGTCTTCGACAGCCGCTCCCTGCCCGGCCAGATTCCCGACCTGCTGGTGTTCCAATCCAAGGTCGTGGACGCCCGCCCGGCGGACATTCAGGGGATCGTGGACGCCTGGTACGACACACTGGCCTGGTGGCGCGCGCACCCCGATGATGCCGTCAAGATCATGGCGGACACGGCCAAAGACCCCGGCACCCCCGCCGAGCAGGTGGCCTTCTACAAGAGCTTTATCAAAGGGACGCGCATCTTCGACGGCCCGGAGGCGGAAGCCGCCTTCACGAAGAGCGGCAAGCCGACGTCGCTTTACAGCAGCGGCCCCTCCATCACGCAGTTCCTCATGGATCAGAAACAAATTCCTAAACTCCCCGATTTCACCTCGGCCATTGACCCGACGTTCGTCAAAGCCGCCGTGGCCAAAGGCGAGGGCAAGCAGCCCCCGTATGACTACACGCTCAAGGTGGACTAGACACAGGAAAGGAGCAGCACCATGGCGACCCGTCTTCACATAGCCCGAGAAACAACGCCGGTCACGGCCACACCTGCCCGGCGGCGCAAGAGCGGCTGGTTCCGGCTGGGCGAGGACATCCCCAGCCGCGTCTACCTGGGCATCACCGCCGCGTCTTTTCTGCTGCCCCTCGCCCTCTGGTGCTTCTTCACCTACACGGGGCGGGCGAATTCGCTGATCCTGCCGACGCCGACCGACATGTTCAAAGCCGCGCTCGGCGAGCTGCACGACGGCACGCTCTGGCCGGACATGAGGATCAGCGTCTACCGCATCGGCATGGGCTTTCTGCTTTCGGCCGTGCTGGCGATCCCCATCGGCATCCTGATGGGCGCGTACAAGTCCATCGAGGCGGCGCACGAGCCGTTCGTCGGCTTCATCCGCTACGTCCCCGTCCCGGCCCTGATCCCGCTGGTCATGGTGATGGCGGGCATTGACGAGCCGGCGAAGATACTGCTGATCTTCATCGGCACCTATTTCCAGATGGTCCTCGTGGTCGCCGATGTGACCCGGCAGGTCCCCAAGGACCTGCTGAACGCCGCCCGGACGCTGGGGGCGGGCCGCTTGCAGCTTTTGTTCAACGTCCTGCTGCCGGCCACGCTGCCCGGCCTCCTGGATACCTGCCGGACGATGATCGGCTGGGCCTGGACCTACCTGGTCATCGCGGAAGTGGTCGCGACGAGTTCCGGCCTGGGCTACAGCATCATGAAGGCCCAGCGGTTCTCCCGCGCGGACGAGATTTTCGTCGGCATCATCATCCTCGGCCTGCTCGGCCTGGGGACGGACATGCTCTTCAAGATCGTCCAGCCGCGCCTGCTGCCCTGGGCGGAGGCGCAGAGGAACTAAACAATGCTCTCCCCGTTTCAAGGGCTTGTCCGCGATCTCCCCCCGGAGCCTCCCCCCATGCCTGAACCGATCTTGCGCCTGGAAGGACTGAGCAAACAATTCTCGACGAAGAACGGCCCCCTCACCGTGCTGGAGCCGACCTCGTTCACGATGGAGGTGACGGAACTGGTCAGCATCGTCGGCCCGTCCGGCTGCGGCAAGTCCACCCTCCTGCACATCGTCGGCGGCCTGACCACGCCGACGGAAGGCCGGGTGCTTCTGGACGGGGCGGACATGTTTGAAGCGGGGCCGGAGCGGGGGATGGTCTTCCAGGCCTACACGCTGTTCCCCTGGCTGACGGTGCGCCAGAACGTCCAGTTCGGCCCCAAACAGCGCGGCGTCAAGAAGGCCGAGCGTGAGCGGCTGGCCGACCATTTCCTGGACGCCGTCGGCCTGCACGGCTTCCGGGACCACTACCCGAAGCAGCTCTCCGGCGGGATGCGCCAGCGCGTCGCCATCGCCCGCGCCCTCGCCAATTCGCCGCGCATCTTGCTGATGGATGAGCCGTTCGGTGCGCTGGACGCCCAGACGCGGACCGTCATGCAGGAGCTGCTGCTGGACATCCGGCGCAAGGAGCGCACGACGACGCTGTTCATCACGCACGACATTGATGAAGCGGTCTTCCTCAGCGACCGCATCTTCGTGATGACCGCGCGGCCCGGCCGGCTCAAGGCGGAGATCGCCGTCCCCTTCGGACCCGACCGCCCCGCCGAGATTCGCACCTCGCCGGAGTTCTTCCAGATCCGCGCCCGCGTCTATGACCTGCTGCATTCCGAGGGCCAAGCCGTGGTAGACGCCGAGATCGCCGCCGGAAGCCGGTAGAAAGTCCGCCATGTCCCAGAGAGCCTATCGCGTGGGCGTCGCCGGCCCGGTCGGCAGCGGCAAAACCGCGCTCGTGGACTGCTTAACCCGCCGCCTGTCCTCAAGGTACAGCCTCGCCGTCGTCACCAACGACATTTACACCAGAGAGGACGCCGAGTTTCTGCTGCGGCAGGGGACGCTGCCGGGGGAGCGCGTGCGGGGCGTCGAGACCGGCGGCTGCCCCCACGCGGCCATCCGCGAGGACGCCTCGATGAACCTGGAAGCCATCGCCGACTTCGAGGACGCGCTGCCGGGACTGGAGCTGATCTTCGTCGAGAGCGGCGGCGACAACCTTTCCGCCGCGTTCAGCCCCGAGCTGGTGGACGTCTGGATTTATGTCATTGACGTGGCGGGCGGCGACAAGATTCCGCGCAAGGGCGGGCCGGGCGTCCAGCGCTCGGACCTGCTGGTCATCAACAAGACCGACCTGGCCGATCTGGTCGGTGCCTCGCTGGCCGTCATGGACCGCGACGCGCGGCTCATGCGCGGCGACCGGCCTTTCCTGTTCACGAACCTCAAGGGCGGCGACGGCCTGGACGCCGTCCTCGCCTGGCTAGAGGGGAAACTGGCCGTCCCGCCGAACGAGCGCCGGTCCATCATTGATGCCCACGCGCCCTATGCCGGCACCCCGCACAACCACACTCACAGCCATAGCCACGAGCACTCCCACTAGGCTTCCCGGCCACGGTGCGAAAAAACAAGAGTGTTCCCTTGACAGACAGCAAAAATTCGGTTATACTGCCAGCAACCTCACTGACGAGCACAGAGAAGCAGTCTCTGGCATAGACGCCCCCCTTTCGTTCTCACGCCTGCCGCCCAGCGGCTCTTTACGCCCCTAAGAACGCTCACGTTTGTTCTTCCATGCGCTGTCGCCTGGCTTCGTGCAAGATGCACACCCCAGAACGGCACGGCTTGAGCCGCGCAAAAATCATTGGAGGACAGAATAAACATGCCGCATCATCCCCGAGTCGCCTCGGCACTGGGACTGGCAACCCTGGCCGGGCTGGGCCTTGCCGCCGCTCCCGCAGGCGCGCAGGACGTCCCTCCGGCGCCGACCGTCACCACGCCCGCCCCGGCCCCCGCCGCGCCTGGGTCTCCCCCGACGCCCACGCCCACCACTCCCACGCCGTCCTCGCCTTCGGCAGCCGCACCCCCGCCTAAGCAGACGCCGGTCGCCCCCGCGCCCAACATCGTGGCGACGGGCGAGATTGACGGGTACTACCAGTACCAGACGACCAGCCCGACCCAGGGCCAGCCGCTGAACGGGCGCATCTACGCCTTCCGCCACAACACCCCCGCCCTGCGGTTGGCCTGGCTGGACGTCTACCACACCGCCGCGCCCGGCGGGTTCGGTTTCAAGGCCAGCCTGGCGACGGGCGACGCCGCCGACCGGGACGTGCCGGATGCCTCGTCCGGCGTCGGCGAGTCCCGCTTCAAGAACGTGGCGCAGCTTTACGGCACCTACACCGCTACTGACGGCTTCACCGTGGACTTCGGCAAGTTCCTTTCGCCCTACGGCTACGACACCACCGAGGCCACCCTGAACTACAACTACACGCTCACCCTGGCGACGTATCTCGTCCCGAACTACCTGGCCGGCGCGCGCGTCACCTATCCCATCAAGAGCGTCCATCTCGCCGTCTCGGCCTTCGTAGTCAACTCGCTGGAAGAGACGCCCACGGCGGGCGTCCAGGACGACAACGGACGCAAGGACTTTATCCTGCGGCTCAACTACACGACGCCTGACGGCAAGTTCAACTACATCCCCGCCTACGGCGTCGGCAGCGACAAGCTTTCCGCGACCGGCAACGAGGACATCACCCTGTTCGACAATTGGCTCACCTACCATGTGACCCCGGCCGTGACGCTGGCGGGCGAGTACGTCTACCGCAAGGACCGCGACAAGGGCGGCGGCTACAACCTGCGTGGCGACGGCTACGGCGCGTACCTGCGCCAGCAGCTCAACCCGCGCAACGCCTACGCCCTGCGCGTCTCGCGGCTGACCAAGCATGTGGATACCCCGTCCACGCCAGCGACAACCACCAGCTTCGGGG
>JAABUQ010009410.1_pt1 | contig 13233 bp, 14 predicted proteins | sample 5560001 | NCBI WGS metagenome assembly JAABUQ01 (sample SAMN10711888, study PRJNA513371) | rock metagenome | isolation source: Antarctica rocks | place: Antarctica: Victoria Land, Finger Mt nord | collected 2015-12-18 | reverse complement strand
GCGCCGATCGCCGCCGGGCCCGGGTTGCCCCGCGCCCCGCCGTCGACGTGGACGACGACCTTCACCGGCGCGGAGCGGAGCCTAGCCCGCGGCGGTGGAGGGGAGCTCGCCGGGAACGCGTGGGCGACGGCGGTCGCGGGTCTCGCGCTTGCCGCCCGGAGGGACGCCGCGCTCGCGCCGCTCCCCGTGGCGGCGGTCGACGATGACCTTCACGTTCGGGTCGTCCTCGTAGTAGCGGGTGAGCTTGTCGAGCAGCTCGGGAGCGAGCGCCTCGGGAACGACGCAGTAGATCATCGAGCGCTTCGCGCCGGCACGGCGGGGATCCTACTGGCCGTCCAGCGCCAGCGCCAGCGTGCCGTACTCGTCGGCGGCGACGTTGGCCACGCGGTCCTCGGCGGCCAGCTCGGAGAGCTCATAGCCCTGCTCGGACTGGCGGACGGTCGGGTGGTCGTCGGAGAGCTCGACCTCGTAGCGGTACCAGCAGAGCTCCCAGGCCACCGCGATGGAGACGAGGCTCGCCCGCTCGGTCGAGGGACGCGCGGCGACGGCCGGGGAGCCGAGCGAGCGCGCCACCCCCGCCACGGTGCGCGGGTGCTCGCTCGCGTTGAAGAGCTCGAGGGCGGCGGCGATCTTGTGCTCGGAGTCCGTGGGGACCGCGCGAACGCTGCGCCGCTCCCGGGGCGGCTGGGGGTCGGCGGGCGGCGTCGCGCGCTCGGGGGCAGGGCGGCCCTCGGGGTGGGGCTCAGACGCGCCGTTCCGGGGGGTGACCTCGGGCGACCGTCGCCGGGCACGAAGGCGGCCGAGCAGCGAGCGACCCCGTTCGCCGGGCGGAAGCGTCGAGCCCTCGAGGTGGACGTCCTCGCGCACCCATCCCTCGTGCTGGGCGCGCGAGGTGCACAGCTCGCACACCTGCCGGCGCGAGGCGCCCACCAGGTAGATGTGGGTTCGCTCTCCGCGCAGGACGGTGCGCCCGCAGACGTCGCAGTCGAGCTGCGCGTGGAGGGTGCGGACGTCGCGCGTGACCATGCGGTTGCGAGCCTAGCAGGGGCCTTGGGACCGCGCGGGAAGCGCGCACGGGCCTCGAGGACGCCTACGCGCGCACCGCGTGCCCCGGCTCGCGGGCCTGCTCGACGACGCGCGCGGAGAGGTGTCCGGGCACCTCCTCGTAGCGTGCGAGCTCCATGGTGAACTCACCCTGCCCCCCGGTGAGCGAGCGCAGGTCGGGCGCGTAGGAGAGCATCTCCGCCATCGGCACCTCGGCCTTGACCTCGGTCATGCCGCTCACCGGCTCCATCCCGAGCGGCCTTCCCCGGCGCGAGTTGAGATCGCCGATCACGTCGCCCACGGAGTCGTCGGGGACGGAGAGCGTCACCTGCATCACCGGCTCGAGCAGGACGGGCGCGGCCTGCTCGAGCGCCTGCCTCATGGCCTGCGCGCCGGCGAGCTTGAATGCCATCTCGGAGGAGTCGACCGTGTGGTAGGAGCCGTCGTAGAGCCGCACGCGCACGCCGCGGACCGGGTAGCCGGCCACCGTGCCCTCCCGCATGGCCTCGTGGACGCCCTTCTCGACGGCCGGGATGAACGAGGTCGGGATGACGCCGCCCTTGATCGCGTTGACGAAGAGGAAGTCGGTGCCGTCCTCGAGCGGCTCGACCTCGATGTGGCAGTCGCCGAACTGCCCGCGACCACCCGACTGCTTCTTGTGACGCCCGTGGGCCTTCGCCGGCTTGCGGATAGTCTCGCGGTACGGGACCCGCGGTGGCTTGAGCGTCACCTCCGCCCCGAAGCGCGAGCGCAGACGCTCGACGATGACCTCGACGTGCACCTGCGAGAGGCCGGCGACTATCTGCTCGCCGGTCTGCGGGTCGCGGTGCAGGTCGATCGTCGGGTCCTCCTCCTGCAGGCGGCGCAGCGCCGTGAAGACCTTGTCCTCGTCGCCCTTGTTCGCGGGCTCCATGGCGAAGGCCATCACCGGCGCGGGGAGGGAGATCGTCGGCATCGAGATGGGCTCGTCGCGGTCGGCGAGCCAGTCCCCGGCCCTCGTCTCCTTGAGCTTGGCCACCGCGCCGATGTCGCCCGGGCCGAACTCCTCGACGTGGCCCTGCTCGCGGCCGGCGAAGGTCAGGAGCTGGCCGATGCGCTCCTTGACATGGGCTCGCGTGTTCAGGACCGGCGTGTCGTGGCGCATGGTGCCCTGGTAGACGCGGAAGAGGTTGATCCTCCCGGCGAAGGGGTCGGCCCGGGTCTTGAAGACGTAGGCGAAGAGCTCGGCCGCCTCGTCGGGCTGGAGGGTGAGCTCCCCCACCTCGAGGCCACCGTGCTTGACCGGCGAGGGCAGGTCCTCGACGACCGCGTCGAGCAGGCGGTTGGTGGCGAGGTTGCGCGTCGCCACCCCACAGGTCACGGGGAACAGGCGCCCGTGGTTGGTGCCCTCCTTGAGCGCGCCGACGATCTCCTCGTGGGATATCTCCTCCCCGTCGAGGTAGCGCTCCATGAGGGCGTCCGAGCTCTCGGAGACCTCGTCCATGAGCTTCTCCCGGTACTCCTCGGCCTGCGCGAGGAGCGCGTCGGGGATGGGGATCTCGCGGCGGTTGCCGCGGCCGGCGCCCTCGTAGGCGTAGGCCTTCATGTCGATCAGGTCGACGACGCCGCGAACGTCCTGCTCGGAGCCGATCGGGATCTCCGTGGCCACCACGTGCGCCCCGAACGCTCCCTTGAGCGCCTCGAGCGTGCGGAAGAAGTCGGCCCGCTCGCGATCGAGCATGTTCACGAAGATCAGGCGGGCGAGGTCGAGCTCGGCGGCGCGCTGCCACAGCCGCGTGGTCGAGACCTCGACGCCCATCACTCCGTTCACGACGAAGATCGCCGACTCGCACACGCGCAGCGCGCCGAGCGCGTCGGCGACGAACGACGGCTCCCCGGGCGTGTCGATCAGGTTGACCTTGCGCTCCATCCACTCGAAGGAGGTGAGCGCGGCGGTGATCGAGGTCTGGCGCGCCTTCTCGTCGGGGTCGGCGTCGGAGACCGTGGTGCCGTCGGGCACGGAGCCCAGGCGACTCACCGCGCCCGCCTCGAAGAGCAACGCCTCGTGCAGCGAGGTCTTGCCGGTGCCCCGGTGCCCGACCAGGGCGACGTTGCGAATCCTGTCAGCGGCGGTGTGCATGCCTCGCTGCTCCTCTCCTCGGTGGCGGGCACCGCCGCCCGCGCGGACCGCCGGGCCGCCGGGCCGGGCGGTGAGAGCAGCGGTGAGGCGAGACTACCGCCCCGCACAACCCGCCGCAGGCGACGCCGCCGCCGCGGAGGGCGCTGCCGCGTGCCCCTAGACCTCCGCTTCCTCCCCCAACTGGGAGCGCAGCCGCAGCACGGCCTTGGTGTGGAGCTGGGAGACGCGCGACTCGGTCACCGCGAGAACGTCGCCGATCTCGCGAAGCGTCAGGTTCTCGTAGTAGTAGAGGGCGACGACGAGCTTCTCGCGTTCGGGCAGGCGGGCGATCGCGTCGGCCACGCGATCCTTGAGCTCGGTCGCGTCGATGAGCTGCTCGGGGTCGGGCGCGTCGGGGTCGTGGATCGTGTCGAGCAGCGAGATCTGGTCGCCGCTCGAGTCCGAGACCGTCCACATCTCGTCGAGCGCGGCGATCGTCGAGTTGGAGATCTGCAGGAGCGCGTCGTGGAAGTCGCCGACCTCCATCTCGAGCTCCTTGGCCATCTCCTCGTCGTTCGGAGCGCGGTGCAGCTTGTGCTCGAGCTTCGCGTTGGCGCGCTCGATCTCGCGGGCACGGGCGCGGACCGAGCGCGGGACCCAGTCCAACGAGCGCAGCTCGTCGATGATCGCGCCACGGATGCGTGGGATCGCGTAGGTCTCGAACTTGATCTCGCGCGCGAGGTCGAAGCGCTCGATCGCCGTGATCAGCCCGAGCAGGCCGTAGGAGATGAGGTCGGCCTCGTCGACGTGGGCGGGCAGCCCCGCGCTCATCCGGCCCGCGACGTACTTCACGAGCGGCGAGTAGGCGACGACGAGCCGCTCCCGAGCCCGGTCCTCTCCCGTCGCCTTGTAGCGGCGCCAGAGGTCCTTGAGCTCGATCGCTTTGACGTTCGTTTCCAGCACCGCCTCCTCGAGAACCGGCTCTGAGTCCTCAGGCCCGAGGGTGACTCCGGGTATAGGCAGATCGGAGCCGGGCGGACTCTACCCGAGTGTAGGTCTGCGTCGTGGATATCGAGGCGTGACCCAGGAGCTCCTGGATGGAGCGCAGGTCGGCTCCGCCCTCGAGCAGGTGGGTGGCGAAGGAGTGCCGAAGCGCGTGGGGGAAGACGCGCCCGGCCACGCCCGCCTCCCGCGCCCACGTTCGCAGGCGGCGGCGCACGTCGGAGGTGGAGAGGCGGCGTCCCGACTTGGAGAGGAAGAGCGCGGCCTGGGGAGCGGCGGGCTCGAGGGCGGGGCGCCCGAGGCGCACGTAGGCGTCGAGGGCCACGAGGGCGTGCTCCCCGGCGGGGACGATCCGCGTCTTTGCGCCCTTGCCCTCCACGCGCACCTCCTCGGCGTCGTAGCGCAGCGAGCCCACGTCGAGCGAGACGAGCTCCGCCGCGCGCAGACCGGCCGCGTAGGCGAGCTCGAAGAGCGCGCGATCGCGCAGCTCGAGCGGCGTGGTGGCCGGAATGCGGTCGAGCAGCGCGGCGACCTCGCCGGCCTTGAGGGCCCGCGGCAGCCGCTCGGCGCGCCGCGGGGCGGAGAGCAGGTCGGCCGGGTTCTGCGCCATCTCCCCGTGCTCGAGCAGGGTGCGGAAGAAGGAGCGCAGCGCCGCGAGCTTGCGCGCCACGGTCGAGGGGGCGCAGCCGCGCTCGGAGAGGCCAGCCAGGTAGCGGCGCAGGACGCGCGGGGTGACGGCCGGCGGGTCGTGGCCCTGCGCGCTCGCCCACGAGGCGAACTGGCCGAGGTCGGTCGCGTAGGCGCGTCGCGTCTTCTCCGCCGCGCCGCGACGAGCGGAGTCGGCGTCGAAGCGCGTGAGCGCCGACTGCCACGCCGGGCTCGGCCGAGGGGTAGCCTCAGGGACGGTGGGAGCGTTCTTCATCGACACCGAGCGCGGTCAGATCGCCACGCAGCACCAGCTCATCGCGGCCGGGATCGCTCCGCCCGACCTCCCGCCGCCGCGTCCGTGGTTCCGCATCCAGGGCACGGGCGACGCGAGCACGATGTGGTACGCGGTGATGCGCAAGCACACGAGGGGGATCTTCATCGGCGCTCTGGCTATTCGCCACCTGGACCACCATGCCTCTCTGCTGCGCAAGGGCTGGGTCGAGGTGCCCGTCGAGGAGATCGGCGCCGATCTCGCCGGCGCCTCACCGCCTGAGCCGGTTCAGGCGATGTAGATGAGCGACCCGTAGGGGACGCGACCGAACAGGTCGATCACGTCGGGGATCGCCATGCGGATGCAGCCGTGCGAGGCGGCGGAGCCGAGGGACCCCGTCTCCGCGGTGCCGTGGATGCCGGAGCCGCCCGTGATCCCGATCCAGCGCGCCTTGAGCGGGTCCTGGGGCCCGGGCGGGATGGTCTGGCCGGCGAGTGAGCCCGCCCAGGAGGAGGTGGGCACGTGCCAGACCGGATCGATCTGCTTGTCCTGGACGGGGTAGAGGCCGGCCGGCGTCTCGAGCCCCTGACGCCCCACGGCTATCGGATAGCTCTTGGCCAGCGTGAGGTGCTTGAAGAGGCGCAGGGTGAAGTTGGCACGGTCGATGGTGACCACGGTCGGGTACCGGCCGGCGAGCTGCGCCGTTGTGACCTTCGGGCGCAGCACCCGGGCGTGAACGCGGACTCGCCGAGCGCTCGCACCGGGGCGCTGCAACGCCGCTTGCACGTCCGCGCTCAAGCGCCGGCGGTCGACGGCGAGGCCCGTGCGCGACCTCACCTCGCCGAGCCCGCTGGCGGCGAAGGAGACGCGCGCGTCACGAGGGGCGCGGTCGAGCGTGCTGCCCACGGCGCGGACGAGCCGGCCGACCGCCGCCCTCGAGAAGGCGATCCGCGGCGGCACGCTGGCATCGAGGCGGCCTCCGCTGAGCCCCCGCTCGACCCGCGAGAAGATCGACCCGCCGCGGCTGCGGGAGAGCGCCTCGGCGACGGTCCCGTCGACGTCCACGCGAAGCTGCGCCTGACGGGGGGTCAGGGCGAAGCGGCGGTCACGGTAGGAGACCACGACGGAATGGCGCAGCGGCGCCACGAAGCGGTGCGTCAAGCGCTCGCGCGCCTGACGCTCACGCAGGCCACCGACGTCGATGCCCGCCACGCTCACGCCCTTGGCGATGACCCCGCGCTGGCCCTGGTCGTAGGCGTACACCCCCCCGGCCCCGCCGATGAGGACGAGCAGCACGACGGCGGCGAAGACGAAGGTTCGAGTGCGCACTGGAGGCAGGCCCGCATGACAGGATAGACGTTGCTCTCGGCGGGACGCTCCGGGACGCGTTCCTGGCACGCAGGCGCTTGCTCCGGGGCGCTAGCCGGAGGCCGGGCGACCGCGACGCTCGCGCGCACGGTCGATGGCCGCCAGCACCGTGCTGCGTCCCCGGTGCGCGGCCTCGTGGCGGCGCAGCTCCTCGAGGTCGCCGAGCTCGAGCGAGGGGAGGATCGCGATGACCTCGTCGGCCCGCAGGTCCTCGTAGGCGGCGAGCGCGCCGCGCGGCGCCTCGGCGCGCGGCGGCGCGGCGGCGGCCCCGCGCGTCGCCCCGTTGGCCTCCGGCTCCGAGGACTCGAGGGCGACGAGCGCCCGGCGCAGCTCCTCGAGCTGCTCGGGGGTCGGGCGCCACTCCGCGTCGCGTGCCGGCGCCTTGGCGCGCACGCTCGGGCTGCGGCGCAGGAACTCCTCCACCTCGCGCTCGTAGCGGTAGGGAGCGTTGGCCGCGCGCTTGAGCGGCTCCACCCGCTCATCGGCGCGGTAGGCGGCGATCGCCTCGCGCGTCGTGTAGCGAAAGCGGTAGCCGGCGGCCTTGAGCCGGCGGTTGTCGAGGCCGCGCCCGAAGCGGAGCTGGCGCGCCATCTCCGGCGGAAGCCTCAGCCCCGTGCGCCGCAGCCCGGCGATGGCCACGTCCGTGCCCCACGGCGGGAGGAGCGGGAGCGTCGTCCTGTCGAGCCCGTCGAGCACCTCGGAGAGCGCGAGCACGCCGTCCGCGGCGGCGTTGTAGACGCCCGGCAGGTCGTTGCGCACGACGTGCTCGAGGCAGGCGACGATGTCGTCCTCGTGGATGAACTGATAGCGCGGGTCGAAGCCGAGGATGGTCGGCACGACGGGCAGGCCGAAGAGCGCGGTGTGGGAGGTGCGCAGGCCGATGCCGATGCCGTTGGCGAAGCGCAGCACGGTCACGGAGACCTCGGGCCGCTGGACGGCGAAGTCGTGCACGGCCTTCTCCGCCTCCACGATGTCGTTCTCGATCGGCGTGCGCGGCGGGTGGGGGCGCTCCATGTCCTCCGTGAAGAACGCGGGGTCGTCCTGCTCGCAGCCGTACCAGTGGGCGGAGGACTTGAAGACGAACTTGCGCACGGGCGAGCTCTCCCCCGCGCAGGCGGCGAGGATGTTCATCGTGCCGATCACGTTGTTCTCGTGGGCTAGCTTGGAGGAGGTGGTCGCCGAGTCGACCACGAGACGGGTGTCGATCACCGTGTCAACCTCGGCGGCCTGCACGATCCGGCGGATCAGCGAGTGCTGGTTGCCCACCCGGACGAACTCGGTGCGCTCGAGCTCCACGCGCGGCTCCTGGGAGTCCACGCCGATGATCGCCTCCACGTCCGGCTCGCGCTCGAGCGCCTGGGCGAGTCGGCCGCCCCAGTAGGTCGAGAGCCCGGTGAGAAGGATGCGGCGGGAGTCCACGACGTCTACGCCCCTATCCCAGCCACACGCTCTCGCGCGCGGCGATCATCTCGTGCAGCTCGGACTGGATGAGCGCACGGACGTCGTTGGCGACGGTCTGGACGAGGCCCTTGTCCAGCCACGGCTCCTCCCCCATGTCGTCGGTGGGCACGGGCTCGAGGAAGCGGACGGTGAACTTGGCCGGCAGGTAGGCCGCCATCCCGAGCAACCCGAAGTGGGGGAAGGTCGGCGTGAGCGGGAAGTAGAGCAGCCCGGTGAGCCTCTGGAGCAGCTTGAGCTGCGCGAAGACCGGGGCGGCCTCCTCGGCGCCCACCACCGCGACGGGGACGATCGGGGCCCGGGCGCGCATGGCCGCCTCGACGAAGCCGCCGCGACCGAAGCGGCGCAGGCGGTAGCGGTCCTTGAGGGTCTTCTCGGTACCCTTGCGGCCCTCGGGGAAGACGAGGACGAGCTCACCTTCGTCGTGGAGCAGCCGGTGGACGTTGGCCGGGTGCGCCGCCACCCCGCCTATCTTCTGGATCAGCATCGAGAAGCCGGGATAGCCCTTGAAGAAGTGCTCCACGGTGAGGTGCACGGCCCGCGGGCGCGGATGCTCCTCCTTGATCGCCTTGACGATCATCGGCGCGTCGGGCGGCAGCGCACCGGCGTGGTTGGAGACGAGCAGGGCACCGCCGCGCGCGGGGACGTTCTCGACTCCCTCGACGCTCACACGGAACCAGTAGCGATAGAGGAACTCGGAGATCGTGCGGTCGAGGAAGCCCTCCACCCGCTCCGAGCGCCCCCAGTCGGTGAGGACTCGCTCGGGCTCGAGGCCGGGCAGGAAGGGGCGCAGATCGTCCTGCGCGGCGGGCAGGCGCGGAGCGTCGCGGCGACTCCCTCCGCCGAAGAGCTCGCCCGCCGGCCCCTCCTCCCGCAAGCTCGTGCGCCGCTCGGTGGCCACCGCCCGATTCTGCCAGGTTCTCAGCCCGGGCCGGCGCCCGGGCGCGTGGTCGCGGGCGTCCCCTCGAGCAGGGGCCGGAGGCGCTCGTCGAGCTCGGCCCAGGACCCCGCGCAGAGGATGTCCTCCTCCTCGCAGACGTCCCGGTTCCACGGGTGCGCGAGGGTCGCGGGCACGATCCCTACCTCGAGCGCCCGCTCGATGTTGCGCGGGGAGTCGTCGATGAGGATGTCGATCCCGACCTCGACGCAGCGGGGGATCTTGTCGTGGGAGCAGTAGAGCTCGTCGTAGGGAAGGCCGATCCGCTCGAGCCACGCGGCGGTCGCGACGTGGCAGCTCGCGGCGCGGTGGCTCGTGACGTGGATGAAGTGCCCCTCCGCGTGCCAGCGCGCCACCGTCTCCACCGCGTCGGGGTAGGGCTCGGCGCGGAGCACGTTCTCCTCGCGGTGGGTCTCCAGCACGAGGGCGCGCACCTGCTCGGGACGAAGCCGGTTGATCTCCCAGACGGTCTGATCCCCGTAGGAGAGCTCGACGCCGAAGCGGCGCCGGGCGGCGGCGGCGAAGCCGTCCCAGTAGTGGTGCAGGGTGGAGTCGATGTCGATGGCGATGCGCACGCTGTGGGTAGGGTAGTTGGCCCATGGGCGTCGCGACGCGGAGAACCCCGGCGGGCGGGCGCGACCGCTACGGGCCGCCGCCTCGCTCGGCCTGGCTCAGCATCGACTGGCGCGAGCACCAGCGGTGGGTGAGCGTGGAGGACGGCCCGCTGAACGTGATCGAGATGGGCTCGGGCCCGCCGCTCCTCTTCGTGCACGGGCTGGGGGGCTCGTGGACGAACTGGCTGGAGAACATCCCTCACTTAGCCCGCACGCATCGCGTGGTGGCGGTCGACCTGCCCGGCTTCGGCGCCTCGCCGCGCCCGCGCGGCGAGATCTCGATCACGGGCTACGGCAAGGTCCTCGACGAGCTCTGCGACGCGCTCGAGATCGAGCGCACGGCGGTGGTGGGCAACTCGATGGGTGGGTTCATCGGCGCGGAGCTCACGATCGCCTTCCCCACCCGCGTCGAGAAGCTCGTGCTGGTCTCGGCCGCCGGGATCTCGAGCGAGTCCCAGCGCCGGGAGCCGCTGCTCACCGCGACCAAGCGCACGGAGTTCGCGGCCGCCTGGTTCGCGACCCGCTCGGACGCGCTCGTGCGGCGGCCCCGACTGCGCCGACTGCTCGCCCAGCACGTGGTGCGCCATCCCGAGCGGTTGCCCGCACCGCTCATGGCCGAGCTCGTGCGCGGCGCGGGCACGCCGGGATTCGTCGACGCGCTCGACGCGCTGCTCGGCTACGAGATCCGTGAGCGGCTCGCCCGGATCGAGTGCCCGACCCTGATCGTGTGGGGAAGGAACGACTGGATCGTCCCCCCGCGCGACGCGAAGGAGTTCGAGCGGCTCATCCCTCGCTCGCGCCGGGTCATGCTCGACGACACCGGCCACGTCCCCATGCTCGAGCGCCCGGCGCGGTTCAACGCGCTTCTCGAGGAGTTCCTCGCGCAGTAGAGCGCGCGCTCAGGCGGTGATCGCGCCCTGCGAGGCGCTCGAGACGAGCTTCGCGTACTTGGCCAGGACGCCGGTGGGCGTGCCGTCCCCGAGTCCGTCCGCGCGCGCGGGGGGCTCGTAGTCGGCGAGGCGAGAGGCGATCTCCTCGTCGGAGAGGGCGACGTCGAGGCGGCGGGCGCCCACGTCGATCGTGATCTCGTCCCCGTCGCGGACCGCGGCGATTGGGCCGCCGCGCGCCGCCTCGGGCGCGACGTGCCCGGCCATGAACCCGTGGGTGGCGCCCGAGAAGCGCCCGTCGGTGATGAGCGCGACCTCCTCGCCGAGCCCCTCCCCGACCAGCGCGGCGGTGACCGCGAGCATCTCCCGCATCCCCGGCCCCCCGGCGGGGCCCTCGTTGCGGATGACCACCACGTCGCCCGGGCCGATCGCGCTCCGGGTCACGGCGGCCATCGCGTCCTCCTCGGACTCGAAGACCCGGGCCGGCCCGCTGTGCTCGCGGCGCTCGTGGCCGGCGAGCTTGACGACGCAGCCCTCGGGCGCGAGGTTGCCGCGGAGGATGGCCAGCCCACCCGTGGCCTTCAGGGGATCCGCGAGCGGACGCACGACCCGCTGGCCCTCGGCCTCCTCCGCCTCGCGGGCGTGCTCGCCGATCGTGCGGCCGGTGACCGTGGGGGCGTCCTCGTGCAGGAGCCCCGCCTCGCGCAGCCGCTTGAGCACGAGCGGCACTCCCCCGGCGCGGTAGAGGTCGACCGCCACGTACCGCCCGCCCGGCTTCAGGTCGCAGAGCAGCGGCGTGCGCTCGGAGATGCGGTCGAAGTCATCGACGGAGAGCTCGATCCCCGCCTCCCGGGCGACGGCGAGGAGGTGGAGCACCCCGTTGGTCGAGCCGCCGCTCGTGGCGATCGCGGCGATGGCGTTCTCGAGCGAGTCGCGCGTGATGATGTCGCTCGGGCGCTGCCCGCGGTGCAGGACGTCCATGACCAGGCGCCCGGCCTCCTCGGCCACCTCGGCCTTGCGCCCGTCCATGGCGGGGACCATCGCCGCACCGATCGGGGAGATGCCCATGACCTCGAAGGCCATCGCCATCGTGTTCGCCGTGAACTGGCCGCCGCAGGCGCCCGCGCCGGGTGACGCCGCCTCCTCGAGCGCGCGCAGCTCGTCGTCGCTCAGGCGCCCGGCGGCGTGGGCGCCCACCGCCTCGAAGACGTCCTGGATCGTGACGTCGTGGCCCGCGTAGGTGCCGGGGGCGATCGAGCCGCCGTAGAGCATCACCGAGGGGACGTTCAATCGCGCGAGCGCCATCACCGTCCCCGGGATAGTCTTGTCGCAGCCGCTGAGCGCGATCACCGCGTCGAAGAGGTGCCCGCGCCCCACCAGCTCGATGGAGTCCGCGATCACCTCGCGGGAGACGAGCGAGGTCTTCATCCCGCTCGTGCCCATCGTGATGCCGTCGGAGATCGCCACGGTGTTCAGCTCCATCGGCGTGCCGCCGGCCGCCCGTATGCCTTCCTTGACCCGGGCGGCGAGCGCCCGCAGGTGGAAGTTGCACGGCATGGTCTCGATCCAGGTCGAGGCGACGCCGACGAGGGGTCGCGAGAGGGCCTCGGCGTCGAAGCCGATCCCGTGGAGGTAGGAGCGGGCGGCGGCTCGGGCGGGGCCCTCGGTGAGGGCGCGCGAGCGGTGCTTGGGATCGAGGGAGCCGTTCTCGGTCATGCTGGGCCACCATACCGGCCGGCCGGCGAGCGCCCTCCGCGCTGCGGGCGTGGGAGCGGGTCGCGCTCAGGGCAGCGGGACGCTGCCGCCCGAGGCCGAGCGGCGCTCGAGGCGGGCGCGCTCGCGCTCCCACTGGCCCAGGCGCCAGAGGTCGCGCTTGACGAGCTTGGGATCGACCTGCCGGCCGGGGAGGTGGAGGTTCGCGGTGCCGATGAGGCGCCGCTCGTCGCCGGTGAGCGCCATCCACTTGGCCAGGACGTCGTCGGAGTCGGGCAGCCGGGCGCTGCCGTAGGGACGGGTGTCGTCGGGGAACTCGACGCAGTACTCGTTCAGCAGCCGGTGAGTCTGGGGAAGGTAGGCGACGATGGGCTTGTGGGGGTAGATCAGGTAGGCGTAGGGCGCTCCGCCCGTGCCCGTCTGACGGTCGGGGCCGTCGGCCTGCATCCCCCACACGCGGACGAAGCCGAGGTCGCGGTACATCCCCCACTCCTCCTCGCCCACGCACGAGCGCAGAAGCGCGCGGGCGCGCTGCTCGGCGCGAAGCTCGCGGCCGGGATCGTAGCCGATCGTCGGGGCGCGCCGGCGACGGGCGCGGCGGCGGTCGAGCGCCTCCTCGACCCGCGGGAGCATGACCTCGGAGAGCAGCGCGATGACGACGATGAGCGTGGCGCCGAGTGCGAGCAGCATGCGCCCGGGCCCGGAGGTCAGCGGCCGCCGGCGGCGCGCGGGAAGAAGATCACGCGCTCGGCGTCGCGGGGGACGTCTTGAAAGGAACGGGCGATCTGGGCCTGGCGCCGACCGGCCGGGCCGCTGAGGGGAACCGCGGCCCACATTCCCTCGTCGAGCTGGCGGCGGAACTCCGCGATCAGCTCGAGCTCGTCCTCCCGCACCTCGACGTCACCCTCGGCCAGAAGCACCTCGCCGTGTCCCGGCTTCATCCGCAGGAGCCTCATGCCTCGATTATGCCAGAGGTGACCCCGAGCTCGCGTCGCCTCCGGGACGCGATATCGAGGACGTCCACCGGCCCGGCTCCGCGCCCCACGTCGCGCAGGCCACGGCGAACCGCCTCGCCGGCCAGCGCGCGCGCCGCCCGGGCCGCGGCGAGCGGGTCGGCGCCCAGCGCGAGATGGGCGGCGAGCGCGGAGGAGTGGGTGCACCCGGATCCGTGGGCGGCGCCGTCGGGATGACGC
>JAABUQ010009409.1_pt1 | contig 13234 bp, 10 predicted proteins | sample 5560001 | NCBI WGS metagenome assembly JAABUQ01 (sample SAMN10711888, study PRJNA513371) | rock metagenome | isolation source: Antarctica rocks | place: Antarctica: Victoria Land, Finger Mt nord | collected 2015-12-18 | reverse complement strand
TCTAGGACTCGTTCGGCGATCCCATCACCCCCGGCGTGTCCACCGGCGTCGACGCCAGCGACCCCAACGACGCCGTACCGGATCTGGAAACCGATCCGGCCGTTTAAGATCTCGGCCACCGACCGCCCTGAAGTCATTCCTCAGGAAGTCGGCGAGTCGGTCACCCGCCGGCCACCTGTCTCAATAGATCGCGGAACCCACGGCGACGGACCGCCTTGACATCGCCCCTCAGGAGGTTGGCGGGTCGAGAGAACCGCTGGCTCGCCTGTCTCCATAGTTCACCTTGAGGGAATGGAACCCCGGGTCGCCCTCGGGTCGGCTCGCCCGCGTGGCCAACGCGCTGCCGAGCGAGCCGATCCCGACGGGGCCCCTTGTTCTGGGCATCAGGAATCAGGCGACGCGTTTTCCAGCACCCTTGCGGACGCCCCGGGTGAGCGGCCGGGGCCGGGTTTCCGGAACCGGAACGGCTTCGACCGTGGAATTCGACACCAGTCCCGACCGGCCACTTCTCCTCAGTGGCCCGTCACTACCAACGAGGCGACGCTCGATGAAAAACCGACACAAGTTCCGACCGGCCTTGGACGGATTGGAGGGCCGCCTGGCCCTCAGCGCAATGGCTGCTGGGGTCGTCCAACAAGGGGATTTCCAGGGCCAGTTCGGCGACCAAACCACCCCCGACGCCCCGGGCACCGGCGGCGAACGCATCGGCGAGGCTCCTGAGCGGATCGAAAGCCTCCAGCCCCAGAGCGGAGGGGTCCCGGTGACCGCCACCCGCGCGACACGCGGATCGAACGCCACCCCACACCGCCCGGCCCACCGGAACCCGCCCCCGCGAGGCCCCGTCGGCCTGCGCGGCGGCGGCGGCACCCACCGCGCCCCCGGCCGGCATCGTTGACGCCGACCCCCGCTCAACTTCCGAAGCCGACGACCCGCCCCAAGACTCGTTGACGACAGGGACGGGTCCCATCGTTTCGTTGCTCCCGAGATCGGGAAGCGGGGTGGGCAACGCCAGCGGGCCTGCCCACCCCGAACCGTCGACGCGGAAGTGGGCGGACCCGGACAGGAGGACCCGGGGCCGTTTTCCCGATCCTCGGGAATCGCCTCCGTTCCGTGCGAGATGCGATGCCAAGATCCCGATCGACCCACTCGGCGCACCTGGCTTAGATTCCAACCCGAAGGGCGTTGGGCTGGGCATTTCGCCAGGAGATCGCGGCGGAGGCAATGACGCGATCATGACGACCGAGACCGCCGCGATGTCGGTGGACATCGACGACCTCGCGCTGGCCGACACCGACTTCTTCGGTCTGCCGCGCCGCGGTCGCAACCGCGATCGCCGCACGGCCATCCGGTCGCAGGTGCGGCGGTTGACCGAGTTCCTGGACCGCCACGGCGCCCGTTGTACCTGGTTCGTCCCCGGCTACATCCTGGAAGCCTGCCCGGATGTCCTGGAGGACGCCTGCGACCGCGGCCACGAGTTCGCCTGCCACGGCCATCTTCATATCCCGGCGTATCGGCACACGCCCTCGTCGTTTGAGGACGACCTGGGGACCGCCGTGGGCCTCCTGCGGCGCGCGACCGGGGCGGTCCCGATCGGGTACCGGGCCCCCGGGTTCACGCTCTTGCCGGTCGCGGGCTGGGCCACCCCCATTTTGCAACGCCAAGGGTTCCGCTACTCCTCAAGCGTCCCGGCCCTGGCCGTGGGGCAGCACCGCTACCGGATGGCGGGCCCACGCCCCTTCCGCTGGCCGTGCGGGCTGACGGAGCTGCCGATCTCGACGCAGCGCGTCTGGGGCGTGCGGGTGCCGATCTGCGGGTCCGTCTACACGCGGCTGCTGCCTCACGCCCTGATCAAGTACGCCACCGCCAAGTATCGCCGCGAGTCGGCCCACCCGCTGTTCTACTACTGCCACCCTTTTGAGGCGTTTCCCGAGGCCGCGCCCTGCCCGGTCGTCCGCCGCAACTGGGGTTCGCGGCTCTATGCCGCCGGCCGTGGCGACTTCCTGGGGAAGCTGGAATGGATTCTCACCCAATTCACCTGCGTCCCCTATGCCGCCGTCGCGGCCAAGATCGACCACGACGACGCGACATGCGCCGTCGTCCCGACCAACCTGCCACGCTCGGCAGGGCACGGCGAGGCCCCTGGTCGCACCGACGGGCCTGCCTAGTCCCGTGCATCGCCGTTGAGGGTTCGGCCGGGCTCGTCAACGCGGATAGCCCCACGCCTGGAAGCTCCGCGACCACGCCTCCGCGACCCGCCGGCGCGTCGCGTCGTCCAGGGTCGGGTGGGGGTTCTTCTGATAGCCGGCGATCGTCGCCAGGTACGCCTCCAGCGCGGGGCGAGCCTCCTGGAAATCCCCCAGGGCCAGGCCGTCGTAGATCGCGCGGACCTGGCCGAGGCGGTCGCGCTCCAGGTCCTCGAAGGCGATCTCGACGAGCTGGCCGGGAGGGATCAACGAGCGGTCGGACGCATAGGCCTCGTCGATGGCGATATAAGTCCGCAAGACGGCGTCCACGTTGATCTCGCGAGGGCCACGGCGCAGGCGGAAGACCGGGCGCAGGGCCTTCAGGAGGCCCAAGGTCGAAACGAAGACGGCGTAGGGGTCGCGCCTGATGTGGACGAACCGGGCGTCGGGGAAGAGCGACAGCAGCAGGCGGACCCTCGCGGTGTGCGGAGGGGATTTCAAGAGCAGCGTGCGGCCCGACCCCGCCTTGAGCGTCAGCGCCTTCAGGAACCAGGAATACGCGGCCGACCACGCGGCGACCTCGGCGGGGTCGGCCTCGCGGAACGTCAACGTGCGGCCATAACCGGGGTCGCCGCCGGGGAAGCACCAGTCCATGTAGGGGGAAAGCCCCGTCATCACCAACGGGGCGATCTCGTCCTCCTGCACCCGGCGAGGAAGCATGAACGGCTCGACCAGCGGGGCCAGCCACGGCTCGGTGCCCAGGAACGTCCGCGGGTTGAACGCCTCGAAGCGAGTCGGCGAGGCGAACCGCCGGTCGAGCGACAGCAGCTCGTGCAGGTGCGTCGTGCCGCTCCGGTACTGCCCCAGAATGAAGACCGGAGCCACCACCGGCGTCGCCGCGACCGCGGCCCCGTATCGCCGCGCCACCGCCCGCGTGGCGACCGAATTCCAGAGGCTCATCCCCGTGATCCAGCCGGCCCTCGGCCAGCAGATCGGCGAGACCCGGAACCGCTCGCGACGCAACACGCGCAACCAGTCGCCAAAGGTCACGCCTTCCAGCGGGTGAACCAGCGTCGTCGCCAGCAACAAACGGAACAGGAAAAGGATCGCCAGCCCCCGTCGCGGCTCGGATCTGAGGCGGTTGCGAACGTCAAACTCTACAGAGAATAGGCGTTTTCCGTCGTCTGGCGAAGATGGGAAGAAAGTGCTGAGCAATGGACGCGTAACTCTTTTCGGCCGATCAAGCGACAGGATAAAGATTTAGGGAAAATCAAAAGTTTTCTTCATTTTTCCCAAGTTCTCTGCGCCGATCCGGGGAGTGGTCCCGATGGTGGCATTGGAGACGTCACTCGATTCTTCAACGCCCGCCCGAAGGGAGCCGACACCGATGGCCAGCCCCGCGCAGATTCAGGCCAACCAGGCCAACGCCCGCCGATCCACTGGGCCCCGGACGGACCAGGGCAAGGACGCCTCGCGCCGTAATGCCCTGACGCACGGGATGGCCGCCCGCACGCTGGTCCTCCCCGACGAGGAGGCCGAAGTGATCGCCGCGCGGATCGTCGCGTGGACGCCGGTGTGGGAGCCGCGGAACGCCTACGATTTCTGGCTGGTGGAGCAGGTGGTCGTCAGCAGCGTGCAGATCGAGCGCTGCCAGGCGCACGAGCATTCGCTGCGCACCCGCCAGGCCGCCCGCGCCGAGCGTTGCTGGGACCTCGACCGCGAATGCGACGCCGAAGACCTCGGCGCCTCCCTGGCGAAGGCGCCCGCGACCGTCGCGCGCAAGCTCCGCGGCACCAAGCAGGGCTGCGCCTGGTTGATCTCGCGCTGGACCGGGCTCGGGTGCATCCTGGAGGCGAAGGGCGGCTGGGACGAGGCCCAGACGCGGCTGGCGCTGGACCTTCTGGGCACCCCCAAGGAGCTGCGCGACGGCCCGACCCGCCTCGACGGCGACCGCCCGGCGCTGATCCGCGAGCAGGTCAGCGCGCTCCAGAAGGTGACGGTCGGAGCCCTGGACGAGCTCGACGCCCACGAGCGGGCCGACGCCCAGGTCGGCCTGGGCCGCGATACCGACAAGGCCATCGCGCTGGCCAGGCGCTATGAAGCCGCGTGCGTGCGTCGGATGCAATGGGCCCAGAAGCAGTTGCCGGCCAGCCGGTCCGCCCCGAGCCCGGTGCCGGTGGCCCCAGCACCACGGCCAGCGCCGGCGACGGTCGTGGCGCCCGTTCCGGTCGCCATACCCGAGGAAGAGTCGGAAGCGGCCGAGCTGGCCCTCCTGCGCGCGGAGTTCGAGGAAGATGACCGGATGATGGCGGCCCTGAACGTCGAGATGGACGCGATCTTCGCCGACGCGGCCACCCCCCCGAAGGCGACGGTCGCGCCGCGAGCGAACCGCAAGGCCCGTCGCGCCCTCCGCGCTCACGCTCGCGCCCGGAAGAATTGAATTCCTGCCGAACCGATCGAGAAACGACCAGTGCCACCGGGAGGGGCTCGCCTCCCCATGCGCCGACGCGCCGATTTTTGGGAGAATCGACGCGGGAAACCGGCATTCCGCCGCCTCCCTGGCCGGCGAGGCGACGACTCGGGCTGAACCGCGCCGCGGAAGAGGAGCGTCGCGGGGGCGTTCGACCAACCGGGGCAGGGCGTGCGGAACGAAGCCAATTCCCGAGGACTCGGGTCGGGGTTGACCGGCATGGGGAGACGGGCTAGCCTGCCGCGCCGGGAGGGGAGGAGGGGCCCGCGGGGCAAGCCCTCGCGTCCGCCCGAGGCCGAAAGGCAAGGAGGGGCCCGTACCATGCGTCGGATCATGCTGGGGATCGCCTTGGTCGCCGCCGGCGCGGTGATGGACGGGTGCTCGACGATCGCGCCGATGGCGCCACTGCACGGGGATGTCAGCTATGGCTATCGCGCTGGTGCGGCCTCGCAGGGGTTCCCACGCGCCCCGGCGGAAGTCCAGCAAGCGGCGCTGGATGCGATGGCGGATATGAGCATCCACTCCGTCCGCGTGTCGCCCGACGAGGGGGGCGTCACCCTCTCGGGCACGACCGCCGACGGCCAGGGGGCGAGCGTCTCGATCAAGAAGCGGGGGGCGTTCGCCTCGGCGATCGTCCGCATCGGCTGGTTCGGGAACGAGGCGCTGTCGCGTGCCGTCCTGGACCGGATCGGCATCCGCCTGGGGACGTTACCCCCCGAGGCGATCCCCGCCGAGCCGCCGGCTCAGAGCCGCACCCCGATCTTCTCCAGCAGGACCGTGCCCGACCCGGTCATGATTCACGAGATGACCGAGGCCGCGCCTCGCGACTGACCGGATCGGCCTGGCCGTTCGCGGGCGGAAATCAGTCGAGGGCGGACCTTGCGTCGCACGCGAGGCCCGCCCTCTTCCGCTCGTGACCGGCGAGTCGTCCCTTCAGCCTCCGGAAGGTCGCCCCCAGGGGCTGGGCGGACACGGTCGCGTGCTCCCCCGGCATCCTTGCCGGATCAAGCACGAAGGCCGTGCGGTCATATGGACGGGGACCAGGCGACGGCCAAGGCCGCCATCCCATTCCCCATCGGCGCGGATCGAACCGGCCGGAGCCATCCTGGGGCCGGAAATCGAACCGTCAAATTCGGAGGGCGATCGATCGAACCAGGGCCGAGGTGGGGTTTCTCCTCGGCGGGGGAGAGGAATCTTCCCCCTTGAGGAGGGGGACGAACCGTTCCGATGTGCATCCTGCCTCATGGATGGTCGCACCCGGAAGACGAGGGCCAAAATACGTCACCGACGGGTTGCCGTCAACCCTGCGCTGCCTGCTTTTTTCGAGATTCACCGGCCCGGTTTCCTGCTTTAATAGAGGCGATGGACGGACCGCCACCGCTCAAATCCAAGGCGATCGGCAATCGCCACATCCGCCCCGGGGGGGCGAGCGTCAGCGGAGCCCCTGCGGGGCTCACAAAGACTTCCCCGAGTGCCGCTCAGATCAGAACCAGAGCGAGAACGCGAGCAGCCGCAGCCGTTTCCGGGGCGGGGGGAGGAGCTGCGTCAGCTCCTGCGAGGCGGCCATGTCGGGGAGGAAGAGCGTCCGGTCCAGCGCCTGCGCGACCGCCGGTGTGGGGATCGAGAGGGCGACCTCGCGGTTGTTCCGCAGGCTCAGCTCGTCGAAGTTGCCCGTGCCGAGGTAGCACCAGGCGCCGTCGACGGACATCGCCTTGACGTGCGTCATCGCCGGGTAGAGGTAGACCCGCACCCCGCCCCGCAGCAGGCGGTTCGCCGTCATGGTCTCGAACTTGTTCATGGTGTGGATGTTGCCCCGCAGGGTCAGCACCGCGCGGACGTCGACCCCCCTGGCCTTCGCGGCGACCAGCTTGCGGGTCAGGATCTCGTCGCTGAAGTAGGGGTTCTCCAGGAAGAGCGAGCGGCGGGCGTGGTCCGCGGCGTGGTAGACCGCCTCCTTCAACGAGCGCTCGTCGAGGTCCGTCCGCACCAGGCGGACCCTCGCGTTGGGCGTCACCGGCGGCGGGGCGGGCGCGGGGCCAGCGGGGGCGCCTCCTAGCTCCCGCCAGCGCTCGGTGAAGAGGTGGACATACGAGGCGACGACTGGCCCCTCAACCCGCACGCTGAAGTTCCGCCAACGGCGCCTGGCCGATTCCGTGAGGATCATGCCGCCGGTCCAGGCGACGCGGTCGTCGAAAACCGCCAGCTTGCGGTGATCGAAGCGGAAGAACGTGCCGGGCGGCTCGATCAGGGAGACGTTGGGCTCGGCCTTCAAGGCGTCCAGGAACGTGGGATGGCCCCTGGCGGCCTCGGGGTTGTGGATCAGGAACCCGGTTCGGTCCACCAGCAGGCGCACGCGTACCCCCTGGCGGGCGCGGGCGGCCAGGGCCGCGGCGACCTCGCGGCCGGTGGGGTCGTCCTGCCAGCCGTACATCATGAGGTCAATGCGGCCCCTGGCCGACGCGATCTCGCGGAGCAGCGCCTGGATCGCGGTCTCGCTATCGGGCAGGAAGGTCAGCCGCGTCTCGGTCAACGGCCCCCCCGCCCCGCCGCCGAGTTCACCGCCGGGTCCCTTCTCGTGGCCCTTGCGGCCAAGGTTCCCGAGCCGCGAGGGCGACGCCGGCCGCAGCTCGACGGCCCGCACCGACAACCGCTCGGTCAACCGGGAGGCGTTGAGCACGAAGGAACGGACCGGGGCCCTGGCGGTCGCGCGGCAACTGGCGCGCAGAACCTCGCGCACGACCTGCATCCACTGGAAGCGCTCGACGTCGGGGTCGTGCTCGAAGCTCGCCCCCGGCGGCTGCACCGCGTTGGCCGGGAGAGGCCGCTCCGAGGGCTTGCCACCCCAGGCGCGGGGTGCGCACGCCGCGAAGGCCAGGAGCAGGGCGAACCCTACCCCCAGGCGAAACGCCCCTGGGCCTCGTCCACATTCGTCCATGCGCGTCCCTCTCGCCCTCCTGGCGATGACCCCACCGGCAAGATCGGCCGCCGGGGCGGCGGACTTGAGGGAAACTTGGCGAAGTCTTGTCGCGGAGGGCAGGGCGATCTACGATCTCCTTCGGAGTCTTCTCCCGGCCGATCTTGCCGACCCCCTGCCCTATCCAAAGGACGGCCCGATGCGCCTGACGACGCCCTTCGCCTTCGTGGCAGCCCTGGCCTTGGCGTTCTCGGCGGCGAGGGCCGAGGGCCCCCCGGCGCTGGCGAGGTACATCCCGCGCGACGACCTGGTCGGGTATGCCGAGTTCGACGGCCTGGACGCCCACGCCGACGCCTGGAAGCGGACGGCCGCGGCCCAGATCCTGGGCGACACGACCACCGGCGCGATGCTGGAGGCGATCCTCGTGCAGGTCGCCGACCGGGCGCTGCCCGAGGCGTCGGGCGGGAAGCTCTCGGGCGACGAGTTCCGCATCCTGGTCGAGCACGGCCTGCGATCGGGCTTCGCCCTGGCGATCAACAAGGCGCCCGGCGCCCGCAAGCCGAGCTGCGTGGCCCTGGTGCTGCGGGGGGCGGCCCGGGGCGAGGTCCGGCCGATCCTCGACCGCATGCTCGCGGCGGCTTCCGAGGGCTCGACCGTACGCGTGGAGCCGGCGGCCGGCGGCCGGAGTTTGCATGTCGTGAAGGCGCCGAAGGGGACCGGCTGGGCCTGGTGGGTCCAGGGGGAGGACCTCGCCTTCAGCCTGGTCGCGGCCGAGGGCGCGACCGCGATGATCGAGGCGTTCGACGGCCGAAAACCCGACGCCCAGGGGCATCCGACCCGCGCCGCCCTGGCGGCGGTCGAGGACGGCTTCACGCCGATCGGGCTGGGCTTCTTCGACGCCTCGGCCCTTCCCCCATTGCCGCCCAAGGCGATCTTGCTGGGGATGGCCGGGGTCCGGCGGCTCGAATTCCGCTGGGGCCTCCAGGACGACGCCCTGATGACCGTCACCCGGCTGGTCGCCCCCGCGCCGAGGGCGGGAATCCTCGCCCTCTTCGACCAGCCGACCTTCGACGCTGACACCCTCCCGCCGATCCCCGCCGGTCAGGTCGGCCTGCTCGCCTTCTCGTCCGACCTGGTCAAGCTGCGGGACACCGCCGTCACGATCGCCGAGACGACCAACGCCGACGGCGGCGCGGGGTTGAAATCGGCCCTGGACGCCCTCGACCGGGCGATCGGCCACCCGCTCCGCGACGACCTGCTGAAGCACCTCGGGCCGAAGATGGCCGTGTACGTCGTGCCCGAGCGGATCACCGCGCCGACCAACCCGCTGACGGGGTTCGCCCAGGGGATGCTCCGCGTGACCAAGGGGGCTTGGATTGCCGAGGTCGACGACTCGGAAGCGGTGGGCGCGGTGCTCGACGACCTCATCAAGCAGGCCGAGGCGACCCTGAAGGCGCGGCCCGACGCCCCAAAGGCGTTGCCGGACTTCCGGGCCGTGAAGGGGCCCGACCGTGGATATGAGCTGAGGCTACCGCCGGGCACTTCGCCGCTGCCGGCGGGCATGGCGCCGACGATTGTCGTCGGCCGCAAGTATGCTGTGATCGGTACGACCCCCGCCGCGGCCCGCGCGGCCCTGGCGGCGGCGGCCCAGCCGGCCGCGAAGCCCGCCGGGGGCTCGGCGCTCGCGGTGGCGATGGCCCGCCTGCCCAAGGGGTTGACGTTCCTGAGCGTCTCCGACGCCCGCGAGTCGATCTTGCCGGAGGTGGTCGCCAACCTGCCCGCGCTCATCCAGATGACCAATCCGGGCGGCAGCCCCATCCCGTTCCCCGGCTCCTCCTTCATCGGGAGGAACCGGGTCGTTCCCGCGTTCCCGCTCAACATCGACCCCGACCTCCTGCCCCCGGCCGAGGCGATCCGCGAGCACCTCTTCCCGGCGACGTACGCCCTGGCCGTCGATAAGGCGGGCCTCCAGTTCGTCTCGCGCGAAGCCTTCCCGTCGCTGAACCCGACCACCCTGGCGCCGGTGGCCCTGGCGGTGTTGCTGCCGGCCGTCGAGGCCTCGCGGGCGGCGGCGAGGCGGTCGCAGTCGATCAACAACCTGAAGCAGATGGGCCTGGCCCTGCACAACCTCCACAGCACCGAGAACCACTTCCCGCCGCGGGCCAGCCGCGACCAGGACGGCAAGCCGCTGCTGAGCTGGCGGGTCGCGATCCTGCCCTTCATCGAGCAGAACGCCCTGTTCCAGGAGTTCAAGCAGGACGAGCCCTGGGACAGCCCCCACAACCAGGCGCTGCTGGAGCGGATGCCCGCGGTGTACGCCGTCCCGGGCGCCTCGGCCAAGCCGGGTGAGACCTTCTACCAGGGGTTCGCCGGCAAGGGCACCTTCTTCGACCCGGAGGTCAAGGAGGGCGTCACCCTCGCGGAGATCACCGACGGGACGAGCAACACCATCGCGGTCGTCGAGGCCCGGAAGGCGGTCCCCTGGACCAAGCCCGACGACGTGGAGTTCGACCCCGAGGCCAAGCCCGAGGGCGGGGACGACCCGCTGCTCGGACGCCTCGGCGGCCATTTCGCTGGCGGCTTCAATGCCCTCTTCGCCGACGGCTCCGTCCGGTTCCTCAGGCTGTCCATCTCCCCGCAAGTCCTGCGGGCGCTCATCACCCGGAACGGAGGGGAGGTCGTGTCGAGCGACTCGTTCTGACGGATCATGTCGCAACGGGGCATGCCGCGGTCATTCCGCGTCGTAGGCTGTGTACAGGGCGAAGACCTTCGCCTCGACCCGCCGGCATTCCTGGCCAACCTCCTCGTCGAGGAAGCCCGCGCCGAAATCGGGGGAGGTCCTCGCATACAGGCTGTGGCGATCGGTGTGGAACCTCGGCAACTCGCGGAAACGCAGGGCCTTGCGGGCCTTGTCATAGTCCTCGACCCGTTTTTTTTCCTCCGGGGTGTTGGGGAGGTATTCGCCGAACTTGTGCGTGATTCCCGAGAGCGCCTCCTCCTGCTTCCGGAGGGCGATCGCCGCCTTGTCGTTCTCGACGCGGAGCCGCTCGCGCTCCTCGACGCCCATCCTCGGAGCGAAGCGGAGCCGGATCTCGAAGGGCTCCTTCCAGGTGTGGCCCTTCACGTGCTCCCGGATCTCGTCCTGACCGCCGGGGGGGAGGTTGACGTTGTTGTAAAGCTCGACCTTGCGGTCCCGGCGCACCTTCAGAGTGTCGCCCTCGGCCGCCACGGTCCAGCCCTCGGGAACGACGGCCTTGACCCGCGCGGCTTCCTCGGCCGGGACGGCGGGCTTCGCGTCGGCGGGTGGGGCGGCCAGCAGGGCGACGCCCACGGACAAGGCGCGGATCAAGGCGTTCATCGCGGGTCCTCCGAACGAATGTGCCAATCCCGATCAATTCCCTGGTCGATTCACCGGCCGTCGCGTCCCGCCCCGCCCTTATCGTCCGAGCATCGCAATCAGGACAAGCAGGGCGATCCCGAGGACGACGCCAAAGCCGGTGTAGAGGAGGATCCCGGTGGTGTTCGACCCGCCGGTCTTGCCGTTGTACTTCGTGCCGCGGTTGGGGCACTTCACGTGCGTCAGGAGCTTTGGCCCCAGGAGGCCGCCCCACCAGGTGAAGCCCAGGAGGCTCGCGCCAACCGAGCCGCGGTCGGGGCAGGGCTGGTAGTCGGTCCGCACCGGCGCATTCGGCTTCGGCATGGGCGTCGCTCCGGGAGGCCTGGCTGGGATAGCGGGTCAATCCCCCTCGATCGGCTTCTGGAAGTACAGTTTCAGGTAGCTCTCGTACCGCCCCTCGGAGATCTGCCCCGAGCGGGCGGCGTCCTTGACGGCGCAGTCATATTCGTGGGTGTGCGAGCAGTCGGGGAACTTGCACTTGGGGATATACGGGCGGAACTCGATGAAGTAGCCCTCGATCTCCGCGGGCTCGACGTCCCAGAGCTCGAACTGGCGGAGGCCGGGGGTGTCGACGACGTAGCCGCCGGAGGCCAGGCCGATCAGCTCGGCGTGGGTGGTGGTGTGCGTCCCCTTGGACCAGCCGGAGACTTCCTTCACCCGCAGGTTCAGGCCCGGCTGGATCGCGTTGAGCAGCGAGCTCTTGCCCACGCCGCTCTGGCCCGAGAAGGCCGTCGCTCCGGTGGCCAGGACCTCGCGCAGGCGGGAGACCCCCCGACCGTCGGCGGCGGAGGTCGGGATGGTCTCGTAGCCGAGCTGGGAGTACAGGCCGATGACCCACTGGTATTCGGTCAGATCCACGAGGTCCGACTTGTTCAGGACGATGATCGGCCGGACGCCCCCCTTCTCCGCCGAGATCAGGTAGCGGTCGACCAGCGGCAGCTTCAGCCCCGGCTCCTTCAGGGCCGAGACGATCAGGAGCCGGTCGACGTTGGAAACGATGACGTGCTCACGGTGGCGGTATCCCCGGGTGATCGTCCCCACGCGCGAGCCGACCTTCTCGATGAGCCCGTGGCCGTCGCCCGCCGGTCGGAACCAGACGCGGTCGCCGACGGCCACGACGTTGCGGCCGTCGATGGCCAGGGTCTTGAGGATGCGTCGGACGCCGCAGCGGACCTCGCGGCCGTCCCCCTCGTCGCGGACGACCGACTCCAGGCCATGCACCCGCAGCACGCGGCCGGGTCGGCATTCGGCGAGGTCCACCGCCAGCATGGCCGAGGGTCCGTCGCCCTCGTTGGCGGCGGTTTCCCCCTCGGCGGCGACCTCGTGCATGACGGTCCGGTGCCGCGACAGGTCGCCCTTGGCGCGCACGCGCTCGGCCGACGCCCCGTCGTTGCTGGCCGCGGCGTCTCCGCGGTACGCCTGCGTCAGGTCGTTGGCCCGGGTCCGCTTCTGGCGGTTCTTCTTGAACGCGACCCGGACTTTCTTCTTCTTGGCCACGGCCGCCCGCCCGCTCGTTTGTCGACCCCTTCGCGCCCGCCGTCCCCACCCCCCGAGGCTACGGGGGGCCGCCCGCTGGTGTCAAATCTTTCCCCCGATAGGCGAATGGCGGATGGCAGATCCCGACCGGAGGCGACGAGCCAGGAGGGCCGCTCCGCGCCGTCCTGCCGTCTGTCCTCCGCGCGCCGGCGGTGGGAGTGTTGCCTGCCTGCGACTTCGCGCGTGCGGCCCGCCAGCCTTCCGGGCTCTGCCAAATCCTTGACGTTCGGCGCATCAGTTGGGGATAATCCACCGATCCAGGGGGGCGATAGCGGGCGAGAAGGCGTAACCAATCACGCCCCGTCGGCCGCCTATTCCCCTGAGTACCGGGCATTAGACGCCCTACCGGCCGTCTAATAGTAGTTAGGCCGACCGTCGCCGGTGGCTTGCGTCCGCTCGACGCCGCTACGCTGGGATCCCAGCGTAGCGGCGGCTGCGGCCCCCTATCTCGGTCGTCGTCGGCGGCCTAACGACCGGCTAGGCCGACCGGATACGGCGGCCTAACCCATGCGGAGTTGAAGCCCCCCGCCGGGGGGGCCTCCGGGGGCGCGGGAGGCCACCGGGCGGGCGGCTTAACTCCCCATTAGGCGGCCTGAATCCATCGGCGTGCGGGCATGCCAAGATTCCGCTTGCCTCTGCGCCGGTGGGGCGCGATCCTCAGTCGGCGGCTTCTGGTGGCGCGCCGCATCGGCGCAAAGCAGCCGTCGCGCGGTGATGGCGTGAGGCTGCTCTTC
>JAABUQ010009408.1_pt1 | contig 13234 bp, 14 predicted proteins | sample 5560001 | NCBI WGS metagenome assembly JAABUQ01 (sample SAMN10711888, study PRJNA513371) | rock metagenome | isolation source: Antarctica rocks | place: Antarctica: Victoria Land, Finger Mt nord | collected 2015-12-18 | reverse complement strand
CTTCAATTTGTTAGGGTACAATATCACCTCTGTGACATCTCACAGCGGTTTTTTGTCCTTCACCCAAGGTGCTTATTAATACACTTTTATTCTCGCTTATCTTTCCCGCCTTACGTTAGTAGCCAGTAGCCATGAATCGCTGCTTGTTCAATGAATAATGCTTCAACTTGCTCAAATAGAGGATTTAGCCAAATTGTTGTCACTCCCATGTTCTTTAAGTAGTCTAGCTTCTCAATAACCCCCTGCAAATCTCCACCCCAATATTTGCCCCAATCTTTCTGCTCTGGGTCGAAAAGTTGCGGATTTGGGCCTTCGCTGTTCCCAGGATCGCCATCATAAAATCGGTCAACCACGATGAAGTAAATAGTTTCTTGACGAAATTCAACGTCTCTGCTGTAAAGGAACTCTAAGTCAATTTCGCTATCGTGTTCATGTGATATTAGAGATTGAACTTTTGCTGCTGGTTGGTCAACTTCGTATTGAGCTGATGAAGCTTGAGATGGAGGGGTAGATACCATAGTTTTTACTACTTTAGATAGATGCAAGCTTTGTTTAATTTTGCCTAGAGTAACAGTCTTGAAGATTGTCTAGTTAAATATATAACCCTAAATAATTTGTAGAAGGCTCAGTAGCGCAGGCAGAAAAGCCTGCCGCACTAGCAGCCCATGTCGCCTATACCACAAGTACAGAGAGCTTGTCCGTTCAAACTTCTGGCCTGCACTACAGATTGATTGCTTAAATCATTTAGGATTGCTATACGTTGAAAATTTTACAGTTTGTGTTAAATTTTGTATAGCGGTGAGCTAAGAATTTAGTTGTGACTCAAAAAAGTGGGTTGGAACATCGACCCCGAAAGCAATTTGCTCAACACTGGCTGAAAAGTGACAAGGTGCTGAATCAAATAATTCGAGCAGCTCAAGTTACCGAGTGCGATCGCGTCCTAGAAATTGGACCTGGAACTGGGACTCTAACTCGCCGTCTATTACCCCTCGCCCAGTCTGTTGTTGCTGTCGAAATTGACCGGGATTTATGCCAGTTGCTGACTAAACAACTAAGGCAATTTGGGGCAGGCACAAGACCTGCCCCTACGGGGAATTTTTTACTCCTGCAAGGGGATATTTTGTCGCTTGATTTGGCATCCCAGCTAGATTCGTTTCCGGCTTTTCAGAAGCAAAATAAAGTCGTTGCTAACATTCCCTACAACATCACGGGGCCGATTCTGGAAAAACTATTAGGCAAGATCTCCAACCCAGTTGCTGAACCATTTGATTTGATCGTGCTGCTAGTACAAAAAGAAGTAGCAGAACGGCTTTATGCTCAACCGGGCTCAAAAGCTTTTGGAGCGCTATCTGTGCGGGTACAGTATTTGGCTGAGTGTGAGTTGGTCTGTCCAGTGCCAGCAGGAAATTTCTATCCACCACCTAAGGTAGATTCAGCTGTGGTGCGGCTGCACCCCCGACGGATGGAACCACCAGCACTTGACCCTCAACACCTAGAAACTTTGGTTAAGGTTGGCTTTGCCGCTAAACGTAAAATGTTACGAAATAATTTGAAAGGAATAGTAGATCGCGATTGCCTCACCCACTTACTGGAACAATTAGAGGTAAACCCCCAAGCTCGCGCCGAAGATCTAAGCGTAGCGCAGTGGGTAGCCTTGAGTAATAAGTTATGCGTTCCTACTCTTTAATTGCCCCAGCAAAAATCAATCTGTATCTAGAAATTCTTGGTGCTCGTCCGGATGGCTATCATGAGCTAGCAATGGTGCTGCAAAGCATCGATTTAGCGGACCAAATAGATTTGCACCCGATTAGCACCGATACCTTTCGCGTCCGTTGCGATCATCCTCAAGTGCCGCGAGACAAAAGTAATCTGGCAGTCCGTGCGGCTCAACTAATGGCAGCGCAATTCCCCAAAGCCTTTGCCCAGTATGGTGGGGTAGAAATCACCATCCACAAGCGCATTCCCATAGCCGCTGGATTAGCTGGGGGGTCTACAGATGCAGCAGCGGTTTTGGTGGGAATAGATTTGCTGTGGAAGTTAGGACTAACCCAATCGGAATTACAGGAACTGGGAGCTCAGTTGGGTTCAGATGTGCCTTTTTGTGTGGTGGGTGGAACAGCGATCGCAACTGCGCGAGGTGACCAACTGTCTCCTTTACCTAGTTTGGAGCAAATCTATGTAGTGTTAGCAAAATACCGTAGCCTCCATGTTTCTACGGCTTGGGCCTATCAAACCTATCGGCAGCAGTTTGGTGGTTCTTACGTTAATGATAAGCAGGGTTTAATTTCTCGCGCTCATGCAGTACATTCTGGACCAATAGTGAGGGCAATTAACAATAAAGATATAGTGCAAATTGGTCAACGGCTCCACAATGATTTAGAACGGGTGGTGTTGCCAACGTATCCGCAAGTGCTGCAACTGCGGGAGGCGTTTCAGCGCAATGGTGTTTTAGGGACAATGATGTCAGGTTCTGGCCCCACAGTGTTTGCGCTTTGTGAGTCTTATGCTCAGGCACAACAGCTCCAGGAGAAGGTAAAGGCTGCCTTTCCTGACTCGGACTTAGACCTTTGGGTGACTCGCCTATCCAATACAGGTATCCAGGTGGCTTCTCGTTGAATTATGAACAACCCAAAACCAACTGAAAATTCAAATGTCTCCTCGACTGACACTGCTCAGTCGCCGCCGACTCCTTTACGTTGTTTAAGTGGGGCGCTAATTGCTGGAGGAATTGCGATCGCGCTCTACTACTTGACAGCATCAATTGCTCAGACTTTTGCCGCCAAGCCTATCCACTCTGACAATCCCATGGTTGTGAATATTGCCTCTGCTGTTCGTACCCTCGTTGTAGGAATGAGTGCACTAGCAACTGGAATATTTGGCTTATTGACGCTCGGTCTGGTGGCTCTCGCTGTTCAACTCCTGTTTCAACAGTTGACAAAACGAGCTGCTCCTCCGACCGACAATTAGCACTCCCTGCCTCATACCAAGTTGCAATCACTCGTACAAACCGGAGAGGGGAGAGTCACCCCATCAATTGATTTCTTACAGCAGAACGTAACTTAGTATCACTTTTCTCCTGCTTTGCAATTCTTATTTTTATCCTAACTTTTCCTTACAGCTTCCCCAACTTTTCCACAGGACAGTCCAAGCTTTTCCACAGAAATATTGAGGTTTTCCACAAGCGGTTACGGCAGGCGACGGTTTTACAGTTGGGCTGTGGATTGTTTGCTGGTAAATTGAGGCGTTCAAAACCACGGAGATATTATAAAGATATGTAACGGGGATCAAGTTGAAACACTGATTGTTTCGTATACCTTGTTTCTGTACTCAGAGAGTTGTAACATTTCGCAGCATTGACAACACTACCCCCTCTTGCCGCACAATGATGCGACTTGCTTCTTAAGTAGCGTTAACCGTCCGCTAGTGGTGGGGAAAACGGGTAGAGATGTTGCAGCTTTGTCTTCGAGAGAGAGTTTAACGGTTGTAACACCTGTATTCGGCTAACTGAAAGTAAGGTTGTGTCCATTTACCCTGATCCAAGAGGTTTTGAATGAAGGCAAACGTTAGTATCCTGACCGAAATCCCTGAAGAACTGCACGAATCGCTCAAAAGCTACTTAGAAACCCATCCCGACTGGGATCAAGACCGAGTGTTTACAGCAGCGCTATCGCTGTTTTTACTCCAAAATGGCAATGGGGATCGCCGTGCAGCCCGAGTATATTTAGAGACTCTGTTCCATCGCTGCTAAATATTAATCTATGCGACCAATTCAGAAAGGGAAGTTAAAGGTGCTGAATACCCTGATTGTGAGTGCCACTTCCTTATTGGCCTAACTGTAGGTACGGCTCTACAGGGGGTAATGCAAATTGCGAATTAGTATGGACCCCCAGCAAATCAGTCTGTCTGCTGCCCTCTAGCAAATTACTAAGACCACAACGGGCGTGGAGCTAGAGTGTTGGGTGTGGAGATTTCCTACACCCACGCGTCTTCCTCAGCCAGCCACAGGCAAGGCTTCGGTACTGTGAGCTCAGCTTAACGAAATGGGCACCGGAGCTGCTAGTTAGGAAAATTTGTATTTTTAACCCCTAGCCCTTTACTACTTAGGTTGTGTTGGAGCGCTAAGTTTGACTAGGAGCTTCAAACTTATAGCCAACGCCGCGCACAGTCTGAATTAAGACTGGCTGGTTCACGTCGATTTCAATTTTCTTACGAATTTGACCAATATGAACATCTACAACTCGCTGGTCTCCCACGTATTCATAGTCCCAGACCTCTTGAATTAGCTCCGAACGTCGCCAAACTCGACCTGGATGGCTCGCTAAAAAACGCAGCAGATCAAACTCGAGAGCTGTTAAGGCTATCAACTGGTCGTTGAGCCGCACCTCTCGCCGCTCCGGATCAATCACCAGTTTTTCAAAGGTCAAACGCTGCTTTTCTGCCGTAGTAACGAGCCGCTGACGCCTCAAGATGGCTCCTACCCGGACTTCCAATTCTCCTAGACTAAATGGCTTAGTGAGATAATCGTCAGCACCTTTAGAAAAGCCCCGGATCTTGTCTGCTTCGTCAGCACGGCTAGTTAGCATGAGTACGAAGACACTAGTACGACTCTGCATCTCTTGGCAGAGGTTGTAGCCAATTGCGTCTGGTAAATTCACATCTAGAATTACCAGGTCTGGATTAAATCGCTCAAACACCGCCAGGGCTGTCTTACCGTCTTCGGCAGACTCGACCTGATAGTTTTGCTTGCTCAAAAAGCGCTGGATTAAATTCCGAATCGAGGGATCGTCATCAACAACGAGAATCTTGGTGAGAGCCATTGCCATCACTTTGTACAACAAAGAGTGAGGATTAACAGGCGTACGGGGAACTGGGCGGTAGTGGTGTAGATTCTATTACCTCCAATGCTAAAAAAATAGATTCCTGACTACCCCGATAATAGTGTAATCAGCATTTGAGAAAATTATCGGTATTCCCTACCGCCTGGACGCCAGTTCTACGGAGTGCGCTTGTGTGCAGCACCCCTTACACTGAGTCCTTAACATATGTTAGAGTATTTATGGGTAACGGTAGTTGGTCGTAAGATTGCCCCAATCATAACTCTGGTAGGGCAAGAGGCTCAAATAAATAAGTCATTTCGACCAACGTAGCACTTAAATTTGTTGTATCTTCTCTACTGGCTGCCTCTAACTGAAGGTAAGGCTAGAAAACCACATGAGCGAGCAAAATCCCTACGAAAAACTTGGGGTAACAGAAGAATCTACATTTGATGAAATTCAGGACGCTCGCAGTCGATTACTGCACCAGTGTAGTGGCGACATGAAGGCTTTAGAGGTGATTGAAGCGGCCTACGATACAATCCTGATGGAGCGCCTAAGGATGCGCCAGGAGGGTAAAATCAAAGTACCGGAAGGCATCAGGTTTGCGGAGCGCCTATCCCAAGCGCCTCCCAAAGAGAGCCAAGTCCCGACTAAAAAGGCACCTGTATGGCTACAACGGCTACTTGATAGGCCCAGCTTGACAGACGTCATGTTGCCTGGTGGGTTGTTCCTAGGTTTGAGTGGAATTAGTATTTTCTATAAGGCTGGGGGTGCTCAGGTTTTACAGTTGGCCTTGGTAGTAGGGGTCGGATTAAGTCTTTACTTTCTTAATCGTAAGGAGGGAAAATTTGGTCGAGCGGTACTGCTGACGGTTTTAGGTCTGGTCATAGGCTTAATCGTGGGAGGGCTAATTAGTAGCTTGCTTCTACCGCAAATAAGCATGGTTGCTCTAACGGCTGAGCAGTTCTCTACCGTGTTGACGTTTTTCTTGCTTTGGCTGATTAGTAGCCTTCTGCGCTAATGTTTTGATTTGAACCGCCTAAGACGCGGAGAACACAGAGAGGAGAATCACTAATTGTCTTCCCCTCTCTCCATCTCTCAACCGCGAGGGTACTTCCACCATAGACGAGCGCAGCGATGTTTTGGTGGGAGGGGAATCGCGGACAGGATCTTTGAAACAACATGGAGTCTGATAAATTTGATACATTCAAGCCCGGTTTATGCGTTATAATTAATACATCTGAGCAGTGGCGGTAATACGCGGCGAGGATACAAACTGAACCTTGACAATTGATCGGGCGTTGCATCCAGAAATTGAGACTTTTGTTTCATACGTTGGGTGCGTAAAATCAATTACGTAATGGTTGTACATACTTTTTGGTACTTGTACAAAATACCGGGGGACTTCTGGTATCAGACTGTGGAGGGTACTTGAGCTGGACACTTGGACTTGTCGGGTGTTGGGTGAGAGCCGAAGAAGCAGTAAGCTCCAAACCGTGAGGTGGAGAAGCCTCTACCATACCCGTAAGGGTTGGTGGAGGAGAACGTCACCTATTTCAAGCTGCCTCTTTTGATCTGTTCGCGTTCAATCGCTTCAAATAGGGCACGAAAGTTACCTTCACCGAAGCCACTTGCTTGGAATCGCCGCTCGATTAATTCAAAGAAAAAGGTTGGCTGTCCAAAGATAGGCTGAGTGAAAGTCTGTAGTAGCAAGGCTTGAGGAGTAGTTTCCTCCCAGTCAACCAAAATTTGCTGCTGCGCGATTTCCTGCAATTGTGTTGCCGATAACGGCAGTCCATGGCGTTGCTGTAACTGGGTGTAGTACGTGGAGGGGACTGAAAGCAAGGACAAACCATCGGAACGCAATTGCGCGATCGCCTGTACGATATTGGGTGTCTTTAGGGCAATGTGCTGAATTCCTGGTCCCCGGTTCACGTCCAAAAATTCCTGAATTTGGGAATTGGGTGAGGCTGATTCATTAATAGCCAATTGGACTCCACCGCTGCGAGAAACCATGACTTGGCTGTACAGGGCTGAGTGCTTTGTTTGAATTTTAAACGTCTGTTGGGCATGAAAGTCCAGAGCATTTTTGTACCAAGCAACAGCATGCTCTAAGTCACCAGATGCTACGTTTAACACTATATGGTCGATGCCGCTAAAGGTGCTGATTAAGGAAGGGAGGGGGATCTCGGCGTTCCCTCTCCCCATCTCTCCCTCTCCTCTGCTCTCGCCGTCACAACTTCTTTCTATCAGAGTATGAGTCAGAGAACCCCAAGCGGCAATTTTGCCCCACTTTAAGCATTCCTTACCCTGTTGATGTTGCTGGATAGATTGAAGAACTTTGACCCCATGAGCGCTCGCTCTAGTCATCACAGCTTCCAGATCCTGAACGCAAAAAGCTATGTCAGCGACACCAGACGGGTGCTGACTTAGAAACTGAGCTACTGGGCTGAGTGGCGTCAGCGGTGAAGACAGGACAAAGTAGACGGGACCACTTTTGACCACTTTGGTGCAGGTGTCAAAGCAGGTGACCTTTGCGCCTACCGCTTGAAAACCCAGATGGCTTACAAACCAGTCGCGTGACGCTCTAGCATTTTCTACATAAAAGTGAATGTGATCAATTTTCATAAACTCTGAAAATCCAGCTCTTAAGCAAGTCTTTTCCGTAGATTCTGCAGCGAGTTTTGGGGAGGCGTCCCAATTCGGCTGGATTTGCGGACACTCTATAAGCAAGAATCCGCTTCTGTTAGAAAAATAGGTGACTTTCTGGCTGAATGTTAATTTCCATCGGTACGGCTTGCACATCGGATGAAAGGGCATACACAATTGCATCGGCTGCAGTTTCAGTACTAAGCATTTTTTTCCGGTCTACCTTGAGCTGTACATTGTCCCAAAAAGGTGAATCTACCCCACCAAAGTAGAATAGCGTGAACTTGATGCCGAAGCGCTTCAGTTCCTCTGCCATACACTTGCTGAAACCGACCACGCCAAACTTTGAGGCACAGTAAGCCGCTGCCATTGACATGGAGTGCTTCCCCAGAATTCCTACCACATTGCAAATGTGACCGGATTTGCGCTCTTGCATTAGCTCAGATGCCGCCTGAGTAGTGTAAAAGCTACCCTTCAGGTTCACATCCAGCATTGCGTCTAAATCAGCTGGCTCAATTTTGCTGTACTGCTTCATGACTCCCACCCCGGCTGCATTAACTAAAGCGTCAATTTGACCAAACTGGGTAACGGTCTTTTCCATCAGCAATTCGACCTGCCGCCGGTCAGTAATGTCTGTGGGAACTGTCAACACCTGCTCACTTACAGGTAACTGGGCTGCTAGGCTTAACAAGCTACTGCTATCTCTTGCTGCCAGCACTAGACGCGCCCCTAGTGGGTGCTAATTTGCGAGTTAAGGCTGAACCAATACCACCAGTTGCGCCAACAATCACAACAACTTTATCCCGCATAGCTTTTTACATTTCTTTACATCCTTTCCCATATTACTAGGTAAAGGGCTAGGGCTGAGCAACCGTGATCTCATATTCCTTGTCAGTCTTCTCCAGTTTGAACGTAGGACATAAATGTAAGAATTTAGTAAAACTAGAACCTAACTTCAATTTTTTTACAATTGAATTAGGAGTTTGTCCACTTGCTTTACGCAATCCTGTACCTAGCTTTGCCACAGATAATTTAGCTTTTGGAAAATTTCCTTGGTTCGCCTTAATAATTTCTATAAGAACCTTTTCTAATTCCTCTCTTGAATTAATACCGTTTGTAGTAAGTTCCACTTCTATGAGGGAGGTGATTTCGTCCTGTTGGAACAATGATGCTTTGTGGGAGCGACCTGCATTGAGTGTGAGATTGGCTCGCTCTTGGAAAAGGGTCGCAACCTTGGTCAACTTGCTCAAACGGTCAGTCATTGATTCCCGTTCTGCCTTCATTATCTCCTCAATTTTCTGAACATTCTGCACGACGAGTTCCACCCTCAACGCAATAGGACGGGGTGCTTTGTGGAGTTTTTTTTAGCAAAAGCGTCAGCCGAAACGACCTTCAACGTAGTCTCTGGTACGGGGATGGGTGGCAGCGCTGAAAATTTGGGCTGTAGGACCAAATTCAACCATCTGACCAATACGACTTTCATCAGTACTGAAAAAAGCGGTGTAATTAGAGATACGAGTAGCTTGCTGCATATTGTGAGTCACAATCACGATCGTCAGTTCTTGGCGCAGGGAGTGAATCAGTTCCTCAATCTTCATTGTAGAGATCGGGTCAAGGGCAGAGGCAGGCTCATCCATCAGCAAAACCTTGGGATTCACCGCTAACGCACGGGCAATACAAAGTCGCTGTTGTTGACCGCCAGAAATTCCCAAGGCAGACTTGTTCAAATTGTCTTTGACTTCATCCCAGAGAGCTGCACTTTTCAGTGCAGATTCCACGATCACATCTAGCTGCCCTTTTGCTTGACGACCTGCTATTCTGACGCCGTAGGCAACATTGTCGTAGATGCTAAGGGGGAAAGGGTTTGGCTTTTGGAATACCATACCAATCTGGCGACGCAACCGATTTAGGTTAACTCGACGGGAATAGATATCCTGACCAAAAAATTCCACCTTGCCTTCAACCCGTACCTTCCCCTCTAATTCACCGATCCGGTTAAGAGATTTAATAAAGGTGGATTTGCCACAGCCAGAAGGGCCAATAATCGCGGTTATCTGTCCCTGGTAAATATGCATTGAAATGGCTTCGATTGCCTTTTGGCTGCCGTAGTAGAAACTTAAACCTTTGACACGGAGGGCGGGAATTAAATCTTCTACCGCTCCTTCAATCGAGTTTACGGTCGGATTGTTATTAGCAGATGGCATGGTTAGCCCCTAATCTTTAAGCGTTTGCTGGTGACTAAGCGCGAGATCATACTGATGCACAAGACAAGACCAACTAAGACTAAAGAAGCAGTCCAAGCCATCTGATTTTGCTCAACAAAGGACGACTGGGCATAGTTATAAATTAATACGGATAGGGAAGGAGTTGGACTGAAAAATCCCTCTGGCCAATTTTGACTAAATAGAGCGGTAAATATGAGTGGGGCGGTTTCGCCAGCAGCGCGGGCTACAGCAAGTAAAATGCCTGTCGTGATTGCGGGTATGGCAGCGGTAACAACGATGCGAAAGGTCGTTTGGAGTCGGCTAGCTCCCAAGGCAGCGGAGGCGAGGCGTTGAGAAGTGGGAACGAGCTTCAAAGCTTGTTCCGTGGTAAGGGCGACAATGGGCAGCATGAGTATTGACAGGGCAAAACCGCCTGCCAAAGATGAGAATCCTTTAGTCGTAAGAACAATTACGCCATAGGCAAAGACGCCAACTACAATGGAAGGAACACCAGTAAGGATGGTAGTTAGAAAGCGCACTGTACTGGTGATCGCGGCTCCTTGACCAAACTCAGACAGAAAGATGCCGGTCATCACACCGAAGGGAATGCTCAAGAGGGAGGCAATTCCTACCATCATCAACGTACCAATGATGTCGTTAGCAAAGCCATTCGGTACACCTTGCATTCCCTCTGGGGCAGGCAAAGAGGTAAAAACTTCCCACTTTAAGTGGGGAATTCCCTGGTGCAGGATCTCAATCAAGATAGCGAAGAGAGGCAACAGAGCCAGAGCGGTGAGGGCAAATGTGACCACCGTCATGCCGACGTTGAAAAACGTCCGAGCTACAGGCAGTGGGCTGCATAGTTCTGCAGCAAGCGAGTTATCTCTTGGGGATTCTTGAGGAACCGGGTTGGCTGGTTTGGCTGTCATTATTTTAACCGCGTTGCCAACTGATGAACCGAACCATAATCACAGCGGCAATATTAACTAGCAGTGTGAGAGTAAACAAAATCAAGGCCAAATACATCAAAGCTCCTATATGCAGGCTCTCTAGCGCTTCCCCAAATTCATTTACCATTACAGATGGAATTGTGGAAGCTGCATCCAGCAACGAGAGACTGATTTGAGGTGTGTTACCAATCACCATTGTTACTGCCATAGTTTCCCCAAATGCACGTCCTAAAGCTAGGATTACGGCTCCTAAGATCCCCGAGGCCCCAGCGCTCAGTAGGACGCCAAAGATTGTCTCCCAGCGAGTTGCTCCCAAAGACATTGAGCCGCTCCGCAACTCATTAGGAATCGCTAGCAATACATCTCGACTAATAGCAGCCATTGTGGGCAAAATCATGATCGCTAGGATGACGCCAGCTGTCAGCACACTGTAGCCAGAGGTTTGTGTGCTAAACAGTGGAATCCAGCGGAAATATTGGTAGAGACCTTCTTGGATAGGCCGCAGAAAGGGAATCAACACAAAAATTCCCCAAAGACCAATGATGACACTGGGAATTGACGCGAGCAGCTCGACCACGAAAGCCAGAGGCGATCGCACCCAAAGTGGTAAAAAATCTTCACTGGCAACTAAAGCCACCGCTAGCCCCACTGGGACAGCTAGTACAAGAGCGATCACTGAACTTACCAACGTTCCATAGATATAGGGCAAAGCGCCAAAAGTCAGATTACCTACATTCCAATCTTGACCCCACAAAAATCCTAGCCCAAACTTCTGAATCGCTGGTTGAGCCTTCTGGAAAATCACCCAGCTCATCCAAAACAGCACTGCAACTGTACCAAAAGCAAAACTACGCACTAGCCATGCAAAACCTTGATCTAGCCAAACATTCTCCCCATTTGCTATCGTGATGTCGAGGTCGATAGGGACATAATTAGGCTGGTGGGATGTCGGCTTGAGAGGTTGCTCAGATCTTTGTTCCATCCTGATTAAACAAACTTTTTTCTGTCTTCCAAAATAATAGGTTATTGTCCAGAAGCTAAAAAGGAGCGCTCCTTGGCAAGGAAACTGCGCTCCCATAACAGTCCTAAGTGATTCGTCAAACTTTCTGTAGCGCCGGCGTCTCCCCTACAAGTTTGTCAGGCTTTCCAGCCAGCGCTACAGCTCACAACTCAAATCGGATTGCTATATTAAGGGCCGGTAACTTCGCTATTCACCGCTTGGATCACTTGCTGGGTAACACTTTGCGGAATCCGAGTGTACTCAAGACTGCTATTTATGGCTTGACCATCAGTGAGAGCCCACTGCACCATCTTCTTGACAGCATCCGCTTTGCCGGGCTGATCATACTTCTTGTAGACCATCAACCAGGTTACAGCTGTGATCGGGTAGCCATCTGCAGGGTCGCCTAGCTTATTAAATGAGACTCGGAAGTCATCATTAAACTGCAAGTTTTCCAGAGCTTTATTTGCCTCTTCGAGTGTTGGAGCAACAAAGTTTCCCTGCTTATTCTGCACTAACGCTGTCGATAGGTTAGCGGTTTTGGCATAGGCAGACTCTACATAGCCAATGGTACCCGGACTTTGCTTGACGATCTGAGCAACACCCGGATTTCCTTTGCCCTTCAGGGGTTTTCCAGCCCAATAGGGAGCCTTGTTAGGACCAATTCTGCCCTTGAAATAAGGATCTGTAGCACTCAGGTGATTAGTAAAGTTGAAAGTTGTACCGCTGCTATCAGAACGCACCACTAGTTTGATCGGCAGACTGGGCAAATTCACACCCGAGTTGTCTGCTGCAATTTTGGGGTCGTTCCAATTGGTAATTTGACCGCTGAAGATCGCAGGAAGTACAGCTCTAGACAACTTCAGATTAGAAATGCCTGGAGCGTTGTAAACTACGGCGATCGCTCCTCCTGCTGCTGGTATGAACACCACACCCCGGTTCACTTGACTCATTTCTGAATCTGTCATCGCTGCATCGCTAGCGGCGAAGTCAACGGCATTAGCAGTCATTTGTTTAATACCACCGCCGCTACCAATACCTTGATAGTTGACCAACAAGTCTGGGTACTTCTGTTTAATTTGAGCGAAGTATCGTTCATAGAGGGGTTGTGGGAAAGTTGCCCCAGCACCACTCAAGGTAACAGCTCCAGCGATCACCGTAAAAACAGGCGCAAATGCAACAGCAGCTGTAACCGCTGAAGTCGTAACCACACGACGAAAGGCGGTTATAAAGAAAATCATATTGCTTCGTCCTCTACCACAAAAGAAAATTGTGATTAATCACACCTCAATCGTTTACAACCTTATAACGTTAGATAGTCACTAAGAGTTAACTTGATTTTAAGGAAAAGTTAAATTTCTATTTTTACTTGGATTTTTTCTTTCTATAGGGTTGAAGGTTCTTCTTTTAAGATAGAGATAATTAGGCAAATTTGATTAAAAGTAGGATGTCCTTTAAATAGGGTGGGCACTACTTGCTTATATTTATCTATTTAAAGTCTAACCTAATGCGCTTAGTATCCGTTCAGAGGGAGTTATGTTGGCGCTGATGATTGGTCCTTGAGGATTGCACTCTAAGATGGTGTTCGTTGCTGTGAGTGCAGAGTTAGGCAGC
>JAABUQ010009407.1_pt1 | contig 13235 bp, 9 predicted proteins | sample 5560001 | NCBI WGS metagenome assembly JAABUQ01 (sample SAMN10711888, study PRJNA513371) | rock metagenome | isolation source: Antarctica rocks | place: Antarctica: Victoria Land, Finger Mt nord | collected 2015-12-18 | reverse complement strand
ACTGGGTTCGGCAGCTTCGGTTTCTCCCCCCAAACCATCGTAAACCAGCGTTACTTTTTCTGATCGTTGCAGCAAACGATAAAACAAATACGCCGAAACCGCATCCTGGTTTTCCAGCACCGGCATCTCGTTGGCACGGCGCAAACTGTCCGGAATGAACGATGGATTGACGCTGCGTTTCGGCATCGTGCCTTCGTTCATCCCCAAAATAATCACGTGCTCAAAATCCAGGCAACGGCTTTCCAGCATGCCCATTACCTGTATGCCGCGCAACGGCTCGCCTTCCAGCGGCACGGCCAAACTCGCCAGCGTTTTGCGGATCAACGCGAAAACTAGCGATAAACCCAAAGACGGCGCATAATAATCCAAGTTATCGTACAGCAAATTCAGCTTTTTGCACGCTTCCAAAATGAGGTTCGCTTCCAGTTCGTTCAACTGGTTTTGCCGTTGCCGCTGCTCCAAAACGGCGGTCAGCATCAAATATAAAGCATCAATAGTTTGCAAACCGCTGTGCCGGGAAGTAAAAAAGTTTGGTGCCAAAGCCGAAATCAAATGCAGTTCGGTCAGCGGAACTTCAACCCATTGATTGCTTAGCAATTTGTTTTGCAATTGTTCCCGTTCTGCTACTTTTACCCCGGATAAAGGGTGCGACAAAAACGCCAGGGCGTCGCGGTAATAAACCGTGTGTTTTTGTTGTTTGTTGATCTGTTCCTGGATCTTCAGCCAAAGCTCCGTTAAACCAAAAAGAGGAGATTGTGTGAGCGGATAACCCATTGTAATGTTAACGATTCCGGCTTCCGGCGGAAGCGTTTGCATCACCGGGACCAGTAAAGTTTCATCGGCCAGGATGATGGCCGTTTTCTCCGGATTAGCTGCAAAAGCGGCAAGTGCTTCAAAGTCTATTTTTTCGGTCAACACTTTGGCTTGCGCAGCATGGCCTTGGGTGCGGACCACATCTACGATGCTTCTTTTATCACCTAAAAATGTGTGTCCGGGAAAAGAGTTCAGCAGTTCACTTTTCCGGATATTCCTGCGGAGAAAAACGCCGGCTTCCTGCAAATCATCCTGCAAATAATAATCGTCTGTATCGAAATAAAACAACGCGCAACCGTCGTTTTGCCATTGCTTGAACAGCTTTTCTTCGCATTTATTCAACGCGTTAAAACCGATGAAAATGAGCTTTTTGTAAGGCGAAATAAAGTTTGGATCATCTGCTTTTCCTTCTGCCAGTCGCCGGTACGTTTGTGCCGAAGTGATTAATCCTTGTTTTTGTAATGCCTGATGAAAATTGCGGTACAAAGCAGGCATCCGAACCCACAATTCCAGGAATTTTTGCTGATGCGTGCGTTGTTTATCGGCAGAAAACGACGACCAGAACCGCTCTAAAAATTGCTGCTGCTCTTCGGTAAAATGACTGAACTGTTGTTGGATCTGGGCAATATCTTCCAGTTGCGTAAACAAAGTTTCGGCATCCACCAGATCGTAATCCACTTCGGCAAAATCACTCAGAATAATGTTTGCCATCGGGAAAAACTGGTCGGGCGAAAGCGTTGGTTTGCCTTCGGCGATCAATAATTTGTTAAACTCCCGGTGCAGGATAAAAAATTGCTTCAAGGGATCGGCAACAACCAAACTGGTAGAAACCGCAAAAAACGACGAAATGGTAAAAAAAGTAGGGCTAAAAGAAGCATTGCCCTGCAACCCGCCCAGGTGCTTTTTTAAAAAAGCTTCGGGGCGTTTGTTATTGAAAATGATGGCTGTTTGTTTCAGGTCATCGCCTAAACGCGCAATTAAATCGGCAGCAACATCATGGAGAAAGGGCGTCATATGCTGGAATATCTTAGATTAATTAAATCGCAACAGGATATAACTTAGGGGAAATAAGTAATGGGAAAAAGTTGATTATTAGATACCTCCTTTTGCATAAATAATCTTCAGTTTTAAGTATTCACTATATTCGTCTTCAAACAATATAGAAGTTACTATTTCGACTAATAATTCTTTATCAATTCTGTTATCTGCGATATCTACAGCAATATTTTCCATTTCTATTATAAATCGGTTTATTTTGAAATCCCAACCATTTATCTCTAAAAGATACGTCGATAATGCTATTGAGGCTCTTTTATTACCATCATTAAAGGCGTGATTCTTATTTATACTATAACATAAATGAGTAACTTTCTCTTCTAAAGATCCATAATAATCGTCATTTTGAATTAACTCAAGAACACTATATAATAAACCAATATCTTTTATCCCAGAAATACCGCCAGATTTTGATATAATAACATCATGAACCTCAATAGCATGAGCAGAATCGAAATAAAAAAATTCCATTTTAGCGGTCTTTCAATCGTTTAAAAACATCTATATTTTCTTCAATTCTTGCTAAAATATCCTTACTTTTTTCGCCTAAAAAACGTTCATAGTCTTCAGAAGATATACTTTTTATATAAGAACTTAATCGATCATGAACAATGTTTCTTAAACCATAGTCTCTACTAGCCATTTTGCTTCTCGCATCTTCAATAAGTGGTACATACAATGGATGGGTTGCAAAATTTTTAATTAGTTCATCTAATTCACGTGGAGTAAGCTTTCGACCCAGTAACTCGGATTTTTTTTTCATCTCATGTGATATACCTGTTTCAAAAGATGCTATTAGTTTTAAAATTTCAGCATACATTGTATCACGAAGATTTTCTTTTTCTTCTATTTGAAGTATTTGCTTGTATTCAATAGCATTTTCATGAAAAATAGCTTTATAAATAGCATCAGTGTATAATGCATATTTATAATTCCCCATTTCGAGATATTGATTTAATGCAGAAGTAAATTCTTTACGATAGTAGGGCTCTTTTAAAATAGTATAAAAGAAATCTTCATCTCTTTGATTAATATACTTAGTTGATCCTCCTAACTTTTCGTTCAAAGTATCAATTACAATGTTCAATATAGCATTTCTCAAAGCTTTTGCTTTTTCACTATCATGTAACAACATGCCAAGATTAAGAAATGATCTAAAATTAAAAACACTTAATTGAGGAGCCTTTAACCCGCTACCATCTTGCAACATCCAACCAAACTGTTCTTTAAATGCCTTTAATACTTTACCTTTAAGTGTTATATATCCATTATGCTTAAGTTCCTCTTCATTATTTGAAAGGTATCGATCAATTGTTGAATTATCAATTACATAAAAATCCGCAACCTGTTGTCTTGTAAAACGATATTCACCTTCAAAAAGCATCCCGGAAATACCAATATAATCTTGAATATTTTCAACAGCTTTTACATTATTTAATATATTTTGCCTGTCAATAGCAGAACCTGTCAAATCTTTCATAAATACAAATATTGTTGAAAACTTTCATCGTTAACCTTATAGATAAGGTTAACAAATATTATATAGTTGATTGTCAAAATCTTATATCTTCTTAAAAATGGTTAATAAAATTCTTTTTGTTAATAAAATCCAATCAGTCTTCCTTATTTCTTTATTATAATTTTGTAGCAAAATACTTGTAAACAATTACATGAATATATAGAAACGGTACTAATTATTGATATAATTATAAGCTAAAAGTACTCCTTTATTTAGAAGCATTCCTTTATAAAAGTATGGCTTTTGCATAAAACTCTCTTTGCATAAATCATACCTCCACCAATTCCCCTAAAAATCCGTAATACAAATAACTGTTCACCTTACTATATCCCATATCGGTTAACAGTTTTCGATAGGCTTTTACCTGCGTAAAGTGTTCCGGCCGTTGCTCTGTTGTAAATTTAAAATCAATGATCAGCACTTCATCGTTTCCAATTAAAACTTTATCCGGCCGATAACTTTCGCCCTTACTATCGATGATGGTTTGCTCGCTCAGGTTTTGGTAAGGCTTGCCGAGCAACGCTTTAAGCTGAGGGTTTTGCAAAACACTCAAAGCATTGATTTTAATCCCTTCTTTTTCCGCTTCGCGGATCAACCCTTCCTGCTGCATTTCATTAATCACTTTTGGTAGCTTGGAAAGGTCCATCGTCCGGGCGAGCAGTTCGTGTAAAATAATCCCTTTGTGCTGTGCCGCATTGCCACTCAATAGATCCAGCTTGCTCCAAACATTTTTACTGGCCAACGCCTGGCTTAACCGCTGCGAAACCGGATATTTTTTTAGTTGGATTTTTTCTGCGGATACTGTTTTTATCGATACTTTTTCAGTAACCGGTTCATCCAAAATAAAACGATCAGCATCGGTTAAAGCGTTTAAACCTGCACCCAGTTTTTTTAAAGCTTCCAAGATCAGGTCACCTACGATGCTTGTTTTACAATCAAGTTTTCCCTGCCCAGGCGCAGTAATGTACAAATGGTTCCGTGTACGCGTGACAGCAACGTAGAGCATGTTCAGCGCATCCATCAAATTAAACAGCATCTCTTCAAAATAAGCTTTGGAAAAAGCAGATTTGCCCAAAGCTTTTTTATAATTTACGGGGACAGACCGAAGCATTTCATACGGCGTTTCCTGCGTGTCCACCCAAAAAATACTGTTTGCCATGCCGTCCAAATCCCAACTGCAAAACGGCAGCATCACCACATCAAAAGCCAGCCCTTTTGATTTATGGATCGTCATCACCTGCACCGCATCATTCTGCGTTCCGGATGGTAGTGATTTTAGCCGGCCTTCCTCTTCCCACCACTCTAAAAAACGCGTAATGCCCAGTTCGCCTTGCTGTGTAAACCTGGCCAGCATATCCCGGAAGGCAAACAAATAAGGCAAATGCTGTTGCTGCTGGTCTAAATTGTAAACCGCAATCAGTTGCTCGGCCAGTTCGTTGAGCGGCAATTGCTGCCAGGTGTAAAAATTACGGCAAAGCTCTGGCGGCAGCAGGTTTTGCATTTTATTGACCGGTGTATCTTTTATGCTGATCCAGGCACCTGCCGGAACGCTTTTGCCCAACTGCTTATAATACAAAGCTACGCACAAACCTTTGTACAGCGTGCACTGCTCGTTTTGGGTAACCATCAGTTGCAGTGTGCTGACCAATAGTTTTACAGCAGAATTGTTGTTGATGAGCAAAGCCTCGCCCGAAAGCACTTCGTAATTGCCAAAAATTTCCCCTGTTTCTTCCTGATTGATCTTTCGCGCCTGCTGATCGGCCATTAAGTGCCCAATTACTTCCCTGGCTTCGCGGTTGCTTCTTACCAAAACACAAATTTGGCCAGCTTCATATCTGCCTGAACCAATCCAATCATTCAGCTTTTCTGATAATTGCAACAGTGCTGTTTCCCGGACTTGTGAGGCACGGTAAGCATTATTTTCTACCGGTAAAAACAGTACTTCAACAGAACCACCAGGCAAAGTGCTTGACGCTTTTTTTTGAAAGCTTTGCTGGTAAGCATTGGGAATGATATGATCTAAACCACTGGTTTTCCACCAATTGTTGTATAATTCCGAACTACCATCTTCCAAAACTTTGTTGTTGATAAGTGTTTGAAGGATTTGCGGGATTTCCTGAAAAAGATGATTGTTGAAATCAATAATGTTGGCTGCGCTCCTGTAATTTTCCTCCAGCGATTGACTGGCTACGTTGTACTCGCCAATGTCTTTTTTGGCTTGATGAAGTAAAATCCGCCAATCGCCGTTGCGCCAGCGATAGATGGACTGTTTGACATCGCCCACGATCAAATGATCTGACAAGCGGCCAGTTGCTTCTGCCAAAGCGTTTTGCAGCAAAGGCAAAAAGTTGTCCCACTGAAACGCAGAAGTGTCCTGGAATTCATCAAACAGAAAATTTTTGTAGCGGTTTCCCATTTTCTCCCAGATGAAGGAAGGGTTGTCCTGCTGATCGGCCGTAATCCCTTTCAGCAGATACTGTGCATCGCTGATCAGCAAAGTTTGGTTCTCTTCGCGATAATCTTTCAGCAAGCCTGCCATTTCCTGCATCAACCTTAAATAATACAGATTGGCATTGATGGCTTTGGCTGCTTCGTAGAGTTCAGTTTCAGTGGTAAAAAAATCCTGCAGCGAAAGCAAAACCGGATTTAACCGATTGTATAAAGCTGCTACCGTTGCCGTTAGATTTCCGCCTTTTTGATATTCTCCCGGACTGTCAATAAATTTTTTTAATGATTTTTCCCAAAATTCCGTGTCGCCGGCTATTAGTTTTGCCAGTTTGTTCAGGGGATTGACAGACTTCTTATGTAAATCCCCGGCTTGTACACCGGATTGTTCCCAAACCGTTAAAGCTTCGGTAGAAAGCACTTTAAATTTCTCCTCAAACAGCGCAATCCTTGTTCGCGTCAACTTCATCAAATCCTGGAACAAAGTGGCAGCATCCAACTCTTTCAGTGCATTTTCAAAAGGCTGGTAACGTTCCTTAAAAATCTCGCTCGTCAAATCCAACAGCTCGCGGCGGTAATTCCAGCTTTTGTTATCGCCCACCCGGTCTAGCGCCAAGTTGATGATCCATTGCAGCAGTTCGGGTTTTTCATCCAGCCGTTCATTCAGTTTATCCGCCAAAACCTGCTTTACTTTGTCGAGGTTCATTTCCAGTTTATAACCGGCATCCAAACCCAATTCAAACGTAAAACTGCGGATCACCTGCTGCACAAAACCATCGATGGTATTGATGGCAAAGCGGCTGTAATCGTGCAAAACCCGGCGATAGATTTTGTTCGCCCGTTCCTGCAGCGTCTGCTCATTTAACTGCGGATGTGCCTGAAGGATCAGTTCCCTAAAAATTTCGACACTTTTTTCGCCTAAAGCCAACGAACGCAACACGCTTAAAATCCGGTTTTTCATTTCTTTCGTAGCCTTGTTGGTAAACGTTACGGCCAGCACTTCGCGGTACTTCAGTTCGTTGTCAAATAAAAGCGTAAGGTAATGTGCCGTTAAGCTAAAGGTTTTGCCAGAGCCGGCCGAAGCCTGTAATATTTTGAGCGGTTTTTGTGGGAAAAAATTTGTGTTCACTACGCTATATTAAGCATTTTTGGGTGGATCCCTACTATTAACCATAGCAAATTTGATACTTCTTTTAGCACATAAAAATTGATATGCCCTGAATTATTATAGTTAAAGCAGAGTCAGGTGAATTTTCTGGGGACTTGTTATCAAGCAAACAATTTTTGTAATCTAAACAGGAAGAATGCAACATCGGTAACACCCCTTAAATTGGCTCTGAAGTTTTTAATTTTGGAGTTAAAGGATTCGGCATTTGCGTTTGTATTTCTGTTGTCGAAAAAGTTCAAAATGTTGTCCAGATGATGTTCCAGGGAATTCACAGCGGTATTAAACTCCTCTACTTTCGATTCTACTACTTTGTCTTTCCATTTCTGAAACTGTTCTAAAGCGGTGATTTTCACAGTGCTTTTATAGATGGCCCTGAACTGTAAGGCGAATTTATAGGCTGTTTTAAGTGATGGGTATTTTTCAAAAAGTAAACCTGCCCGTTTGGATTGGTTTACAGTCCATTGATCTTCCGTTTTATAAAGCAGGTATTTACTTCTTGCCAATAATTGTTTCAGTGTATCTCCATTTGATAGTATTTCAGGGAAGTACTTCTCTTTTTTGCTTTTAGCCTCTTTAATGGCCTCATTTTCATCTTTAATAGCAGCCCATCTCAAACTTACCCGTATATGTTGCATGGCATCCATTACCAATCTTACCACATGGAACCGGTCGATAACCATGCTGCAGTTGGGGAAGCTGTTTTTAATGGCAAGCCCCATGCTGGGTGCCATGTCCATGCTTACCTCTTTTACTTCTCTTCGCTTTTGTAGAGATATCCTTTCTAAAACCTCCTGTATGGTTTTGGCATCCGTACCATTTATGATAGCGACAACGCTCTTTTTGTTCTTAACCCCTGTGTTTTTATTGGTAACGAACGTATAAAGTTCTCCTTTTGAAAGGCTTACCTCATCGATACTGAGGTGATGTGTGATATTTTCCGGATAGATCAGGTAATCTTCTGCATGGGATAATTGTCCCCATTGTTTAAATCCGCTAACCTTATGCTTATAATGCCGCTGTAAGGTTTTACTCTTCACCCCGTAATAACTGGCTATGTTGCTGATGGTATCCGGCCTTGTATCCACTTGCTTCTTTTAAAAAATCAGATAACTCTTGGGTAAACTTTGAGCCATCTGCCATAAAAGAGAAATCCCGTTTTATGATTTCTTTGCTAATCTTATGCCGCCATCTGCGTATTTTTAATCTTAGAAATACACCTCTGCCCCTTATTGGAAAGTCCTGTATCAGTTTGCTTTCCATAAAGCCTTTCGATTCATAATCTCCTCTGCTATAACCATTGGGCAGTTCATTCTTTTCTTCAAATTCTATCAGCCAGTATTCTTGTTTGATCTCCACGTTGCATAAGATCTCATAATGGCTTATACTAAAGTACTCCATCAGCTCGCCCGGAAATAGTTCCTGAAATAGTTTATAGTTCGTTGTTTCGATTGCGCTTTTTTTTAACAAATATATTTTTTATCCCAAATTATCCCCAACTTTTTTACCTGACCCTTAAAGCAGACAGGTCAACCAATCTTTTCCTGTTTGCCAGAATCCAAACTCCTGTAAATCGCATCAACCACCAGCATGTCTTTCAAACCTTCTTCGCCAGGCACACGCGTTTGTTTTTTCAAGTTGATGCAATTGGCAAAATCATCCATTTGCAAAGCTTGCTGGATAACCTGCGGGAAATTCATCGGCCCGTTTGATGTTTTTCCTTCAATTCCGCCATAGCCATAAGCTGGTTCCAGTTCGAAAAATCCTTTTGCTGTTTTCGCTTTTAAAGAACCCCAGTTGTTGTTGTAGCTTGATTTTCCCTTCGACTTAAAACCTCCCGGAAATTCCAGTTCCCAGAAAACCGTTTCGTCAACATCTTTAAACAGTTCCGGTTTGGTTTTTTCCTGTGTTGCTTTTACAGCTATCGGTTCCTGCCCTAAAGTATAACGGGCACCTTGTATGGCGTAAATGCCCATGTCCATTAACCCGCCGCCGCCGGAGAGCGCTTTTTTTAACCGCCAGGCATTCGGGTCTCCGCCGTAAACAAAGCCATTTGCATTTTCCAACTGTGTTACTTTTCCTAAAATTTTTTGCTGACCTAAACGCATCACTTCTATGTTGTGCGGCTCGAAATACAAGCGGTAACCAATAGACAGCATCCGGTTTGCTTGTTTACAAGCCGCGATCATTTCCTGGCAGTCTGCTGCATTTAAAGCCATTGGTTTTTCGCAAATCACGTGTTTACCGGCTTTTGCTGCGCGGATGGTAAACTCTTTGTGCATGGAAACCGGAAGCACAACGTAAACAATATCAATATCCGGGTTTTGGGCGATGGAATCAAAGTTCTGGTAGTTGTAAATGTTTTTCTGCAGGATGTTGTATTTTGCCGACCAGGTTTTTGCTTTTTCCGGCGTTCCGGTTACAATTCCTGCTAAATAACAGTTTTTAGTTTGAAGCAAAGCCGGAGCTAATTGCCCGCCGCTGTATCCCCCTAAACCAACTAAAGCAATACCCAATTTTTTATCTGCTAAAAGAAGCTCATCAAATGAGGAAAGTGCAGCACCTAAAGTTAATGCTCCGGCGCCAACGGAAAGTTGACGGAGAAAATCTCGGCGGGAAGAATAATTGGTTTTCATACAAAAATGAATTGCTTGCATCCAAAACGACGGAGGGCAATGCTTGTTTTACCAGTTCAAAATTTGATATTACAAAAAAACCCCAAACCATTATGGCCGGGATTCTTTGCAGGAATAAAAAAGCGTTTTTAATGCTTAAACCTCTTTCAGTTCTACGCCCAATTGTTTTAGGATACCCAACTCGTCCGAACTTCCCCAACGTTCCGTCATTTTGCCGTTTTCAAACTTGCTGATCTGCATCCCGCGTGCTTTGATGGTTTTTCCGGTCGGTTCCACTTCTTCCATAAAAACGCCTTCATGTGTGCCAGTTACCATGTAAGCAAATGCTACTTTATCATCATCGGCCACTAATTGTTCTACTTCGATTTTTAAGTCCGGAAATGCAGTGCGCATCATCGTAAAAAACTTGATGTAACCTTCCGGGCCAGTACCTTGGCCGGGCGAAGGATCATGATCGATGGAATCCGAAGAAATCAGATCACGTAATAAATCCAATTTGCCGGTATTTACGGCTTCGCCAAATTTTTTCTGAGTTTCGATATTTGCTTGTGCACTCATATTATGTTTGTTGATGTATTTATTTAAACAACGATTTATATAGAATGTGTTTTAATAATCTCGTCAAACACATCGCCAAACCGCATCTACAAACCATTTTTTACGATCAAAAAAGTGCTGTACGGGTTCAAATCCTCCCGCCAATGCAAGTTGATCAATTTCCTCCAAGCTGTATTTCTGGGAAACTTCCGTATCAATCAGCTCATTTTCTTTAAACTGAATAACAGCCTTTCCGATTATTACTTTCTGCTCAATCAAACTCACCAAAAAGCTTTTACAGGCTCCGGTTTGCGGATCGTAAGTTGGGTAATGCTCAAACTGATTCAGGTTGAAATCGGCTTCCAGCTCCCGGTTAATTCTCGTTAACAGATTCAGGTTGAAATTTTTGGTGATTCCGGCCGCATCATTATAAGCAGCCAAAATTGTTTTCGGGTTTTTTTTCAGGTCGAAACCAATAATTGCCAAATCTCCCGGTGACAAAGCTTGGCGCAAAGCTCCGCAAAAAGCAAATGCTTCTTTTACCGGCATATTTCCGATGTTCGATCCCATAAACAAAACCACTTTCGGGCGGGAAGAAAGCTGTGATGCTTCTTTTAGCATATCAAAATAGTCGCCGTTTAAACCGTGCATTTGCAAACCCGGAAGTTGTTTTGGTAATGTATAAAGCAATTGCTCAATAACATTTGTGGAAATATCAATCGGCAAATAAGTAAAATCTACATTTTTTGACAATAATTCTTGTAATAAAAAAACAGATTTGGTAGCATCCCCGGCACCCAGTTCGATCAAGTCGAAAGAACTAAAACGATCGGTAAGCAATTGAGCCAAGGCTTCTGTTTGTTCCGAGAAAATCTCCAGTTCGCAATTGGTCAGATAATATTCCGGAGCTTTCATGATCTCCTGAAAAAGCTTATCCCCGGCAGCATCATAAAAATATTTGGATTGCAATTTTTTAGGATAAGTAGTTAATCCAGCCAAAATATCCTGGTAAAAATTGTTGTCCTGTTTTTTTTCGGATAATTGCTCCGGCATCATTTCATTAGAAATAGCAGTATTCATGTTGATAAATTATCTGGCCAGCCGGATTCCGGTATATTGCCAGCGCGCACTGGTTTGGAAAAAATTACGATAGGTTTCCCGGCTGTGGTTTGGAGAAGTAACATCGGAAGCACCGCGCAGCACCATTTGGTTCACCATAAACTTGCCGTTGTACTCGCCGATAGCGCCGGGGGCTGTTATAAAACCGGGGTAAGGCAGGTAAGCGCTGTTGGTCCATTCCCAGCGGCTGCCCCAGTTTAACTCTTTGGCAGCAGCTTCCCATTCAAATTCTGTTGGCAGGCGCATCCCTTTCCAGGCGGTAAAAGCGGCAGCTTCATAAAAGCTGACATGGCAAACTGGTTCTTCCAAGTTGACCGGTTTTAATCCGCCTAAAGTATAATTGAACCATTCTCCATCCATGTAATGCCAGTAAAGCGGTGCTTTGATCTCATTATTTTTTACCCAATCCCAAGCTTCTGCATGCCAAAAACGGAAGTTTTGGTAGCCACCATCGTTCATAAATTCCAAGTATTCGGCATTGCTGACCAAAGCCTTGCTAATTTCAAAATCGGGCAAAAAAACAGTATGTCGGCCCAATTCGTTATCAAAACAAAAGCCCTCGCCTTCGTGGCCAATCTGGTACAAACCTGATTTTATAGGGATAAAAACAGCATCATTTTTGGGCATACTGTTTTTACCAGGATAATTTTCGGCATAAGCCGGAAACAGCGGATTATGACCCAAAATGTATTTAATATCCGTCCACAACAATTCCTGATGCTGCTCTTCGTGGTAAAAACCTAAAGTCAGCAGTTCATGCAGTTCCGCAGAAACCTCGCAACGCAGCAGATTTTCCATCGCCGCATCCACGTAATCCCGGTACGCATAAATATCCTGCACCGTTGGCCGGCTCAGATTACCACGGTTTGTACGAACTACTCTTACACCAACGCTTTCATAATAACTATTAAAAACGTAATTATAATCTGCATTAAACTCCTGATAACCAACAATATTTGGCTTCAGAATAAACGTTTCAAAAAACCAGGTGGTGTGGCCCAAATGCCATTTCGGCGGACTCACATCCGGCACGGGCTGCACCACGTAGTCCTCGGTTTGCAGCGGCGCGCAGATTTGTTTGGAGCGATTGCGTACGGCTAAGTAACGGCTCAGCAAATCAGTTGCCGTTAAGGTATTTTGTAAGCTCGGAGATGGTTCTAATGTGTAACTCATGTGCTTGTTTATTTCTCATCATCAGCGCGTAAGCATTGTTAAAACCGATTGGCTTTAACCACTCCAGCGCATATTGTTGTTTAAACTGATACTTAACAAAATCATACACTTTGAGTTTGCTGCTGCCGATAGAATCTGTTGTTTTTTGTGAAGCCTGCAAAATCACCAGCAAACCGGTTCCGGTGTATTCGGGATAAAAATCAATTTGGTTATTGGTGAGCGCATCAAAACAGATTTTTGTGCCTCCTAAACCGGTTTTGGTAGCAACAGCATAATCGGTATAACCTTGAATTAAATCTGCGTACATCGCTGCCAAAATGTATTGTTCGCCAAATATTTTGGAGCCGATGCGCACAGTTCCGTTATTGCCGTTTTGTGCAGGACGAAAAAGCTTCTTTTGCACCAGGAAATCATGTGCTGCTTTTTCAGGTGATTGCTTGAGCTGATCAACTTTGTAATTCAAATCCGTCATTACAGAATCGTTGATTGTGCCGGACAATAAATTCAAGGTTTTTTCCAGTTCCGGAAATTTTTGCAAAGCATCTTTCCGAACTACCGGAGCACAATAATAAGGCGGAAAAATATGCTTGTCGTCTTTCAGGATCGTCAGGTCAAAAGCTTTTAAACGTCCGTCGGTACTGTAACCGCTTATCACGTCCAGATGCTTTTCGTAAGCTGCTTTATACATTACCGCATCGCTGATCACTACCGTTTTGATCTTTAAACCATAAACTTGCCGCAAACCCAGATCGCCGTCCCGCCTTCCCATAAA
>JAABUQ010009406.1_pt1 | contig 13236 bp, 16 predicted proteins | sample 5560001 | NCBI WGS metagenome assembly JAABUQ01 (sample SAMN10711888, study PRJNA513371) | rock metagenome | isolation source: Antarctica rocks | place: Antarctica: Victoria Land, Finger Mt nord | collected 2015-12-18 | reverse complement strand
GGACCGCGCCGGAATCCCAAATGTGCGCCGACATGAATGCATTGCATTCGCTGGATGCACTGACTGCGCGATTCGGGAATTGTTGGGCGTCGCCTTAGCGTCCGCCATGTGGCCGCCGCCCATTTCGCCGCGGGCGGGCACGAACCGGATCGTGTTGCGCCGGCCGATCGCGTCGAGGATGGGAATGTTGTGGACCGATACGATCCCGAAGGCGGTCGTCACGCCGGCGGCGGCGAGGAACTCCGCGACCAGGTCGCCCACACGATAGGCCACGCCGCTAAGCGCCGGTCCAGACGGGATCCCGCCGTTCCGCGAAGGCGGCGGCGCCCTCGCGCGCATCGTTCGAGGCCAGCACCGGGCCGGTGATCTGCTGCTGGCGGGCGAACATCTCTGCAAGCGGCCAGTCCCGCTGCTCGACCATGACCTGCTTGCTTGCCGCCACCGACAGGGGCGCGTTGGCGAGGATGCGCTGTGCCAGGGCGCGGGCGGCGTCGAGCGCGCCGCCGGGGTCGGTGAGCGTGTTGATCATGCCGATCTGATAGAGACGCTCGGCGCCGATGAAATCCCCAGTCAGAGCGATCTCCATCGCGATGCGCGGCGGCAGCAGACGGGGCAGGCGCAGCAGGCCGCCAGCGGCGGCGGCCAGGCCGCGCTTGACCTCCGGCAGGCCGAACTGCGCGTTGCGCGCGGCCACCACAAGGTCGCAGGCGAGCACGGCTTCGAAGCCGCCAGCCAGGGCGTAGCCCTCGACGGCGGCGATGAGCGGCTTCTTCGGCGGCGTCATGGCGATGCCCAGGATGCCGCGGCCCTCGACGCGGGTGACTTCACCGCGCAGGAAGGCCTTCAGGTCCATGCCGGAACAGAACGTGCCGCCGGCTCCGGTCAGGATGCCGACGCGCAGGTCGTCCCGGCGGTCGAGTTCGTCGATGGCCTCGCAGACGCCATAAGAAACGGCGCGGTTCACCGCGTTGCGCTGCTGCGGCCGGTTGATGGTCACGACGACGATGCCGCCCTCGTGCTGGACCAGCACTTGCGGTTCCATGGGCGCTACGCCGCCTTGAACACGGGAAGCGCGTTGGCGAACTGGAGTTGGACCGGCAGCCCGATCCGCAGCCGGGCCTGGCAGGCCGCGTCGAGCCGGCCCATGGCGCGTGGCCCCTCCTCGAGGTCGACCACCAGCAGGGTGTAGGGCAGGTCGGCCTTGAAAGCCGGGTGGAAGGCGTGGTGCGCCACGGTCCAGCTATGGACGGTGCCGCGTCCGCTCGCCTCGATCCACTCGACGCCGAGCGAGTAGCGCCGGGTACAGACCAGCTGCGGGTAGTGGCGCACCGTGCCGCATTGCGTGCATCGTTGCAGGCGCAGCTTTCCCTCGGCCGCACCATCCCAATAGGGCTGCGACTCCGGCGTGGGATGCGGGACGGGCTTGCTGGCTTCTGTGCTCCCGGATTCCTTGTTCATCGGATCAACCCCGCCGCATGATGGCGATGGCGCCGTCGCTCATGTCGCCATAGCCGGTGCAGAGCCCGGTTTGGGCGCCCTCGACCTGGGCGCGCCCGCCCTGGCCGCGCAATTGCCGGACCAACTCGACAATGTGGTTCATGCCCAGCATATGCGCCTGCGAGAGCAGGCCCCCATGCGTGTTCGTGGGCAGCGACCCGCCCAGGCGCAGCTTGCCGTCCTCGACATAAGGGCCGCCCTCGCCCTTCTTGCAGAACCCCATGTCCTCGAGCTGGCACAGCACGATGTAGGTGAAGCAGTCGTAGATCTCGGCGACGTCGATCTCGGCATGCTCCACTCCCGCCATTCCGAAGGCGATCGGAGCCGCCTTGGCAATGCCGAGCCGGGTCAGGTCCGGGCGTTGCGTGATCGAACTCGGACTGTCCGGGTGTCCCTCGGCTATGCCGAGCACCTGGACGCGCGGCTGCCTCATGTCGGCGGCGCGTTCGGCCGCGCTGACCACCAGGGCCGCGCCGCCGTCGCTCTCCAGGCTGCAATCCAGCAGCCGGAACGGGTCGGCGATCATGCGGGACGCGTGGTGGTCCTCGAGCGTGATCGGCCGGGTCATCACGGCGTTGCCGTTCAGCAGCGCGTGCGCGCGGGTAGCGACCGCAATCTCGCCGAACTGCCGGCTGGTGGTGCCGTACAGCTCCATGTGGCGCCGCGCCATGAGGGCATAGAGCTGGGCGGGCGCGATTGCCCCTGCGGCAGCTCGAATTCCGTTACCAGATGAAATTGAGGCATCTGATGAATGCGCACGCCCGCCCGTGCGCCCGAGGACACGTTGCGTCCGGCAGGGATGAGCACGTGGTTGCACAGCCCGGCCGCAATCGCCGCCATGGCGCACTGCACCGCCGCGATCCCGCTGGCGCCGCCCATCGGCGTCAGCGCGGAAAAGCGTAGGTCGGGCAGGCCGAAATTGGTGACGAAGGCCTCGGCGGGCGCGCCGGTGATGCCGATCAGGATGACGCCGTCGATGTCCTTGGGGTCCAGCCCGGCGTCGTCTATCGCCGCGAGCGAGGCCTCGATCTGCAGTTCAAAGGCGCTTTTCGGCGAGGCGCGCCTATAGGCGGTCTCCCCGATCCCAGTGATGGCGCCCTTGCCCTTCAGCGACATGCCCGACGTCCCCCCGCCCAGGGTGGGACCCCGGTCTTGGATGCCAGTAGTATCTCCTACTCACAAGGATGACAACCGCCCCGGGATATTTCGTGCGGAAGCGGCTTGCGGAGTGCCACGGAATGGGATCATACTGGTCAGTAAGAGGTGCGACCGCTGGTTTACCGGCGGGCTAAGCGCTATTTTTGTTGGGCCAATTTTGTTTGGGCCAATTTGGTTGGGAGGGTCGCATGACCATCACGCTGCTTGTGCGAACCGTCGCCCAACGTCTGGGCTGAGCCACCATGCAGGCCCCCTATAGCCGCACGATGTTCGAGTTGCTCGACGAGCAGGCGCAGCGCGATGCCTGCGCCGTGATCTGCAACGGCCAGGCGCTGACCTATAAGGAGCTTGCCGGGCGTGCGCGCCAGGCGGCGTCCGTGCTGCAGGCGCAGGGCGTGGGCCGTGGCGACCGCGTCGGCCTGCTGATCAACAACCGCACGGAGTGGCTGGAGCTGGGCTTCGGCGCTTGGCTGCTCGGTGCGGTGGTCACGCCGTTCAGCACCTGGTCCACGCAGCAGGAACTCGAGTTCCTGCTGGCGGATTCCGAGGTGAATGTCCTGGTTGCCCTGCCCAGCTTCGCTCGCGAGAACTACGCCGACATCCTACGCGACCTCACGGCGGCAGCCGGCTTCCCCGCGCTCAAATCCGTCATGATGCTGGGCGGCGAGGACGGTTTCCCCGACTATGCCGCCGCCCGCGACGCGGCCCGGCCGCTTCCGATCCCGCCACCCGGCGAGGGCGCCAGCGCCGATGACGATGCGATCATCCTCTACACCTCGGGCTCGACCAGCCGGCCAAAGGCGATCGCCCTCGCCCACTATCTCGTCGTCGAGAACGGTTTCAACATCGGCGAACGCCAAGGACTGGGCCCTAACGACAAGGTGCTGCTCTCGCCGCCGCTTTTCTGGACCTATGGAGGCGTCAATGCTTTGCCGGCCACCTTCACCCATGGCGCCACGCTGGTGCTGCAGGGGCGCTTCGACGCCGGCGAGGCGCTGGACCTCATCGAGCGGCACGGCTGCACGTCGATCTACACGCTGCCCGGCATGATCTCTGCCATGATCGCCCATCCCAAATTCAACAGGGACCGCACGCGCTCGCTCAGCAAGGGCATGACGATCGGCAGCCCGCAGGACGTGATCAACGCCGCCGAGGTGCTCGGCGCCTCCGGCATGTCCAACGTCTATGGCTCGAGCGAGACCGGTGGGAATTGCTGCGTGACCCATCATGACTGGCCGCTTGAGCGCCGAGCCAATTGCCAGGGTTTTCCGCTGCCCGGCGTCAAGCTGCGCATTGTGGACGAGGAGAGCGGCGCGGTGCGCGGCGTGGGCGAGCCCGGCCTGGTCGAGGTCCGCGGCCCGTATGTGATGCGCGGCTATACCGCCTCGAGCATCGCGCATAATGCGACGGTGTTCACGCCGGATGGTTGGTTCCAGAGCGGCGACATCGGCCAACTCACCCAGGCGGGCGAGTTCGTGTTCCTCGGCCGCTCCACCGAGATGATCAAGCGGGCGGGGATCAACGTGTCCCCGGCGGAGGTCGAGGATATCTTGCTGCAGCATTCCGCCGTGGCCCAGGCCGGCGTGGTCGGCGTCCCGTCCGATCAGGGCGAGTCGATCATCGCTTTTGTCGTAGCGCGCAGCGGGACCGCGCCCACGCCCGCCGAACTCACGGCGCATTGCCGTCGCGTCGCCTCCAGCTACAAGGTCCCTGACCGGTTCGAGATCCTCGACGCGCTGCCGGCCACAGTCACCGGCAAGCTGATGCGCAAGGAGCTGAAGGTGACAGCCGCGCGATTGCCGCCGGCGGGAGCCTGACCCATGGCGCGGGAAGCATAATGGCCCAGGAAGCCTGGGGCCGCTGGGGCGCAGAGGACGAGGCCGGCGCGCCCAACCTGATCGGCCGAGAGCAGGTGCGGCTGGCGGCAGCTTTGGTGCGGACGGGCCAGGTCATCAGCCTCGCGCAGAAGATCTCTGACCGGCTGCCGGTGCCGGGTCATCGCCCGGGGGTGATGCATTTCATGGGGCGGGACGGCGGCGACTATGCGGCCGGCGCCAAGCGGCCCGGCGGCTTTCAGTTCGCCGAGGATACGGTCGTGCTGCCGCTGCATCTCGGCACGCATATCGACGCGCTGTGCCATGCCTGGTGCGACGACCACCTTTATAACGGCTTTCCCGGCAATACCGTGCGCAGCACCACCAGGGCACTCCGTTGCGGCGTTGAGAAAATGCCCCCGCTGGTCACGCGCGGCGTGCTGCTCGACGTGGTGCGGCTGCGCGGCGCCCCGGCGGCCCCCGGCGACTACATCGGCCGCCAAGAGCTGCAGGCAGCGGCGGCGCAGGCCGGCGTGACCCTGCGCGACGGCGACGCCGTATTGATCCGCACGGGATGGCTGGAAACCCAGGACCCGGCGCGCGGCGTCGATTTCAACCGGGAGCCCGGCATCGCCGTGGAGGCGGCGCTTTGGCTCGCCGAAAGCGGCGTCGCCATGGTCGGCGCAGATAATTTCGCCATCGAGACTCTGCCCTTCCCGCCGGGGACCGTGTTCCCGGTGCATCAACGGCTGATCCGCGACTACGGCATCCCGTTGCTGGAAGGGCTGGTGCTGCAGCAGCTCGCCGAAGCTGGCGGCACCGAGTTCCTGTTTGCCGCGACGCCGCTGCCCATCGCGGGCGCCACCGGCAGCCCCGTCGCTCCCGTGGCCGTGCTGTGAAGACACCCCTCCTTTGAAGGCGATTGTGATACGCGAGCCTGGCCCGGCCGAAACCGCGTTGCGCCAGGAGACCGTTGCCGACCCGGCGCCGGGCCCCGCGCAACTGGTGGTCGAGGTCGCCCATTGCGGCGTCTGCTTCCACGACGTGGTCGTGCGCAACGGCACCCTGAAGGCCGGTGTCGCCATGCCGTTGATCCCCGGCCATGAAGTCGCCGGACGGGTGGCGGCGGTCGGACGCGACGTCAGCGGCTTCAGGGTCGGCGACCGGGTCGCCACCACGCAGCGCGCCCATGTCTGCGGCCATTGCCGCTACTGCCGCGGCGGGCGGGAGCCACTTTGCGCCGAGGCCGCCTTCCTGGGCGACGGCGGGCTTAATGGCGGCTATGCCGAGTACGTGGCGCTGGACGCGGACGGGGTCATGCCCGTGCCCGACAGCCTGGATCTGCGCCAGGCCAGTGTCGCCGCCTGCGCCGTCGGCACCGCCTATCACGCCGTGATCGGCATTGGTCGCGCCGGGCCGGGGGATACGGTGCTGGTGACCGGCGCGAGCGGGGGCGTCGGGCTGCACGCGGTGCAGATCGCCCGGACGTCGGGCGCCATGGTGCTGGCAGCCAGCACCTCGCCTAGCCGGGCGGAGGCTTTGCGCGAAGCGGGCGCCGACCACCTTGTGCTGCACGCCAGGGGTGAGGATTTCTCCCGACAGGTGCGGGACCTTACCGGGGGCGAGGGCGTTGACGTCGTGATCGACACGGTGGGCACGCCGGTGTTCCAGCCGACCCGGCGCTCGCTGGCCCGCGGCGGACGTTGGGTGCTTGTGGGCCAACTGACGGGCGAATTCGTTCCGTTCAACCCGGCGCAGCTTTTCCTCAAGGGCATCCACATGCTCAGCGCCACCAGCGTCACCAGGGAGGAACTGCGACGCTGCTTGCAGATGCTCTCCAACGGCCGGGTGCGCGCGGTGCTGGATGAGGATCTGCCGCTCGGGAGCGCCGCCGAGGCGCATCGCCGGCTTGAGGCCGGGTCTCCCTTGGGCCGCCTCACCCTCACGCCCGGACGCCGCGCATGAACGGGTCGTCCCGTCTCGGTCGTTTCGCGGAGGGCGTGCGGGTGCTCGACCTGTCCGCCTTCCTGCCGGGTCCGCTCGCGAGCCTGCTGCTCGCGGACATGGGCGCCGAGGTGCTCAAGATCGAGCCACCGGCCGGGGACGCCATGATGCTGCTGGGGCCGCGCGACCAGGCGGACCGCCCGGTCTTCTACGAGGCGGTCAATGCCGGCAAGGCGGTGCGTCGGATGGACCTGAAGCAGCCCGAGATTCGGGCGGAGTTCCTGCGCTTGGTCGCGGAGTACGACGTGCTGATCGAGGGGTTCCGGCCGGGGGTGATGCGACGCCTCGGCCTGGACTACGCCGTGCTGCGGCAGGCCAACCCGGGCCTGATCCTCTGTTCGCTGAGCGGCTACGGCGCGTCTGGCTCCTTGGCGCAGGCAGCGGGCCACGACGCCAATTACCTGGCAGCCTCGGGCGTGCTGCATCGGAATGGCGGGGATATCCCGTTCTTCTACGACCCGCCGCTGGCCGATCTCGCTGGCTCGCTGTTCGCGGCAATTGCGATCCTGGGTGCGCTGCGGGCGCGGGACCGGGATGGGCAGGGCTGCGAGATCGATATCGGCCTGGCCGACACGCCGATGCCGCTGCAGCTGTTCCAAATCGCCGAGCACGGCGCGAACGGCGCGGTGCCGCAACCGCGTGAGACCTACCTCAATGGCGGGGCCGCCTATTATCAGGTCTATGCCACGCAAGACGGGCGTCACGTGGCGCTCGGCGCCATCGAGCCAAAGTTCTGGGCGGCGTTCTGCGAGGCCGCCTGCAGGCCCGGCTGGATCGCGCGTCAAGGGGAGGCGCTGCCGCAGACCGCGCTGATCGCCGACGTGACCGCGCTGATCGCGACACTGACACAAAGCGAGTGCGTGGCCCGGTTCAGCCCCGCGGATTGCTGCTTCAGCCCGGTGCTCGATCTCGGCGAGGCCGTCGCCTCCCCGCAGCATCGCAGCCGCGGCTTGGTCCGCGAGGCCCCGCATGGCGCGTTGCAGGCCCTGTTCCCTGCCCGGGTCAACGGGGTTCCCCCCGCGTCCCGGCCGAAGCTGCGGCCATGCGAGGGCGGCCCCATCAACAGAAATCATGAGGAAGCAGGAACACCATGCCCTATGTCGTCAAAACCGGGGTGATCGGCGCCGCCATCATGCCCCGCGTCACCGGGGACAAGCAGTCCCTTGAGGAACTGCTCTACGAGGTGACCCAGCGTGCGCTGCGCGACGCCGGGCTGAGCATCGAAGATATCGACGGCATCGTCGTGGCGGCGAACGACCAGTACGACGGACGGGCCATCTCGGTGATGGCGGCGTCCGGCTCGGTGGGCGGCGTGGATCGCGACATCCTCTCCACGCCATCGGCCGGCGAGCACGCCTTTGTCATGGGCACGCTGCGCGTCGCCTGCGGCCAGTACCGGACCCAGCTCGTGGTGGCCTGGAGCCCTACGGAGGCCGGTTCGCTTTCGGAGGTGCAGCGCCTGGCTGCCGATCCGTATTTTCACCGGCGCCTGCCGCTCGATGAGATGGGCGCGCATGCCATGCAGGCCAACGCGCTGCTCGCCACCATGCCGGATCTGCAAGCCACCGCCCAGAAAGTGGCTGACAAGAACCGCCGCAATGGCGCCCAAGCCTATCCCGACATGATGGCCGGTTTGGCGATGCCGGCTGCCAAGACGGCACGGTGGCCGCTGCAGGCCGACATGTCCGCGACGCCGGTGACGGGCGCCGTGGCCCTCGTGCTCGCCTCGGAGGAGTTCGTGCAGGAACGCAACGCCGAAGTCGCGTGGATCTCCGGCATGGGCTGGGCGACGGAGCCAAGCTTCCTTGGAGATCGCGACCTCACGCAGGCTCCCGCCCTCGAAGCCGCCGCGCAGCAGGCCTATGGCGAGGCTGGGATCACCGATCCGATGGGCACCTTCGACGTGGCCGAGGTGGCCGACGCGACCCCGTATCAGGAACTGCTGGCCTATGAAGGCCTTGGCCTCGCTTCTCGGCAGGCCTGGGCGGGGCGCGTGGCCGATGGCACGTTCGGGCCCGGCGGCAAGCTGCCGGTCAATCTTTCGGGCGGCGCGATCTCACTCAACCCCATCTATTGCACCGGCCTGATCCGCATCGCCGAGATCGCGCGGCAGGTGCTCGGCCGCGCCGGGCACCACCAACGCGAAAAGGTGCAGACTGGCCTTGCCCACGCTGCGAGCGGGGACGCCATGCAATACAACACGGTCGTGGTGCTGCGCCGCGGCGCGCCCGAGAGCACGAAGCAAGGAGCAGCCCTATGAGCCAGCGCGTCGGCATCATCGGCATCGGCCAGTCCGCCTTTCAGCGCCGCCGGGACGACGCCAGCTACCCCGACCTGGTGCGCGAGGCCGTGACGCTCGCGCTCAACGACGCCAAGCTGGAGCTGGACGGGGTCGAGGCGGTCGTCTATTCGCTGTCGCCCGACGCTATGGTCGGCATCGGCAATGCCGAGCGCCTGGGCGTGGACGCGGTAGGCGCGCGCAACAAGCGTTTCCTGCGCATCAACACCGGGGGTGCCACCGGCATCTCCAGCGTCGCCGCGGCCTACTACCATATCGCCGCTGGCGCCTGCGACGTCGTGCTGACCGCCGGGGCCGATAAGGTCGGCGAATGCGGCGACAGCCAGACCGTGCTGAATAAGATCTGGGACCCGACCTATGAGCGACAGTTGCCTCTGGGCACCATCAGCATGTTGGCCATGTCCGCCGTCCGCTACATGGCCAAGTACGGGATGACCGAGGAGGATATGGCGCGGGTGGTGGTCAAGAACCGCTGGCAGGCGTCGAAGAACCCGAACGCCCATCTGCGCAAGGAGACAAGCGAGGAGGAGGTTTTCCGCTCGCGCTACATCTGCTGGCCGGTCAAGCTGTTCGACTGCTGCCCGCAGAGCAGCGGCGGCGGCGCGATGGTGCTGGCCTCCGAGCGCTACATCAAGGAACGCAAGCTGGACGCGGTGTGGATCACCGGCGTCGGCCATTGCTCCGAGACGTATTACATCGGCGACCGCATGGGGACCGGCTACACCGCGGACCACGCGGACGCCTATGCGCTGCGCAACTCGTTCCTGCGGTCGTTCAAGATGGCGGGGATCACCGACCCGCGGAAGCAGGTGGATGTCGCAGAGCTTTATGCCCCGTTCAGCAACACCGAGTTTCACTCGATCGAGGCGGCCGGGCTCGCCGAGCTTGGACAATCCCCGGCGATGCTGCGAGAGGGCCAATTCCAGCTCGGCGGCGCCATCCCGGTCAATCCATCGGGCGGGACGCTCTGCACCAACGCCATCGCGGTCACCGCGATGATTCGGGTGGCCGAGATCGCGCTGCAGGTCTGGGGTCGCGCCGGCGGGCACCAGGTGAAAGGCGCCAAGCGCGGCATCGCCAGCGGCAATGGAGGCGACCACCAGTTCTTCGGAACGATGGTCGTCGAAGCATAGGGAGACGAAACGATGGAACTGCTGAAGCGCCAGGAAACCTGGAACATCACCTACACCCACGCCTTGGGCGAGACTGCGAGCTGGTTCTACGTGCAGCTGCGCGACCACGCGAAGCTGTATGGCAAGCGCGACGCCAAGTCGGGCCGCGTGCTGGTGCCGCCGCGGGCCTTCTCCGACCAGACCCTGGAACCCACAGGCGACTGGGTCGAGGTCGGCCCTGGCGGCAAGATCGAAACCTTCACGATCACCTACGAGGAGTTCAGCGGCCTGCCGCCGCCGCCCTACGCCTTCGGCTACGTGCAGTTGGACGGCGCTGACACAGCGATCGGCGGGTTCATTCGAGGTGTGGACCTGACCGACCCGGCGGCGGCCGCCCAGAAGCTCAAGATTGGCACCAGGGTCATCACACGCTTCGCCGAAAAGCGCACCGGCGACGTGCTCGACTTCTGGTTCGAGCCGGATGGAGGCTGACGCCTCGGGTACACCGTCACGCGTGACGGGGAGTTCGAGCAGCCCGACCGTCGCCGTGCTGCCCGGCTTGCGCAGCGGGCCCATGCCCTACTATGTGAGCTATACGCCTCAGTTCGCTGGGTGCTCGAACCCTTCAGTCCCTATGTGTCCAGTGGTGCATCATGCCGGTGCAGACGGTGGGGGCGAAAATCGTGGACGTGGTGGTCGGCACGCTGAAGGCGCAGACCATGGCGCTCACGTCCTGCGACCATGCGAAGTGCCGTGCCTCGATGCCGATAACGCTTATTTGGTTCGCGGCTACGCCGATGCCGGTTTTTATCGCTGGAGTCTTGCGCGGCACCGGGGCCAACAGGAGGCAAAAGAGCGTTGCGATCAAGACGGCCAACGTACTCGCATCAATGACGCCCCGTCAGTATGAAATCCATACCGATGGTTGAATTCACGCGGTAACTGTGCTCACTGGGCGGTAGTCTTCAATCACTGAACAGCGAATCGCCGCAAGAAATGCCGTCATCCATGACCTCCGCCGGCACGGCCCCAGTCGTGGGCATCAGGGACGAAGTCGTCGCCCTCAAGCGCGAACGGACGATTGCTGTCGCGGCGGAGCTTTTCTATGAGCGTGGTTATGACAACACGTCGCTGGACGCGATCGCCGAGCGGATGAACGTTACCAAGCCATTCATTTATGCTCATTTCACCTCCAAGGCCGAGTTGCTGGCCGAGATTTGCTCGCGCGGCATCGCATCGGCACTGGCGGCGCTGGACGGCGTGCTGACTACGGTTCCCGGCCCTCCGGTCGAACGACTCGCCGAAGTGGCAAAGCGTTTCGTCAATGCCGTGCTGAAGAGCCAGCGCTATATCGCAATCTTCGCCCGCGAGGAGAAGAACCTGGCGCCTGAGGACTTCCATCGCATTAGCGAGCTGCGCCGCACTTTCGACCACAAGCTGGTGAAACTGCTTGACGAGGGCGTAGCCGCCGGCGAGTTTCGAATACCGGACACTCGGATGGCGGCGCTGGCGATTGGCGGCATGGTCAGCTGGGCCTATGTTTGGTATCGCGCTGACGGGCGACTCACCTTGGAGCAAACGAGCGCCGAGCTGACGCAATTGATCCTCGGCATGGTCGGTGTCCCGCGTTCCGCGCCAGAGAAGGTCAGCAGGCCCGTTCGGCGCCGGAAGTGAGAGGCCGTGAGATTTGGCGTTGATGAGCGCTGTTGCACGGATCGGGTTGGTATCGCTGCAGCTCGATCCGGTTTAGGAAGGCTGGATACCGACCGTCGGCGTTGTCAGATTGATGGTCGAGGTGCCGCAGAGAGCATACGGCTGATCAGGGTCTCACTCGGCGGATGCTACGCCAGTCACCTCGCGCCAGGTCCGGAAGGCCTCATCGCGTGCGGCGCGGTGCTGGTTGGCGGTCAGGCGGTGGCGGCGGAGCTGAAAGTGGTTGTGGATGCGGCTATGGGCGAACAGGAAGCGCTGCGCGTGGCGCGCTGATTTGAACCGCTGCATCTGCCGTTCTCGCCGCCGCGTCGGCTGGTGCGACACCTCGGCCCGGTTGTTCAGGTATCGGCTCTGGCGGTGCTCGACCCCGGGCAGGATCTCGCGTTTGGCGGCGGCGTAGCTGCGCAGCTTGTCGGTGACGATCACCCGCGGGACGTATTGCAAGCCCTTGAGCAGTGGCTCTTATTGGGTTCCGGGGTGGTGCTGGGTCCGTCACGCAACCAGGCCGGCGATGAGGGTGCCGAGCAGGGCTTTGCCGCGCCGGCGCGCGTTGTGCACGAACTGGAAGAAGCCGAGATAGAGCGGCAGCTTGTCCTGCGAGATGCCGCGATGCGGGCGCAACCAAGAGCGCAGCAGCGACCAAAATCCTTCCATCGTGTTGACGTGGACCTCGCAGAACCCGTCGCCGTCCTCGTCGCGGGCGTGGCAGACCGTCTTGTGCCCGTAGCCCCAGGTTGGCAGGCGCGCGTAGATGGCATACTCGTCCGTGTGGACAAGGGTGCCCGGGGCGACGGCGGCGGTGATGATCGGCTTGATCGTGGCCTGCTGCACGTTGGCCAGCCTGCGCAGCACGACCTATCCGCCGCGCTGGATCAGGCCAAGGATCGGTGGCTTGTCCTTCTCCAACGTGCCCCGTCCCGGCGCGCCTGCCAGCTTGCGGCACCGTCCAAGCCGCCCCTTTTGGCCACCTCGTCCGGTTGCCCTTTGTGCCCAGCTACGACGTAGACCTCGTCGATCTCCACTTTGCCCTTCAGTTCCACCGCTGGCATTTTGGCGACCAAGCCACGGCGCATGAGGTCGTCGAAACGGCCCGCACACGCCTTGCAACGGTAACGCTGACGATGCGGCTGCGTGTCGTCGCACCCGTCCCGGATCACCGAGGAACTGTCGCATCCGGGGCAGCATACGCCCTCGGGCCAGCGGTGCTGGCGCACAAGCGCGAAGCACTTGGCATCGTCCATCAGGCCGGAGAGGTTGACCAAGTCGGATGCAGGCATGATGGCGGAACCTCCTCGCGCGAGCCGGTTGGCTGCTCGCGCTTCAGCCATCACACCAGATACCCTCCAACGGCGCCACCCACATCCACCACCCCGGAACCCGACAAGAGCCTCCTTGATTTGGCAGGACTTCCAGGCAGTCTGCACGAGCGTTGCAGACAGTTGCGCGCCGATGTCTTGCGTATTGCAAAGATGCCAACGTGCATTGGATGGGGGCCTACGAAAGTTATCGCAAAGGCTAGCGTGGTGCATGGATCGGGCGGTGGTGCTGATGTGCTGGGTGACGTAGGGGATCGCCCTTCCAACTCCGGATGCCCATTTTGCCGTTCAAGCTGAACCAGGACCGCCGCCATCACATCCCG
>JAABUQ010009405.1_pt1 | contig 13238 bp, 8 predicted proteins | sample 5560001 | NCBI WGS metagenome assembly JAABUQ01 (sample SAMN10711888, study PRJNA513371) | rock metagenome | isolation source: Antarctica rocks | place: Antarctica: Victoria Land, Finger Mt nord | collected 2015-12-18 | reverse complement strand
CTATGGCAATTTCTACGACCCGGCCCCGCCTGGACAGCCGTACAGCTATGGCCCCGCACCGCTGGCGTCCATTCAGGCTCCCGCAGACACGGTGCTGTTCACCGACTCAGCCGACTATGAGAGCGAATTGGTGAAGGACCCGTTTATAGTGCCGCCCAGTTTCACCGCTTATGGTGTCACGCAAACGGAGCAGGTACACGGTCGCCATCTCGGATTCGCCAATGTCGCCTTTGCCGACGGGCATGTCAAAGCGATGAGGCCGATCACGCTGTCCGGCGATGCCAACCGCCTCGCTAATCATCTCGGCTCGCTTGCCAAGAACAACCCCGGCACGGACGAGCTATACAATGGAAAGGGAACCCCGTAACATGGAGACTCAAGCAAAAAATGACCCAGCACGGCGACGGCATGAACAATGTCTACCTGGATGGTCACGCCAAGTTCGGGCGGTGGTATCAACTCTGGTTCCAAGACCCGGCGCATGACATCTATGAAGGCGCATTCGACCCGCGCCAATAACGCAGACAGTCACACAGAAAGAAAATACAATGAACAATGAGAAAGCAACAAACAGCATGACAGATGACGCAGGCAACAATAGACTAATGAGCCGCCGGGAACTCGGCAAGGCTCTTAGCCGAACAGGGCTTGCGCTGGCGGCTTCGGCCCTGGCCGCGAAGGTCGGCCTTGCGGCGGACGGTGCGCCCGCGCCGTTGGCCCCCGCCACGACGCCGGACTCGATGGCCCACGGGATGCACATGGATCACGACATGACCGATTACGGCATCCCCGCCGGGCCGCCCCAGCAGGTCGCCATGCTGGTCTACCCAGAAATGACCGCCCTCGACCTGATCGGGCCGAATCAGGTACTCGCAGGACTGATGAACATCAACGTGCATCTGGTCTGGAAGGATAGAAGTCTCATCACCACCGACACAGGCATCCCGATCCAGCCAACGATGACCTTCAAGGACTGCCCAAATGCGCTGACGGTGCTGTTCGTCCCCGGCGGTTCGCGCGGCACGGTCGCGCTGATGGACGACCCGGCGGTTCTGGACTTCCTGGCGCATCAAGGACAGACCGCCCGCTACGTCACGAGCGTCTGCACGGGGGCATTGGTGCTGGGGGCGGCGGGACTGCTCAAAGGCTATCGGGCGACCTCGCACTGGGCCTTCCGCGACCTGCTGCCGCTGATGGGGGCGACCCTGGCACCGGGGCGAGTCGTGGAGGATCGCAGCCGCATCACCGGCGGGGGCGTGACGGCGGGCATTGACTTTGGCCTGCACCTTGCCGCCAAACTGCGGAACGAGAAGTATGCGAAAGCGATGCAGCTGGGGTTGGAGTACGACCCGCAGCCGCCGTACCACGCGGGGACTCCTGCCGGAGCAGGCGCGGACATCACGCAGATGTTGCGGGCGCTCTATGAGCCGACCTGGGACGGAGCGCAGGCCGCAGCGGTGCGGGCGCAAAAACGCTTGTCTTAGGGATCGGTAAAGACCAGTGGTATAGAACAACAAAAGGAATACAACAAAAAATGGATCGTAAGAACGCGCTGAAAAGCATCACAGGACTTGTGATAGCAGCCCTTGCTCCCGCAACGGCGATGGGGGCGACCGGCGCAGACGCCAGGGCGCAGCGCAAAGCGCAAAGCGCAAAATAAAGCGCAGAACATCGTCATTCACCTGAACAATTCCGAAGGTGAGAACGCTCTGCATTCGGCTTTCATGGGCATTGGCCTAGCGACGGCACTACGGCAGATGGGGGCGGACGTGACGCTGATGCTTGACGCCAGCGGCCCTAACTTCGCAAAGAGCGCGTGGAGTGACAAAAGTTTGGCCCCAGCAACGGCATCATCTGTATCGGCCATGCCCCCGATGCGGTTAGGGGACTTGCTTGCTGGCTTCGTCCGGGTAGGCGGTATTATCTGCTTATGCCCGCACTGCTCCCGGATGTGTGGGGTGACACCGGGAGAAACTGTACCGGGCGCACAGATGGCCGCTGATGGGGAATTAGCTCGGATCGTCTTCAACGCCGACAAGATCATTGACTACTGACAGCCCTCTGTGACGCCGAGACATCAAAAGAATGCGAAATCGGCTCCGCCGCGCGACACAATTTACCTGCTTGGTATGCTAAACGAACACCTCTAAGTTGGAAGTTTAGAAGTCACGCAGTTGAGCCTGATTTCGTGTTATAATCGCCTGCCTCTGCAACACAGCCAGATTCATTGTCTTCTCGTAATTCCTGTTTGCAGCCATCGCCCTATTCGGGCTTGGTGCGCCTACGGCCAGAACGCCCAGACAAAGAAGCCGCAGCGTCTCGCTCGGTTACGCAGTAGGCATACTGCCCCTTTATAACTTTACACTGTATGCATATGCACCGCATCACGAACCGCCTGGGTTGGGTGGCGACGAAGACGCCTGACCAGACCGAGAAGGCGCTGGAGCGCCTACGGCCAGGATGCATTTACGAGGAAGCGGCCGTGGCCTGGCTGTCTATTTTCCTGATGAACTCGTCCTTGCCGTCCATGTACGCCTCGATGTCTTCCGGGTGCTTTGCCGCCAGCCCGCGCTTCAAGTCGCTGTATTCTTGGGCGGCATCAGGGTTGTTAATCAGAGAGTCGCGGAAGGCAAGATGTCGCGTTATCTGCGGAGAGCCGTCCTCGAAGGCGTGGACCTGGTGCGTCCTGTCTCCATCCTCGTTGTCCCGGCGGAAGTAGCGCCGGCCGGGGATGCCGAACTCGCCCAGCGCTTCGTACCTCAGCGTCTCCATGAGGGTCTGCTTACCATCCAGGGCCGCAATGTCACGAACCACGAGCAGGAGATCAATCACCGGCTTCACGTAGATGGTGGGAATGGCGTTCACAGACTATGGCACTGAGAGAAAGGCTGCAAGCAATATCTCAGCAATCTCAGGGCAACCCGTAAACAGGTAGGTCTTAGAATGCTGGACAAGAGCCACATCGTCATTGAGGTCAGTAATCTGAATCTGTACGACGGCCTCACAACGCTAGCCTAGGACGTCGCACAGGAAGTGTCGCAAGTTCTGGCATTTCAAGGTGAAGTGGTAATAGCCGGGCGGCAACCGAGGCGGGGACTAGGGGCGTTTCCAAAGATCGTAGCCGAGCCGGGCGATGAGGGCGGAGACGATGCACAGGAACAGGGCGCGTATGAAGCGCGAGCCGCGCGTCACGGCCAGGTGCGTCCCGGCCAGCGCCCCGAGCACGTTGCACGCGGCCATCGGCAGGGCGACCGCCCAGAGGACGTGCCGCGTCCAGGCGAAGAACAGCACGGCGGACAAGTTGGTGGCGAAGTTGACCACTTTGGCCGAGGCGGACGCGGACAGGAAGCTGAAGCCGAAGACGCCGACGAAGGCGAAGATAAGCAGGCTGCCCGTCCCCGGTCCAAAGAAGCCGTCGTAAAACCCCAGTGTCGCGCCCAAGGTCGCGCCTGCCCACGCCTGCCGCGTCCCCAAAAGGCGCGGGGCGTGGAAGCCGCCGAAGTCTTTGCGGGCCAACGTGTACACGAACGCGCCGACCAGCAGCAGCAGGATGAGCGGGCGCAGGGCATCGGGGCGCAGGACGGTGACGGCCCGCGCGCCCGCCAGCGAGCACAGAAACGCGGCTAGCGTTGTCAGCGGCAGCGACTGACCCCGCAGCGAGACGCGGCCCGCGTAGCGGCAGGCGGCCACGCCCGTGCCGGCAATGGAGACGGCCTTGTTGGTGCCCAGGACGCCGGTGACCGGCAGTGACGCCGGCAGCAAGAGGAGCAAAGCAGGAAGCTGGATCAGCCCCCCGCCGCCGCCGACGGCGTCAACGAGGCCCGCCAGGAAGGCGAAGAAGGGCAGGGCGATAGGCACAGGCAGGGCAATGGGGTGGGGCATGAGCGTTGCCCCAGTGTACCTCAATCGATGTTCCCGGAGCGGCGGTAGGACTCGGGGCGAGCGACGTCGAACCTGTGCCCATGCGAAGAAGCAAGAGTTGGCAGAAAAGCAGGACTTGGCTGGCGGCGGGCGTGTGCCTGTGCGTGGGCGGCGCGGCGCGGGCCGACGCGCCCCCATCGAAGGCAGCCCCGCCGGGGCTAGTGCGCGGCGCGGTGTACGCCGACCCGAAGGCAGCCACCGAGGCGCGGGTCGCCGACCTGCTGGCGCGGCTGACGCAGCCGGAGAAGCTCAGCCTGCTAGCCCTGGAAGCGCCCGACCCGCAGCGGCTGAACACGCTCCCGGTTCCGCGCCTGGGCCTCCCCCCCCTTTGGACGTCCGACGCCCCTAACGGCGTGCGCGTGGGCCAGGCGACCGTCTTCCCGGCGGAGGAGATCATGGCATCCACCTGGGACACCGTGCTGATCGGGCAGGTCGGGGCCGCTCTCGGACAAGAGGCGCGGGCGAAAAACCGGCAGGTGCTGTACGGCCCTGATCTCAACATACACCGGACTCCGCAGGGAGGGCGGGATTTCGAGAGTTTCAGCGAAGACCCTTTCGTCACCGCGAGGATGGGCGTCGCGTATGTGAGAGGCATTCAGAGTCAAGGAGTCGCCGCCTGTCTAAAGCACTACGTCTGCAACGATCAGGAGAGCGGGCGGCACTCGATCAACGTCGTGGTGGACCCGCGCGCGTTGCACGAGATTTACTTAGCTCCGTTCAAGACCGCCGTCGAAGAAGGGCAAGCCTGGGCGGTCATGGATGCCCTGAACCGCGTGAACGGTCCCTGGGTCGCCGACAACCACCAACTCCTGACCGATATTCTCAGAAACCAATGGCGATTCGACGGCGTGGTGATCTCCGACTGGGGATCGGTGCATGACACGGTAGAGGCCGCCAAAGCGGGCAATGACATCGAGATGCCAAGCCCGCAGTTTTTCAGCCCGGCCAACCTCAGCACCGCGCTGCAAAATCGGCAGATCACGCAGGCGGTGATTGACGACAAGGTCCGCCGCGTCCTACGAACCGCCGTGCGGACGGGCCTGCTGGATGGCCCCAGAATGCCTGACCCCGCCCAGGTCAACAGCCCGGAGCATCAGAAACTGGCTCTCAAGGTGGCGCAGGAGGGAATCGTCTTGCTGAAGAATGCCGGAAACCTGCTGCCGCTGGACCGGACGAAAACCAGATCGGTCGCGGTGATCGGGCCGAACGCCGCCGTGAACCAACTCGGCGGACGCTGGAGCGCCGACCTCACCCCGTTCTACTCCGTCAGCGTCCTGGACGGCATCAAAACCAAAGCCGGCACGAAGATCGCCGTCAATTACGTGCAGGGAACGCCGCTGACTGATGCCGTCGCCGACCCAGTCCCGGCTTCCGCTTTCACGCCGCCCGATACCAAGCCGGGCGAGCATGGACTCCGTGCCGAGTACTTTGCCGACAAAGACCTGAGCGGTGCGCCGACCATAACCCGTCTCGATCCTCAGATCAACTTCAACTGGAACGATGTTTCTCCAGATAAATCAGTGCCGCGCGAAAACTTCTCGTCGCGCTGGACCGGGTTCCTGACGCCGCCGACGACCGGGCGGTATACACTGGTGCTGGACAGCGACGACGGCAGCCGGCTCTTTATTGATGACAAGCTCGTCATCGATTACTGGTCGGATCACGGGACCGGCTCGCCCTTGCGCGCGGGCTTGGATCTGGTCGCGGGTCATGCCTACAAGATTCGCGTCGAACAGTACCAGGGCACGGGCGGGGCGGGGTGCTCCCCCGGTTGGAGACTGTCGGGCGAAGGTGAGGGTGTGTTCCTAGAAGCCGTGGCCGCCGCGAAACGGGCGGACGTCGCAATCGTGGTCGTCGGGCTGTCCAACACCATTGAGGGGGAGGAACTCGACCCCCCGGATTTACTCCTGCCGGGCAGGCAGAACGCTCTGATTCAGGCCGTCGCCGCCGCCAACAAGCACACCATTGTCGTCATGGCGAACGGGACGCCGCTGCTGATGGACAAGTGGCTGGGTGCCGTCCCAGGCGTGATCGAGTCGTGGTATTCCGGCGAGGAGGCGGGAAACGCCGTGGCCGACATCTTGTTCGGGGACGTCAACCCGTCCGGCAGACTGACCGACACGCTGGCCGCGCGGCGCGAGGATTACGGGGACTGGGGCAACTCTCACTACTATCCGGGGGTGAACGGAACCGTCACGTATGCCGAGGGCATCTACGTCGGCTACCGCCACTTCGACAAGGCGAAGATCGTGCCGCTGTTCCCGTTCGGCTTCGGGCTGTCCTACACGACCTTTGCTTTTTCGGGCCTGCACGTCTCGCCCGTGATGAAGCGCGACGGGGCGACCAGTGTGCGCGTCGTCGTGCAGAACACCGGCAAGCGGGCGGGAGCCGAAGTCGTTCAGCTTTACGTCCGCGATCTCGCCCCCAAAGTGGACCGGCCCGTGCGCGAGTTGAAAGGCTTCGCGCGGGTCACACTGTCGCCGGGCGAGAAGAAGACAGTGACGTTCAGCATCGACGAGAGCGCCCTGTCCTATTACAACGTGGCGATGCACCGCTGGAAGGCGAACGCAGGACGCTATGCCGTGGAGATCGGCGCGTCCTCGCGCGACATCCGGGCGACCAGTATGCTGCGTCTACAATAGCGCCCAGTGTCAGCGCCGGATCTGGCTGACGATGGTCGGGTCTTGGATGGCCGTGTCGCCCGCGAGCAGGAACGCTTTGCTCAGGATGATCGCCAGCATCCGGTCGCCCTCAAACGGCAGGAAGAGATCGCCGCTGTCCTCGCCCCGACCCGGCACGATGCACAGGTACTGATCGTTCGGCTCCATCAGGATGTTGCCGCTCCCCAGGTGTATCTTGTACGTTCGCAGGTCCCCCCGCACGACGAGAAACTTGCCGTCCAGGCGGCAACGGCCGGCGATCTTGAGGCGCGGCAACAGGCGGGCCAGCACATCGGCGCGAGTCTTGGCCGTCTCGCCCAGGTTGCCGAAGGCGTAATCCTGCCAGTACGCCCGGTAGCGCCCTTCCGGCCCGCCGTCCGCCCACGCCGGGTCATTGCCGACGCTGGCAACGCCGACAAACAGGTCCACGTCCCGCAGGACCTCGGAGAACGCCAGGGCGGGCACCTGCTCCAAGGGGATCGGCTCCGCCGGCCCCGCGCTGCGCCAGCCCGGCCCGTAGCCCCCGCCCCCCGCGTGTGCATAATTGGGTGTCGCGTCCTCCCGGTAAAAGCGGACTTGATCCGTTGCCACCCGCAGATACGTCCCCGCGTCGTTTGTGTCCGTACCGTAGTCCTCGCCGATGCCCTCAATCCAGAACTCGGCCCGCAGGCCGTGCTGCGGCAGCAGACGGGTGGCGGGCGGGTACTGGTCGTCCACCATCAGGCGCAGCGTGTTCTTCCAGCCGCGCAGGACGCACAGGCTGTTGAACTGGTGCTGCTTCAGGACGTGGGCGGCGAAGCGGTTGGAATAGGTGCGCGTGTTCCGCTCGGCGTCGGTCAGCAAATACACCTCCCGGTGCGCCTGCTTGAAAGGCTGCACCAGCCCACGCGCTTCCAGCGCGTCCCGCCAGCGCATCACCTCCTCCGGCGTCGCGCCGATAGGGTGCCACAGACTGACGGGAGCATCGTCCGGCAGCCTTTCCAGCCGATGTCCGGCCACGTCTTCAAACCCTTCCCCCACCGGCAGGGCGGGCACACCCCCGACCGTCCAGATCAGCCGCCGCGCCAGGTTCCCCAGCACCGGATGGCCCAAGTAACGCTCGCGCCAGACGGCCAGCGGCCAGGCGCGCTCTCCCAGCAGAAAGCCGTCAAACCGCGCCGCCTGCGCGGACAGAGCCTGCCCGATCTCGGCCTCCGCCGCCTTCAGCGCCTTGACCTCGGCGGCGAACTCGCGCTTCACCCCCGCCGGGACTGCCTTGCGCGGCTTGCCGTCCGCCCCGAACCATTCCAGCCGCGTCCGCCCCGTCGCCGCGTCCAAGGTCAGTGTCGCCGATCCCTCCGCGCCGAGCGTCTCCCGCCGCGTCCCGTCCGCCTCCAGCCCGCCCGTCGGCACCGCCAGGTCTTCCAGTTCGTCCACCGTCATGCCCGCGTTCTGGGCCGCCGTCTCAATGGACGAGGCAACCAGCTTCAGCGCCCCCCGGTCCCGCAGCCGCGTCCGCAGCCGCGCCAGCGGCCCGACGCCCAGGCCATTCGGCATCTGCCCCAGCGCCCAGATTCCCGCATTGCCCGCACGCCCCGCCCAAGTTCCCCGATCACGCACATTGGTAAAAGCGACTTCTACCAGATGTCCCAGCCCATGTGCCACGTCCGGTGTGTCACAAGCGGAAGTGTACCAGGCCAAACCCTTCAGGATGTCGATGTTCCTCTCGCTAATGCCTGTAAGATAACGGAGTTCAGCTTCCCGATAAGCCTCTATCTCGGTGCTGTGATCTTGTGTGTACAGTTTCAATTCTTCTTGATAACGTCTGTAACCATCACCACCTTGACCGTCCCAGTGAGGATACGCAGGTGGCGTCGCCGTAAAAGGCGGCGGCGTAGTAACCAGCTTCAGCCATATGGCAATATGCTCGGTCACATCCTCCTCGCCGACTGCCTGCTGGTGGCGCACCGCGTCCGCCAGCCATTTCGCGGTTGGCTTGGCGCTTTCCGCTGTAACTGCGTGTGCAAAAAGCCCTTCCCACGCTGAACGTTTTTCGGCGTTCATTGTCTTCAGGTCTGATAACACTCTGTCGGCCCATGCGTCACCGGATTCGGGTAGGTTGTCGCGGACGATACCAGGTAATTTACTGAGACGGTCAGCTAACTTCGAGTTCTTCCGAGTGTTCCTGCTGTTTTTCTCAAGCATAGGAATAAGCTGTTGCAGCAAATCGCGTTGCTCCGTGGATGGCAATGTCTCTTTGAAGTGCCATTCAAAGTTTCGCACGATTTGTGACAGCGGCAGCCAGTAGAAATAATAATCCGAATCCCTCCTATTGAGCTGGTATAGATGTCCAACAGCTTTCAGCACAGAAACAACATCGTTGGGCGACATCGGTAGCCTTCGCTGAAATAGGGTTTTCAGGAGGATCCGTAGCGCGTATGATGCATGGCGTTTCGGGCTGTATTCCCAAACATTCCAATCCCTTATGTCCTTTGGCGGGAGCGCATCCTCAAGGCGCTGCAAAGCAGCATGAGCGACAATGAGGTTCTCAGCGGGACTCTGAGCAAGGATTTTCACGCCGCTCGTGTAGTTCTGAACGCGTGAATACCACGGTTCATTCGGAGGTCCCGACTCTTTCAGAAACTCTTCCAATAAATCCATGTTAGCCTCCCACCAGCGGAACCAGCTTCACGAACGACACTTCGGTATCCACCCGCAGCGTCAGTTCTTCGTCCAGGCTCTCCACCTGCCGGTCCCCGACGAGTACGAAGAAGCCGTTGCGGGCGAACGCCGACAACGCCCGCTCGTACTGCGCCTCCCAGTCCACGCGCTGCTTGACGGTATGATCGGCCTTCAGGCCGTTCAGCGCGGCCTCCGTCTCCGTCGGCGTCACCAGGCCGCGAAACACGGCGGAGGGAGGGGCGGCGTGGTATTCCTGGACCTCCTCAAAGACCCGGCGGCGAATCAGCTCGCGCAGGGTGATCGTGGAGGAAAGCAGGTCCAGGCGCAGCCCGCCGGACCGCTCGCCCGACAGCGTCTCGTCGTAGATCGTCACACAGATTGCCATGTCCATTCTCCTTAAGCAAAGCCGAACTTATCTGCTGGGAGGATTATACCAAGCGCGGCGGCGGAAGTCGGCCCGGATGCTTCCGAGCTTCCCCACGGATTTGCGGAATTCTCACCAGATGAGACGGCAGACAGGATTCCGACCCCGTGGGGAAGAATCAAGCGGCGTACACCGCCGCAAAGGAAGATGCCCATGCCCCTGCACCCTCTGGCCGGACAGCCGGCCACGCGCGATCTGCTCGTCAACGTCCCGCAGTTGATCTCGGCGTATTACACGCTCCAGCCGGACCCCGAGAACCCGGCCCAGGGCGTCTCGTTCGGCACGTCCGGCCATCGCGGCTCGTCGCTGAAATCCACGTTCAACGAGGCCCACATCCTCGCCATCTGCCAGGCGGTGGCCGAGCATCGGTTGGAACGCTCTATCGACGGGCCGCTCTTTCTGGGCAAAGACACCCATGCGCTGTCCGAGCCGGCGCACCGGACCGCCATCGAAGTCTTTGCCGCCAATGGCATCGATCTGTGCGTCCAGGAAGGCGGCGGGTACACGCCGACGCCCGCCGTCTCGTTCGCCATTCTCACCCACAACAAAGCACGCACGGCGGGTCTGGCCGATGGCGTCGTGGTTACGCCGTCGCACAACCCGCCCGGCGACGGCGGCTTCAAATACAACCCCCCGTCCGGCGGCCCCGCCGACACGGACATCACCCAAAAAATCCAAGACCGCGCCAATGCACTGCTGCGCGGCGGGCTGGCCGGCGTCAAGCGGCTGGCTTATGCCAAAGCGTTGTCGGCGGAGACTACGCGGGCTTATGACTACGTCGGCCCCTATGCGGACGCCCTGGGTGAAGTCGTTGACATGGAGGCCATCGCGCGGGCGGGCCTGCGGATCGGCGCGGACCCGCTGGGCGGGGCGAGCCTCGCCTATTGGGGACGTATCGGCGAACAGTATAGGCTGAACCTGGACGTCGTCAACCCCGCCGTAGACCCGACGTTCGCGTTTATGACCCTGGACAAAGACGGCAAGATACGCATGGACTGCTCCTCGCCGTCCGCCATGGCCTCGCTCATTCGGCTCAAAGACCGCTACGACATCGCCTTCGGCAACGACCCTGACGCCGACCGGCACGGCATCGTGACTCCGAGCGTCGGGCTGATGCCGCCGAATCACTACCTCGCTGTCGCCATCAGCTATCTGTTCCAGAACCGGCCCGGCTGGCCCGCCCACGCCGCTGTCGGGAAGACGCTGGTGTCGAGCGCCATGATCGACCGCGTGGCGGCGGGCCTGGGCCGGACGCTCTCGGAAGTGCCCGTCGGCTTCAAGTGGTTCGTGGATGGCCTGTTTTCAGGCACCTACGGCTTCGGCGGCGAGGAAAGCGCGGGGGCCTCGTTCCTGCGCCGGGGCGGCGCGGTCTGGACGACGGACAAAGACGGCCTGATTCTGGGCCTGCTGGCGGGCGAGATCACGGCCAAGACCGGCAGCGATCCTGGTACGCTGTATCAGCGGTTAGAGGCGCGCTACGGCAGCCCCGTGTACGAGCGCACGGACGCCCCCGCCGACGCCGCCCAGTCGGCCCGCCTGGGCCGCCTGACGCCTGACGCGGTGCGGGCCGAGACACTGGCCGGGGACCCGATCACCGCCAAGCTGACGCGCGCGCCGGGCAACGACGCGCCCGTCGGCGGCCTCAAAGTCGTGACCCGAAACGGCTGGTTCGCCGCGCGCCCGTCGGGGACGGAGCCGATCTACAAAATCTACGCCGAGAGCTTCGTCGGGGCCGACCACCTGCGGCGCATCCAGGAAGAAGCCCAGGAGATCGTCGGCGCGGCACTTTCGGCCACCGACGCGCCCTGATGCGCTATAATGACGGCATGACCGAGTCTTTCTTTTCGCCCTACTCCCACGGATTTGTTCGCGCCTGCGTGTGCGTCCCGTTCCTGCACGTGGCGGACCCCGTTTACAACGCCGAACGGACGCTGGGGCTGGCCCGCCGCGCCTCCGATCTGGGGGCCGCCGTGGCCCTGTTCCCCGAGCTTGGCCTGTCGGCGTATTCCAACGAGGACTTGTTCCATCAGGACGCGCTGCTGGATGCTTCGCTGGCTGCGCTAGGCCGCGTCGTGGACGAGAGCCGGGACCTGTCGCCGGTGCTGCTGGTGGGCGTCCCGCTGCGCTTCGACGGGCAGCTCTTCAACTGCGCCGCTGCCGTCTACCGAGGTGAGTTGTTGGGATTGGTGCCCAAGACTTACCTGCCCTCTTACCGTGAGTTCTATGAGAAGCGGCAGTTCGTCTCGGGGCGCGACGCCATCAGCCGCGAGGTGTCCGTGTTAGGTCGGCGCGTACCGCTGGGCAATGACTTAATTTTTGAGGCCGAGAACGTCCCGAACTTCGTCCTCCACGCCGAGATCTGCGAGGACGTGTGGACGCCCATCCCGCCCAGCACCTACGCGGCCCTGGCGGGGGCGACGGTCCTTGCCAACCTGTCCGCCAGCAACATCACCATCGGCAAGGCCGAGTACCGGCGTAATTTATGTGCGTCGCAGTCCGGGCGATGCGTCGCCGCCTACCTGTACTCGGCGGCGGGGCCGGGCGAGTCCACCACGGACGTCGCCTGGGACGGCCAGGCGCTGATCTACGAGAACGCCGCGCCGCTGGCCGAGTCCGCCCGGTTCGCGTCCGAGGAGCAGGTCACGACGGCGGACATTGACCTGGAGCGTCTGGCCCAGGAACGGATGCGCCTGACCTCGTTCCACGACGCCGTAGGCGACCACTTAACCCGCGTCCGCGCCATCCGCCGCGTCGGCTTCGAGTTCCAGGTGCCGACTCTTGCCCCCCCAGGATTGGGGGCGGGGGGGCCACTGCTGCGCCCGCTGGAGCGCTTCCCCTACGTCCCCAATGACCCTGCCGCGCGCGACGCGCGGTGCTACGAGGCGTACAACATCCAGGTCCACGGCCTGATGAAGCGGCTCCAGAGCACCGGCATCAAGCGCATCGTCATCGGCGTCTCGGGCGGGCTTGACTCGACCCACGCGCTGATCGTCGCCGCGCGGACGATGGATCGGTTAGGCCTGCCGCGCGAGAACATCTTAGGCTATACCATGCCCGGCTTCGCCACCAGCAGCGGCACCCGATCCAACGCCCTGGGGCTGATGGCCGCGCTGGGCGTGACATCGCAGGAGATCGACATCCGCCCCAGTTGCCTCCAGATGCTGCGCGACATCGGCCACCCGTTCGGCGCAAGCGGCGAGCCGGTCTACGATATCACCTTCGAGAACGTCCAGGCCGGCGAGCGGACCTCGCACCTGTTCCGACTGGCGAACTTCCACGGCGGCCTGGTCCTGGGGACGGGGGACTTGAGCGAGCTGGCCTTGGGGTGGGCGACCTACGGCGTGGGCGATCACATGTCGCACTACAATGTCAACGCCAGCGTGTCCAAGACGCTGATCCAGTACCTCCTGCGCTGGGTGATTGCGACAGACCAGTTCGATGATCAAGCCGGTGCCTTGATCCAGGCCATCGTGGACACCGAAATCTCGCCCGAATTGGTGCCGCATTCGTCCGCCGAATCGGCCTCGCCGTTCCAGAGCACCCAGGAGAAGATCGGTCCCTACGAGCTGCAA
>JAABUQ010009404.1_pt1 | contig 13241 bp, 9 predicted proteins | sample 5560001 | NCBI WGS metagenome assembly JAABUQ01 (sample SAMN10711888, study PRJNA513371) | rock metagenome | isolation source: Antarctica rocks | place: Antarctica: Victoria Land, Finger Mt nord | collected 2015-12-18 | reverse complement strand
CGCGCCGCGACACCTCGCTGGAAAAACTCTCTCGCTTGCGACCGGCCTTTCAGCCGGACGGTACGGTGACTGCCGGTAATTCCTCGCAGTTGAACGATGGCGCTGCTGCCCTGCTCTTGATGTCGGCTCGCTGTGCCCGGGACCTCGGTCTGGATCCGCTCGCTCGATTTGTGGATGCCGCCGCGGCGGGTGTTCATCCCGACTACATGGGAATCGGGCCTGTCCCTGCTACCTGTAAACTGCTCGCGCGCCACGACCTCACGACCTCGGACCTTGACCTGGTCGAGCTGAACGAAGCCTTCGCGGCGCAGGTGCTGGCCTGTATCGGTGCGTTAGGGCTCGACCAAGAGCGGGTGAATCCGAATGGCGGCGCCATCGCGCTTGGTCATCCCCTGGGCGCCAGTGGGGCCCGGCTGGTGGGAACACTGGTGCGCGAGCAGCAGAGACGCGAGGCGCGCTTTGGCCTGGCCACCATGTGCATCGGCGTGGGACAGGGGATCAGCGCCCTGTTCGAGTGGGTGGCATGAGCGACCGGGCGCCGGTTCAACCGGTTGAGGCGGCCACGGTGATTCTGGTTCGCGAACCGAGCGACCGCGCTCGGGGCTGGGAGTGTTTTATGGTGCGGCGCCACCTCCGCAGCGATTTTGCCGCGGATGTGTTCGTGTTTCCCGGCGGCAAGGTCGACCCGGCAGATCGCGATCCGGGCCTCCTTGAAGTTCTCGATCCAGATGCGGGTATGGAGAACGACGATGGCGGAGGGACCGCGTGGCTCGGGCTACGCGTTGCCGCCCTGCGTGAGCTGTTCGAGGAAGCAGGAGTCATCCTTGCGCGGGAAACCGCTGACGGGAGGAGTACGGAGTCCTTATCGGCGTCCCGTGAGCTGGCCCGGAGCAACTTGCAGAGCGGCCGACTGACCATGCTGCAAGTCGCCCGCGAATTCGGCTGGTGTCTCGACGTCATGCAACTCCACCCCTTTTCGCGCTGGATCACGCCGGACACCCTCCCCAGGCGCTACGACACTCACTTTTTTGTGGCGCGCCTGCCGGCCGGGCAAGAACCGCTGCACGATGCGATTGAGACCACCGCCAGCCTCTGGATTTCACCGTCGGATGCCCTGGAGCGTGCCGAGCGGGGAGACTTCCCGCTGGTCTTCGCCACCGAAAAGCATCTGGAACGGATGGCGCGTTACTCAGCCATCGATGAGTTGATCGCCGCCACCACGCCGGCAGACCTGGAAGCGGTCATGCCGCGCATCATTGAGCGGGACGGAACCACCGCGTTCTTGCTGCCCGGGGACGAAGGCTATTGATCGATGGCCGCAAATTTCGCTCCAATACACTGGACGCGTCCCTCGATTTCGAGTTTTTCTAGTTGGGCCTGGATGGAGCCGGCCGCGAGCCCATGTAGACGTGGATCCACGTCCTGGTAGAGACGCTCGACCAGTTCCTGGATGGTAGCCGGCCCGTCCCGTAGAGCCTCGACTACCTGTGCTTCGCGTTGCTCGCGGTGGCGCAGATACTCCCTGATCTTGGCCGCTGGATTGGTGATAAGCGGACCGTGGCCGGGTGCAATGAGCCTCGCATCCAGGTTCTGGAACCGGAGCAGAGTTTCCATAAAGCGGATCATGTTGCCCTGGGGCGGCGCGATCAGCGTGGTTCCGCGGCCCAGAATGGTATCGCCGGAGAACAGGACGCGGGCCCCTTCCAGCCAGAAGGCTACATGGTCTTCAGAGTGGCCTGGGCTGGGCACGACGTGGAGCGTGTCGCCATCGGTGGGAAAGCTTTGATTTGCCCCATAGGTGCGGTCAACCGGTAAAGCCAGGTTTTCCTCGGTCGCCAGCCGATCTGAACTCCACACGGGAACTGAAAGAGAGGCCGCCAGTCGAGCGGCGCCTGAGGCATGATCCGGATGTCCATGGCTCAACAGAATCGCAACAACGCGGGTACCTGCGTTACGGAGCCAGTCCCCTAATTGTTCTTGGTACGCCGCATGCGCCGGGCCTGGGTCGATCAGGTAGGCGGTGGACCGCCCCACCACGAACGAGTGCGTGCCGTCCAGAGTCTTCGGACCGGGATTCGGAGCCGTAAACATCCAAACCTCCGGCTGCTGTGATATCTGCTCTTCGTTCAGCATTGCGACCTCTTCCTTCGGCCATCGTATGGTGCTCTCCCTCGTCTTCTGTCTAGTATCAAGCAATCCCCGCAAGCAATCCTCGAAGGAACGGTGAGCATGGATACCGATCAACCGACAGTAACGATGGACAAGATTGTGGCGCTCGCCAAGCGGCGCGGCTTCGTGTTTGGCAGCAGTGAGATTTATGGTGGATTGAGCGGTTTCTGGGACTATGGTCCGCTCGGAGTGGAACTGAAGCAGAACATCAAGCGATCCTGGTGGCGCACCAATGTGCATCTGCGGGACGACGTGGTCGGACTCGATTCCGCCCTTGTTATGCCGCCGGCTGTCTGGGCGGCCTCCGGGCACCTGGAAAACTTCAACGACCCGCTGGTTGAGTGCCAGCACTGTAAACGTCGTTTTCGCGAAGACGACCTGGCCGGCGCCTCGGTCTGCCCCGCCTGTGGAGGGACGCTGACCGAACCTCGCCAGTTCAACACTATGTTTCAAACGCACGTCGGTCCTCTGGCGGACGACGCCTCCGTTGCCTATCTTCGTCCAGAGACGGCCCAAGGTACATTCGTCAATTTTAAGAACGTCTTGCAGACCACGGCGCGCAAGATTCCGTTCGGCATCGCGCAGATCGGCAAGTCGTTTCGAAACGAGATCACCACCGGCAACTTCATCTTCCGCAGCCGTGAATTTGAGCAGATGGAGCTGGAGTTCTTTGTGCGACCGGGCACCGACGATGAATGGTTTCAATTCTGGCGGACTGAGCGGATGCGCTGGTGGACCGAGGACCTTGGGGTCAACTCCGAGAAGCTTCATCTGCGCGATCACCAACACTCCGAGCTGTCACACTACTCCAAGCAAACGGCCGACATTGAGTATGAATTCCCGTTTGGTATAAAGGAATTGGAGGGTATCGCGGACCGCACAGACTTCGATCTCAAGGCGCACATAACGGGCTCCGCGGCCGATCTTTCCTATTACGACGATGACACGGCGGAGCGGTTTGTCCCCTATGTGATTGAGCCGGCAGTCGGTGTCGATCGCACCTTTTTGGTGGTCTTGCTCAATGCGTATGCCGAGGAGCAGACTGGTCCCAAGGCGAGCGACCAGCGCACCGTGCTGCAGCTGAAGCCCCATCTGGCTCCCTACAAGGTCGCCGTCTTTCCGCTGGTGGCCAACAAGCCGGATATCGTTGAGTGCGCCAGGCAGGTGTACCGTACCCTCAAGCCACACTTTCCCGTCGCCTGGGACTCAATCGGTAACGTCGGCAAGCGATATCGCCGCCAGGATGAAATCGGTACTCCATGGGCCGTCACGGTCGACTACCAGACCCTGGAGGACCGGACGGTGACGGTCCGAGATCGGGACACGATGCAGCAGGAGCGGCACCCGGTGGACTCGCTTCCACAGCTGTTTCGAGAGCGATTAGGGCCATGGTAGGGGCGGTATAATGACGCGCCCCACGTCGGCTGGAGCCGAATCGAAGAGTGCATGAGATGGTAAAGACGGCCGGCTACGCTGTCTTTTTGTAGGGTGGAACACACGAGGGAGAAGGCATGGCACAGACACTGACTGACAAGTCCGAGGCGCCCGCGACGCACGGCAAGTGGGTCTACCTCTTCGAAGAGGGCAATGCGGGTATGCGCGACCTGCTGGGTGGAAAAGGCGCCGGCGTCGCGGAGATGACGCAGGCGGGTCTTCCCGTGCCTCCCGGCTTTACCATCACCACCGCGGCCTGCAATGCCTATTACGACGCCGGGCAGCAGTTCCCGAATGGCCTGTGGGATCAGGCGAAGCAGGCCATGAAAGACGTCGAGGAAAAGACCGGCAAACAATTTGGGAACCCGTCGAATCCTCTCCTGGTATCGGTACGCTCGGGCGCAAAGTTCTCCATGCCTGGCATGATGGACACGGTCCTGAACCTGGGGCTGAACGACGAGACCACGGAAGGGATCGCGCGGCAGAGTGGCAACGCCCGCTTCGCCTATGATGCGTATCGCCGTTTCATCCAGATGTTCGGCAAAATCGTGCTGGACATCGACCCGGATCTGTACGAGCACGCTCTCGAAGACAAGAAGCAGGAAGCCGGAGCGGCCACCGATGCCGACCTGGATGTGGCCGCTCTGCAGCAGTTGGTGGAGCGTTTCAAGGCCATTACGCGAGAGCAGTTTGGACGCGACTTCCCGACCGATCCCTACGAGCAATTGCAGCAGGCGATCGCGGCTGTGTTCCGAAGCTGGAACGGCGAGCGGGCGCGTGCCTATCGCCAGTCGGAGGGCATTCCAGACGACCTGGGGACCGCGGTCAACGTGCAAACCATGGTGTTCGGCAATATGGGCAACGATTCCGGGACGGGCGTTGCCTTTACGCGCAATCCCTCGACCGGCGAGGCCAAACTGTTCGGCGAATATCTGATCAATGCGCAGGGCGAGGACGTGGTGGCCGGTATCAGGACTCCCAAGCCGATCAGCGCCCTGCACCAGGAAATGCCCGAGGCGTATCAGGAGTTCCAGGATATCGCCACCCGCATGGAGCGGCACTACCGCGACATGCAAGATCTCGAGTTCACCATCGAGCGTGGCAAGCTCTACATGTTGCAAACCCGCAACGCCAAACGAACGGCAGCCGCGGCGGTAAAGGTCGCCGTGGACATGGTGAACGAGGGATCGATATCACGCCAGGAAGCGCTGATGCGAGTCGACCCCAAGCATGTCGTGCAACTGCTGCTGCCCCGCTTCGACGATCAGGCTCGTCAGCAGGCTATCGACGCCGGTAAGCTGATTGCCAGCGGACTGAACGCCTCGCCTGGGGCCGCGGTCGGCAAGGCGGTCTTCGATGCCGATCGGGCGGCCGAGCAGGGTATTTCCGGTGAGGCGATTATTCTAGTCCGCCCGGAGACATCGCCCGATGATGTGCATGGGATGATCGCGGCCCGTGGCATACTGACGGCCCGTGGTGGCGCGACCAGCCACGCGGCGGTGGTGGCCCGGGGGATGGGCAAACCGTGCGTGGCGGGTGTCGAGTCGCTCAGAATCGATCTGGGCGCGCGAACCATGACCTCGAACGGAAACCAGGTACGGGAGGGCGACGTCATCAGTATTGATGGAGCCACCGGTGAAGTCTTCCTGGGCGAGATTCCAGCGATTTCCCCACGATTCTCAGAAGAGAGAGAACTGGCTGAGATTCTGGCCTGGTCGGACGATATCCGCCGGTTGCAGGTCTGGGCCAATGCGGACTACCCGCGTGATGCCGAGCGCGCCCGCGAGTACGGCGCGCAGGGAATCGGTCTGTGCCGCACCGAGCACATGTTCTTTGAAGAGGAACGGCTGCCCATCGTGCATCAGATGATCCTTTCCGCCGAGGAAGCCAACCGTCTCCAGGACGAGGTTTCAACGCTGGAGGCGGATGCCGGCCAGAGAGGGCGGCAGGATGGACGCGCACAGGAGGCGCTGCAGACCGCACGCCAACGAGTCCAGTCATCCCAGGCGGTTCGAGACTACCAGGATGCCCTGCGGAAACTGCTGCCCATTCAGACCCAGGATTTCCGCGGCATACTCCAGGCCATGCAGGGGCTGCCGGTGGTCATTCGTTTGATCGACCCTCCCTTGCATGAGTTCCTGCCGTCCTACGACGAATTGATCGAAGAGGTCACCACGCTGCGCATTCGAGGCAACGATCCGTCTGAACTCAAGAAGAAGGAGCATTTGCTCCAGACGGTTGCCGGCATGCGGGAACAGAACCCGATGCTGGGACTACGTGGTATCCGCCTGGGAATCCTCTATCCAGGCATCATCGACATGCAGGTTCGGGCAATCCTGAGCGCGGCGGTGCAGCTGCAAGCGGAAGGCGTTGACGTTCGTCCCGAAATAATGGTGCCGCTGGTTGGCACGGCCAATGAGATGAAGACCGCCAAGGAACGTATCGAGCGGGTGGCGAGCGAGGTGCTCGGCGAATCGAACGCCGATGTGCACTACAAGATCGGGACCATGATCGAAATCCCACGCGCCTGTCTGACGGCCGACAAGATCGCCGAAGATGCCGAGTTCTTCAGCTTCGGTACCAACGACTTGACTCAGACGGCATTCGGCTACTCACGCGATGATGCGGAGGGTAAGTTTTTGCTGAAGTACGTCGAGATGGGTATCCTTCCCACTAACCCCTTCCAGGAATTGGATCGAGACGGCGTGGGTAAGCTGATGAAAATGGCCGTTCAGGCGGGCCGTGAGACCCGGCCCGATCTGGAAATCGGCATTTGTGGCGAGCATGGCGGCGACCCAAGTTCCGTCGAGTTCTGCAACTCGATCGGCCTGAACTACGTCAGTTGTTCACCGTTCCGGGTGCCGGTGGCTCGTCTGGCCGCTGCCCAGGCGGTGATTGCTGAGCAGACGTCCAGATCCGAGACACGATAGGGCGATAGCTGTACGGGAGGGCGGGGAGCCGAGGTTCCCCACCCTCTGCTCATTTTCCCTGGTCGGCAAGGCGGGCAACGACCTCTCGTCCTCTAGCACGCGCCGTAGCCTTATGATTTGCCGGCATCGACTCGGGGTGGTGGGCAAGAGCGCTACGCCCGAGACTTGGTCCCCCAATGCAAAGCCACCGTACCGAAGTTCAGTATGCGGTAATGCACGGCGCGGAGACCGGCCGCCTGCATCATTCGGCCCAGGGTGGGCGCATCCGGGAAATCCTGGACCGACTGAGGGAGATAGGTATACGCTTCCCGTGCACCGGCCAGCACCTGGCCCAGACGAGGTATTACCTGATCCATGTATCCACGGGCGAGTGCATTATTCGGTGGAGTGAGTTCAAGAATAACCACTCGCTTGCCGGGTCGAGTCACGCGTGCCATCTCTGTCAGGGCATGTTGGCGGTTGTCCATGTTCCGCAGCCCGAATCCGCACACTGTGGCGTCGAATGAATCGCCGGCATAATTCAAGGCATGCGCATCCCCTGGTTCGAACGATACCGGTAGGACACGGCCGGCTATTTTTCGACGCGCTTGCTCAAGCATGGCCGGAACAATGTCGACTCCCAGTACCTGACCGCTCCGCCCAACCTGCCCAGCCAGTTCGAGAGCAAGATCGCCGGTGCCGGTTGCCACGTCCAGAGCGGTATCGCCTTCGCTCAGGTCCGCGGCATGGGCCGCTTGACGGCGCCAGCGCTGATCCTGCCCCAACGTCATCACCCAGTTCATCACGTCGTACCGCTCGGCGATCACGTCGAACATGCGGGCGACATACACGTAGCGGTCGTCCGACCACGGCTGGGACATGGCACCCTCCAGTTCGTTCACATACCGCCAGCGGAGGACCGTGCCCTGCTGCGAGGCGCGCCTCGATCAGTACCTATCCGCCGGCTTGAATGAATTGCGCTATGGTGCTGAAACTTCCGGAATAGCGACCCTGAGGGGCGCATAGACCGGGGTCAGCCAGTCGAGGTACTTGGGATTCCGCCCCTTCACTACGTCGAAGTACAGACGCTGGAGGCCGCTGGCGATGGGACCGACACGTCCATTGCCGACATTCCGGCGGTCGACAGAGGTAATCGCAGCCACCTGCACGCCCGTTCCAGTCAGAAACATTTCGTCCGCATAGTACAGTTCGCTCCGCGACACCATACGGGCCACGGTGGGGACTCCCAACTCATCTTGAGCGAGCTTACTGATAATGTCCCGCGTATACCCTTCCAGAATGGTGTCGGAGATCGAGGGGGTAATGAGTACGTTGTCGCGGACCAAGAACAGATTGGCCGAGCTCGCTTCCGAGACATAGCCCTGAGGGTTCAGTACGATGGCCTCATCGTATCCATTGACCACCGCCTCGTCCTTGGCCAGGGCGCTGTTGATATAGTTCCCGGTTATTTTGGCTCGAGCTGGGATGGCGTTATCGTCGCTCCGCTTCCATGAACTCACGCACACGGCCAGACCGTGATCCAGATCGACATAATTCCCGAAGGGGCTCACGAACATGGTGAAATCATCCGCCACGCCATTCATCGAGACCCCAATATGCTCAGAAGACTTGTAGGCCAGTGGTCTGACATAGACATCTTCGCGGTAGCCATGCATCTTCACCAGCCGTAGGGTAAGATCGACCAACTCGTCCGCGTTAAACGGTACCTCAATGCGCACCATGCGCGTGTTGCGCAGGAAGCGAACGAAGTGATCGCGCACGACGACCAGATAGAGTTCTTCCTTCTCGTCGTTCCAGTACCCGCGGATGCCCTCGAACACGCCAGTTCCATAGTTCAGAGCGTGCGTCATGACGCTGACCTTGGCCTCCTCCAGAGGAACGATCTTTCCCTGGAAAAAGGCGTATTTCTGCATCGTGGAATCAATCACGTATTCATACTCCCCTAAGCGGCAACTGCAGCAAAGGCCCTAAGGCCGCTTTATTATAGGCTCCGACACAGAGACCGCTCAGGCGCACTGCGTCGGCGTTGCTTGGCTCGGGTGGAGAGTGGTGGGCGCGACAGGACTCGAACCTGTGACCACGCGGATGTAAGCCGCGCGCTCTACCAACTGAGCTACGCGCCCGATCAAGGCTGCCGGATACGGCTGCTCATTGTATGCTCTGGCTATTTGAGGCTTTCAACCTTGCTCAACGCAGTCTCCAGCCGATCTCGTACTCGCTCTCGACCGAGCACCAGCATGGTGTCGAATAACGGCGGGGTGGCCGTCCGTCCCGTGATCGCAACGCGGATGGTGCTGAAAGCAATGCCCGGTTTCACGTCGAGTCGGTCGGCGAGTGCGCGAAACGATGCTTCGAGCGGGTCGTGCTCGAACGGCTCATCGCGGTTGATGACGTTCAATGACTCTTCGAGCACCGCGCGCGCCGTCTCGACCGTCGATTTCTTGCCGACCAGAAATACCGGGTCGTACACGAGGTCGTGGTCGAAGAAAAATGCAATGGCATCCGGTGTTTCAGCCAAGGTCTTTACGCGCTCTTGCTCCAAGCACAGCGCTCTGGCAGCGAAGTCGACCTCGTCCTGGCTGGGCGGAGTGTCGACGAGCCCGTGCATCTCAAGAAAAGGGAGAGCGCGGCGCGCAAATTCGTGGAGTGGCAAGGTGCGTATGTGTACTGCGTTCATCCACTCCAGCTTTTCCTCGCTGAAGGAGGCGCTGGACTTCCCGATCTTGGTGATGTCGAACGCTTCGATCAACTCGGGGAGCGAGAATATCTCTCGCTCCCCGTCATACGCCGCGCCGATGGTGGCAACGTAGTTCAGCAGAGCCTCCGGCAGGTACCCATCATTGCCATACGCTGTCACAGCCTCTGCGCCGTGCCGCGCGGATAACCTGCCGCCCTCCATTCCGTGCACCAGGGGAAGGTGGGCAAAAGTGGGCGGCTGCTTGCCGAGAAAACCGTAGAGCAGCACCTGACGCGGAGTGTTCGGCACATGATCCTGGCCCCGAATCACGTGAGTGATCTCCATGGTCAGATCATCGACCACCACGGCGAAGTTGTACGTTGGAATGCCGTCACTCTTGACGATGATCGAGTCGTCGATCTCGCTGTTCTGCACGGTGACCTGACCGACGATCAAATCGTGAAAACCTGTGGACCCGCCGTCGGGCACTGCCATACGCAGCACCGGGCGTATGCCGGTTGCCTCCCTTTCCGCGCGGTCGGAATCGGACAGGAAGCGGCACGTTTTAGGGTAGCGATAGGCGCGGCGCTCCCGCTCGGCTTGTTTGCGTTGTGCATCCAACTCGGCGGTACTGCAGTAACACCAGTAGGCATGACCGTCGCGGATGAGCTGGTCGGCATACTCGCGGTAGGTATCGAGCCGGCCCATCTGGAAGTACGGTCCGAAGGGGCCACCGACGTCCGGCCCTTCGTCCCAGTCGAGACCCAACCAGCGCAAGGACTCGAGAATGGTCGTGAGGTACTCGGGGCGCGAACGCTTCTGGTCGGTGTCCTCGATGCGCAAGATAAAGGTGCCGCCGTGATGCCGCGCGAACAGCCAATTGAGAATCGCGGCGCGCGTGCGGCCAAAATGAAAAGGGCCGGTTGGGCCAGGGGCCATCCGTACCCGGACCCCGGATAACTTTTCTGTCAATGTTGATCTCCTGGACCCAGTTTCTCATGAATGGCACTGCGCGTCATGACGGCGCCGCAGGCAGAGCCCGCTCTTCATGGTACGCGCGGTTCGTATAATAGCGGCGATGCGTACTGTGTACTTTGGGACAATCGGAATGCTGCTGTGACGCGTAAGCTGTCGGTCACCGATGTGGACGTGCAGGGTAAACGTGTTTTTGTGCGAGTGGATTTTAACGTGCCGCTTACCGACTGCGGAACACTGGGGGATGACACCCGTATTCGTGCCGCGCTTCCCACCATTCGGTATCTGCTTGATCACGGCGCGGCGGTCATTCTGGCCTCCCACCTGGGAAGGCCCAAAGGGACGGAGCAGGAGTCTCTGCGACTGGCTCCCGTTGGCGAGCGCCTAGCGGAATTGTTAGATAGCAAAGTGCTACTGGCGCCAGATTCGGTTGGACCTGATGTCGCACAGATGGTCGGTAGGCTGGAGCCTGGACAGGTGCTGCTGCTGGAGAATCTGCGCTTCCATGCGGAAGAGGAACGAAACGATCCAGGGTTTGCGCGTCAACTTGCGAATGGAGCGGACCTGTACGTCAACGACGCGTTCGGCGCGGCACACCGTTCCCATGCCTCGACGGTCGGCATTACTGAGTATTTGCCGTCGGTCAGTGGTCTGTTAATGCAGCGCGAACTCGACGAGCTCGGGTCGGTGCTGCGTGATCCTAAGCGTCCTCTGGCCGCACTCATCGGCGGAGCAAAAATCTCCTCAAAAGTTGGGGTTCTGACGCATCTCCTTGGTGTCGCCGATGAGTTTCTGATTGGTGGAGGCATGGCGAACACCTTGCTGAAGGCACAGGGATTGAACGTGGGCGCTTCACTGGTAGAGGACGATAAGGTACAGATGGCACGGGATTTTCTGGAACGAGCGAAGGAGGCCGGGCGTGCGGTGCATCTACCGGTCGACGTGATTGTGGCCGAACGTATCGCTGTGGATGCGGCCGTCAAGGTGGTGCCGGTCGACCACGTCCCCGATGGATGGGCCATTGTCGACATTGGCCCCTGCAGCATTGAAGTCTTTACGGTCGTGTTGTCCGCAGCCGGCACGGTTATCTGGAACGGGCCCATGGGAGTGTTTGAAATACCTGCCTTTGCCACCGGGACGCGGGAGCTGGCTCTTGGCCTGGCGGAGAGCCGTGCCCGTACCATCGTGGGAGGTGGCGATTCAGTTGCCGCCGTGGAGCAAACTGGTGTGGCGGATCGCATGGCGCATATCTCCACCGGAGGCGGCGCCGCGCTTGAATTTTTGGAGGGGCGAGAATTGCCGGGCATCGCTGCTCTCAGCGATGCTTGAGCCTAAAGGAGTAGACGGTGAATCTCTCAGACACAGGTGAAGGGCAACCGCTCTCCTGGAAAGCAATCCTGGAGGATACCTCGGTGTATTCGTCCGAGGGAGACCGGGTCGGCGCCGTCCGCGAGGTACTCGGTTCGGAGCAGCAGGATATTTTTCATGGCATCGTCGTTCGCCATGGTTTAATCAACGCCGATGTCATGATTCCAGCCGACCAGGTGCGGCAAATCACAGACCGCCGGATCGACGTATCACTGGGGACCGAGCAAATACGAGCGTTGAGTCCCCACGTGGAAGAGGAATCGTACCGGCTTGGGCTGGTTGGACTCTTCCGCAACAAATTGGGCTGGGTCCCAGACAGACGAGAACCGGAATAGGAGGATCATTGCCGCGTTACGATCTGCCCAGGTGCAGCGTTATTCCATAATATGGGCGCTGGCAAGTTCCGGCCCCAGCCAAAACAACCCCCATTATCGAGTTGGACACTGACAGGTCCACATCACGACATCACCAGGAGGAAGGTAACTCTATGTCTCAACGAATCAAACTGGCCGCTTCGCTGGTCGGAGCGGGAGCGTTGGTCGCGTCGGTCTTTAGCGATGCCCTGGCAAGCCGGCCGTCTCCACTCCAAGACCAAGCGACCGCACACCGCAAGGACTACACGGTCAACGGACGACTGACCGTCACCGATGTCTTGCGGGTGCAGAAAAATATCTCCGTTTTCGGGAACTTTTACGCCAAGAAGAAAGCTGAAGTCGACAAGGGCCTGCTGGTCAAGAACGGATTGAGCAGTGACAACCTGGTGGTAACCGGCGGGACCAAGCTGGGCGACGTTACGTCGTCGGGCAATCTGCAGGCGGGTACCCTGACCTCGGCCGGTAGCATCAGCGGCGGGTCGCTGGCATTAACCGGAGCAGCAACCGTGGGCGGCACGCTGACCGCGTCAGGACGGATCAGCGCAAACGGCGTGGACGCCGGGGCAGGTGGCCTCACGACTTCCGGCACACTGAATGCGGCGAGCCTCACCACGACCGGTACCGTGGCGGCCGGAAACATTACGGCAACGGGCATTGCCGATACCGGCACCCTGTCGGCCGGCAGCATCGCCACGACCGGCACGCTGAGTGCGGGAGCGGCAACCTTTACCAATCTCACCGCCACTGGCCCGGTCGACTTTAGCAAAGCGACGATCACCGGGCTGTCGCTCAGCAATCTGTCGGGCGGCGGCGCGCTGAGTCTCCAGTCCTTGACGCTTGGTACTGCGAACACCGCCGCCACTACCGGACCGCTCACCCTGCTGGGCCCGAACAACTCCAGCGTCTCCCTCGGCGTCAACTCCAGCGGTGCGCTCACCGCTAACACTCTGTCACTGGCGACCAACTTGAACGTCGGCGGAGCAGGCGTCGTGGGTGGAGATCTCAGCGTCAACGGCGCAACCGGCGTAATTGCAAACGGCATCCGAGCACTCCCCACCACGGCCGGGGGCAACACTCTCGGCACGCTCACCCTGACCGGTACCAACGTCAACGTCGCGGGTAACCTGGCGGTCTCCGGTACCCTTTCACTGGCCGGCACCTCCGGATTCGCCATCAGCAACCTGGTCGCTCCCAATACGTCGGGAACGACGACGCCCGGCCCGCTCGGATTGCAGGGAAGCAGCATCACGCTGACCGGTAATGTAGTCCATACGGGCGCCACCGCGCTCAACGGCACTACCACCCTGGGCAGCA
>JAABUQ010009403.1_pt1 | contig 13241 bp, 14 predicted proteins | sample 5560001 | NCBI WGS metagenome assembly JAABUQ01 (sample SAMN10711888, study PRJNA513371) | rock metagenome | isolation source: Antarctica rocks | place: Antarctica: Victoria Land, Finger Mt nord | collected 2015-12-18 | reverse complement strand
GAGATACGAAGAGTAAATCACCTCTATATCCGGTAAGTCCTGTACCGTATAGCATCTAATAAACCAAGCCGCGTTACACAAAATGCAGTGTAGCATACGCTTTTCTATTTTTCAAGGCTTTAAATACACTTAGGGTGCGCGTCAGATTTTTGCAGAGAGCTTCGGACGACACGCAGGACTGGTTTTCCAGGAATGAGATGCCGAAGGGCGGCTGGTCCCGATCCAATGGGCCACCCTTGCCGCTGATAGTCGGGATACTGCATCAATGGGGCTCGCTTATGCAAATACTGCATGTGCTTGTGATCGCTTCTTGTTGGGTGATGTGATCAGATAACCGGTCGTACCAGCGCAGAAGCAGACCGGGGCCACGATGCTTGAGGATGTGCAAACTTCTCTCAAGGGCATTGGGAGGCAAGGCAACCCCCTCTTGCTCGAAAGCTTCGAGCGACGCACTGACATGCTCAGCGGCGTGGGGAAAATCCAGAATGTGCACCGCATTAGCCCGATGTAGATCAATGAACCCTTGAATCCACTCTGCCCCATCGGTGACGGCACAGATGGCTTTGGCCTGACTTACCCTTCGTCGTCGCAGCTACACTTCCGCCTGATCGGCAAAGGTGAGGGCATCCGTCATGCGCGAAAAGTAGGAGAGGTGGGTCGTCTGCACCTCGCGTTGCCCTGCGGCGGTGGGTTTTTCTTGCACCTCACCGACGGCCACCGTTCGGACCTCCGTCCACTCTCCTTTGATCAGAGGAACATAGGCTCCATCTGTACTGATGCCCACTTTCTCACCACTGGGCACGCTGGGTTGGGTGGGAAAAGCCTGCTGGCTCTGGGTGGTTTGTCGAGCTTCATACGCGGCTCCTGCCCACAGCGTTCCTCGCCGCACGGTCGGCTCGCTCACCTGCACGCCCAATACCCGTTCGAGCATCTGAGCCGCACGCTCAAATGGCATCCACGTCGCCAGATGCGTCAGGTGCTCTTGTTGTCGAGGCGTCAAGTTGCCTAGCAGTAAGGCTAACTCCTCATCGAGGGGGAAAAAGACCTGTCCCACAGCTTGGGCAGGTCCCATACTCTCGACTCAACGTGACTTCTTGCCTTGCGGCTGCTTGCAGCTTTCGCGGTCGCCTTCCTCGTACCTGTAAAGGGGTATTACAGACGGGACAGCGTGGTCGCTCTTGCGGGCTCGCTCCGCTCCTGTCTCGGCTCTCACTCTGTTGGGCTGTATCCTGGATCAGTTGGGCTTCCAATCGGCTCATCCTCGCGTGGACTTCATCCTCAATTTCACGAAAGGTCGCTTTCGGCTGGTTTTGCCACCACTCTTTCATCCCAGTCAGAATCTGTTCACTCAGGTCTCTCCAGTGATCTTCGGTTGCTTTCTCCACCTCTATCTCCTCTTTTTTGCTCCTTCCATCCTAGCCCTTTTCCTTTTCGCTGTCTACCCCTTTGCAAAAATCTGACGGTCACCCATACACTTACAATAAATAAGTACCATTGTGTATCCTAAAGGCGATATAACTACATAGAGTGATACATGTGGGTGATCAGTGATTCAAGATTCACGCAGACGAGCTGGTGGTTAGCCAGCTCAATATATGCAACCTGTGTGTCGAAACAGCGTGTGAGTCAAATTCTGATGACATGAAGATTTGACAACTCCTGCCAACCGTAGTCGTGCCGAAATCAGCAAAGCCAGTCCTATCCACATGATGCCTTGTTTCCCTCTGACAAGGCTCACGCCGCTTGCACATAGGTGGGGGTGAGTTGGCTCTGTTCAAACAATACATGATGGACCTGTCTATTCACGTCGCTTGTCCGTTTAGCCACCCAATAAACTATAACTTGTTCGCCTAGTTTAGTACGCTTTGAGGATGGTTCGAACATCCGCATAGTAAAAGGTCCCCACAACCACGATGAGCTTGGTCAGCTTGCGCAGTCCTTCGAACACCATTCCGGCTTGATCAACAAGGATTTTCCACACGTGCAATGCCGAGCTTGGCTATAAATGATAGTATTTCCTTGCCTAGCTTTGCCTCTTGCAGAACGTCCGGCCGGGCAAAACTGGAGCGACCATCCATCGGTTTTGTAGTTTGTTTGCATATTCTCAGCATTGCCAATGAACACACAGGTTCTCAAGTCCTCCTTTCTGACTCACCGCTGCCGCGCAATGGAGTTTTACTACCAAGGTCAACGGTATGCACATAACTCATCAATCTTGAATCACTGATCACCCACATGTATCACTCTATGTAGTTATATCGCCTTTAGGATACACAATGGTACTTATTTATTGTAAGTATATTTAAAGCCTTGAAAAATAGAAAAGCGTATGCTACACTGCATTTTGTGTAACGCGGCTTGGTTTATTAGATGCTATACGGTACAGGACTTACCGGATATAGAGGTGATTTACTCTTCGTATCTCTCTCCCCTCTATATTCTCTTTTGATTGTTATACCCATATCTGAGAAGCCACTTCGCGTGTCGCCTGCAGCCTGGGTCCCTTCGCAGAAGGCCGTAACTCCCCGCTTGAGAAATGATTGAGGTACGCAAACTCACAGTAGGCAGCTCGGAAGAGACAGTTCGATGTACGATCTCTCATATCCGCGCCGTCAGCACAAGTAACTCATCGGCTTATATTACGTCAGATCAGTAATAAGTTTGGAGGATCACATGGACAGAGCTAACAGCCTGGGTCAGCCTGCACGTTCCCTTGAGATAACTCCTGACCAGATGCAACATCTCGTCAAGGTGTATGCGGCCAATCCGGTGTTCCGTAGTGCAGAGGCAACAGAACTAATAGTGACAGACAATCCCTATCGTCGCCCAGTTCGCCCAGAGGACTTAGGGTTTCTCGATTACCGTACGCCATTGACGGCGAAGCAGGTACTCAATCTACGGGCACTCATTGCACATCGTATGTTGCGAAACATCTATGAAGCGGAGCTACTGCTCCTGCCCAAAGCCGACAATCCAGCGATATGGCAAGATTTTGAGCATTTCTACTCGCAGAAAAACAGAGTTCAAGGAGAACGGGTTCGGTCATTTTTAGAGGACCACGTATTTACCTGCCTCAGAGAGAACAATACCGAACCGACTCATGAGTCTATTGAGACGTTGAAAGAGGGGATAACCGCTGCTCAGCACAGTGCAGAGGTAAGTCTGAATCGGATGCTAGACAGCATCCTTGCTGCTCACGATCGCCAGAGGGTTGCAACGACCTATTTGATCCAGTTATTGGGCGCATATCGAGCGGAAGCAGCGATACTGGCACGAGGCATGGCTGGAGACTACAATGGGAGTGTAGCCAATTCTTCCAGATTCCTCTTCGAGCCGAGTGAAACGCATGGTGCACCAGCGGCAGTGCGTAGTACTCTACTGAAGCAGATGGTGCGTAGTTGTAATCTGCACGATGAGCCGCACGCTTACTGGCAGTTCTATCTCACCTCCACGCTTGCGTTGGCGAACTATACCTACCATGTAGCGCGAGATTCAGGCAAGTTCTTCCAAGCTGTAGGAGCACGTGTATATCGCGAAGTGCGCTTTGCGTGCAGCCGTGAACGACAATCGGAGATACTGCGTACAATCTTCGCAACCATGGATACACGCTACTTCGACTTGCCTGTAGCGAATGTGCAAGAAGTCATTGACGCCCTCGTCACGCCCCTACTTGAGCAGTATGGAGAGCGTGTGCTGAACGATATTACACGTGGTTTTCAGGAGTACAGGCATCTGCACGAAATCGCTGATAATGATCTTATCACACAAGTGACATGGGCCGACCAGCCCGACGTATATAGGGAGAGGGCGCAGATCATTTATAACGCCATCCGTGAGCGGAACTTGCAGGTTCCGCTAGACACGTTTGTTGAGCCGTCTTCGGAAACCTCAACGACCCATACCCATGACCTGCATCGACTCCTGGTAATCGAGTCAGGAGAAATGCACTTTTGGAGCTTGTTCGGCACCCCTACACTATTCCGTCCAGGTGACATTACTCTAATACCTCGACAACGGCTCCACGGCTCTACTGTTACATCTGACGAATGTACGTATCATCAACCAGTCATCTCGTCGAGTTTAATGCGCGAGCTAGAGCATTTGTTCTAGGGTTTCCTGCCCGCCCTTCCCTCCAGGGAAGGGTGGAAAATATATTCATATCCCTGGAAGGCTTTCGATCGAACCAACGATGAGTTGCGCAGCCTAGCTGCGCCAGGAGGGATACATGCCGGTTGACATTATAGAGCGCGTCCTACTGCAAGATAGCCTGGGAGCCTCAGTGTATGCTCCCGACTGGCTTATCCAATCTCATGCCATATTCTGCCAGAGCCTGGTTAACCCGGCTTACCCATGTCACCTCGGAACCGCTGCGGAAAAGCAGGGAGAACTGCTTGTCACCTATATTGAGGGAAACAAACGCGAGCATTTGCCCCAGACGTTATCAGCCTTTCTGCGTATCTCTGCAGCACATCCTAGTCAACGGTACGTGCTCGCTCTATTCTGTGAACCGGAGTGCGAACCTAGAGGCTTGGACTACTATGAAACAATGTTTTGGAAACTGATGCAGTTTTTGCACGATAATGATCCCAAGCCATGGCCAGAAGGACAGCCCATAGACCCTTGCGATCCCCATTGGGAGTTCACATTTGATGGAACTCCTATGTTCGTATTTGAAGCTGCTCCAGCCTACCAACGGCGTCACAGTCGTAACCTGGGACCAAGCTTGGTTGTGCTTTTTCAACCGCGCCGTGTGTTCGATGATATTGAGGGAGGAACCCCTGCTGGCATCAAGACACGCAAGCGAATACGGGAGCGCCTGATTGCCTGGGACCATATGGAGACGCATCCAGATATGGGAAGTTACGGAGATCCTTCAAACTACGAGTGGAAACAGTACTTCTTGCCAGACGATAACACTCCAGTTACAGCTCAGTGTCCATTGCACCTTAGAACGCTGTCGCCTGCCTTTAATGTTGGACGGAATGAGAGTAATGGTTGATTTTATTCCGACGTGGGTCAACATTAATCCCAGCAGGGAATAACCTCAACAATATTTGAATACGCAGGGAATAACTGGCATGGGTGCTGGTATCCTATCCTCAAAGGAGTGATCAGAATGCCTCTTTCAACTGATGGCGTACTTGCAGATGACCAGAATGGCGGCGAAAAAATATCTGTCACGACTCCAGTATCCAGTTCACCAGTGGAACCTCCTCGGCACAGCGTCACAAGTCTACTAGCACCTTTGAAGGTGCACAACTTTTGCCTCTTGTTAGGGGGGCAGACTGTCTCTAATCTGGGAGACGTGTTCTATGCCGTGGCGCTGCCATGGCTGGTGCTTACGCGAGGGAATGGTGCGCAAGAACTGGGCTTGGTGCTAGGTGCTTATGGCATCTCACGCATCTGCACCACCGCATTGGGTGGTATGCTAAGCGATCGGCTGGGACCAAGGCGTATTATGTTGTTCGCTGATGTCACCCGGGCATTGCTAGTCGCATTCCTGACAGTACTTGTATTCTGGAGAGGCTACCTTCCACTCTGGCAGTTGTGTGCAATTACAATCCCCCTTGGGGCCTTTACGGGGTTGTTTTGGCCTGCGAATTACGCAATCATGCCTAAGCTACTCCCCGATGATGCATTGCAGTCGGGTAATGCCATCAACATATCTTTGCGGCAGTTGACCTCCCTCGTTGGTTTCGGTATTGCTGGTGTAGTGATCAGCAGGCTCCAGTTGGGAACTGCACTGACGGTGGATGTGTTCTCGTTTGTGGTGTCTGCCATAACACTGGCTTTCATGCGTAGTGAGCGGAAGGCGTCTTTCGCAGACCTTCCCTTCGTGCCCCCTCCTTTTCCAATGAAGGGAGAGCCTTCCACCGAGGAGGAATCTGCTTCCACAGACCAATCGAGTATGACGTTCTGGCAGCTAGTGAAAAGCTCGCATCTGTTCCAACTAGCACTATTGCTCGTAGCGATAACGGGCCTGACGTTTGATGGAATGATGCAGGTGGCGCTACCAACACTGGCTCATGGAGCGTTTGCGACGGGGGCCAGTGGTTACGGCGTGATGCTCGCCGCCTTCTCAGGGGGCGCACTGGTGGGTGGGGTAATCGCCGGAAGTTTGGGCCACTTGCGTCGTCGCAGCATAGTGGCGTTAGTCCTGCTCCTCTTAGAAGCAGGTGCTGTTACCTGTGTTCCCTTTACTGGCGGAGTGCTTGGCGCTGCACTAGCGTTGGCCGGAGCCGGATTTACCAATGGCTTGGCAGGCATCCTTCTCCTCACATTGGTGCAGCAACTGCTGCCTCGCCACCTGCAGGGACGCATTATGGCGGCAATCATCTTGGCGAACGATGGTCTCTATCCACTGTCAGTGGTCCTAGCTGGTGCTGTCACCACGCGCTGGGGTGCTATGGCGATGTTTCCCCTTACGGGGATTGCCATACTGATAGCGGCTATTTTCGGATTACTCCAGCGAGAGAGCAGAGAGGTATAGTGATGAAACTCACGAAACGTAGAAATGGGGTGGCGGGACTGATCCCCACGCCCATAACGCCTTCACGACAAGTGAACGCAAGTTCCCGCCGTCGGTTTCGGCCTGCGATAGCTGTCCTCAATCTGATTGTCTCACTGCTTGTCATAAGTGGGATCATCTACGTTGCATCTGCGGGAGCGGGTCCATTGCCACCCTTGGGACAGGCCTTTAATCCAGGGACGGGCGTATGGACCGCTGCCGCAGATGCTCAAACTCCGGTTGATGAGACCCTCCATCTGCCCGGTTTAGCGAAACCTGTGCGGTCCAAGTTCGAAGCAAACGGTACGACGCATGTCGACGCGACCTCCGATCACGACCTGTTTCTAACCATCGGCTATTTGCATGCCAAGTTCCGACTCTTTCAGATGGATCTGATGCGGCGCCAAGGTGAGGGGCTACTTTCGGCCATCGTAGGAAAGAGCGCATTACATTCTGATGAGTTTGAGGATCAACTCGGACTCTTGCGAACTGCCCAGTCTGAATGGACGCAGATGACACCAGATGATCCCAGTCGACAGGCCTTGACCGCCTACACACAAGGGGTCAATGCAGCCATTGACCAGGAAAAGCAGGCGGGCCATTTGCCGCTGATGTTCAAGGTGCTCGGCTATCAGCCAGCTCCATGGACGCCTATAGATTCGCTAGTTATCCAGGGGGTTGAGGCGCAGACGCTCAGCTTTTCGACCACTGCATTGGACTATGCATTGCTGGTCAAGTCCCTGGGCTATGAGCGTACGATGCAGTGGTTCCCCGTTATTCCAATCAACGAACAGCATCCCTATGATCCAGGCCCCTATAAACAGACCGGAGTCGCGCCCCCTCAGGCATCACCTAATGTGAGCGAATCAGGGGCGCAGGCTGTTTTAGCTCTACTCGACAAATTCCGTGCCCTGCCTCCCACAGCTATTCACCACGAATCCAACAGCAATGCCTGGGTGGTAGATGGGACGAAAACGGCTTCTGGGAAGCCCATGATGGCGGGCGATCCGCATTTGGAGCACACCCTTCCAGCCATTTGGTACCAATTCGAGGGCCGTTCTCCACATTACCAGTTTTCTGGAGTGAGCATTCCTGGAATCCCGGTCGTCATCATCGGTTACAATGCTCATATTAGCTGGTCTCTGACCAACGGTCAGGATCAGTTGACCTTTTACTACCAAGAGAAGACCGATGCCGCACACCCGCATCAGTACTTCTGGAACGGTGCTTGGCAGCTGATGAAGCAGATTCACTACCACATTCCAGTCAAAGGCGGCAAACCGGATGATTTGACCGTGGAACTCACGGTTCACGGTCCGATCATAACGCAGCATGGGCAAACGATGGCTGTCTGGTGGGCAGGTGCGCTCCCTTCACGCAACCTTCACGCGATGCTTAACGTAATGCAGTCGAGCAACTATCAGCAGTTTCGAGATGCCCTGCGCGACTGGCATACCCCGTCGCAGACCTTTGTCTACGCCGATGACAAGGGAAACATCGGTCAGGTCTCCGCTGGCTACTACCCGCTTGTGAAATCGGGTAAGCCTTGGCTACCGCTGTCAGGTACCGGAGAATCGGATGTGATCGGCAGTATTCCGTTTGACGCCCTTCCGCAGGTGTATAACCCTCCCAGCCACTTCACCTTCTCGGGGAACCAACGTCCGGTCAACGCAACCTACCCCTATTATATTGGGACATCATTTGAAGATTTCGATCCCGGCTTCCGGACGGACCAGATCTATCACAAGCTGAGCGGGGCCAGCCATATAACAGTGGCAGATATGAAAAGGTTGCAAATGGACACTCACGAGTATCTGGCACAAGTGATCGTCCCCAAACTGATAACTGCGCTGGACCAGAGTTCACTGAGTTCCCAGGAACAACAGGCTGTGGAGCAGCTACGGTCGTGGGATTTCGACATGAATGTCAACTCGGCGGCGGCCACCATCTGGAATGCGTTCTTGAACCAGTACCACTATGACGTGTTCCACCCCTGGTGGGATTTCTTTCGTGTCCCTGAAAATCAGGCACCATTGGCGTTAAGAATTAGACCGAACAGAGGTGCATCGGTTAGCATTGAGATGTTTGAAAACTTACAGGTCTGGACCGTTAGCGACCCCACTAATCCCGCCTTCTCGTTGCCTAACGGGACTAAGCGTACTGCACCCGAAGTCATGAGGCTGTCATTTAAGGAAACGCTCGCAACCTTGGCAAAGAAATTTGGTCCGCACCCTAAAGACTGGACTTGGGGGAAAGCGCATCGCTATGAGATTCCGTCTTTGACGCAAATTCCTTCGCTGGGTTACGGCCCATTTCCTCAGAGCGGCTCGGGTCGGGTAATCAACGCCTCGAGCACTAGTAGTCCAACCTCTGGTATAGCAACGGGTGGTCCGAGCTGGCGCATCATTGTGGACTGGGCAACGGGCAAAGGCATAGGCGTTTATCCCGGCGGCCAGAGCGAGAATCCTCTCTCGCCGTGGTACGAGAACCAAGTCGAGGCCTGGCAGAACGGGCAGTATTACTCGATGCTGAACGGAGATCAGATTGAATCTCTGCACGGAGTGCGTGTATGGACGCTTCAACCGTAACAGGAGGTATCGTATGAAACGCGGTTTCGGTGTTCTGTCTGTGGTGCTAGCGGCGGTCGTTGGCATCGCTGTGGTCTGGGTTGGCAATCACTTTGGCTTCTGGTGGGTCACGATGCTGGTTGGGCTGGCGATTGGCCTGTTTCTCGGCAAAGTAAGGGCGGCACTGGTGGCAGCAACTCTTGCAGGGGTAGGCGGCTGGGGATTGGATCTGCTCTGGCAGTCCTTCCATGCAGACATTGGGGGAGCTGCATCTGTCGTCGCAGGGATTATGGGCTTCGGGACCTCAAAAGGATTCATTGTGATCCTGTTGACACTGGCCCTTGCTTTGCTGCTGAGCCTGGCAGGTTGCTGGGTTGGAACAGCGTTGCGCCGGACAGGATTAGAATTGAGAAGATATGGCTCATCGCATGCGAATCCGCACGCTGTGGCTACAGAAGCTGCCTCGCCACAGGCAAATGCGATTGTGCCCACAGAAGCAACGCCAGTTCAGGCATCTGAGGGTTGAGCATCGACTCCTCAAGGAGGGAAGTCAGTGCCATGCATTTTTTCAAAGCACCATAACTCAGAAGGAGGATTTATGACTCGAGACGATAACGAAGATATGACGATTTACAAGGTGGTCATGAACCACGAAGAGCAGTACTCGATCTGGCAGTATGACCGAGAGAGCCCTCTCGGCTGGCGTGATGTAGAGAAGATTGGAACCAAGAGTGAGTGCTTGGCCTATGTCAAAGAGGTATGGACAGATATGCGACCTCTAAGTCTCCGCAAGCGGGTGGAGGAGGTCGCATAGTAGGATCTGGCGCATCGCTTCATTCTTTTGCGATTCACCGCATGAGATGGCTTTGTTTTTAAGTAAAGGAGGATATTACATGAATGGATTTGTGGAGCGCCTTGCCCAAGGAGATCATCCGGTGACCGTCGGTGGATATCAGCCTTCAGTTGAAGGACTGAAGAAGCGGATTGAGGAGATAGGCTATGTATTTATCAAGTTCACGGATACGCGGGGAGAAACGGATTTAGGTGTACATGTAGACAAAGTCGCAACGAACCTGCGTGGAGGAGACTTCGAACAGGCCGTTGGCAGAGTGCACGTGGAGGGTGCCTTGACATTAAACTATGTGCCAGTCCGGTGTGTAGTTGATATCGACTTGGCAACTCTCAACGGTACTGGTCATCTTATGATTGTAGAGTGACTTAGTTCACAGTCTTGCGACCAACACATAGACTTACGACGTGAATGGGGACACCAAAGGCAATATCTCACTAAGAGAGCAAAGGTGCTCCTAATACCATTTAAATAAAGGAGCCAGGTAGTAGCGGAGCTATACACAACGTTAATGGTACACCCGCTAAGTTCCGCACGACAGTAAAATCAACAGATGAGAGACGTTCATGAGTTCTTCAGAGAGGATGTTTCGGCAATGCATCTGCATGTTCGTGTTCGTTCCCTCGGTCAAGAGGAATACACTCAACTCGAGCGAATGTCAGACTCGCAGAAATCTTGCACAGGCTACATCAAACGGGTTCAGATTCTTCTCCTCTCCAACCAGGGCTACCTTGTTCAAGAGATCGGAGAGAAGCTGGGCATTCACGAAAGAACAGCTAGGCGCTGGATTAGGCGATTCAATCGACTCGGACTATCTGGTTTGGAGGAAGGCGCGAGAAACGGTCGTCCACCAGTGTATTCCAGCAAAGATGTCGAAGTTGTACTCCAAACGGCATTGACCTCTCCCAGCGAGTTCGGTTTGCCATTCAGTTCCTGGACGCTTGACCGGCTCGTCACCTATCTCACTGAAGTCAAGGGTATTGCGATCAAACGTAGCCGATTGAGCGAGCTTTTCCGGCGCGAGGGAATTCAATGGCCTCCTCGGGAGGTTGGTGAAACCGTTAGGCAAGTCTCGAATTCGGGGCCATTGAGACCCTCTATACAGCCCCCATCAACAGCAGTAACAAAAGCCATTGAGCTCTGTGAACACACATCGGTCGGTACCCACTCGTGTGGAGAAACGTAGGTGGCATCGTCTTCGGCAAGAATTCGGGATAGTCAGCATATTCAAAACACTAGTATTTAGCGGAAGTACCATCAAGAGGATTCCGCTTATGTAAGGAGAATCCCTCTCGACTCTGTAAGCGAGTTCAGGTCAAGATAGGAGGTTTCTCATCGATTGGGCGATGACTATCTAAGTCCGCTCCACAAACCGCTTCATTTTCTTTAACATTGTTTACAAGTTCCGCTACTACTCGGACGCAGATACAATGAAAGAGAGCCTAAATCGTGTCAAGGAAAACTAAGCGTTTTCTAGAGAAAGAGAGCAATCCTATTGACGTCGCCCAATTTCTCGACGACGTTGGTACCATCTTTTATTCTCAGGGTAAGTTAAGGAAGGCCCTAACATGTTATGAAGAGGCACTGGCTCTCTTTGAGTCAACAGGCAATTCGATCAGTATTGCTAAATGCCTCAATAATATCGGTACGATCTATTATTCTCAGGGAGATATGACGCCAGCACTGAGCTACTACGAGCAAGCGCTGGCCCTATTGGAACTAATAGGTGATTCCCAGATACGTCCTTCCGCAGCCATTGCCATGTGCCTTAGAAATATTGGCACCGTCTACCATTCCTACGGTGTATTAGAAGAAGCGTTGATTTACTACGAGGAGGCCTTAGCTCTTGAAGAACGCATGGGAGATTCCGTAAGTATTGCTCAGCTTCTCAGTGGTATTGGTACTATTTATCATCAGCAGAGAATGTTGACTCAGGCAATCGAGAACTTTACAAAGGCTCTCGACCTTTACGAGCATTTAGGGCCTGAGTTTGAGCAGTACGCAGCTATAGTACAGGAGGAGTTATCTACCTGTTCTACTCAACCAAGTTAACCAGGCAAGCCAAGAAAGAGTGCAACACCTCGCTCATGGTTCAAGCAAGTTCATGAGGAAATCTTCTCGCGGACCAAGTTGGGGTTTGCGGCTAGTAGGAACAGGAAGTCGGAAGAGGAACGGAGCCCAAAAGGGCTAAAGGAGGCGAAAAAGAGGCTCTCTCACCCGAAACAACTTCTTCAGAAAAAGAGAAAGCAGGGAAAAGACTTCTGCTTATCAGGCTTCGCAGTTGTGACGCTGAGAACCGCGAGTACAAATGGAAGCAGTGATGTCTGTTCATCCCCCTCAACCTCGGAAATGGATATCTGCTCCTCTTTCTGAGGTCTCGAATGACCCATTTGTCCTCCTCGCTCTTCCGACTTCTTGTTCCAACTAGCCGCAAACCCCGTATACTTCCTTCGTTCGCGCAGTCGATCAAACTGGTAGTGTGCATTGAAGATCAAGGTAGGCCAGGCAAAACGTCGTGTCCAACGTGAGCTTACAGCAGATAAACCAACGATAAAGAAGGCCCGTCCTGCAAAGCTAAAAGCAAAACGCGGGTCTTGAGGATTGGAGGCAACGGAGGAGTCCCAGGTGTGATGCAAACACTGGTGGGTGCCCGCAAAATCAGTGGGGGGACACGCAGTCCCAAAGGCTCTCAGACCCGCATGGGACTGGCTTCTCTCTTTGGCACCTGGATGGCACAACACTGCTCTATTGGAGCCAACGTCTTAAGACTCATCCGATGATGCATGAGACCAAGGCGCGACTCCTTCAAAAGCAACAGGGAAAATGTCGCTGGTGTGAACTGTACTTCAAAGAGGAGGATATCCTGGAAGTCGATCATATTGATCGCAACCACAACAACAACGACCTGAGTAACAAGATACTTCTCCACCGCCATTGCCACGATGAGCGCCATGCGAAATTTGTTGATGCTGAGAAGCTCGACAAACTCGCCAGCGTAGGTATCAATATCCAATGACCATACACTGAAAAGCTGGATGAAGGGAAACTTTCACGTCCAGTTTGGGATTGGCGGCGGTGGAGGCGACTCCATCGCCGACCATACGGGAAGTCGGAATAACAGTGTAGCCCAAACGGGCTAACAAGGCCCTTCTTCTCTGGTGATCCCTCTCCAAAAATGGGAAAAGGAGAAAGGCTATTTCTGCTCAGCTTGCAGATCGGTCATAATAGCAAGAAGAGCAAGCACCAACTGGAAAGCCAGTGTCAGCTCACCCTCCCGAAACCCTTCACGATTGATGTCTGCTCAGCTTTTTGGCTT